>Ga0209698_10001894_pt1 | contig 24023 bp, 19 predicted proteins | sample LitLauG_LLR_2012_FD_187203 | JGI IMG/M metagenome (GOLD analysis project Ga0209698, IMG submission 187203) | Freshwater sediment microbial communities from Pennsylvania, USA - Little Laurel Run_MetaG_LLR_2012 (SPAdes) (version 2) | ecosystem: Environmental > Aquatic > Freshwater > Creek >... | reverse complement strand
GGCGTCGGTGAGTTGCATCTATGGCTTAGGCTCTCCCGAGGCGTACTACGGCATGATGATGTTTCTGGAGAAAGGCCAGAAGATCAAGCGCGAGGACATTACGCGCCGGCTGGTGGACATCCTCTATGACCGCACCAACGGCGAATTCCGCCGCGGAACTTTCCGGGTGCGCGGCGATGTGATCGAAGTCTTCCCTACCTACGACGATATGGCGTACCGGATCGAACTGTGGGGCGATGAGGTCACTTCCCTGACCCAGATCGATCCGTTATTTGGCACGGTCAAGCAGAAATACATGCGGCTGCCGATTTATCCCAAGACGCATTACGTGATGAAAGACGAGACGCGCGCGTCGGCGGTGGATTCAATCAAGAAAGAACTGGCGTGGTGGGAAGTCGAACTGGAAAAGCAGGGACGGCTAGTCGAGGCACAACGCGTTCATCAGCGGACGATGTTTGATCTGGAAATGATCAAGGCCATGGGCTACTGCCATGGCATTGAGAATTATTCGCGGCATTTTACCGGGCGGCTGCCGGGCGAGCCTCCGCCAACATTGTTGGATTACTTCCCTCGCGACTACCTGATGTTCATTGATGAATCGCACCAGACAGTTCCGCAGTTGCATGGGATGTACGCGGGGGACCGATCCCGCAAAGAGGTGCTGGTGGAGTACGGATTCCGGATGCCGTCGGCGCTCGACAATCGTCCGCTGACGTTTCCGGAGTTCGAGCATCGGACGAATCAGCTCGTTTACGTGTCGGCGACGCCGGGGCCGTATGAATTGACGAAGTCGGCGGGCGTGGTGATTGAGCAGATCATCCGGCCAACTGGACTGATCGATCCTCCAGTTGAGGTGCGTCCGGTGAAGGGGCAGATTGACGATCTGCTGCACGAGATTCGGGCGCGCGTCGAGAAAGGCGAGCGCGTGCTGGTCACGACACTGACCAAGCGCATGTCGGAGGACCTGGCCGAGTACTACGCCGAGGTTGGCGTGAAGTGCCGGTACATGCATTCGGAGATCGAGACGCTGGAGCGGGTGAAGATCCTGCGCGACCTGCGCAAAGGCGAGTTCGATGTGCTGATCGGAATTAATCTGTTGCGCGAAGGGCTGGATTTGCCCGAGGTGTCGCTGGTGGCGATTCTGGACGCCGATAAGGAAGGATTCCTGCGTTCGGCGGGTTCGCTGATCCAGACGATTGGTCGGTGTGCGCGACATCTCAACGGACGTGCGATTCTCTATGCCGACCGCCAGACCGACTCGATGAAGCGCGCCATGGATGAAACCTCGCGGCGGCGCGCCATCCAGACTGCTTATAACGAAGAGCATGGGATCACGCCAGAATCCATTGTGCGGCCGCTCGATATGACGTTGGCGGGGATTGTGGCTGCCGATTATGCCGACCTGACTGCGGGCGAGGCCGAGGGTATCCCTGAGTTTAAATCGCAAGAGGAAGTGGACAAGTACATCGAGAAGCTTGAAAGCGACATGCGGGAAGCGGCCAAGCAGTTTGAGTTTGAGAAGGCGGCGAAATTGCGAGACACGATCAAGGAGTTGAGGACGAAGGAGTTCTTGTTCGCATAGGTCATTTATGCCGTCGGCTGATGTTCTATTCCGCCGCCTCCTCAAAGATCTTCGGCCTACGATGACGGGGTGTGGATTTCGACGCAGTAGCCAGAACTTCGTGATTGAGTCTACGGAGTGCTGGGGCGTCATCAACTTTCAAAAGAGCTTATATTTTGGTGCAGAACAAGAAGAACTTCACCGTCAACGTCGCACTAGCCGCGAAGAGAATCCTTCGCTTCTCCGAAGAACCAGAGGACAAACCGCCGCTCCACTATGCATGCCACTGGGAGAACCGGATCGGCCATCTCGTCCCCGGCATCGGTGAACGTATTAGTTTTCATATAAACCTCATCGACAAAGTGAACAAACGCTACAGCAGTGACTGCGTGCCGGCTATGCCCGGCTGGATGGACGAATGCGTCCGCCCCTACATGGTTCGTTTTTAGCTATCACACTGTTCTCGTGTTACACTATTGTCGTGTCTTCCAAATCACAGCTACGAAACGTTACCGTTACGCTCGAAGAAGACGTGGCCCTGTGGGCTCGCGTCGAAGCGGCGCGGCGCGATACCAGCGTCTCGCGGCTGCTGGGAGACCTGTTGAAAGAACGCATGACCGCTCAGGACGATTACGAGCGGGCTATGCGTAGGGCTCTGGGACGCAAGCCTTTTCTCAAGAGCACCGGCCGATATCTGACGCGCGAGGAAGCGCATGACCGCTCCCGTCTTCGTTGATTCCAACGTATTCCTTTACGCCGTAGACGCCGCCGATCCACGCAAACAGCGGGTTGCTCGGGATTGGCGGGCTGAACTTTGGAAGAGCCGGTTGGGCCGTGTCAGCTTTCAGGTGCTCAGCGAGTTCTACGTCAATGCGGCGCGGCTCAAGCCTGCCGCCACCGACGATGCCCGAGCGGAAGTTCGCGATCTGCTGGCGTGGAATCCAGTTGTCATGGATGCAGCAGTCTTGGAGCGGGGCTGGAAGCTGCAAGACCGTTACCAGCTTTCGTTCTGGGACTCATTGATCGTCGCCGCGGCAAAGGCTGCTTCCTGCGGATTTCTTCTCACCGAAGATCTGCAGAACGGACAGAAGCTGGATGGACTGGAAGTGGTGAATCCGTTTTTGCGCGAGCCTGGGTCGGTGCTCTAATCTCGCTTTCCCCTGCGGAGTCTCCACACCTTCAAAAAGCGGCGCCGGGGCTTTGCCCGGCTGGACGGACGAATGCGTCCGTCCCTACACGGCTCGATGTGGTGTTTATCTTCCGTAGGCTGCGCTGGCTGCCAGGGGCTTGCGGTGAACCGTGTAGCCGTCGAAGGTTTCTGGGCGGAAGTTCAGGTTCGAGACACACAGCTTTTCGGTCTGACTTACGAAGAGATAGCCGCCGGGCTCGAGATACAGATGCAGACGCTCGATCAGGGCCGAGCGCTGGGTGCGCGAGAGATGGGGCAGGACGTCCATGCAGAAGATGCAGTCGAAGCGGCCAATGTAGACCGGCCGGATCAGGTTCATGGTGTTGAACGTGACCATGCTGCGAATGCGCGGCTTGACCAGGAGATATGAGCTGTTCGAAGCCGCCGCCGCGTCGGTGGATCCATTCGGAGCAGAGGCGCTGATCTTAGAAAAACAGGAACGGATTGTCGCCGGCGGCAATCCTGCTAACGCCGAATGTGGGTAGAGTCCGCGCTCGGCGACTTTGACGGCGCTGGGCAACAAGTCAGTGCCGACAATGTGAATCGACCACTCTTTCGTTCCCGAGATGGTGAGGGCGGTGTCGACGATACCGCCGTTCCGGCCGTTGCCACCCTTTGCTCCGTTTCCGCTGCCATTCGCTGAACCGTTTCCATTTCCGCTTCCGCTGGGAAGCGCGCTGCAAAGCGCCATGGCGATTGAGTAGGCCTCTTCTCCGGTGCCGCACCCGGCGCTCCAGATGCGCAGGGTCGCAGGACTGTCGTCGGTTTTGCGGGTGAGAAGTTGCGGGACCACCTGGCGCGCCAGCGCCGTCATCGCTCCGGGATGGCGGAAGAAACCGGTGGTCGCGTTGAGCACGCCATCCAGAAATTCGGCGAAGAGTGCGGGATCTTGGTCTCCGGCGCTTAAATGCTCCAGCAGAGCTGCGGGAGATTCCAGTTCGTGCTTCTCGAGATAGTCGGCGACGTGGGCCGCGAGAACGCTGTTGGGACAGTCGAGCAGAATTCCGACCTGGCGCTCGACCAGCAGGCGCAACTCGGACAGTTCATGTTCCAGGATGGTGACGCCCGCCATTAATCTGTGCATAGATACTTCCTCGGGGGAGGAAAGTTCCCGGTTCTCAGTTCCCTGCCGCTGCGGCGTACCACTTGCCTGAATCGGTATCCGCCTGTTGAGCGACCGCGTTCATTTCTTTCTCGAGCGACGAAAAACGCTGCATGATTTCGTGAATGCGCAGAGTCATGTTGCGAATGGTTTCAATCTGTGCCCTGGTCTGCGCCGACAGGCTGCCGGGTTCCAACAGAAGTAAATCGGAATTTCCCAGCACCGACGTGAGCGCGTTGTTCAGGTTGTGGCGCATTTCGAGCATGTAACGGCCCAGGGTCGCTTGCCGCTCCAGAACTGCGCACGAAAGTTCGGCAGAGCGGGCTCTCGCCTCGGAGCGGGAGCGGTACACGGCTTCGCTGGCTGCCATCACCAGGGTCTCGAGCCAATGTTCGCTGGGACGAAGAATGGAGATCCGCGGCCAGCGCTCGCGTACGAGCTGGGCGGTTCCCGAGTCGAAGCATACGCAGAAAATGGGCTGGGTAGTCGAGTGCAGAGGTTCCAGGACCACCGACAACAGGTCGCGCCGAAGCTCGCCGACGATGGCAACGTCGAAAACGTCCGCGGCAAAGCGCGGCCATAGTTCACCGCTGAGCAAGGTGAACGTGGGAACGTGGCGCTCCATCTGCCAGCGCGCGGTGACGCGTCGCGAGAAGTCTGCATCGTCAGAGATGATCAGTACGGTTGAGCTGTCCAAGTCTGATTACCTGTTTGCGTGTTGTGTCAACACGATTTTGAGCCACTGCACTTGCTGACTTCGTTCTACTTCTTTCCGCCATGGGAAGGAGTGTCCGGATCCCAAGCGGGCGCGGAAGAGACTTCAAATTCCGGCGCTTCAGAACTTGTAACGGGAGGCTTGGCCTGTGTCCCCGGTTTGGCCGGAGGCTTCGCAAGGCCGCTTGCCGCATCGCGCGACACCTTGGCTCCGGCGGCAGCCGCCTTGGCCAGGCCGGGTGCCGGTGCTGCCGGAGACTCGGTCGCAACCGCTTTCTTGCTCGCGGCAGGCGCGGCCGGCATCTTCGCGGTGGCCTCAGCTGCCTTTCCACGTCCGAGGGCGTGTTCGACCGAAGCGCGGAGGTCTACGAGCATGCGCAGCGGTGAGCCCGAGGAATATTCCGCCTGGAACATCACCTTCCAGGACTGGCAAATCATGCGCAAGCGCAGGATCGGTTCTTCGGCGGAGAACTGCGCGCGGCGGCAATCGATGGTCTGGACTCCTTTCGACTCCAGTTCGCTCAAGCCATCGAGAATCGTATTGAGATCCCCCAGCATCAGGCGGAAGAAAGCACGCCGCATCAGATAGCCAAAGCGGGTAAAGGCCACGAGCGCGACCGGCATGTAAAACAGGTCTCCGGCCTGTCCTTTGGCTTTGCGTCCCTGCTCCAGAATGCCGCCATGCAGCAATTCGTCCAGCGAGCGGCAGCGACGGGCGCCTTCCAGGACGCGGTCGAGCGCATTCAGCCAAACGGGAGCTTTCAATTCGACGGAGCCCAAAACCGGCTCAAGGGCACTGGCGACATAGGTGAGATCCACTTGCGCATCGTCGAGCCCGGTAGGGGCAAGCTGGCTGAAGTACTGCACCAGCAAGAAGTCGACCTTGTCGCGAACCGTGTCGGTTCTCGTAGCCTTCACCAGAAAGTGCTGCAGCAGGACGAGTACGCTATCCTGCGTCACCAGAGAACTGGTCTGGAGAAACTGCCGGAGTTGGTGCACCTGAATCCGATTGTCCATTTCCTCAAGCCAGTGGTTGGCTTGTTCGACAGCCTCTTTTCCCGGCGCCTCGATGCCCGCCTCAAGATCGGGGCAGACTTGCACATCGACGGCAAATTCGCGTGCCATTTCGAAGTAGATGGGATAGAGGCGGCAGGCACTTTTCCATTGCGTGGCCAGGTCTTGAACCGGTGTGGAAGGAGTCATGATTTCACGATCCAGTTGGGCACGTCGCCCAGGAAGCGAGCTGCGATCACGGTGTTGCCGGGGTGATATTGCACGGCAACGACGGAAACGTCGACATTGAACGCGCCGTCGGCTGTTCGCAGGCGCAGCACGTCGGCAAATTCCAGAGGAGTCTTGCAGGCAAACAGCACCTCGCGCGGGGTGCCGAATTCGACGACGGTGCTCTCGCTGAAGCTGACGGTGGCTCCCGGCTCGAGGACGCGGGTAATTTGCACGGGGATGCGCACCGGAGTGGCGTCAGGAAAGAATCGTGCCAGCGCAGCTACGCTGCTGGCACTTTGTGCCGCACGACCTGTGGCTACGGCTTGTTGCGCCAAGCACTCCCCCTCGCACAATTCCTGTTGCAAAGTGCGGTCGGGCTCCCCCTCTTCCCGGTTAGGAAGAGCTGTTGGGGAGCCGGTATCCGCGGTTCGTCAAGAAAAGAAGCAACAGTGCAGCCATCTCTGCGAACGGAAGGACATGCACCGGCGTGAGTGCATTTTCAGCAAGTTAGTCGGCTTCCTTTGCTATCCGCTGCCCGCCCTCAACGACTGCAATCTCACTGTGAGATAGCAAGTCTCAATTGCGCATGCCCGGCTACGTACCGACGAACTCCGATCGCAAAGTAGCTCTTCCCGGCGCACACCGCGATTGACTCCCCCCATCGATGGTCCTAAGATTCCACCCCAATGATTGGACGCACTATTTCTCGATATAAAGTTCTCGAGAAACTCGGCGCGGGCGGCATGGGTGTCGTCTACAAAGCGGAGGACCTGAAACTCGGCCGCTTTGTCGCATTGAAGTTTTTGCCCGACGACGTGGCCCGCGATCCGCAAGCACTCAGCCGCTTTGAGCGCGAGGCCAAAGCCGCCTCTGCTCTCAATCACCCGAACATCTGCACCATCCACGAGATCGACGAAAAAGACGGCCAGACCTTCATCGTCATGGAATATCTGGATGGCCAGACTCTAAGACAATACATAACTGGCCGGCCACTGGATTTGGACCTGCTAATCTCCCTGGGCGTCGAAATCGCCGACGCTCTCGATGCCGCCCACGCCGAAGGCATCATTCACCGCGACCTGAAACCGGGCAACATTTTCGTGACCAAGCGGAAGCATGCCAAGATTCTGGATTTCGGCCTGGCGAAAATGAGCGGCGCTCCAACCGCGGGAGCGAAAGATGAAACCGAATCTCTTCACGAGGAGCATTTGACCAGTCCCGGTACGGCGTTGGGCACGATCGCCTACATGTCTCCCGAACAGGCGCGCGGCAAGGATTTAGACGCGCGGACCGACCTGTTCTCCTTCGGCGCCGTGCTTTATGAAATGGCGACTGGCCTAATTCCTTTCCGGGGCGATACCACCGCAAACGTGTTTGATGCCATCCTGCATCGCGAACCTGTGGCAGTGGTGCGATTGAATCCCGATCTTCCTCCTGACTTGGAGCGCATTATCAATAAGGCCCTGGACAAGGATCGCGACCTCCGCTACCAGCACGCGGCCGATCTGGGCGCGGACCTGAAGCGGCTCAAGCGCGAGACCGACAGCGGGCACTCGGCCGCTGCCAGTTCGAGTGGCTCTGCCGCGGGCGTCGCCGAAAAGCCCGTGGTTGCGCGTGACTCGAGCGGCACCGCTCGGGCGACCTCCGCCAGCGCTCCCGCCTACGCTCCCGTCGTTCCAGCGCGGCGAATCCGTGCGAAGCCACTGCTGGCTACCGCTTGTGTGCTGGCTGTGGTGGCCGGCGCACTGTATTACTACAGCCGCCTGCACTCGTCGCGACAATTGAGCGAGCAGGATAGCGTGGTGCTCGCCGATTTTACTAACACCACCGGCGACGGCGTGTTCGACGGGACGCTCAAGGAAGCTCTGGCAGCCGACTTGGGCCAGTCTCCCTTTCTGAACATTGTTCCCGACAGCAAGGTTCGCGAGACCCTGAAATTCATGAATCAGCCGCCGGACACACGCGTCACCTCCGACTTGGCGCGCGACATCTGCCGCCGTCTGGGCGCCAAGTCCGTGATCGGCGGAACCGTTTCGAGCCTGGGGGGCTCGTTCGCCATGAATCTCAAGGCAGTCAACTGCTCGACCGGGGACTCGATGGCCCTGGTAGAAGGCGAGGCCCAGGGAAAGGAACAGGTGCTCAGGACGCTGGGAACAATCGCCTCGAGTCTGCGCGACAAGCTCGGAGAGTCGCGCGCCTCCATGCAGAGCTTCGACAAACCGCTCGAGCAAGTCACCACCGCTTCGCTGGAAGCTTTGCAAAGCTATACCCGAGGAGAAAGCATGCGGGCGCTCGGCAAGCAAGGCGAGGCGATACCGCTGTTTAAACACGCCGTGGAACTCGATCCGAATTTTGCCATGGCCTATGCCAAGCTTGGGCTCGCAGTGGGGGAACTGGGAGAGAGCCAAGCCAGCCAGGAATATGTGAAGAAGTCCTATGCTTTGGCGGACCGCGTCAGTGAGAGAGAGAAGTTTTATATCCTGGGGAGGTACTACGACTCGGTCACCGGCGAAGTGGAGAAATCGGTCGAGACGCAACAGTTGTGGGCACAGACCTACCCCCGCGACACATCGCCACACAACAGTCTTGCCTTTCTTTACCGGATGGTCGGTCGTTACCAAGACACGATCCGCGAGGCACAAGAAGCACACCGCCTCGACCCGAATTACGTCATGCCTTACGGCAACCAGGCCTTCGCTTTCATGGACCTGAATCGTTTCGATGAAGCCAAGGCCATCATCGCCGAGTCCATTGCGCATGGTATGGAAACAACCTATTTTCACGAACTGCTCTACGAGATTGCCCTTATCCAAAACGATTCGGCTGCAATGAAGAAGCAGGCGGAGTGGGCGCACGGACGGCCGGAGGAAGCGGAATTCCTGGGCTATGAAAGCGCGGCAGCCGGAAGTCTTGGTCAAATCCGCCAAGCGCGCGAGTATTCGCAGCAGGCCGTAGATGGGTCATTGCGTCAGGATCTCAAGGAACAGGCAGCGGGCAACGAGGCTGGCGAGGCACAGTTCGAAGCGCAAGTCGGCAACCAGGCGCAAGCTCGGGCGAAGGCCAAGCACGCGCTAACGCTGGCCTCGAGCCCATATCTGGAGTTTGCCGTTGCGGTCGCCCTGACCCGCGTCGGGGATCTGGAGCCCGCAAAACCCGCCGCCGATGCTATGGCAAAGCGCTTCCCTGTCGATGTTTTCGTCCAGAAAGTCTCCGTTCCTTCTCTCTTAGCCTGGCTTGAGCTGAAGCGAGGGAATACGGCTCGCGCCCTGGAGTTATTGCAAGCGGCCATCCCCTATGAAGCGGGCGAAACGGTCGCCTATGGACCCTCTTTGGAGCGCGGCGAAGTTTATTTGCAGATGAAAGATGGAGTCCACGCAGCCGCCGAATTTCAAAAGGTTCTCGACCACCGCGGTCTCGATCCCTTTGATTTCCCTTATGCAACCCTGGAACTGGCTCGTGCCTACGCCCTGCAGCATGAAACCGAAAAAGCCCGCAGCAAGTATCAGGATTTTCTCGCGATGTGGAAGGATGCCGATCCCGACGTTCCGCTGCTGAAACAGGCACAGGCGGAATACGCCAAACTGCAATAGCATGCGTCTTTCATTGGAGGGTGTGGCTCGACTCGCCCCCGCCTGCGCCGATGTTGTATCGCTTCAGTTTGCGGTAGAGGGTGGCGCGGCTGATGCCGAGCATGCGTCCGGCCAGCGCCTTGTCTCCCTTGACCTGCTCGAAGACGCGCTGGATAGTGGCGCGCTCGATATCTTCAAGATCTGTGGAGGACAGGGGGCCGCGCGAGGACTCCGGCATGGGCGAAATTCCGGCCAGATCCGGATCGAGCACCGTTGTCTTCGGAGGTGGAACCGAAACCGTTGGGCCTGCCATGTGGGTGCTCCCTGCGATGCTGGCGGGAAGGTCTCCTAAATCGATGATTTGTCCATTGCCCAAGGCGACGGCCCGCTCGACGCAATTTTCCAGTTCGCGCACGTTGCCCGGCCACTCGTAGTGCATGAGGGCTTTCATGGCGGTGCTGGAGACATGCAGTTCGCCGCCCGGCGCGTAGCGTTCGAGGAACCAATGCACCAGTTGAGGAGTGTCGCTGCGGCGCTCACGCAAGGACGGAACATAGAGGGTCACAACATTCAGGCGGAAGTAGAGATCCTTGCGGAAAGTGCCTGCCTTATAAGCCGCTTCCAGGTCTCGATTCGTCGCCGCAATCACCCGGACGTCGACCTTCACGCGCTGGTTGCTGCCGACCGGGCGGACTTCTTTCTCCTGCAATACACGTAGCAATTTGGCCTGCAGTTCCAGGGGAAGCTCGCCCACTTCGTCGAGAAAAATCGTGCCTCCGTCGGCGGATTGAAACAGACCCTGTTTGGATTTCAGAGCGCCGGTAAACGCACCTTTTTCGTAACCGAACAACTCACTCTCGATCAGCGTGGGCACGAGTGAGCCGCAGTCGACTGCCACAAAGGGGCGGTTGGCGAACGCTCCGCGATAATGAATGGCGCGCGCCACCAGTTCCTTGCCGGTGCCGCTCTCGCCGTAAATCAACACTGGCGTGCGCGTGTCTTTGAGGCGGGACACCATGCGCAGGACGTCTTGAATTTTCGCCGAAGAGCCGACGATGCCGTGAACCGCCGTTTCAGAATCCGTGCGCTGGCGCAGGAACTCGTTCTCCTCCACCAGGCGGACCTTTTCCGCCATGCGTCGCAGGAACAAGCGCAGCTCTTCGAGCGGCGAGAAAGGTTTGGAGATGTAGTCGTAAGCGCCCAGTTTCATGGCCTGCACGGCGGTCTCGATCGAGCCATGGCCGGTCATGACCGCCACCTCGGTGCGGGGCAGAAGCTTCTTCACCTTCTCAAGAAATTCCAGGCCCGACATGTGCGGCATGACCATGTCGGTCAGGATCATGTGGGCGGGTTGTTCTTCCAGAAGGGCGAGCGCGGATTCTCCGCTCTCGGCTTCAAGGCAGAAGAAGCCCAGAGCTTCGCCGACCGTCATGCAGAGCTTGCGAATGCTCTGTTCATCATCCACGACCAACAGCCGAATTCTCAGATCCTCTTTGCCAACAGCGGCGCTCACTGTGCCTTCCCCATCGTTTTCGAAATCACATCAATGAACTGCTGCACGCGGAACGGTTTCTCGACGCAGGGCGCGCCGGTCTGCCGGAGCGTGGCCACGGTCTCTTCGTTCGCAATGTCGCCGGTAATGAACACCACCTTCGCGGCCAGATCGGGCCGATGCTGGGCCAGCCAGGCGTGAACCTGCCCGCCATCGACGCCGCCCGGAGTGCGCATGTCGGAGACGATTCCGAGAAACGATCCGTTCTCCAGCAGGCGGAGAGCCTCCACCCCCGATTCGCAACACACCACCGGATAGCCGCTGCGCTCCAGAGCTGCCTGCACATAGGCCATGACCGCAGGCTCATCCTCGACGAGTAATACTGGTAAAGGAGTCGGTTTTAACGCAGGTAAACTCATTTTTGAATCACTCCTGCCGCCACACCCATCGACGCGGTGTGCGACGCAGCGGGTAAGCGCACGATGAAAGTGGCGCCCTGTCCGCCCAAGTTGTTATGACTGAGAATCTCGCCCCCATGTTCTTTCAGGATTCCGTAGCAGATGCTCAGGCCCAGTCCGGTTCCCTTGCCCACTTCCTTGGTGGTAAAGAAGGGATCGAAAATCTTGTCGGGATGGGTGATCCCGTTGCCGTTGTCGCGGAAGGAGACTTCGACCGAATCTCCCGCCTTGGTGGACATGATTTCGATGCGCGCCGGACGACCCACCTCGTGCACGGCATCGTAGGCGTTGTTGAGAATGTTAAGGAAGACTTGTTGCAACTGATGAGCGTCGCCCATGACCTCGGGCAACTCCTCGTCCAGGTGCTCAACGACGTCGACGCCATGACTGGCGAAATCGTAGGAGCGCAGCTGAATGGTGCGCCGCAGGATCGTATTCAACTGCACCGCGCTGCGCTGCGGGGGCATCTGGCGCGCGAAGCTCAGCAAGTTCTGCACGATTTGCTTGGTCCGCTGCGCTTCCTGCAGGATTACACGAAGGTCTTTGCGGGCATTTTCGGGAAGTTCGGGGTTCTCCATCAGCAAATCGGCGAATCCCAGGATGGCGGTCAGAGGATTGTTGACTTCGTGGGCTACGCCTGAGACCAACTGCCCGACGGCCGCCATTTTTTCCGCATGTACGAGTTTGTCGCGGAGCACCGCGGCGTCCGTGATATCCGTAAACACCGCGACGACAGAGGTTACCGTTCCCTGCTCGTCGCGCATGGGGCTGAGATTCGCCGAAAGCTTCCCGGCGAGTTCTCCGTGGCGCACAATCTGCAACTCGAGATTGTCGACCTGTTGCCCGTCGAGCGTGCTTTGCAAGGCGTTGGAGAATGTCGAGGAAAACCCTGGAGCTGCCAGGTCCACCAGCCGGTGCCCAATCAATTCTTTGTGATCGAAGCCGGCCTCGGTCCAGCGGCGGTTGGCGTAACTGATCAGGCCGGCGGTATCAGCCACCAGGATCAGACTCTGGGTATTGCTGAGGATCTTGGCCGAAAAATCGCGCTCCCGGTGCAGTTCGGACTGGTACATCCGGAGACCGGTCACGTCCAGCATCAGACCGCGAACCTGCTGCAATGTGCCGTGGGCGTCATACATGCCGAAGGCGTTGATGAGCACATGGATGGGTGAACCGTCTTTGCGGCGCAGGGTGGCTTCGAAGTTGCGAAGATGGCCATCCCCCTTCATCACGTCGAGATGGCGCAGACGGTGTTCGGGAGAGAAGTAGAGCTGCGTCGGGATATCCACTTGCAGCAATTCTTCGCGGCTGCTGTATCCCAGCATGCGCACCATGGCGTCGTTCACTTCGACAAAGCGGCCGGTGGGCGTGCTGAAGAAGAGTCCTTCCTGAATATTGTCGAAGAGTTCGCGATAGCGGCGTTCGGCCTCGCGCCGGTCGGAGATGTCCTTTAAGACGTGAATCGTCTGCAAGCCTTCGTCGGCCGCCGAATGTACGCGCGACGTAGAGACCAGATACGTGCGATCGAAGACGGGGTGAACAAACTCGTCGGAGTCCTCCGCCAGGCTCCGGCAGAACGGACACGTGTACGGAGTTATGTCGTTGTTGAGCGCGAGCAGGGCGCGCATGTTGACGCCGATCAGTTCCGACGGCCGGACTCCGATCATTTCGGCCAGTGCGCGATTGACGCGCAGGACTTTACCGGTGTGATCGTGCACTACGATGAGATCGCCAATGGCGTCAAAGATGTCCATCCAATGGCGGTTCGCCTGCTCCATGCGGGTGAAGAGACGGGAATTGTCGAGTGCCATGGCCGCGTGGCCAGCCATGGTTTCGAGAAACACGCGGTCTTCCTGATCGAGCGGGCGCGAACGTCCCGAGAGCGCGAGCAGTCCGGACGGGTCGCCGCCGGCTGCTTTGAGACGAACAAGCGTGCAATCATTCCACTTGAGGGCCGCTGCGGCAGCGGCTCCCAGTAGAGACTCGGCCGATGCGGACAACACAGTATCGCCACCGCGATCCGCGAATTCGGCCATGGCGGCGCTGATGGTTCTTTCCGCAGCACGATCGAGCGGTTCGAGAGCATGGCCATCCGGAAGCGGTTTCGTGCCCGCGCCGGGCGCGGGACCGTCATTCTGCGACCGCCGGAATGCCACCACCTGCCACTGGCCGTCTTGCTTGACTGCCAGCAGACCCTCGGCGGAATTTGTGAGTTCCACTGCGCGTGAAACGAATCGGCTGGAGAACTCTGGCAGGCGCAAGGCCGCATCGATTTCCCGCGCCAACTCGATCAACGCCACGGCCCGCCGCCGATGTTTCTCGGACAAATGGAGATTGCTGGCGGCCTCAAGGACGACCGCGGCCTGATTTGACAAGGCGCGCGCGCGGCGGATGTCTTCCTGTGAAATGCCGGTCCCATCGAGGCGGTCGAGCACGCCGAACATCCCGAGGACATCGCCATTGGTTCCGAGCAGCGGCACGGCAAGGAATTGGTGCACGTGATATTTCGAAATCACGTCGAGGTTTGCACCGGGAGTCCGGCTCGCCTCGTCGGTCCAGAAAACATCCTTACGGCGGAGGGCTGCGGTGGCCACTCCATCCGGGAACGGGGTGTCCAGCCGGCGCGGATCTCCCTTCTCGACACCGAAGCGGACGCGGAACTGGTTATCCTCGAGCAAAGCGACAAAGCAGCGTCCGAATCCCAGGAAGTCCGAGGCGCGGATGACGAAAGCCTGCAGGAAATGATCGAGATCGCTGCTGGAGCTGAGTTCGGAGGCAATCTCAAGGAGCTGATGAAGCTCGTGAGCCTGGGCGTGGGCGGTCGCGTGCAATTCCGCATGCGCCACCGCAACCGCGCCGAATCCGGCGATGGCGGAGACCAGCACTTTTTCTTCCGCGGTGAAAACTCCGTCGGCGCGAGGATAGACGAGAATCGTCCCTTGGGTGCGCGAGGTGCGGAAGGGCGCAGCAATCAACATTCCCGGGAAGACAAGATTTCCGAGGGAATGGACATCGGCGCCGACGGAAACGGTGATCGCTTCTCCAGCGGCGACGGCCCGTTGGGCCAGATCCGCGGCGAACCGGATCGTCTGCCGGTCGTGGCGCGCGCGGGCAGAATTTGCGAGCTGCGGAGTCTCGGCTGAGACTGCCCGCAACTCAAAAGGGCCCTCGCGCCGCAACAGCACACACACGAGCCTCGTCCGTAAAAGGAGACGGAGCCGATCCGCGAGCGCTTCGATGACCGACGAGACATCGGGCGATCCATGCAGCACGTGCGCGACATCGGCGAGAATCTCTGCCCGGCGATGTTCTTCTCGCGATACTTCTCCCAGCCGCGTCGCTTCCAACAGGCTTCCAAGTGTTCCGGCAAGAATCGTGGCCTTGGCCGAAAGATCTTCGTTAAAGAAGTCGTCGATGGAATCGTGCAGAAAGGTGAGCGCGCCAATGACTTCGTTGGACACGAGCAAGGGGGTGGACATCAGCGAACAGGCGCCAAACTCCGCGGCGATGGGAAACCTCTTCGCGACCAGGTGATTGGCGACGATCGTACGCCGCTGCCGAACTGCCTCGGCGGCGGCGGCGCTCTCATCGGGACGCAGCCGCATGCCGACGAAGCTGGCCGCCAATTTTCCGTCGGCCTGCTCTCCCACCAGTTCGTCGCCGGCGTGACGGCGCCAGAAGTAGACGCCGGAGGTGCCGAAGAACTCGCGAGTGGCGCGGCAAAACATTTGGATCACGGAATGGGAATCGGAAGCTTCTCCGACCTTGGTGGTGACTCGGAGTAAGAGCTTCTGGAACGCGTCGTCCGAGACTGTGCTGAGACGAATTTCCGCAGCGGGAAACGAACTGCCCGGGATGCCCACTACGCCGCCGCTCGTCAGGGGTAGCTGTTCGCGATTCACAAGTGATTGAATACAAATGGAAAATATCTTGCAATCTCAATTTGAGTCAAGGAAATAGCGGGGAGGGGTGCCTTGCTGTGAAATCCCGAGACTCCGAAATTGAGACTTTCATCTCACAGTGAGAAGCATAATCGAAACGGGGCGGAATGAGACTGCTCTAATTGCGCGGGGCCCATCCTGAGGTACTCCAGTCTGGTGTAACCATTTTGTTTTCAGATCATTAGCGGTCATTACTTTGGTTTTCGCAGGAAGTCACGGGTGGCCCGGGTGTTGCACACCCTAGCTCGCTGGTTCTCTGTCCTCAGGAGGAATACGTGTCGAACAGGATCAAGGCAGTGGTGCTTGTGGTCCTTGCATTTGTTGCAGTCATGGGCCCGGTACGGACCTATTCGCAGCAGCAGGCGCAGAGCGAAGAACTGGCTCGCCGCGCGAAGACCAAGGTACAGCCGGTTTATCCGGAGATGGCGAAGAAGTTCAACATCGCCGGGACGGTGAAGATTGAGGTAGTGGTCGGGCCCAACGGAATAGTGAAAGAGGCGAGGGTGGTAGGCGGTCATCCGGTGCTGGCCAGCTCCGCGCTGGACGCTGCCAAGAAATGGCGCTTCGAACCCGCGGGCGGCGAGAGCACGGGGATTATCGATTTCAAGTTCGAGCCGCGCTAGCAGGATCGGCTGCGGAGGAGACAGGCATGACCATCGGCAAAAAACTTTATGTGAGTTTCGGCATCATCCTGGGGATGGTGTTGTTGCTGTTCTGCGTCAATTATCTGGCGGTCCGGCGGGAGCATGCGGCCAAAGACGCGTCTACCGCATCGCTGAAACTCGCCGACACAACCAATGCAGTTCGGTTCCAGATGATGCAGAACCGGCTGTTTCTGAGCAACTACCTGCTCAGCGGCGATACCCGCGAGGTCGACCGCATGAATGAAGGCTTGCGCACGCTCAACGAAAAACTCGAGCAGGGTAAGGATCTGGCGAATTCCGAAGAAGTCAAGAACTCCCTCTCTCGCGTGCAACAGCTCGAACAGGCATGGGGCAAGGAATTCGCGCAGCCGCTGATCGACAAGCGGAAGGATGTCGATTCGGGCAACGCGACCGTTGCCGAACTGCAGATCTACTATCTGCAAAAGGACGCTTCTTCGTGGGTGAAAAACTCCACCGACGCGCTGGAGGTGGCGGACGCGGAGAATCACAAACTGGTCGATGATCGGCGTAATTCCGATGAATCGGCGGGGAAATGGACCATCATCGTTTCGGCCCTGTTCACCATTGCCGCCTTGGCCGTGGGTGGCATCATCGCCTTCCGCACAGCAAAATCGATCACCAGCCCCCTGACCAACCTCATGAATGTGGCCCGAGGCATCGGCAACACGGGCGACCTGGAACACAATATCGAAACCAACCGCAACGACGAGATCGGTGAACTGGCCCGCACGTTCCACAAGATGGTCACCTACCTCAAGGAGATGGCAGGAGTGTCCGAGTCCATCGCGGGCGGCGATCTGCGCGTCGAAGTCAAGCCGCGCTCCTCGCATGACACGCTGGGCAACGCTTTCGTCCGCATGGTGGAAGGTCTGGCGGTGATGGTGCGCAGCGTCCGCGACGCCTCGTCTCAAGTTGCGAGCGCTTCGCAGCAGGTGGCGGGAGCTTCTGACGACTCCGCCAAGATCGGGTTGCAGGCTTCTTCTGCGATTGACGAAGTCACCAGCACCATGCACGAGATGAGCGTCAACGTGCAGAACATGGTGAAGAGCACGCAGGTGCAGGCCTCGAGTGTCAGTGAGACTTCGGCGTCCATCGATCAGATGGTGGCGTCGATCCAGCGCGTGGCCGACACGGCCAAGGTGCTGCTCGATATTTCCAATCGTTCGCGCGAAGAAGTGCACGCGGGCATTGGGACCATGGACAAGGCCACGGACGGCCTCAACCGCATCAACAGCACGATCAACTCTTCGGGCGAAATTATCGGGGCTCTCGGGCAGCGCGCCGACGATATCGGCAAGATCATTGAGGTGATCGACGATCTGGCCGAGCAGACCAACCTGCTGGCGTTGAACGCCGCCATCGAAGCGGCGCGCGCCGGCGAGCATGGGTTGGGATTTGCGGTGGTTGCCGATGAGGTCCGCAAGCTGGCGGAGAAATCGGCGCAGTCCACCAAGGAAATCTCCGAACTCATTCAGAGTATTCAGAAGGAAGCGCGCAAGGCGGTCGAGAATATGGATCGCTCGACGGCGATCGTCAATGAGGGTCTCGAACTCGGCGGCGAACTCAACTCAGCGCTGAAAAAGATCTCGAACGTGGTCACCGAGGTTTACAAGTTCGCGCAGGAAATCGGCGCGGCCACCAACGAGCAGTCGCACGGCTCGTCGCAGATCGCGCGCGCCACCACGCGGCTCAACGAGATCACGCACGAAATCAACTCGGCCGTGGAAGAGCAGGCTTCGGGAGCGCAGGCCGTGGTTAAGGCGATGGAGCGGATGCGCGAACTGGTGCAGCAGTCCACTTCCGGATCCACGGAACTGGCGGCATCGTCGGAGCAGATGTCGAAAATGTCGCGCGGCCTGCTGGAGTCGCTCGACCGCTTCTCGCTCGACGAGGCTTCGCGGAACGCGGCAGCCGATTTCTCTTCCCGCCCGGCCCGGCGCGGCGCGGCGGCGGGCGCGCAGTACTGAGCGAGGTCTCGTAAGGAGCCGCATTCATGAGCCGAGAACTCCATATCGTGGGCTTTCAGGTGGGACGCGAGACCTACGGCGTACCCATCACTTCCCTGCACGAGATTGTGCGGGTCCCCGAGATCACCGCCGTGCCCGATGCGCCCGACTACCTCGAGGGTGTCATCAACCTGCGCGGCAAGATCGTCTCGGTGATGGACCTGCGTAAGCGGTTCGGGGAAAAACAGATTGGACTGACGAGGCAGAACCGCATTTTGGTGGTCGAGCATGCCGGGCGGCTGGCGGGATTGATTGTCGACTCCGCCTCCGAAGTATTGAAGATTCCGGCGGACGCTGTCGAGCCTCCACCAGCGGTGTTTCAGGATGGCGGGCTGAATTGCGTTACCGGGCTCGGCAAGGTGGGAAGCCGGTTGGTGGTGCTGCTGGATATGAGCAAGCTGCTGGCGCCGGCAAGCCTGCAGGCGGATCAGGGAGATAAGAAGGCGGCAGGCAAGCCCGAGGCGCGCGGCGCCGCGGCGCGGTAGACGCAAGTTTCAAAGTTTCAAGGTTTCAGTGACGTTCACATCTGAGACCTCCCAACTTTGAAACGTTGAACCCTTGAAACTTTGAAACTTTCGAGAAACGCATGAGCACATCCGGAGCGGCACCCGCTCCCATACTGACGGACGCGGAACTGAAGCTGTTGCAGGCACTCGTGTACCAGGAGTGCGGCATGCACTTCGACGAACGGCGCACGCACTTCCTGCAGGACCGCTTGTTGCGCCGGCTGAAGGAATGCCGCGTCGACTCCTTCTATGCGTATTACCGGCTGCTGATCAGCCAGCAAGGCAAGGACGAACTGGCCAAGCTGCTCGAGAACCTGACGGTCAACGAAACCAGCTTCTTCCGCCACAAGGCACAACTCGATCTTTTCCAGAAAACGGTTTTGGAAGAACTGTTCAAGCAGAAGAGCCAGCGGCGGGAATATTCGATTCGGATCTGGAGCGCGGGGTGCTCGACGGGGCAGGAAGCGTACACGCTGGCGATGCTCGTGACCGATGCGCTGAGCTACTACTACCTGCGCAATCCGCTGCCGGTGGAGATGCCGTTACCCAAGCCGCTGGTGCCTCCGCCGTGGCGGGTGGAGATTCTGGCGAGCGACATCAGCTACTCGGTGCTGCGGCATGGGCAGGAAGGCGCGTACAGCGAGAACCAGATGTCGATGGTCGACTACAGCTACCGGCTGCGCTACTTCGACAAGGTGGGCGAACGCTATGCCATCAAGAAGCCGGTGAAAGAGATGGTCCACTTCGACTTCCACAATCTGAAGACGGAGTACCTGCCGCAGCGCAACGACGTGATTTTTTGCCGCAACGTGATGATGTATTTCGACGAGGCCGAACAGAAGCGCCTGGTCGAAAAGTTTTACCGCTGCTTGAACGCGAACGGTTATCTGTTCGTGGGACATGCGGAGAGCCTGCTGGGCCTGACCAAGAAGTTCCAGATGGTGCATAAGGACAGCGGGACTGCCTATCAGCGGATTGAGGTAAGGGAGTAGTACATGACGAATTCCCCCGATGAGCGCGGCGCGGAACTGCGAGAGCTCTTTTACGAGACCTCGCAGGAACTGCTGCAGGCGCTGAATGATGAAGCGCTGGCGCTGGAGAAGAAACCGGGCGACGAGGAAATTGTCCGGAGCATCCGGCGGACGGTGCATACGCTGAAGGGCGACTCGGCGGCCTGCGGGCTGCGCGAGTTGAGCGAACTGGCGCATCAGTTCGAGGATGCCCTGTCGCTGGAGGGCGCGGTCTCGCACGCTGCGGTGGCGGAGATTGCGTTTGCGGCCGCCGACGTTTTTGTGGAAATGATTGCCGCTTATCGCAATGGCGGCAAAATGCCTTCCCTCAAGAGCCTGAGCAAGAAGATTCAGGATTTGACTTCGGCGCCGGCTGCGGGCAAGAAGCGTGGGCGCACCAAGAAGGCAACCCCGGAAAGAACGGGCAAAGCCTCAGCCGCGAAGTCCGCCGATCTTTGGACCGAATACGAAAAGCTGGCCATGACCAAGGCCCAAGTCGACGGCCAGGACGTGCTGCATGTGACGGTAAAGATCGATCCGCACTGCGCGATGCCGATTGCGGGACGCCAACTGGTGCAGAACGCGGTTAGCACGATGGGGCCAGTGATCGCGGTGCGGCCCGATCCCAAGTCTCCCGCGGCCACCAAGCACATCGAGTATGTGCTGGCGAGTGTACAGACAGCGGACCAGATTGCCGCGAAGTGCAAGATCCCCACGATCGTGGAAGAAGTCACGGTCGAAACGATGCTCGAAGGAAAAGTTGCCGCCGAGAAGGCGGCTGCCGAGCCGGCAGTGAGCGATCTTGAAGCCGGCCCGGTGGAACCGGTTGTGCCCGCGGCCGCTCCGGCGATGGAAGCCAATCCCCCAGCGTCAGGGGCGGAACAGGCTGCCGCGCACATCCAGGAAAACATTCTGCGGGTGGAAGCGGGCCGCATCGACAACGTGCTCAACCTGGTGGGCGAGCTGATCATCGGGAAGTCAATGCTGCAGCAGGCGCTGAATGAGTTTTCCAAGCGCTATCCCAAAGAACTATTGCGCGGCAAGTTCGCCGACGCCATGGCCTTCCAGGCGCGCGTGCTGAACGACCTGCAGCGTTCGGTCATGAAGATCCGCATGGTGCCGGTGGAGCAACTGTTCCGGCGCTTCCCGCGCATGGTCCGCGACGTGGCGCGACAGTGCGAGCGCGACGTCGAACTGGTGGTCAGCGGACAGGAAACCGATCTCGATAAGGGCATTCTCGACTCGATTGCCGAGCCGCTCACGCACCTCGTTCGCAACGCCGTGAGCCACGGAATCGAACCGGCCGAAGAGCGGCGCAAGCTGGGCAAGCCGGCGCAAGGAGTCGTGCGGCTGAACGCCTATCACCAGGGCAACCAGGTCGTGGTCGAGGTCTCCGACGACGGGCGCGGCATCGACGTAGCGAGGATCCGGGCCAAGGCCATCGAACTCGGCATGACCTCACCGGAGGAAGCGGCCCGCATGTCGGAAGCCGAAGCCCTCAATTTCATCTTCAAGCCCGGCTTCAGCACCGCCGAACAAGTCACTGAAGTCTCCGGGCGCGGCGTTGGCATGGATGTAGTGCAGAGTGTGCTTCACCGGTTGAAAGCGTCGGTCAGCGTGGAGACCAATCCCGGCAAAGGCACGACGTTCCGTCTGAAGCTGCCACTGACACTGGCCATCATCAAGGCGCTGCTCTTCTGGGTTGGGCAGCGGCTGTATGCGATCCCGCTGAACGCTGTGGTCGAGATTTCGCGGACGGTCGAGTCCGAAGTGCATCAGGTCGACAACTACGAAGTCCTGCAACAGCGCAATCAAGTTTTGCCGCTGCTGCGGCTGGGACGTCCCGCGCCGCAAAGCGATGACCGGCGGGCAAAACTGTTCGTTCTGGTCATCATGGTGGGAGAAAAGAAATATGGCTTGATCGTCGATGCGCTGGAAGGCGAAGAAGAGCTGGTCATCAAAGCACTCGATGACCAGACATTCTCGACCGACCTGGTGTCGGGCGCCTCGATCCTGGGCGACGGCCGAGTCGTGCTGATTCTGAATTTGCCGGCGGTGGTGGAGCATGTGGCAAAGGCGAAGTCGCCAGTCGGGCAGGTGAACTCGGGATTGCTGCTGACGCATACGGATCGGGCGCAGGTGCAACCTGGCGCGACGATCGGAGGCCGGATATGACACGCAAATCGGTTCGCGTGCTGGTGGTCGATGATTCGGCTCTTATGCGCAAGTTGATCCCGCAGATGCTGGCGGGCGACGAGTCAATTGAAGTCGTGGGCACGGCGATGGACGGTACGTTCTGCCTGAAAAAGATCGAAGAGCTGCGCCCCAATGTCGTCACGCTCGACCTGGAGATGCCAGGGATGAACGGCATCGACACGCTGAAGGAAATCATGCGGCGGCAACCGGTGCCGGTGATCGTCTTCAGCTCGCACAGTACCGAGGGCGCTTCGGTCACGATGAAGGCTTTGGGCCTCGGCGCATTCGATTTTGTTACCAAGCCGAAAGACGCCTCGGCCCACATGGTGGAGACGGCGAAGGAGTTGATCGCGAAGGTGAAGGCCGCGGCCGACTGCAAGCTGAAGCCGCGTGTCGTTCTGGGTATTCCACCCAAGCCGGAGAAGGTTTCAACCGCTGCGGGAAACCCTACGAAGGTGGTCGCGATTGGCGTTTCCACCGGCGGTCCGCAGGCGATGGAGTACCTGCTGTCGCAATTGCCGGGAGACTTCCCCGGCGCGATTGCCGTAGTGCAACACATGCCGGACGGATTTACCGACATGTTCGCGCGGCGACTGGATGAGGTCTGCGCGTTGCGCGTGAAAGAAGCACAATCGGGCGATCTGCTGCAGCCGGGGCGCGTGCTGATCTGCCCGGGGAGCCGCCACATGAAGATGAAGCGGTTGCCGTTGGGCGACATTGTCGTTCTGGGCGACGAGCCGCATGTGAACGGACATCGTCCCAGCGTGGACGTGCTGATGCGCAGCGCGGCGGAGGAATACCGAGGCAGCGCCGTCGGCGTTTTGATGACGGGCATGGGCGATGACGGGGCTGAGGGATTGGGAGCGATCAAGAAGGTCGGAGGAATGACCATCGCGCAGAATGAGGAATCCTGCGTGGTCTATGGGATGCCGAAGGCGGCGATTGAGCGCGGCTACGCGATTCGGGTCGTCGGTCTGGAGGTCATGGCTTCCACCCTGCAGGCGATTTGTGGCCGCGGGACGGAAACGGGCTCGTCCGGGCGGGCCGTACGGGCGGGACATTAGAGATTAGGCACGAAGAGCCGATGACCAGCGTCATCTGGTCATGGCCGACCGTGCATGATAAGCAGTACCAAGGGGAGGTCTGTATGGAGCAGTTTGCGCCAGTGAAACGCAGCAAGGACGGGCAGGCGGTCCGTTATCTGATCGTGGATGACTCTGTGTTTGCCCGCAAAAACTTAGCCCGCATGATCGAAACATTCGGCGGGCAGGTGGCGGCGGAGGCCGGCGACGGCTTGACCGCCATCAGCGAGTTCGATCGCACGCATCCTGACATCGTGCTCATGGATATCACCATGCCGCAGATGGAAGGAATTGAGGCGGCCGAACGGATCGTGCAAGCGCATCCGGACGCGCGCATCGTGATGGTTTCCTCGGTGGGATACCAGGAGAACATCGTGGCTGCGTTGCAGCGCGGAGCGCGCCATTTCGTGCAGAAGCCGGTGAAGCCGGAAGTGCTCTACGAAGTGATCAAGTACGTGCTGGGCGAAGATGGCGCCGTAGTCAACGCCGCGGGAGCGGGAGTGTAATTCAATGAAGATGGAACTGATCCAGCCTTTCATCAACGCGGCGGATGCCGTGTTGTCGCAAGGTCTGCAGGGCACAACCAAGGTGGGCAACCTCACCATGGAAGAGGAGGCCTATCGCCGCAAAGGCGTGGCCGGCATGATTGCCCTGACAGGCGACATTGAGGGCCGGATCATTCTGGATCTGGAGCCGCAAACCGCGGTGCGCGTCGCCAGCCACTATGCTGGCGCGGACCTCCCCGAATCGGACGCGCTGATCAAAGAAACTATCTTCGAATTGGCCAACCAGGTTGTGGGCAATGCGATCTCCGCGCTCAACGACCAGGGCTTTCACTTCCGCGTGCATCCTCCTCTGCTTCTCACCGCCGAGCAAGGGGACAAAACCAGCGAAGACGTGGAAGCGCTGATGATCTGTTTTGAGACTCCCATGGGCAATGTCTTCATGAATGTCGCCCTGCGCTATAACAAGCGGCGGATGGCGGATCATGCGGCGGTGGGAGCTTAGAAGCGTTGCCAGTTGTCAGTACTCGGTACTCAGTACTCAGCAGCAGAAGTTATATTCAACAAATTAGTGCTGTGCTGCGGCTTTCACCTTCTCTGCCATTTCGCTGAGCGCGGCTCTGTCGTAGTACTTCCCTTTCAGCCAGACTGCCTGAATCTGTGTTGTGTTGTGGATGTCTTTCAGGGGGTCGGCGGCGAGCAATACTAGATCAGCGGCCTTTCCCGGTTCTACCGTGCCCATCTCGGCGGTTCTTCCCAGGAACTTTGCCGGATTGATCGTTGCCATCTGCAGCGCGCCTAAGGG
>Ga0209698_10001892_pt1 | contig 24031 bp, 23 predicted proteins | sample LitLauG_LLR_2012_FD_187203 | JGI IMG/M metagenome (GOLD analysis project Ga0209698, IMG submission 187203) | Freshwater sediment microbial communities from Pennsylvania, USA - Little Laurel Run_MetaG_LLR_2012 (SPAdes) (version 2) | ecosystem: Environmental > Aquatic > Freshwater > Creek >... | reverse complement strand
GTCTGAACCCATCGCATCCAGCGCAATCACGCTAGGCATGGTGTGTAGGAGCTAGCTGGCTTCTTCGACGTCGAGAACTTCGCGTCCCTTATAGTACCCGCACTTCGGGCACGCACGGTGCGGCATCTTCTTCTCGTGACAGTTGGGGCACTCGGAAAGGCTGTGGGCCTTCAAGGCGTCGTGGGCACGCCGGGTTGAAGTGCGTTTCTGGGAGTGTCTACGTTTTGGATTAGGCATGGTAAGTCAATTCCTCTCGCGGGGCCTCACGGGCTCGCCGCTTGAAAGCTGTCAGCTGAAAGCTGACAGCCTCTCTTCAGTGGTTCAACCGGCTGCGTACTTCTTTCAGCGCTGCCCAGCGCGGATCTTCCACTGGAACCTCGCAGGAACATTGTTCCTGATTCAGATTCCTGCCGCAATGCGGGCATAGCCCCTTACAATCCTCGCGGCACGTGACCTTCAAGGGCAACGCCAGCAGAACCTGCTCGCGTAAAACATCTTCGAGCAGGATGCCTTCGCCCTGATAATAGCCGATTTCGGCCTCAGCGTCGGTCACGGAAAGCTCGTCGCGTCCCGCATCGACGCCCAGCGGCCGGTACAGCAAGTCAAACTCACGGGTGACTTCTTGCGGAACCTGCTCGAGGCAGCGTGCGCACTGCAACTCCAGACTCGCCTTCAAACGGCCGCGAAGCCGGATATCCTGGATAACCTGATGCTTCCCGTGATGCTCCTCAACCAGTTCGGCCCGCCCAGACGTTGTCAGCGCAGTACTCTGCCGAAATTCGCTGCCCAAGTCGATGACACCGGGCTGAAACGCCTCTTCAAAATCGAGCGGCTGGCGTTCCAAATCCTTGATGTCGAGGAACATAGCGAAACCCCCGCGGCATTCAGCCCATGCGGCCCGCGGAAGCACGCCGAAGAGGCGTAAGTACCGCAAGGAACAAGACTTAGGATAGCGTCCGAAAGCCGAAAGTGTCAAGGAAAGAGGCTCGCATCTGACCTAGGGAAATGCTAGGATATTCCTAGGAGTTTCCTATGGCAACGCTTTATGTGGAGAATGTGCCTGATGATCTGTATAAGGCCCTCAGGAAACGAGCCAAGGATAACCGCACGTCGATGGCGGCGGAAGTCATCGCTCTGCTGGAGCAGTGGGTTCCGACCGAAGCGGAATTAAGACGACGCAGACGTGCATTTGATGAACTAGCCAAAATTCGCGCTACCCCTCCTCCCGGTCCGGGACCATTTCCGCCAGCTGAGGAGATGATCCGCGAGGACCGCGAGCGGTGACCCCGCTCGTCGTCGACGCCAGCGTCGCCGTGAAGTGGTGTGTTCATGCTTACACTGAGCCCTTAGCGCGCGAGGCCGAGGACCTTCTAGCCGCGTATCGTAGCGCGGAAGTGCAGTTCGTCGTTCCTGATTTGTTCTGGCTTGAACTGGCGAATGCTCTCTGGAAGGCGGTGCGGAACCAGAAGACGAATATGCAAAACGCAGAGCGGAGCCTGCTCCTCGTGGCCGACCTAGAGATCCCGACGATGCCAACGTTCGATCTGGTGCCGCGAAGCCTGCAGTTGGCGGCTGGAAATGATCGGACCGTGTACGACTCTGTGTACCTCGCATTGGCCTTGAGGGCGAATGCTGACCTGATCACGGCTGACGAGCGCCTCGCCAACGTCCTCGCCGCCCGCTTCCCGGTGAAGTGGCTTGGGGCTTACTAGACGCTCACTCACCCAGCCTCAATAACTCGAGGCCCCGCGCCGCCGACTCTTCGAAAATTATTCTTTTCTCGAGATCGATCGTGGTGTCTTTCAAGCGTCGGGGGATGAACCATGCGAGTGCAGCCACGGGAAGCAGTTCCAGCATTCGCAGGGGTTCGCGCAACGCTGAGGCCTCGAACTCCGCGGTCGAGCCCACATAAATCAGAAATCCAAAGCAGAACGCGATCAGGATCACGATGGAGTGCTGCTTGAACACCGGCATGCTGCAAGTGAACGGAAGCTTACGGAATCTCACCAGCAGGATGTTCGTCAATAGAACCGTCCATATCACGACTAGCAACGTATGAAGCGTCGCGACCATAGGCCCTTTCAGGTAAACGTACAGGCCGAACGTGATCGCCGCGATCCAGGGCAACACGAAAACCAGGATCACCTTCCTTGCCAGCGGTTCGCTCTCCTGCCGGCCGGCATCGACCATCAGCCGGAAAACCCAGTTCGCGCTCAGTTCCACTGGGATCTCAAAGACCAACCGCAAACCCACAATCAGGAGGAACGTGAGAGTGAAAGGAATCGAAAGAGCGTCCACTGATAGCGCCGCCTCCCGCACCGACTTCGCGCCTTCATAAGCGTTCATCATCGCCTGCGATGCGAGAACCAAAGCCAGGCCCGCGACACCAGTCAGTACCAGCCGATGAGCCTCGCTGCGCAGCAGAGTTCTTCCGACAAATCGAAATGATGCTTTCTGAAAAGGACTCCGCAACACGAAGCGATCCAGCAGCAACCCCATCCGCGATGTGCGCCACTTGCGGTACTCGGCTGCGCTTTCCGACATTTCCGCAATACGCACAAAATATTTTCGATATCCGATTACGAACATGGCGAGCGCGAGGAGGATGACGAGTGCGACTCCGGGAAGGCAAAGCCTCGCTAATTCCGTAAGAGCCGGACTGGCGCGTCCGCGCAGCAACTGGCAGAGCCCCACGAACCAGCACGATGGCATCAAGAAGGTCCACGCCGGTGCCGGTCCCTTTGCTCGCCTCAACAACTCAGGCACCATGAAGCTGGTGCAGAGTAGCGCCACCAGATAAACCACCACGATGCCCCGAACGTACGTGGAAATCCTCCGAAACAACTGCGGCGGAAGAACAGCCATCAGCAGCCCGAGCACCGAGAATACGGCGAAGAAGACAAACACACTCGACAGCACCACCCCGAGCGCATGCACCGCCGCGAACTTCACAAAGAAAAGAAAGTGGCTTTGCGCCGCCGAGACCACCATAGGAAATAGGACGCAGGACGCGGCGTTTACGTCCAGGGCCACCAATCCCACCAGAAACAGTACAGCGAGCAGGTTTGCCAGGAAGATGGTCCGCGTGGAGATGGGCAAATGCACCAGGTTCATGTAATCGCGGCGATCCGGAAAGATCGAATCCCAGCGCCATACCGCGATCGCGCCCGTTACCGTCATCGACAGTACGATGAAAAAATATTCGTCGGGAAAGGCGATCGACAAGGTGTCGACATTCGTCTGGCCGCGCAGCCACTGCAGCAGGCTGCCGTACTTGTCGAACAGGAGAATCGAGACGAACCCGCCCGGCATTGCCAGTAACGTGAGCACCAGCCCTACACCCAGATCAAGTCCTTCTGTATCGGTGTCTCCTCCGCCACGGAAGATTCGCTCGACGAACAGGCGCACGAGCCTGCCAAACGGGCGCCCCTTGTAGTAGTCCCAGTTGTACCGGATTGGATCGGTAAGCAGGCTCATGCAGCCTTCATCACGGCGACGATGTCTTGCGCGACGCGCGTGGTGTCTACATCGTCAACCAGGTGCAGGAATGTGTTCTCGAGCGACTGTCCGAGAATCTGTCCGATGTTTGCCACGGTGTCATGCGCGATGACCACGCCTTTGCGCAGAATCAGAACATCCGTGCAGACCTTCTCCACCACTTCGAGTACGTGCGAGCAATAGAAGACAAGTTTTCCTGCGCGGCCCAACGCCTGCACGAGATTCTTGAAGATCAGGGCAGACGTGACGTCCAACCCTGAGAGCGGCTCGTCGAAGATAAAGATTTCGGGATCGTGCATGATCGCGGCAATCAGCAGAATGCGCTGCCGCATGCCTTTGGAGTAAGTGCCCATTGTGGCGTGGCGGGCGGGATGCAAGGAGAAGAGTTGCAGAAGGGAATCGATCTTCACCATGACATCGCCGCGTTCCATACCGCGCAGTGTTCCGATCATTTCGAGATATTCCCACCCGCTCAGGTACGGATAGAGATGCGCCTCCTCCGGCACATAACCGAGCCGCGCACGATAAGACACCAGGTTGTCGCGAATGTTAAGTCCATCGAACTGCACGACTCCGCGCGTTGGCTCCAGCAATCCAGTGAGCATCTTCACCGTAGTGCTCTTGCCCGAACCGTTGGGGCCAAGGCAGCCCAGAACTTGCCCGGGACGCAACGTAAATGACAAGTCCTGTACGGCAGGGAGAGACGAATAGCTCTTGGTGAGTCGCACGGCTTCAAGCATGTCCGACCTCGAGAAACGAAAATACCGGACGTGGCGAGAAAACTTTGAGAGCGGAGAGAACCCGAACACTTAGACACCGTTAGGGCTGAAGAGGTTCCGTCTTTATTTTTCGTTCGCTGCCGGATTTACCTAGCATTTTAGACGCTGCTCGATCAAGATCGTCGCGTGAGATGGCGTCGCGGAATGTGCTGTCTATGCCTGCTGCTGGCAATGGCGCGAAGCGCGCATGCCGTAGATCCCGGCCCTCCGCCACAGAACCACGATACGACCGTTGCGCGCTTGATCAGCGAAACGCGTCATCGGGCCAAGATTCTGGAAAGCAGTTCCGGGATGCGCACAAGCTTTGAGTCCTTCACTTCGGCATACAAGATTACGCCGAAGAGCATCAGTTATTCCGATTTCGTGATTGTGCGCCTGCTTTACGAAGCGACCCGCGATGCCGGTTTCTGGAACATGCACTGGACGATCACCAACATGCCGCCAAATTCCGATCAGGTATGGCGGCAGTGGAAGAGCCTGCATTCTGTATCGCCTCTCACCTCGACGGCCTCGGCCGAATGTGACGAACTCTCCGCACTCTTCTCATTCCTCGTAGAGCGTGCCGGTGTACGGTCGGCTGGGCTGTTCTGGCCTTATCCCAATCACACCGTGGCGGTGTGGGTCTTGCATCCAGCGGGCGGATCGGAGGTTCGGGTCGTTATTCCCACCTCACAGATTTTTCTCGACGTGCACGATTCGTTTGGCACAAGAAAATTCAATCCATGGCATCAGAAGACGATTTTCGAATACACGCGGCGTGATGTGCCTGACAGCTTCGAGCTCCCGCAACCGGTATTCGATTCTTTCTTGCGCCAGATTGACAGGTACGCTGGCGCGTCGGACTCGACGTTGCAGGAGATCCGCTATTTGCGGGAGGGAGTGTTTCTCAAATCCTGGGCGGCTGAGACCGCCGCGCAAGATGCTCTGGAACGAAAGAAGGGCTTGGGCTCGGGGCCGGCCGAAGATCTCGCAGCCTTCGAAAACTTCGCGGCCGATATGCGAGCCCAGAACCCTCATTGAGCATCGTGCCAATCGCTCAACGCGTCTCTGCTGGCATCTTCAATCCCAAGGCTTTTACCGTGACTTCATCGGGTGTCGCTTTGCCGTCTTTCTTCGATACCACGCCGAATCCGCCCGAGTAATCCCACATCGTCCAGCCAATGTTGTGATGTTCGAGAGCGGAGCGGACGTCGTGAATCCACGCGGCCCGGTCTTGCAGATCGGCGCCACCATAGCGGAACACTCCGAACTCGTTGCAGATGAGGGGAACGCCATTGTACTTCGCCCAATCGGCTGCCTGATTGATCTCCGCCTCTATGCGCGCGGCGTCCCAATGATCGTGTCCATAGCGCACGACGTACAACCGATCGACGGCTTCCGGCACTCGATCTGCGACCTGCAGGGCGTTCTCGGGCGACGACGGGTAGTGCAAACCCTTCACCCACCGCCAGTAGTAAGACCCCCACGTTGCACCCTGGTGCGTGAAGATATGCGGGAAATAGAAATGAAATACGTAGATGACATTGGGATCGCGCAGCGGTTGCTGGAAGAGTATGTCATCGTCGTTGTCCCAATTTGCCCCGGTGGCAATGATCGTATGCTGCGGTGCTGCTTGGCGGATCGCCGCTGCCAGTTTTGCTTCTACTCCATACCAACGATAAGGGTCACGAAACTCCGGCTCATTCAGAATCTCGAAGAACACACGGTCCGGATCGTAGGAAGAGTAATGCTGCGCCACGGCGCGCCAGAAATCGGCGAAGCGCTCGACTGCGTCATCCTCTTTCGTCAGTCGCGCTTTGAAGTCTGAGTCCGGATGTATGTCGAGTTCGACCGCGAGTCCAGCGTCCAGGATCATCTTCATCGCGGAATCGAGATAGTCGAAGTAGTCAGCGGATTTGCCGTGCTCCGTCGCGTCCATCATCGGTTGCGGATTGACGCTGAGACGCACGTGATCGAACCCCGCCGACTTGATGAGCGCGATGTCGGAAGCCGTCGTCCAGTTCTCGAAATGTTCTTTCGTGTATCCCTTCGGGTCCCACACCTGCGCGAACCACTCGCTCAGATTGATCCCGTGGCGAATGTGCGCCAAGCGCGCAACGGGCACGGTAGAAGTAGGAGCTGTTTGAGAAAACGAGAAAGACGCGAGAAGAACAAAGACAGCAATAAGTCTTCGCATAATCGTAGCGGCGCCGTCCCCGGCGGCTGTCGCGGGGGCGTCTCGCTCCCGCGAACCAATCGGTTTACGAACTCAAGATCGGCAACACCCGAATTCGCTTCTTGGTCGCCGCGTAGATCGCATTACATAGAGCGGGCGCCAGCGGTGGCACTGATGGCTCGCCAATCCCCGTAGGAGACTCCTGGCTCGGTACCGCATAGACCTCGACCACCGGCGTCTCCTCCATCCGCAGCGGAGCGTAATCGTCAAAGTTCCCCTGCACTACGCGCCCTTTGTCGATCGTGATCTTCGCGCGCAGCGCATTCCCCAGCCCGTAGACGATTCCACCCTGAATCTGCTGCTCGAGAATCCTCGGATTCACCACCTGTCCGCAATCCACGACGGCCACCACGCGATGTACGCGCGGCTGGCTATTCTCCATCGTGATTTCGACCACCTCAGCCATGTACGAACTGAAGCAGCCGAAGCACGCGATCCCGCGGAAGGTGCCTGGCGACAGCGGCTTACTCCAGCCTGCCTTTTCCGCGGCCAACTGCAGCACGCCACGCATGCGCGAGGTCTTCCATGTGGTGGTGAAGTATGGCAGGTCCTGATCCTTTTCGAGCAGATGCAGCCGGTACTGCAGCGGATCCTTCCCCGCCGACAGAGCGAGTTCGTCAATGAAGCTCTCCAATGCAAACGCAGCCTGCAACGCGTAGACGGAACGCATCCATCCCAGCGGCACCGGAGTCTCTACGATCACCGACTCGATCAAGTAATTCGGAACTCCATAGACCGGTCCAGCCTCGTCGGGCAGATCCGGGTCCACTCCGTTCGGCACGGGCATGCCTTTCTGTCCGCTGATCGAGGGCGCGATGATGCGATGGGTCAGCGCCGCCGGATATCCCGAACCATCCAGTGTCGCGCTGAGTTGATGCAAGCTCATCGGGCGATACGTCGAGAAGCGCATGTCATCTTCGCGGGTCCACAGGACCTTGACCGGAACGTTCGTCGCTTTCGAAACCAGCGCGGCCTCAACGGCGTAATCATGCTCCAATCGCCGACCGAAGCCCCCGCCCATCAGCGTGACATTGACCTTCACCTGATCAGGATCGAGGCCAACAGCCTGCGCCACCGAATCGCGGCAATCCTGCGGCACCTGGGTGGGCGCCCATAGTTCGCACGACGTCCCTTGATAGTGAGCGGTGCAGTTTCCCGGTTCCATTGGAGCGTGCGCCATAAATGGCAATTCGTATTCGGCGGAAACGTGCCGTCCCGAAACTTTTGCCGGCTCTCCCGCGACAAACAGGTTCGCACCTTTCTTCGCGGCCGCCTGCTTCAGCGATGCCATCACCGCTGCGGTATTCAGGTCTTTGTTTGGCCCTTCGTCCCACGTGACGTTCAGAACCCGGCGGCCTGCCATCGCGCCCCAAACGCTGTCAGCAAGCACGCTCACCGCCGAGTCACCGACCTTCCCTACATAACTCACTCCGGAAATCTTCTTGGATTCCTTGTCATCAAAACCCGCCACCTTGCCACCGATCACCGGGCACCGCGACAGCACTGCATATTTCATTCCCGGCACGCGATGGTCGATGCCATAGACCGCTTCGCCCTTTACCTTCGCCTGAGAGTCGAGCCGGGGCAGCCGCTGACCGACAATCTTGTAATCCTTGCTTTGCTTGAGTGGTACATCGGTCGGAATCGGCAAGGTCGCTGCCTTCGCCACAAGCTGCCCATATGCCAGGCTTTGCTTCGATGCAGCATGCTTGATCTGCCCACCCTCGGCCGTGCACGATGACCGCGGTACGCCCCACGTCAGAGCTGCAGCTGAAATCAACATTTCCCGCGCCGCCGCTCCCGCCTTGCGCATGGGATCCCACGTCGTGCGGATGCTAGCGCTTCCGCCGGTCGTCTGATCTCCAAACAGCGTGCTGGCCCCGGCCTGCTCAACCTCGATCTGGTTCCAATCCGCTTCCAATTCTTCGGCCAGAATCATAGGCAGAGCCGTGCGTACGCCCTGTCCCATCTCCGAGCGCGCCACCACAATTGTCACTTTGTTGTCGGGAGTAATCCTCAGATAGGCATTAGGGGAGAACGATTTCTTCTTCGACTCGCTTCCATGCGGCAGATAAAAGCCGATCACTAGCCCGGCCCCGGCAGCCACCACGCCGCCAACAAATTCGCGCCGCGAAAGTGGGCTCATCGTGCACCCCCGTTCGGCTCGGATTTCCCGTCACCAGGAGTCGCGATTTCGCGCCCGGCATTCTTCCCGCCCTCCGCCGCCCAGTGAATCGCTTTGCGTATCCGCTCATACGTTCCACAGCGGCAGAGGTTCCCATTCATCGCCTGGGTAATCTGCTCGTCGGTAGGGTGCGGCGTCTTCGCCAGCAGCGCTGCGGCGGTCATGATCTGCCCCGTCTGGCAGTAGCCGCACTGCGGAACCTCCTCGGCGATCCACGCTGCCTGCAGGATGTGCAGGCCTTGCGCGCTTAATCCTTCGATGGTGGTGATGTTCTTTCCCGCCACCTGAGACACGGGAGTCGAGCACGAGCGCACCGGCCCGCCATCGACATGCACGGTGCAAGCGCCGCATAATCCGGCGCCGCATCCAAATTTTGTTCCAGTCAGTTCCAGGGTATCGCGCAGAACCCAGAGTAGAGGCGTCTCCGGTGAGACGCTGACTTTCTTCTCACTTCCGTTAACGCGGAGCGTGATGTCGGCCATGGGGATCCAGTTTGTAGGTTTGGAAACAGCAGAACATGGTATCAGGGAACAGCCTTGGGAGGCAGGAATCAGCGAGCTGATGAGTCAGGGGGAGTCTGATCAACTTGTCCTCCTGAGCAGAGCGAAGGATCTCGGTTTCCTGTCGGCGCCACGGTGACTGCCGCTGCAAGCATTAACCGAGATCCCTCGCGTCGCTCGGGATGACAAACCGTTTCGTTCGAAGAATAAGGTCTGAGGCCTGATGTAACTACTTCAACTCCGCCAGCTTCTGCGTCGCCAGCTGTCCCGCTTCATTGCCAGGATTATCTTTCTTCACCTGCTCGTAAATCTTCTTGGCATCGAGAGGCTGATTGGAATTCTGATAGACCTCGGCGAGTTGCAACTGGGCACTCACCTTGCCGACCGAGGTGGTGGGCTTATTGATCAATTCCTGATAAAGCGCGATCGCATCCTTGGTGCGGTTGGTCTGCGCATAAAGCGAGGCCAGTGCTGACTTCGCCACCGCAGCGACTTCGCGATTTCCCGAAGAGATCACGTCCTTGAAATTGCGCTCGGCCGCCGCGTTGTCGCCCAGATTGGTCGCGGTCACGCCCAGGAAGTAGTGCGCCATGTCGGCCGTTCGCGTGTGCGGATACTTGTCCACGATCGCCTGGAACTGCTTCTTTGCCGCCTCGCTGCGCTCCTTCACTGAGGTGAAAGTGGGGAAGTCGGGCTGCTCAGGAGCTCCAGCCTGTCGCAGCGGCGTATCGAGCGTGCGCACTGCCTGCGACAGGTCAAAGCTGGCCTTCTCGTTCTGCGTGTTCAGGTAGTACCAGCCGCCAATGCCCAGGGCGAGTGCGATGACGATGGCAATCGCCCCAATGATCACGGTGGATCGATGTTCCACCGTCCAATCCGCCGTTCGCTCGGCGGCGTCCAGAGTCACACGGCTGAAGGCATCTTGTTTAAGTTGATGGCGGGTTTGTGCGCGCACGGACTTCCCTTCTAGAGGTAAGGATGGCTGGACAAACTATGAGTTTAACAGGCAGAAAACAAACAGGTCAAAGAGCATGTATCTGAAGGAATTGGCAGATCAGCTACCCCATTTTCCGGGTCGAGGCGTGTGCCTGGCAGCAGCTACGGTCCAGAACATAACAGCCGAGCACGTCTGGAGCCTCGACTTCATTCTTTAAGTGCCTACCTCTCTTCTGCTACTCTGCTCTCCGCTTCCAGAGAGGAACCAACTAGAAAATGTCATCGCACAAACTTGCGACTGCCAGTCTTGCTATCGTTCTGTGTCTCACACTCCCCACATTCGCGGCCGACAAGAAAGAGAAAGCTCCTGAGTCCGCCAAGCCTTCTTACGACATGCCGCAGCCCGCAACCGAAAACATCGACTACGCGATGTACCAGCGCATTCGCGATGAGGGGCTGCAGCACTCCCACATCATGGAGTTCGCCTCCGGCTTGATGGATGGCATCGGCCCGCGCCTCACCGGCTCTCCCAATCTCAAGAAAGCCAACGAGTGGACGCGTGACCAGTTGACCGCAATGGGATGCGCCAACGCTCATCTCGAGGACTGGGGCGAGTTCGGCCTGGGCTGGCGCCAGCTGAATACCTGGGTGCGCATGTCCGCGCCCGACACCGCCGTCTTCATTGCGCAGGCGCTGCCCTGGTCGCCTTCGAGCAAGGGCCCCATCAGCGGCCGTGTCGTCTGGATGGACCCCAAGGACGAGAAGGATCTGGAGAAGTACAAAGGGAAACTGGAAGGCAAGATCGTCTTCTTCGGCGCGATGCGCGACGTCAAGCCGGTCGACAAGCCGCTGTTTGAGCGCCGCGATGAAGCCGACCTCAAGAAGGTCACCGAATACCCCGTGCGCGTAGGCGAGCAGGAAGACTTCTTCGCTTCCTTCATCAAGCGCCTGAAGTTCCGTGAAGTTGTCGGCAAGTTCCTCGCCGACGAGCACGCGGTCGGCGTCGTCGTCCCCAGCCGCGACGGCCGCAATAATGGCGGTTCCGGCGGCACCATCTTCGATGATGGCGGCAGCGGCATGGGATGGTTTACCTACCAACGCGAGCACGCGGAACATCTCCCCATCGTCGTTATGGCCATCGAGAGCTACGGTCGTGTGTACCGTCTCGCCAAGGCCAACGTCCCAGTCACGGTCGAGATGGACGTTGAGACCGAATTCACCGGCGACCACGAGCACGGCTTCGATACCATCGCTGAAATTCCCGGCACCGATCCCAAGCTCAAAGACGAAGTCGTGATGGTCGGCGGGCACCTCGACTCCTGGGCCTCGGCGACTGGCGCCACCGATAACGGCGCCGGCACTGTCGTCGCGATGGAAGTCATGCGCATCTTGAACGCGCTGAAAGTCCAGCCGCGCCGCACCATCCGCATCGGCCTCTGGACCGGCGAAGAGCAGGGTGAGTTCGGGTCCTACGGCTACGTCAAACAGCACTTCGGGTTCGTGCCGCTCTCCACGGCGCCCGACCAAGTTGAATTGCCGGACTTTCTGCGGAAACCGGCCGGTCCCGTCGAGCTGAAGCCTGAGCAGCAGAAGATTTCCGGATACTTCAACGTCGACAACGGCTCCGGCAAGATCCGCGGGATTTACCTGCAGCAGAATGCGGCGGAGGCTTCCATCTTCCAGCAATGGATGGCACCGCTCGCCGACCTCGGCGTCACCGCCATCACTATGCGCGACACCGGCGGCACCGACCACGAAGCATTCGACTCGGTGGGCATCCCCGGCTTCCAGTTCATTCAAGACAATCTCGATTACGGGTCGCGCACCCACCACTCGAACATGGACACCTACGAGCGCCTCCAACCCGAGGATCTCGCGCAAGCGGCGACCGTCGAAGCCATCTTCGTCTTCAACACGGCCATGCGCGACCAGATGCTCCCGCGCAAAGCGTTGCCGCATCCGGAACTGGAGCAACAGCGGAAGGCTCCGCTCAAGAACCTGATGCCGGGAGCCGAAAAAGCAGCCGAAGAGCAGGAAAAGAAGCCCGACTCAAAATGAAGAACTACTTCGACCTATTCGAGTTGAAGTCCGCCAAGCTCACCACAGGGAGCACAGGGAACCACGGATAAAGCTCGCTGTGTGCTTCTGTGTCCCCTGTGGCGGGTGATTTATCGCGCAAAATAAGACCGCCGCCGATTCCCTCGGCGGCGCAACCTTGAAACTTTGAAACCTTGAGACTTTGAAACTTGTCTTACCGCGGTGCTTCCTCGAGCAGTCCCTGCTCCAGCTTTTCCTGGCACTCAATGCAATGCCGCGTCCACGGCACCGCCTCCAGACGCTTCGCGTTGATCTCGTTGCCGCAATGGATGCACTCTCCGAAGCTGCCCGCGCGGATCCGCGCCAGCGCGCCATCCACCATTTGCAGCAGCTGCCGTTCGTTATTGCTTTGGCTGAACAAGAACTCCTTGTTGTACGAGCTCGCGGCACGGTCGGCGATATCCTGTGCCGTATCCTCGTCCGCCGTGCGGCCATCGGCCTGCGTGCGATTTACCGTGCGTCGCAATTCCTGCTGCCGCGTCTCCAAACGCTTCTTGAATGTATCTAGTTTCTTCTTGTCCATAGGTCACTTTCGATCAGGGCGTATTAAACAATACCTACCTAAATTCTTAAGACGTCCCCTCTCGGAGACGTCCTCGCCGCTTACGGCCAAACGACGATCATAAGCGCCAAAATTAAGATGCGTCAACCATGCCTAAGGCTGCAACGGGCTGAAATTCTAATTCCCAGCCAGGATTCATGATGTGATCGCAATCACGACTCTAGCGCGGCAACTGCTCTTTCATGCTGGCCAGGGCATAGCCAATCACGGCCATCGCCGCTCCGTTTTCCCGCAGTTCTTGCGGAACAATCTTGTCGAGCGTATCCGCCGCCGTGTGATGGTAGTGAAAATAGGTACGGCCATCTTGCAAGATACCCAACGTTGGCACGCCCGCCTCCGACATTCCCGCGATATCGGCGCCGGGGGCATAAGAGCTCTCACGCAGCACATTCGCGCCAATGCTCTGCAGCACATTCACGGCCGGCCGCAATAATTCTGCGTCCTGGTCGCTCATCTTCGCGTCGAAGCCCAGGGGATGCGCCGCTCCCGCATCGCTTTCAATGGCCCCCGCGTAATGCGGAAATTCCAGGGTATGTTCTTTCGTGAACGTCTGGCTCCCGGCGCCGCCGCTCTCTTCGTCCATCCACGCAACGACGCGCAGCGTGCGCTTCGGGTGCAGATGCATCTTCTGCACGATCTCTGCCGCTTCCATCGCCACTGCCACTCCCGCGGCATCATCGATGGCGCCGGTCCCCAGGTCCCACGAATCGAGATGTCCCGATACGACCACGAACTGATCCGGATGCTCGCTTCCCTTCAAGTCTGCAATGACGTTGTAGCTGGTGACGTCGGGCAGCTTCACCGGCGTGAGCGTGAGATGCATGCGCACCTTTCCCTGGGTTGCGAGATGCGCAATCAAGTCGGCGTCTTCGGCAGTCACTGCACCGGCCGCAATTCCAGAGGGCGCGCTGAAGCCGGTGTGTGGCAAACGGAAATCGGCGTCTCCCACCGATCGCACCAGCGCCGCGACCGCTCCCAGTTCGGCAGCAGGCTTGGGTCCTGCTCCGCGATAGCGGACCGCTTCGCCGTATGCCATGAATGCCAGTCCGGCTGCGGACTTCTGCTTGTCGAAAATCTCATTGAACAGCACGATCTTGCCTGCGACCTTGTCGTGGCCCAGCGCCTTCAACTCATCAAAGTTGCTCACCACTACAACATCCGCCACAATTCCATCCGGCGGGGTCGCCGAACTTCCGCCCAATGCCGTCAGCACAATTTTCTGCATCGTGCCCGGAGCCTGCCCCGCGTACTCGACCAGTTGCGCTGTCTCTTCACCACGTACCCAATGAGGAACCTTCACCTCCTCGAGGTGCACGTCGAGGCCAAGCTTGCGTAACTCGTCCGCGACATAATTTACGGCCGCATTCGCTCCCGGGGAGCCACTCGGACGCGGCCCGATATTCTCGGTCAGGTGCGCCACCTGTCGGTAGGCGTAGTCATCTTCCAGGGCCGCCGACTTGATCGCATTCAATTCCTCCAGTAACTGCGGCGGAAAATTTTCCCGCTGGGCATCGGTCATCTGCGGAATCGCGCCGAAACTCCGAGGCGCCGGTTTTGCCTGCTGCGGATTCTGCGCAACTGCGACAGGGGCTATGAGTACAAATACAAAAGCACTCCAACATTGTTTTCTGGTCATAAGGAAACGCACAGTGTACCTGAATCTTTGCCGTAAGTCGCAACGGCGACGCCCGCGAGCGGTGAGCTATGAGCGATGAGCCATGAGCAGGCAACGCTTGTTTCGGTTCGCTCATTGCACGTCGGTCATGGCCTAAAGAAAAATGGCCCCATTGCTGGGGCCACATTCAGAGGCAACGAAATGGTGGGTATGTCAGGAAAGGCGATGCATGGTACCGTTCCGCCAGCCAGAACGGCTTTTCGGGAAGTGACGCAAATCAAAGAGAGTGAAGGTCATACGTGGTTTGCGGCCTCTTTGTAACTTCATAACAATGCACTTGCCCGGCCAAAGTCCTATTGTTGACACTGCATTCGATGCCAATATTCCTAAGTACATCTGAGTCAATGAATTAAAAGGTCAAGTGAAGATCGCATCACCGAGCATTGCTGCCAACCGCCACAACGGCAAAGTGCAGAACAATGCACATTCGCTGCATCCCCAATCCCAAAAGGGCCCAAACACCAAGCCCCTGGCGGGTTCTACCCAACCAGGGGCTTCGTGAAATTAGCAAAATCTTGCGACTAGCTGTTACCCGCCACCGTCCGCAGCTTCCCGGGCAGGAAGTGATATGGAGGCCACGGCCCACTGATTGCGACTTCGCAATTCTTCAACTGTTTCGCAGCGGTCGTATACCGGTTCTGGTACTTCTCCACGCTCTTGGAGTCAATCAAGTGGGCGATATCAATCAGCATGCCCTCCGGTGCCACCTTCTTGCAGCTTACTTCTTCTTCGAGCGGGTTGAACAGCTTGTGCACTTGCACCGACAAGGCCCGCGCCTTGGTCTGGCGCTCGCGCTCCCTCGACGCCTTTACTCGCAGCTTTGAAAGATAATCGCCGCCGACCGTATCAGGCAGCTGGACATCGATCATGGCTTCCCGCAGCGAGCCGTCCCTTACTACGAGCTTAATGTGCATTTCTGACTTGCCGCGCAGTCTCGCGACGCTCAGACCGAAAGCCCGCCGGTTGACCCGGACGGCCTGCCGCAGCGCGTCGTCGCTGTCAAAGATCGTGCCAAACTTGAAGGGAAGTACAGTAGAGTTCCGGAAGCAGTTGCTGACCACTCTCGCGTGGTCAATCGCCGCCTTCTGGTCCAGTCCAACGGTTGTGTGGTCGTATTCGCTGACGATCACCGCGAATTCGCCACTGGGATAGCTTAGAACAGCCGCGCCATTGACTCCTTGCACACCCTCAAGCAGGAAAGGGCGTCGGGTGCGGGTTCCATTGGGGAGGGTTTGATGCTCGGTAAGGCAGTACGCGTACCACGCCATATTTGAACTCTCCGAACGGAATGGGAAGCGGTTGGTGCCGCTTCTCACGTCGAGTTTTTTCGCCAAAGCTTGTACTGCGACAGTGGAAGTTGGGAAAACGGGCGGTACAGGGCAAACGAACCAAGAATGCTTTACAGTCGCATTCCCTATTTGCATATTACTTTGGGCATCTGGAAAATTGCAACTTTTTCTTTGCGAATCGCATCGAAGGCTTTCATTTTCCCGACGCGGAGCGCTGGGAGCGCTCCTGCAAAGCCAGCAAAACCACGCGCAACATCTCATCCCAAGGGGCAGGTTTTCCGGTCCAGATCTCGAATTGCCTTGCCGCCTGGTGAACGAACATTTCAATGCCGGGGATCACCTGCGCCCCGCGTTCCTTAGCCAGTTTCAGGAACTTGGTTTCGCCCGGATCGTACACCATATCAAAGACATAGCGGGAGTTGATCTCTTTATCCTGCAGTGGGCTTTCGTGCGAATTTCCCATGCCCACAGGCGTCGCATTGATGATCACATCGAACGCCATCTTCCGCAGGTCGGCACGTTTCATGATTCGGGCTCGCGCTTGCCGGGCCAGCTTCTTGGCCGCATCCATGCTCCGGTTCAGGATGTAAACCTCCGAGCCTCTTTCCTTCAATCCAAAGACTGCTGCCCGCGCCGCTCCGCCCGCTCCCAGGACAAGGATCCGGGCCCCCTCCAAAGTCGCCAGCCGCCGCTCCAGCGGACGCACCACACCCACCGCATCGGTGTTAAAGCCATACAGCTTCCCATCCTGCGCCCGCACCACCGTGTTACACGCGCCAATCTTGGTCGTGTGCGAATCGGTATTGTCCAAATGCGGCAGGATCGCTTCTTTGTACGGCATCGTGACGCTGAGCCCGTGAATCGGAATCTCCCGCACGCAGGTCAGCAGATCTTTCAAGGTTTTCGCATGTAGCGCGAGATACACCCCATTCACATTCTCCCGCCGGAACGCCGCGTTCATGATGGCGGGAGACAGCGAATGCGCAATCGGATCGCCCACAACGCCGTATACCCGTGTTGCCGCGTCCACCTGCTCGATGCGATACACACTCCGTAATTCCTGGGCCGTGACCTGCCCCGGCGCAGTTTTCTCTCCAGCGCTCGCGGAGGCGAAGGTGAAAACACTCCCCGCCCTGACGCCCAGAACCCGGCTGATGATACCTTGCTCGCCCATGCACATGCTCACCAGCGAATGCTTGTCGCCCTGGTGCGCCAGGAACTTAATCACCGTGACATTGTCCGACAGCGTCGTCGCCGTACTCACCACTTTGTAGAAGTCCGCCGGATAGGCCAGCATTTTTTCCAGAGTCTCATCCAGCTTCTTTGTGGCCCGAAAATCATGAAACGACAGGATCAGTGCTGCTCTGCCGCGCAGCTTCTGAAGTTGTTCCGGCTTCGTCTTGACTGCCGTCTGCAATTCGACATCGACCAGTTGGCATCCCGCAGCCGCTGCCTTTCCCAATATATCGAGCTGCGAAGCGATGGAACCCATGAACTTTCCCCCGCTCGCGGCCCGACGGCAGGTGGCAATCACGGTTGTACCCGGATGTGAGTCGAGGAATCGCTTGATCCGTGGAATCGCCAAGCCGGGCTTGGAAAGGTAGTCTAACCTGAACTCTAAAAAGGAGTTATCCCGGACCAGCGACTCGCCCTTCTCGGCCATCTCGTTGGCGTCGGAGCCGATTACCGCCACGCACACCCTCGGCAGCCTTAAGGGGAACAGCCGGGGCATGTAATTTGGACTGGAATTCATCACAATTAGAACGGCGAATTATTACAGGCACTTAACTCCCGATGCAACAACCGATTAAATATCTTTTGAAAACCCTGTTCCCGGGGTTCCCATCACCCTCGTAACCTTGACCCTCCCTTACCCTCTTGTTACCTTCCGGCTGAAGCCTTTCTTTTCTGGCATTTAACTGGTGGGATGGGGACGCTCCGAGCCTCTTCCCGGAGGTAACATGAAGAAAACAGGATTGTTCGTGTTGTTGCTCGCCACCGCGGCATGGGCACAATCCAGCTCTGATGCAAGCGCTCCCGCAGCCGAAGCGCCCCAAGGCACAGCTCCGACGACCAACAGCTTTCCGGTCGAGCGGGTTCAAACGCCCACCTACGCCGACATTTACTGCGCCGGCTTCATCAACAAGCAGACTCTGCCCGACGCCAACTACGTCATGGGCGGCCTGCAAACGCCCAGCACCACCAAGTTCACGCGGGGCGACATGATCTATATGCAGGGAACTGGCTATGCCGCCGGGGCCGAGTATGAGATCATCCGCGCTCTCCGCGACGTCAACGAATACGAAATGTATCCCGGCGAAAAGAAGCTGTTGAAGCAAACCGGCCAGCCTTATCAGGAAGTGGCCCGCGTCAAAATCATCGACACGCGCAACAAGACGGCCATCGGGCAGATCGAATATGCCTGCGACGGCGTTAATCCCGGTGACACGGCAATTCCGTTTGCTGAGAAGCTGGCCATCAACTTCCACACGCCGATGCGCTTCGACCGCTTCCTGCCTGCCAGCAACCGGCTCAGCGGCCGCATCATCATGGGCAAGGATTTTGACTCGCAGATGGGCACCGGCCACAAGCTTTACCTCAATGTTGGTGCCAACCAGGGCGTGCACGTCGGCGATTATTTCCGCGCCGTACGCTCCTATCAAGCTGACCTCGACGATCCTGTCGACTCGCTCTCGTTTAAGGCCGCCGTCGCCGAGGACACGCAGATGAAAACGCCTTCGGTCGACCCGAAGATGTTCACCAAGTCGAATGGTCCAGTCATCCACGTACGTGATCTGCCTCGCCGCGCGGTTGGCGAGATCGTGATCATCGGCGTGACCCCGACCACCGCAACCGGAATGGTCGTCTTCTCCATGGAAGACGTCCATGCGGGAGATACCGTCGAGAAAGATGAAGTGAATTAATCCGGGCAACTGCCAACAAAACAAAACCGGGGACGGCCAACCGTCTCCGGTTTTGCTTTGCTCAGGAAACCTGACTGTGCGAGCATTTGCCTGAGGTGAACCGATTTTAAAATCGATAAGACCCTTCTCGAAGAAGCCCGCCAACTCGGTAACCACGACTCAGACAAAGAAGCCTGCACTGCCGCTCTAACAGAATACAGTCGACGCCTGAAAACACGGATTCTCGAGGCCTTTGGAACTGTCGACTTCGACCCGACGTACGACTACAAAGCTGAGCGCCGTCGCGATGGAATCATGCCCGACGAGTAAACAGGATTGGCAACCATGCCGCCGAGGGGAGTCTTACGATTGCCCGGCGCTTCCAGCGCCGTGTATGGCACAAAATTGAGCGGTGTCCCGGACGGGACGCTTGAACCCCATCAAGGTTGGTTTCGTACGACCCGCTCTTGCTCGCGGGACGTCTCTTTCTCCCCAAACACCTCTGCGGTAAACCCCTCCACCTTCGCCCCGTGCCGCCACGCATCCGTAGGCAATCCCGCTTTTCTGCAAGTCTGATCGAGAAACGTCAGCCGATCCCACCCATGCTCCAGCGGAACTTGTGGTAACAGTAACCCGCGCCTTCCTCCCATGCCGATCAACAGCCCATGGCGCCCAATTTCCACTTCGTCCGGCGAAATCTCCTTGGGCGCCGACAACACGCTCAACTCCACCTGCAAATGCGGGGCCTCCGCCAGCGTCACGGGATAAAACCGCGTGTCCTCAAACGCCGCGGCCCGCGCCGTTTCCGCTACCGCTTGATAAACCGAACTCGCCGGCAACACGTAACCCACGCATCCCCGCAACTGCCCGCCCAAATACAGCGACGTAAACACTCCTCGAGGCTCAGCCAGGTGCTGGCTGGGCGGATTGATAGGAATTTGTCTGTCATCGAGGGCAGAGAGAATGGATTCGTGCGCTACGCGCAGCAGAAGGGCGCGTTCCTCGGGAGAGTACTCGCCTGTAATCCTCTCGCCCGACTCGATCACCGGACTAGGTTGAGGTAGCGACATCGCGGTCCGCTTGCGGCGGCACCGGCACAGGTTTTCTGCGCCGACTCAGGATAAACGCGCGGCGTTGGCGCTTCACCACGCGGCGGTCAATTTTTGACCAGAATGCGACGAAGTAATCGATCGCCGACACCAGCGACACGCACACCATGAACCAGATCGCCGCCAGCGCGATCCAGTGGATGGGAAACACGTAATACCGGTAAACCGGCCATTCCTTCCATCGGTGGTCGAGAATCACAGCGACGACCGACACAATCTGCACCACCATCTTGAACTTGCCCAGTTCGCTGGCCTCGATGGTGAATCCTTCGGACGCAGCAATCGATCGCAGTCCGCTTACCAGGAACTCGCGCCCGATCACCACAATGGCCACCCACGCCGGCACCAGGCTGGGATTCAACTGCACCAAAACCACAAAGGCCGCTGCAATCAGGAGTTTGTCAGCCAACGGATCCAGCAGAATCCCCATCGTAGTGATCTGCCCCCGCTTCCGCGCCAAATATCCATCGATTCCGTCGGTCATCGATGCCGCTATGAACAGCGCCGAAGCCAGCAGTTCTTTCTCGCCGTTCACGCTGCTGAAGCGCGCGCTCGACAGAACCCAGATCAGCAATGGAATGCTGAAGATACGGATCAGCGTGATGGAATTGGGCAGGTTCACACTACGGAGACGTCCCGCGGATAGCGGCGACCGTTCTGATTATCCTCCACGATGGAGCGGAACGCAATCGAGCAGAAACCCGAAAGTTCTGGGGGCGCTGTTCGCTCGGGTCCCAATCATCACCTAGCCTTCAGTTCCGGTCTTTGTGAACGACGACAGCAGGCTTTCGCCCATCTGCAGCAGGTTGGAATGGTCGGGCAATTGCCCGTTCGGCGACAGCTTGTCGATCACCGTCGGCAACAACTGCGATAGCGATGCGCTGGCCTGTTCCGGCGAAACGCCAAGCCTTTGCGCCACTCCTTGCACCTGGCTGGAGCCAAGGACCTGTTGCACCTGATCCGGCGAAATCGATTGGTTTTGCCCGGTACTGATCCACGAATTGACCAGCCCGCCAAGGCCATTGCTGTGAAACGCCTGCACCAGTCCGTTGATCCCGCCGGGATGATTCTGGATCATCGCCAGAATCGCCGCCGCTTCCGGATTGGCACCGCCGGCGCGACTCGCCGCCATTTGTTCGAGATTATCAAGTAGACCCATGAATCGCTCCTCTCCAGAAAATTATGATCAGTGAGCGGGCCGCTCCTGTTGCCTGCGCTCCCGCCCAGAGTGAAACTATTTTTGCTTCGCGATGATCTTGTCTTTGATCTTGTTGTAAGTCGCCTGCGGAATGATTTTCTTCCTCACCAGATCGGTTTTCGTCTTGTACGGGCGTCCATCGACAATCTTCTGCGAGTACGCCGCCCCGATTCCCGGCAGCGCATCCAGTTGATCCTTGGTGGCCGAGTTGATATCGACCAGATCGGTTGCCGCAGCCTTCGCCGTGTCGGCCTTTGGAGCTGTCTTCGCCCCGCCTGCCTGTGCCATGCCCATCGAGCTGAACAGCGCCAGTGCTGCCACCAGCAACAGCACGCGAGTTATCAGTTTCTTCATTGCTTTCTCCTTTTTGAATTAGTCAGTTTGTGATGCTTTATATCCTGCGGCTTTCGCCTCATCCTCGGTCATGAATTTCCCGTTTTTTGTTTTGCCAAACCACCGCCCGCCTTTGTGGTAGACCTTGCTGTCCAGATTCACCCAAACCTTGCCCGACGACTTCGCCGACGCAATCTCCGAATCCGACGCAGCCCCGCTCGGCGCAGTCTTGGTGCTGCTCTTTTTGGTCGAGGTGCCCGAACTCGCGCTGGCCGGAGCAGGACTGGACGGCGCCGATGCCGCCGGAGTCGAAGCTGCCGGAGCCGGTGCAGCCCCAGATTTGGGCGCGGCCGACGGAGCTACCGGGGCTGGAGCAGGCGCCGATTTCGGCGCTGCCGCCGCTGTCGAACCGCCAGCGCTCGATCCTGCCGTTGAGCCTGAACTCGATGGCGCCGCTCCCGTATCCGACATCTTGCTTTTCGACTTCTTGGACTTCGTGCCCGTGTCAGCTGTCACTGTGCCGCTTGGCGCCGTCGGGGCGCTTCCCGACGCAGGTGTGCTCGAGTCCCCGGCAGTTGCAGACTTCTTGCCCTTCTGGGACTTCTTTCCCGATGTCGAGTCCGCCGTCGTCGAGGCCCCCGCCGCGGTTGAATTGCCCGCGCTCGTCGAATCCGCCGACTTTTTCTTCGACTTCTTGGTTGAGCTTGCAGCAGTGCTGCTCGCGGAGCTATCCGCAGCCGCCGCATCTGCCTTTTTTGATTTCTTTGATTTCTTAGTTGTCGTTGCTGAAGAACTCTGAGTTGAAGTGTTGTCCTGCGACTGTGCCCATCCGGTGCTCACACACATCGCGAGGAAAAAGCACACTCGTATCACCCACGCAAGACGTGTCGAGAGTTTTTTCAAGGGATCTCTCCTTATTCAAATTTTTCTACGATAGCTGCCGTTGGGCCGAGCAAGCCCAGCGAGTTTGGCCAGAGGAAACGCAAGCGCACAATTTGCGGAGCTCGATATCACGATGGCGCACATCATGCCAGCCCGCTGCAAGTAAGGTCAAGCACACAAAAACAAAGCCCCCGCTGCGCGGGGGCCAGAATTCAGAGTTGACGGTTACGCGTAAATCCCGCGCTGCCGGATAGTGTACGCCACCCGATCAATCGCCAGCATGTACGCCGCAATGCGATTGTTCACGTGATGCGTCTCCGCATAGCGCACGACGTCATCAAAAGACGACTTCATGATCGTATCGAGTTGCTCGTTCACCACCGACTCTTTCCAGAAATATCCCTGCCGATCTTGCACCCACTCGAAGTAGGAAGTTGTAACTCCCCCCGCGTTTGCCAGGATGTCGGGAATCACGAAGACTCCCTTTTCGCTCAGCACATCATCGGCCGCCGAGGTTGTCGGACCGTTCGCCCCTTCGGCCAGGATGCGGCACTTCACACGATCCACATTGCGGCTCGTGATCACGTTTTCGGTGGCCGCTGGAATCAGAATCTCACATTCGGTGACCAGCAATTCTGCCGCATCGTACTTCTCTGCGCCAGGGAAGCCGTGCACTGTCCCATTCTTCTGCCGGAACTCCACTAGCGCCTTCAGGTCAATGCCATTCTTGTTGTACAGCCCGCCGCCCACTTCCGCGATACCCACAACCTTGTATCCCGCCTCATGCATCAGCAGCGCCGCATTCGATCCCACGTTTCCAAATCCCTGTACGATCACGCGCGCCCGTTCGCGATCGATATTCAATTTTCGGCATGCCTCATCGCACACGATCATCACGCCGCGCCCGGTGGCCTCGCGCCGTCCGCGCGATCCGCCAATATTGATCGGCTTGCCGGTCACAACTGCCGTCACCGTCTGCCGCATATGCATGGAATACGTGTCCATCATCCACGCCATCACTTGCTCGTTGGTGTTCACGTCCGGCGCAGGAACGTCCTTTTCCGGCCCGATGAATTCAATCAGCTCGGCCGTATAGCGGCGCGTCATGCGCTCCACTTCGCCCATCGACATCTTGTGCGGATCGCAAATCACTCCGCCCTTCGCCCCTCCAAACGGAATGTTCACCACCGCGCACTTCCACGTCATCCAGCTCGCCAGCGCCCGCACTTCGTCGAGCGTCACATCCGGCGCATACCGGATCCCGCCCTTCGCCGGACCGCGCGCAATCGAGTGCTGCACGCGGAATCCCGTGAACACTTCCAGGTGCCCGTCATCCATCTGCACCGGGATATGCACCGTGATTTCCCGGTTCGGGTATCGCAGCACCCGCCACAGTCCTTCATCCAGGTTGAGCTTCTGCGCGGCCAAGTCGAAGCGCGCGCGCTGCGACTCCCATGGGTTGGTTTCTTTATCCACTTGCGGGGCGGTCGTCATCGTCGTCATATAAGTCGTCTCCGAATTATTGCCAATAAATGCGTGACTCATTGCTCGCGCGCTCTTTGCGCGAGAGGTTGGAATTTCCGACTGGCTTGTCAGCCCCCAGCCAAAAGTGCGCAAACGTTCCGAGTATATGAGTCTAGTCACCACCGAAGCAAGCCAACTGCCCGTATACAGCCCGGTTCATCGCGGTAGCGCCGGCATTCTGCCGCCTGGCGAGGGAGTGGCTCGCTGTCGCGCCCGTTCAACGCGAGGTTGCCTCACCCTTAGCAAATTTTCGACGGATGGGAACAAGCGCAATCAACGCTCGCCCGCGCTGCATCCTTTCCCCTGCCCAAGCATCCACAGTAAGGCCCGGGACGTAGGTTGACTT
>Ga0209698_10001891_pt1 | contig 24033 bp, 14 predicted proteins | sample LitLauG_LLR_2012_FD_187203 | JGI IMG/M metagenome (GOLD analysis project Ga0209698, IMG submission 187203) | Freshwater sediment microbial communities from Pennsylvania, USA - Little Laurel Run_MetaG_LLR_2012 (SPAdes) (version 2) | ecosystem: Environmental > Aquatic > Freshwater > Creek >... | reverse complement strand
GCGGCGTGGATAGCTACGACTGTCATGGCCTCGAAACTCTGCAGTGCATGGTGGAGCGTCGCAAGGGCGGCGAATCCGGCGTGAAGTGGCTGCAGGCGTATCGCGGCGAAAAATTCTGGCAGGCCATGCGCGACGGAGCCTGGCCCGTTGGTTTAATGGACGCGGCGCTGTGCCGCAGCCACACCCTGACGCCCGCCCGCGCTGGATTCAATGACATCATGCCGAGCTTCGATGACATGGTCAAGTTGGTGCGCGATCCGGTGGCGTATCGTTATGAGCACGCCGACGGCTTGAAGTCGACCATGCTGCTGATGAGCGGCCTGGTGAAGGATTTCAATTTCGCCGCTGACATCGATGGCATCGACAAACCGTTTTCGACGCAGATGTATCTGCCCATGCCCGACGGGCGCACGACTCTTGCTAATTTTTTCAGCCCCTTGTCGTGGAACATGGAGCAGATGTTCTTAACCGGGAAGGCCACTTATCCCATCGAGCGCACGCTGCTGACTACCGGCCTGACCGCCGCGGGCGTCGATAGTTTGTACGCCGGCGGGAAGCGCATCGAGACGCCGCACCTGGCGATCCAATATCAACCGTCGCGCGAATCGACGTTCGAGAGGAGCTAATCATGATCACCCGCAGAACATTCCTCGGGACCGCCGCCGCCGCGCCGCTTCTGGCCCAGGCGCCGAAACGCATCGCCATCGTCTCAACCGTTTTTCGGCCTTTGTCTCACGCGCAGCACATCGGCGACCGGTTCATGGTGGGCTATCCATGGCAGGGCCAGTGGCACAAGCCTGCTACACAAGTCGTCGCGCTGTACGTCGATCAGAAGCCGGCAGACGATTTGAGCGAGGCTAGGGCGAAGGAGTTCGGCTTCAAGGTCTATCCAACGATCGCCGAAACGCTGCGCTGCGGAGGCTCGAAACTGGCCGTGGACGCGGTGCTGATCATCGCCGAGCACGGCGATTATCCGTCGAACGAAAAAGGCCAGAAGCTCTATCCGCGCTTTGAGTTTTTCGAACAGGTGGCCAAGGTTTTCGAGGCGGACGGGCGTTCTGTTCCGGTGTACAACGACAAGCACCTCTCGTATAGCTTCGAAAAGGCGAAGAGGATGCGGGACACCGCGCGGCGATTGAAGTTCCCCATGCTGGCCGGATCGTCATTGCCGGTGACGTGGCGATTGCCCGATCTGGAACTGCCTCTGGACTGTGAGATTGAGGACGCACTGATGGTCGGCTGCGGCGGATCGGACGCAATGGATTTTCATGCGCTGGAAGCCTTGCAATGCATGATCGAGCGCCGCAAAGGCGGTGAGCGCGGCGTGAAAAGCGTCCAGTTGATCGAAGGTGATGCCGTGTGGAAAGCCGCGGACGAGGGCCGCTGGTCGAAAGAAATGCTGCGCTCAGCACTTTCGCGCAGCGATAACCCCAAGGGCGCTGCCGTGACTGACGGACGCACCCAGGACATGGTCGGCGCCGGAGTTCTGCCCGGCTTGTGCAAAAACCCGTGGGCATATTTCATCGAATATCGCGACGGCTTGAAGACAACCCTGCTGATGCTGAGCGACGCCGTCGGCGATTTCACGTTCGCTGTGAAGCGCAAGGGTCACGCCATCGAATCGACACAATTCTTCCTCACACCGGAGCCGAACGTGACCTATTCCGCCAGTCTGGCGAACCGCATCGAGAAGATGATCGATACCGGAGTTGCGCCCTACGCGGTGGATCGGACGCTGTTGGTCAGCGGCATCCTCGAAAGCTGCCTGGATTCGCGGATGAAAGGGCATGCGAAACTCGACACGCCGCACCTGTCCGTCGCCTATCGCGCGCCGAAGGAATCGCAATATGCGCGCACGTGACCGCCTAAAACACGAAGCCGATTTTCGCCACGATCGAACGCGGTTCAATGAAGTGCGTTCCGCTGAACGTGGACAAAAAGTTGTACAGAGCCACTTTATTGGTCAGATTGTCGACCGAGAGCGATGCGATCCAGCGCTCTTTTTTCTCGGTGTGGAATAAATTGTCGCTCCCGATCGCCAGGTTCAGAATGTCGCGCGGCTTCACGCGGTTCGGGTTAAGATCGTTGTTTTCCTTGCCAATCTGCGGCAGCGTCAGCAGGGGCGACGTCACCAGGCCCGAACAGGCGCGGATGGGAGCGGAGGCCGTCGCGACAACGCCGTTGCACGCCAGACCGATGGTCGTTTGCTGGTTCGCCGTCAAATTCGTCATCGCGTAGCCCGCGTCCGGAACGCCGCTCACCACTTCGCCCGAATCGAAGCGGGTCGTCAGCGCGATCCATTCGGCGCCCTTAGGCCGCTGGTAGCGCAGGTTGATGGTGGATTGAAACGCCTGATCGTGATCGATGCGGAACACGCCCTGGGCCAGCGCGGCGCCCTGCGGAATCAGGCCTCCATCCTCCGGCGGATAGTAGCGCGCGCGAGTGTGGCCAAAGGTCCAATACGCGATGAAGCCCCTCATGTTGATGGTGCTGAAGCGCCCGGTAACGCCGTCGTTCTTCGAATTGTGCCAGGCGATGGGGAACGTGATCGTGGTGTTCAGCAGCGTGCTGAAGTCGAACGCGTTGTGCGTGAACTTCCAGAAGTAGTCGGCGTCAACCAGGAAGTACCGCCCGATCGACTGCTGAAATCCCGTGTTGAACTGGTTGCGGAATCCCGGCGAAATCGGCACCGAAGTGGACCCGAACACGTTGCCCGCCAGCCCGCCCACGCCGGTGGCGCTCGACAGCAGCAGGTTTTCATTGAACGGTGTTTCGAACGTGCGCGAATAGGCTGCACGGAGCACCGTCTTTGTGCGCTTGATGTTGTAGGCCAGGCCCGCGCGCGGTTGCGGCCCGAACTTCGTCGAAAGCCCGTCGTACTGGTCGGCGCGGAAGCCGATGTTGAACGTCAGGCTGCCGAATGTCATGGAATCCTGCGCGTAGCCCGCGAATTGATTGATGTTCGCCGTCGCGTGGAAGGCGAACAACTGGCCCTTGCGCGTCAAATCGAACGGCAGCAGGCCGGACGAAAACGGGGCAGCTGCGTTGGGGTTGGACGCCACGTTCTGTTGATAGCCGAACGCCGCGCATTGCGACGGACTGGTGAGCGACGTGTTGCCTACCGGCACGTTTGTGGCATCGATACACGGCGAGTTGAAGGTCGAATCGGTAATGCCGAAGCCGAAATTTTCGAGGAGCCGCGTCTGCTTCAGATCGACGCCGAACTTGATGTTGTGATGCCCGATGGTGGACGATACATCCGCCTTTACGCCCCAGTTCATCAATTGCCGCTGCTGGTTTTGCGTAGCCGGCTGGTCGTTGAAAACGTTGCGGCTGCCGTCGTAGTTGAACTGATCCTTGCGCACGTACGGATTCACGGTGATTAGCGTGTGCGTGTTCAGCGTGTGCTGATACCCAGGCGCGATGTTCCAGGTCAGCACGCGCTGGCGCTGGTCCTGAGGCAGCTGATCCAGATCGTTGGGGATTTGAATCCAGTTCCGCGCCGCGAACAAGTTCAAATGAATAGAGTCCCTGCCGGTGGGCTGCCAGTCGAAGCGGTCAAAAATGGTCTGGTTGTTGCCGGTGTCGTGATAAGGCTGCCACTCCGGCGAATCCAGAAAGCGCCCGCTGCGCACCCCGTCGATGGCAAGAAAATTGCCCATTTTCGCGCTGCCGAAGCCGAGGCCGAAGCTTTCCGTCGCAGTGCCGAAGCTGCCGTAGCTGGAATCGAAACTGCCGAACACCTTACCCGCGCCCAAGCCCGATCGCGTGGTCACCTGCGCCACAAGGCTGGTCTTGTCGCCAAACTCGGCGCCGGGCGAACCGGTGATCAATTCCATGCTCTGGATCGCGCTGGTGGGCAGCGCGGTCGAAAAAATCTTGCTCTGCTGATCGCTGATCAGCTGTCCGTCGATCAGATAGCTTACCTGCGCGTGATCCCCCGAAGGATGGAATGCACCGTTCTCGCCTTCGACAGCCGCGCCGGTGGTCATCACGATGGCGTCCGCCAGTCCGCCTCCAGGGCTGGAAACGGGCAGCTTCAGCAGCGCGCTGCGGTCGACGTCGGTGTGCGCGCTGGGGTCGGTCTCCACCTGCGCCGCACCGATTGCCTCCACCTCCACGGTGGTGACGGCTTCGGCCACCGCCAGCGTGGCTTTGATGGACAGCGGCACCGACGTCTTCACCGTCACGTCCTGTTGGAACGGGCTGAATCCCTTCGCGGTGACCGTGAGGTGATAGGCAGCCGGAGGAATATTGACCAGCCGATAGTAGCCGTCGGGCCCGGCAGTAACGTTCTGTTGATAGCCCGTGATCGAATTGGCCAGCGTCACGGCAGCGCCGGGTAGCAGCGCCCCGGATTGATCCACAACGGTGCCGTCGATGGTTCCGGCATTCCCCAGCGATTGGGCGTGCACGAATCCGGCGAACAGAAAGAGAGCCGCGGCAAGAGCTTTGTTCATAGAAGAGTGTGCGGGCGCGTCGCACAGGGACCCGGCGCTTCTATGAGTATGAGGGGGATCGCAACGGGAAGCTAACAGGAAATCGTGAGCGGGCCCGTAATGACCATGAACGGGCCCGCTGGGGAGACAAACGGGCTAGAACAGCAGCTTCAGCGCGAACTGAATCTGCCGGGACGGGAACGTCGTCCGGACCGTCCCGAACGCCGACGACGTGGTGGTCGGCGTGGGCAGTCCGAAGTTGGTGTGATTGGTTACGTTGAAAAACTCCGATCGGAACTGCACCTTCACGCCCTCCGTGATGCTGAAGTTCTTATTTGCCGCGAAATCCCACTGCTCGAAATTCGGCGCGCGGAAGGCGTTTCTGCCCAGGTTGCCGAAGGGAGCCGTCGCCAGCGGCGTGGTGAAGGTATAGCCGGCGAAGTAGGTGTTCAGCATTTGCGAAGTGCTCTGGGTGGCGGCCGTCCCGCTGACGTTCGGGCGCTGGATGCCCTGGCCGCGATAGTCGTTTGACAAGCCCGTGACGTCAGTCGTCGTCGAGACCCCGTAGTTCACATTGATGGGCTGGCCGGTATGCGCGGTGTTGATGGTGTTCAGCTCCCATCCACCCACGGCCGCGTCGAGGAACCGGTTCATGCTCGCACCGTACTTGCGCCCGCGTCCGAACGGCACCTGATAGACAATGCTGGTGACGTTATTCAGCTTCACATCGAAGCTGGACGGCCCTTGTTCCGCCGCCAGGTTGTGGATATTCTGCGGATTCGCCACGGTGGCGCCGGGAAACGTCTCCAGCGCCTGCTCGGAATCGCCGATGGCATGTCCCCAGGTGAAAGAGTTCAGCAGGTAGAGTCCCTCGCCGAAGCGATGCTCCACTCGCGCCGACAAGCCGTCGTAATGGCCGTTGCCCCCGGGGTAAACCCACGTGATCGGCCCGTAGCTTGGAATCGGGCGGCGCGCCTGCACGCCCAGGCAGCCCGAAGTCACCGCCGGAGGATTGCATGTCGCCGTCACGGCGTTCGGCGCGGCCTGATTGTAGTCGGCCAGAATCGGCAGGCGTGTCGAATGGTTGCCGTTGAAGGAAACCTCCACCAGCGTGTTCTTGGTGATCTCGCGCTGCACCGAGAGGAACCAGTTCTGGATCATCGGCCACTTGCTGGCTGGCGGAATGTACACTACGTTGGAGTTCACCGGATTGAACGCCGCTGGATTCGCGATTCCTGTGCTGAAGCTGTTCTGCGTCGTCAGGAACGTGGATGGCACCGCGCCGTTCACGAGACTCTGATTGATGACGCCGAACAATGCCTGCGGCGCGTTGATGCCCTCCAGCGCGCTGCCCACCCGGTTGAAGAACGTGTAGCTGATGCCGTAGCCGGAGCGGATCACCGTCTTCGGAGTTACCGAATACGCCAGGCCGATGCGCGGCCCGAAATCGCCGTAATCGGGATTGACCAAGCTGCGATTGGTCAGGCCGCCGCCCGTTGCTTTCTGCATCGAAACGGTCGCCGGGTTGAAGTTCGAGTAGTTGTTGTCGCGTTCGAACAGGGGGGACGCGAATTCCCAGCGCAATCCGGCGTTGATCGTCAACTTGGAGTTGACGCGCCAGTCGTCCTGCGCGTAGAGCGCGTGTACATACTGGCGCAGATTCACCACCGTGTCGCTGCCCTGGTTGATCTGGCTGGGCAGGCCGAAGATGAAGTCGGCCAGATTATAGCTGGTGGCGTCGGAGGCGATAGCGCATCCCGATGCCTGACCCAATAACGCGCAGGTGGGCTTACTGAACTGGCCCGCGTACACGTCCTGCCCGTACAGCGGATTCACGTCCAGAATCTCGGTGTGAATGTTGAGATATTCCCAGCCTGCCTTGATGGAATGGCGGCCCAGGTTCATCGAATAATTGATCTTCGGATCCCACGAGGTGGGGTTCTGGAACTGAGGATTGCTGGTCTGGCGTCCCAGCCCCGTGAAGCCGCTGATGGACTGGGAATTGAAGCCGCCGGCGAGATTGCTGGGCAGACCGGTGATGCCGAGTGACGACAACTGATCCGCGCCGCCTAGAAACGGCGGAGCCTTCCCGGCGACGATGTGCGTCCAGCCCAGACGCGCTTCCAGAATCGACGTGTTCGAAACCGTCCAGTTGTAGCCGAGCGACGCGTTCTGATCGATCGAGTGGATGTAGCCGTTGCCGTCGCCGCCCGCCAGGCCCGCAAACGACGGCTGGTAGAACTGGATGTCCTTGCGCTGGCTCCAGCGCAGGAACGCGCTCATGCGGTCGTTGATCTTGCCATCGATCTTGGCGTCATATTTGTCGCTGTAGTCCTTGATCAGCAGCAGCGCTTCATAGTTATTAGAGCGGCCTGCGCCGTTCAAACCCGGCAGCAGGCTCAGCATCTTCACGGCCAGTGGATTCCAGGCTGTGAGCGGAATCGGCGTGTTTGCCGCATACACCGCGCCGGTCAGCGGATTCGTCACCGCGACGGGCAGGATGCCCTGGCGGTCCGTGGCGCTCGGCAGGGAATCGAAATTCAGGTAGCGCTGCAACTGCCGGTAGCCCTCGTAATCTGCGAAAAAGAACAGCCTGTTTTTAATCAGGGGTCCACCCACGGTGAACCCGAACTGATTGCGCTGTAGCGTCGGCTTCACGAACACCGCGGGGCTGAACAGGAATCCGGTGGCGTTCAGGTCGGTATTGCGCAGGAATTCATAGGCCGTGCCGTGGAACTGGTTGGTTCCGGACTTCATCACCGCGTTCACCACCGCTCCGCCGACGCGTCCATACTCCGCGCTGTAGTTGCTGGTGATCACCTTGAACTCCGCCAGGGCGTCCGGCGAGGCCTGAATGGCCTGCGAGGAGTAGCTCTGATTGCTGGGGCCGTAGGCGTTGTTATCCAGGCCGTCCAGCAGGAAATTATTGTACGTGCTGCGCATGCCGTTCACGTTGAACGACCCTTCGCGCGGCGTGCCGCTGGGCGAAAACGAAGCCGCGATGGGCGACTTCACCACATTGGCGGAAAGCAGCGCTAGGTCGGCGTAGTTGCGCCCATTCAGGGGCAGTTCCACGATGGCCGCGCTGTTGATCACCTGCCCGTGTTCGCTCGAATCGGTTTCCAGGGCCGCAGCCGCGCCGCTGACCTCCACGGTTTCCGATACTTGGCCCAGGGCCAGCGTGAGATCGACGCGAAGACGCGCTCCGACGTTGACAACGATGTCCGAGGCGACCTCGGTGGAGAAGCCTTTCGCTTCCGCCGTAACCTTATACTTGCCGATCTTCACGTTGGCAAAATCGAAGTTGCCGCTGTCGTCGGCGACGAGTTTGGCTGAGATGCCGGTTTCCACATTGAGCAGCGTCAGAGACGCTTTCGGCACCACAGCCCCAGTCTTATCGCGAACCGTACCCAGCACCTCGGCCGAGTCGAACTGCGCGTATGAAGGAAGCAGCGTGAATAAAGACAGAGCGAGAACCGCCCAGAAACGAAACATTCGGTGAAACCCCCTTAGGCGAAATTACCAAAGGGGAATATACCGGACGTTTCAGAAGAGTTAATACTCGATGACGAGTAAACGCAGCCTATTACTCCCGATAGGCCGCCGGCGCCCCAGCGGGCACTCGCGACTTGCGCTTACTGGTCCCCGTTCGGTGCTTTGCCGCCAAGGCTTTACGCACCCTCATACCCGCCCGAACGGGCGCGGCCGCAACTACCGAGGCCGATCCATAGGGGATCGCGATTTGATTGAAGTCGGCGTACTGGGTGATGAACTCCAGCGTCACCTGATCGCCCGAGCCGAGGCCCGTGCTGGGCACCTGCACGTTGATCTGGTAAAGACCCGCAAGTCCCGGTGCAAGCCCCGCGTACTCGATGGTCGCCGCATTTCGGGTGCCCGTCGTTTGATCGACGAAATTGACGGTGAGATTTGCGGCGGTATTGATGTCCGCCGTGTTCAGTGGAGTGGTGGATGAACCCAGCGCTCCATCCGAGATCGTCGGCGAAACGGTGCCCAGGCCGGTGAGGTAAACCGCCAGACTTTCGCCCGGTTGCGCCGGATTGGACGCCGTCACCAGCTGGTACGTCGCGGCATGCAGCGCCGCCGCCGCGCCCAATCCGTTGGCGGTTTGCGAGAAGACTCCGGCCGCCACGTCCGTAACGTTCACCTGTACGATGTTCGACTTTGCCCCGTTATTATTCACCTGAATATTCGCCAGATAGCTGGTATTGGCGTCAATGGCATAAGGCGTGATCACGGCGATCTGTGTCGGGCTGACGTAGTAAATCGGGCAGGGAATGCTGTCGATGGTCACCTGCACGTTGTTCAGGGTGGTGGGGAATGCGTTTCCACCCTTTGTGGTTACAGTCCCGGAAGAAAGCCCCGTCCCGAACAGCGTCAGCAGTTCGCCTGGAGCGATGCTGGCCGTCACCGGCTGATAGCTCGCCGCGTTCACCACGCCAATCGGGTTCAGAAACACGCCAGAACCGGTAAACGTGGCCGCATGCAATCCAACCACCAGCGAATAATATCCGTTCAAGCCGACCGCGACAAACGCGTTGCCACCCGCGCCGAACTGGTAATTATAATAACCCGCCGAGTCGTTCGATGAGCCGTTGGAGTTCAGCGGATTCTGCATGCTGAGGCCGAAATCCTCGGAGTAATAGCCGGGATAGTTGATCCGCTGATGAACGATGGCGTCGCCGGCGGTATCGGCCGTGTTGCTGGTGCCCCCGTAATAGGAGTCAACCCCCGCGCCCGTCTGCGGCGCATCCTCTAAACCTGCGGTAAAGTACAGGCCCGCCGCGGTGGAATTTGTGGCCGTGCCGGAAAGCGCTTTAACGCCGAAAAAGACGTCGTAGCCGGAAGCCGTCCAGCCAAGGATAAAATTCCCGTCCGCCGATTGGTAAAACGTCTTCTGTCCCGTAAACACCGCGCTGGACGCGGCGATACCCGTCGGAAGAGGAATGGACAGGCTGCCCGCGCCGCCACTGATGGCGTAGGTTCCTCCCGTGATCGTCTGCGTTACGCTCGGATTGGCAAGGTTCGACGCCTGCCCGGTCACGGTGATGGTTCCCAATCCGCCCTTGCCGTTCGGTGTCAGCTCGAACAGCCCGTTCTTTACCGCTGTGGCAAGGCCTCCCGTGAAGTCCAGAACGCCGGTTTGATATGAAGTCGTGAACGAGGCCGTGGTCTGGCCCGACGCGGCCGGGATGGCAATAAACAGGTCGTTCAAATAATACTGTTCGTCGTACGCCTCGGTCGAACTGCCCACGAAAACGCCTTGTGAGACTGCGCCATAAATATTGTCGTAGGCGTCCGGCGGGCTCGAATAGAGCGGGTTGGAAATATAGCCGAGCCCGTTCGAACCAATCGCGTAGGTTCCATTCGTGACGGAGAACGGGCCATTGGTGTAAGCGCCCGTATTATCCAGCAGCGTCCCGGAGAGCGTGTAATTGCCCGCGCCGTCGAACGTAATCGTCCCGAAAACCGCCGTGACCTCCGACGGGTCGTTATTCGCGTCTACATTCTGCACAGCAACGTGGCGGAAGTTGTACGTCCCCTTCAGCAGACCGTTCTGGCTGTTGTCAGGAGTCTGGCCAAAGGCGCTGAATCCCCAAACAGCGGCTGCCGCCAGCGCAATTCGGAACTGCTTTTCCCGTAAGTTCATGAACCCTCAGTCTCAGAATACTGCAAACGACGTCTCAGTAACGTAGATGCGCGCCACCGGCCTGCGCGTTTCCTTAATTTAGATAAACCCGAACCCGCGCCATTTACTCTCAAAAAAAGTGCCGTTAGAGCCCATTGCCCAAGCGTGGGGCAATCGCGTCCACGAATGACTACCGTTACCGCGCGCTGCCCGACGCCCCCGTTGCCGGACGCTGATAGTTCGGATACGCTGGACGCTTCGGCTCCGGCGGCGGATTCTTCTTCAGCGCATCCAGCGCCAGCGCCACTGCCCGCTCCAACTGGGGATCGTGACCGTCGTGCACGGTCTTAGGGTCCAGTTCAACCTCGTAATCCGGCGCGACGCCGTGGTTCTCCACATCCCACTGCCCGTCGGGACTGAAGAATCCAAAATTGGGCGCCGTCACCGTGCCGCCGTCCATCAGCGCGGGATACTGCGAAATGCCCACCAGTCCGCCCCACGTCCGCTTGCCCACCAGCGGACCCGTCTTCGTATATTTGAACATCCACGGCATGGCGTCGCCGCCGGAACCCGCGAATTCATTGGTGATCATCACCTTCGGCCCCAGAATCGACGCTGCCGGAGTGCGGTAAATCGCCCCGTAGCGCGGGCTCCAGAATGAAATCAGCTTACGGTTCAGCACCTCGATGACGTAATCCGCCACCTGGCCACCGCTGTTGTAACGTTCGTCGATCACCGCGCCCTGCTTGTCGGTCTGCGCGAAATAGTAGCGCGTGAAGCTGGTCAATCCGCCCTGCGCCGTATCCGGCATGTAAACGTAAGCAAGCTTACCTCCGCTCAACTGATCCACTTTGCGGCGATTTCCCTCCACCCAGGCTTCGTGACGAAGCTGCATCTCGCTCGCTACCGGAACCACCGTGATTTCTCTCGCATTCGCGCCGCTGGGATCGGAGCCGATCTTAATGACAACGCTCTTCTCCGACGTTCCTTCCAGCAGCCGCGAAATATCGTCCGAGCCTGCCAGTGCCACGCCGTTCACGGCAAGAACATAATCGCCTTCCGAGACGTTCAACCCCGGCTGCGCCAAAGGAGCGCGCAACTGAGGATTCCAGCTCTCGCCCGTGTAGATTTTCTTGATCCGGTAATGCCCGCTGGCGATTTCGTAATCCGCGCCCAACAGGCCACCGGGAACCGTCTTTGGCTCGGGCATCGTGCCGCCGCCGCCGCGCAGGTGGCCCACGGTGAACTCGCTCAAAAACGCGTGAATGATGTAGTTCAAATCGCTGCGCGACCCCAGCGAATCCAGATATTTCTCGTACTCCTTCTCACCGTCTGCGCTGTTCACGCCATGCAGATTGGCGTCATAGAAATAGCTCCGTTCGATGCGCCACACTTCGTGATACATCTGCTTCCATTCGGCGATCGGATCGACGTTCACCTCCACGTCAGTCAGCTTGAGCACACCCTCGCCGGCCTTCACCGGAGCCGTTGCCGATACGATCACATACTGCGGACCCGCCGCCGCGCCGCCGCGTCCACCGCGCCCGCCTGCGCCGCCCCCGCCCATGCGGAGCAGCATTTTTTCGCTATTGGCCGAAAGGTCGAACGCCGCGACGCCATCCGCCAGCTTGTCGGTCTTGCGCGTCTTCAGGTCGAACTTCGAAAGTGTCGCCCCGCCGCCTGCGCCGCCGCGCCCGCCGCCGCCCCCTGCAGCAGGTTCCATGATGTACAGCGAACCGGCTTTGCCCGTCGCCAGCATCGTATAACTTCGCGCCGGCAGAGGCAGCGCGAGAATGCGCTGCTCGATCTTGTCGAAGTCGATCCGCACCGGCTTCGGAGGCTCGTTCGCCGCCGCGTTTCCACCGCGCCCGCCACGGCCGCCCCGTCCACCGGCATTTTCTTCCGCTGGAACACCCGGCTTTTCCTCATCGCTTTCCGGAGCAAGCGGCGACGCGATGTTGTTCGGCAGCACGATCATATATATGCTGCTGGTGACCTCGTGCTCGTCGCTGGTCATGTCCAGGCCGCTGGTTGTTGGGCCGTAATTCGTGCTGGCTGTGAAATAAAGATACTGCCCGTCGCGGTCGAACACTGGATGCCGCGAGTCGGACAACCCGTCGGTCAACTGCGTGGATTTGCCCGAGTCCAGCGAGTAGACAAACACCGCGTGAAAACGATTCGGCAGCGAGCGCACGAACGTGATCCACTTCGAATCGGCCGACCACGCAAAATCGCGATTCAGTTCATACCAGTAGTCGGTATCCACCTTGGTCAGCTTGCCCGAACCGATCTCCACGTCCCACAGATTGAGTTGATTGTCCGTAAACGCGATGTGCTTCGAATCCGGCGACCACTTCGGATCGAAATAATACGCCGATTTGCCGGCCAGCGTGATCTTTTTCGTCTCGCCCTCGCCCGACTGAGCCTTAATATGGAGCGCATATTCGCCCGATTCGTCTGAAAAATAGGCAATTGTCTTCCCATCGGGCGACCATGCAGGCGACCGTTCCATCACGCCCGGCGTATTCGTCAGGTTGCGGATGTCGCCATGCTCCACGGGCGCGGTGAGAATTTCACCGTGCGCTTCCATCACCGCGCGCATGCCCGTGGGCGAAATCTTCGCTGTGCGAATCTCGCGCGACACGTTGGCGAAATGCGGACGCACTTCCGTTAAATCCGCGGTGACCTCCACCGGCACCTCGTGCGATTTCCCCGCCGCCAGATCGTAAATCACAATCTTGCCGAATTGTTCGTACACGATGCCGCCCGGACCGGCGCTGGCCCAGTCGATATCCTTGCCGCGGTTGGGAATCAGCTCCACCGGCTCGCCCTTCGACTTCGGATCCCAGCGGTACAGCGTCATCGGACCGTTACGGTCTGAAAGAAAATAAACTTTATCGCCGATCCACATCGGATTAATGTCATTCGAATCCTTGCGCGGAATTTTCACCGTGGTTAAATCGGCCATGTTGACCAGCCACAAATAGCTGGCCAAGCCCCCGCGATAGCGTTTCCACGACACGAAATTGTTGAACCCGGGCGCAAACTGGCCTCCATCGACGGGCGCGTAGATCATCTGCTTGCCATCGGGCGAATACGCGCCCGTGCAGGCCATCGGCAAAGGTAGCACCGTCGCCGGGCCACCCGCGCTCGAAACCGTATACAGCTGCGTGAAGCGCGAAAAGCTCTCGCGATTCGACCGGAATAAAATGCGCGACCCGTCAGGGGTCCAGCCCACTACGCGATCCGCGTCCGGATGATACGTGATGCGCTTCGGTGTGCCTCCGGCGACAGGCATCGAGAACACATCCACGTTGCCGTCATATTCGCCCGAAAACGCCACCGTTGAGCCATCCGGGGAAATCGCGGCCTCTGTCTCATTGCCCGTCCCACCGGTGAGCCGCGTGGCCACGCCTCCGTCGCGCGGCACGCTCCAAAGGTCGCCCGCGTAGGTGAACACAATGGTGGTCTTATTCATCGCCGGCTTGTGCAGCAAATGAAGAGGAGCGGCGGATAAAGCTCCGCAGAGCAGGAGAAACAGGCTGGATTTCATGGAAAGACCTCTGGGAGTTTAGTGTATCAATCCAGCATAACTTGACCTAGTAAGCACTTCTGAGTACTATTGGGTGTGACCGCAAGCGAACTGAAGCGGTGGCTGGCGAAGCGTGGATGCACGTTCGAAGACGGCAAGAAGCACACCAAGGTCACCCGAGGCGGGAGATTCAGTTTTATGCCGAGGCATCCGAGCAAGGAAATCAAGCCAGGTACTTTAAAGTCAATTCTGAAAGCTCTCGATTTGGAGATGTAGCCTATGCCTGACTATCAAGCGATGTTCGAACCGGACGAGAAACGGAGTGGCTACGTGGTGACCTTCCCAGACCTGGGCCACGGAGCGACACAGGGCGAGACGATCGAGGAAGCGCACGAAATGGCGCGGGACCTATTGCGCGCCATCCTGGGTGAACTCATGAAGCGCGGCGAGGCTTTCCCCATGCCCAAAAAACGCCGCGGCCGGAACGTCCATGCGGTGGCTTTGCCAGCCCTTCAGGCGGCGAAGGTCGATCTGTACTTCGCGTTTCGCCAGTCAAATATCAGGAAAGCCGAATTTGCCCGCAGGATGGGAATCCCTAAAACCAGCGTCGAACGGCTGTTCGACCTCGATCACGCCTCCAGATTCGATCAGATCGAGGATGCCTTCGCGGCGCTCGGAAAAAAGATAGAGTTTAGAATCCTCGACGCGGCCTAAATCCCCACCATGTCCGCATCGGACCAATCGTCCGGCAGCGCCATCAGCCCGTAGGTTTTCGGGACGAACCACGACAAATACCGCAGCGCCGCGTTCAACTTGTTGCGGTCGCCTTGATAATCCCTGGGCCTCAGGTTCACCAGGAGGTTCTGCCGAGGACTCAGCGCCCCGCCTGTCACTAGGCCAACCTTCGGAGTCGGCACGCGAAACGGCCCGCGCATGAAGCGTCCGATCGCAACGCGCGCTTCGGCCGGCAAATAGGTTTCATTCGGCGACGCACGTAGAAAATTGCGATCCTGCGGGTTCGGCGGACCGTCGGGATGCGCGATCTTCTCGGGATCGCCCGCGAAATCCCCGAACATCTTATAAGACAGAATGTCGCCGAACGTGAATACCCACAGCGGCTGCCCGTCGCGCCGCGCGTTCGAATGAATCACCACGCCCGCGCCGACTTGCAACACGTGATCCATTACGTGGAAGATCGAAAACGGCGTAAACGGACCAGGATCGGGCAGCGCGAGTTGGAAATACGGGAACGAATCCGGTCCGTTCGAAATCTGCGGATTGAACGACACCAATGATGCATTGATCGCCGCGTGGCGAAAGTTTTCGCTCCACACGTTGTCGCGCAAATGCTGCGGTACGGCCGCCAACTCCGCCAGCCGCCGCGTCTGTTCCAGATCGAAGGGTTCCATATACGGTTAGGCTAAAAAATCCGTGACCGGTTTTCCTTTTCCGTCCTTGGTGACGTAAAAAGGCCGTTTTTCGATCTCGTACTTGGTGTCGGGCGCGATCCCCAGCGCGTGATAGATGGTCGCGTGCAGATCCTCGATCGTCACCGGATTCTCGAGAATCCGGCACGGCCGCTCGTCCGCCGTTTTGCCATACAAAAATCCGCGCTTCATGCCTCCGCCGAACAGCAGCACGCTGCCCGCCTCAGTGAAATGCCGGTGCATGCCGTAATGCTTGATCGACGTCATCACCGCCGGCTGATCCACCTGATTCTTTACTTCCTGGCCCGGCTTGCCTTCGCAAATCATGTCGCGGCCGAACTCGCTGGCCAGCACCACCAGCGTGCGATTCAATAGACCCCGTTCTTCCAGATCGCGGATCAGTTGCGACACCGGCATATCGATCGATTCCTTCATCCCCACCGCGCGCGTGTGTCCGTTTTCATGCGTGTCCCAGTAGCGGAACGGAATGTACTCGCTGGTCACCTCGACAAACCGCGCGCCATTTTCCACCAGCCGCCGAGCCAGCAGGCAGCCTTGCCCGAAGCGTCCCGTGTTGTATTTGTCGAAGCTCTTTTGCGGCTCCTTCGACAAGTCGAACGCTTTCGCCGCGGGTGAATTCAGCAGCTGGTGTGCGTTATCCACGGCCCGCCGCAGGCTCTCTTGTTGAAACCCACTCGCCTCCACCAGTTCTTTGTAGTATTTGTAGCGCTCAGCAAATCGCGTCGCCCCGACGTACTCCGAAGGACGCGTAGACGCCGCGGCATCGCGGGGATCGGGAATGAAAAACGGCCCGTGCTCGCTGCCTAAAAAACCCGCCGTATGGAACGCCTTCAACCCATCGCTCTCCGCGCCGATTTCGATGTTCTGCCCTATATCGACGAACGCGGGCATGTCCGGATTGCGCGGGCCCAGCGTGCGGGAGATCATCGCGCCCATGTGGGGGGCGGCCACCGATTGCGGCGGGGCGTAGCCGGTGTGCCAGTGATACTGATGCCGCGAATGCAGGATGAATCCCAGATCGCCCACGCGATGCGACCGCAGCAGCGTGCCGCGATCCATGATCTTGGCGATGTTCTCAAGCCCCTGCGAAATTTTGATATTGTCCACCGCCGTGTCGATGCTAGGGAACGTGCTCAGCACCTTATCCGACGCCAGGCCGTTTTCATACGGTGTGTAGCGCTTCGGATCGAACGTCTCCGTCTGCGCCATGCCCCCGGCCATCCACAGCAGGATCACCGCGTCGGCACGCGGTTCGATCTTCGGCCCTCCGAATAGCCGAGCCTCCGATCCGGTAAGCGCGGCCAGCGTCGCTCCCGCCGACGTCTTCATGAAATGACGGCGCGTGTTACTGAACATATTGAAACTCCGGATGCAGAATCAGGCTCCAGATCAGGTCCGCCAATCCGCCCTCGGTGACTTTGCCGTCTTTAGCAACAAGGAGCTTCAAGGCAATCTCCGCCTCGCGCGGATTCGCCCGCCGCGATAGTGCCTCCCAGAATAATGCATCGATCAGCACCTTGGGATCGCGCGAAGCTTTGGGCGCGGCCACCGGCGGCTCGCCCGAGATATGCAGCAGATGGTCCAGGTCCGGCTTGGCGGTGAACACAAAAAATCGCACATTAGGATTAATGTCGCTGGAACGTGCCGCATCCTCCACGCCGACGGCTCCGGTGAGCCGCGCAAATCCCAGCCCCTCGATCGGATATTCGATCAGTCTGCCGACCGGAGCCAGAATCGCGCCGTCGTATTTCACTTTATCCGCCGTCAGCGCCGTGATCTGTGGCTTCGCTATAGACGGCAACTCGGCCACGCGCGTCGCGCCCTTCGGCCCAGTCAAGGTCAGATCCAACCATCCCGCGACCGTGCGGTCCGGGTCGTAGCATCCGGCGTCGTCCACGTAAAGCCAAAGCTGCTTCGCGCCCGTAATGTCCACATCCAGCTTCTGCGCGCCCTTGCCCATGCCCCGGCTATCGAACAAATTCCGCGGAGCCTCCGGCAATTCGCCCAGCAACCGCAGTGCGCCGCGCTTCAACGCGATGTTCAACGTATCGCCGTTCACCAGTTCCAGCGCCTGCAGCGTCGTCGCCGCGTCTTCACGCGTAGTAAACACCTGATCGCGAATCGGACGTCCCATCGCCCGCGTCAGAGGAGTCGCTTTCATCTCCCATTCGCGAACATACGCCGCCGAATCGCCGCTCTGCAAAACACGCCATTCGCCCGTGATCTCAGAGACCGAATCGGCCAACTGCTCCGCAGTCAGACGCCGCAGCGTGGGACCTTGAAACTCCACCGCTCCCATGGCCGCCGGAACAGCCGGAATCGCATAGGCTCGCGACGTCATAATCAACCGGATCAGATATTTCAGATCGTAATTGTGCGCCGCAAAATCGCCGGCCAGCCAGTCGAGCAATTCCGGATACCACGGCTGCGCGTCCATCTCATCCACGTTCACCACGATGCCTCGCCCGAACAAGCGCTGCCAGTAACGATTGACCAGCGTCCGCGCGAAGCGTCCATTCTCTGGATTGGTGAACGACAGCGCCGCAGCCTTGCGCCGGTCCGCTAGCGAGTCGCTCTCCGGCTTCACGCCCACTTCGGGGAATAGAAATTCGGGACCCGTGTGCTTGCCGGTTTTCGCGTCGCAGCGGACCAGTTCCAGGTCCGCCGTATCGCTGAACATCGCCGCCAGCGCGTAGGATTGCCGCAGCTTGTATTTATTAATGAAGCTGTCGTGGCAGGACGCGCACTTCAAATTCACGCCCAGAAACACCTGCGCGCTATTCTGCGCCGCTTGCATGAACGGCGTCTGGCTGGCATTAATATCGCCTCGCCAGTTCACGCCCAGCAGAAACCCGTCGGGATCGTCGGCCTTCACCGGATTCAGCAGCGCCCGCGCCATATCGCGATACGGCATGTTGTTCTCAAGCGCGGCCAGCAGCCAGGGCGTGATGGATTTGCGCCCGCCATGGTAAACAACTCCCTGATCGTTGCGCAGCAGATCGTTCCAGAAACTAATCCAATGTGCCGCGTATTTCGTTCTATCCGCCAGCAGCACGTCGATCAGCTTCTCGCGCTTCGCCGGATCCTTGTCGGCGACGAACCTGCGCGTGGCGTCGAGCATCGGCACCATGCCCCATATATCCAGCGTGGCGCGCCGCAGAAACAGCGCGTCGTCCAAAGGCTCGGGAAACTCGCGGCCCATCAGTTCAAACCGCGCGGCGATAAATTTGTCGATCGGATTCGCCATCGCGTTTGGCGGCAGCGGCGGCGTGATCGGCCTCATCGGTGCCACCCAATCCGTCGGACCGGCAGGAAGTGTGTTCGTCCACGCCGCGCCCTCGGCGATCCAGCGCTCGATCAGCGCCGCCTGCGCCGCCGTCAGTTTCGCGCCCGACGGAGGCATCTCGCCTGCGCTCACCCGCTTCAATAGCAGGCTCTCCTGCGGCAAGCCCGGCTTCACCGCGCGCAAAATCTCCTGCCGCGTCTCCACTGAAAATCCCGCCGATGGCGACCCGCCAGAATGGCAAGGAGCGCAGCGCGAGGCAAGGATCGGATGGATGGAGGTGGCAAAGTCCACCTGGGCCAGCAAGGGCAGCGACGAGGCAAGTGCCAGTACGAGTCGAAGCATCTATGCTTTACTATACCCACATGAGGCTTCGGTGGAGACTCGCGCTCGTTGTGCTCGCCGGCATGCTCCCCCAAGCCGCCCCCAGCCAGGCACCTGACCCGAAGTTCACCGCACGATCCAACATTGTCTTCCTGCCAACCCGCGTCCAAGCGAAAAACGGCGACACCATTTACGGCCTCACCGCCGACCAATTCGTCATTGAAGACGACGGCGTCCGCCAGAAAGTGCATCTCGATCAGGACCCTGAAACCGAGGGCCTGTCGCTGGTCGTGCTGGTCCAGTGCAGCCGCGACGCCGGTGAGGAGCTGAAGAAAATGACCGGCCTCGCCACCATGATCGAAGCCATCGTCGGAGGCGCGCCGCACGAAGTCGCCGTCATCGCCTTCGGCCGCGATCCTTATATACTGGGCGATTTCTCCCCCAAGAATGTCGAAACGCAGATCGCCTTAACCAAGCTCCGCGATTGTTCCAGCCGCTTCAATGCCACGGTCGATACGGTCCACTTCGCGCTGGGTTTTTTGAACACCCGCAAAACCCGTTACCGCCGAGCGATCCTGCTGATCGGCGAAACGCGCGACCACGGCAGCAAGTCGCGTATGGAAGACGTGGTGGCAGAGCTCGGCACCACCGATACGGTGATCTATACAGTGGCGTTTGCTCCCGCCCGCGACGAGATTTTCAGCGCGCTCAAGCATTCGAACGACGCCTATAAGACCGAAAAAACGAAGCCACCGCCCCAAAAACCGCCACCGCTCGAAGATTCCGTCGAAGGCATGCAAGACTACGAGCGGCCTCCGTTGTTCAACCTGCCTCCCGAGTTGGTGATGGCCGTCAACGCCATGAAGAAGAACGCCACTTCGGAGTTGGCTTCGCTTTCCGGAGGCGAGTATGTCAACTTCACGACCCAAAAAGGCTTCGACGCGACGCTCCAGCGCATCGCCAACCGGGTGCATAACTACTACCTGCTCAGCTTTGAGCCTCCGCCGACCGACAAACCGGCGCAGCACAAACTACGTGTCCGCGTGCCGGACTATCCAGGCGCAGTGATCCAGACGCGCCGCAGCTACTGGTCCGGCGTCCTCGACACCACGCATTAGTGGCCTGACCTCCTCGAGATTCTGGAAAAGCAAAGGCGGCGGCGATGGCCATGGTGTCGGCTAGCGCGTCTTCGCCCTGGACGGAGAGCGAGAGGATATTGGATTCCAGGGCGGCGACGCGGTTTAAGCGCCAGGCAGCGTCGGCTAGGGATTGGACGAGTTGGGATTCGGTGGCGTTGGCGGGTTTGTATTCGTCGGTGAAAGATTGGATGTGGCGCTTGTAGGCGTGCAGGTCTTCACTCGGCATGACGACGATTTGGCCGGTGAGTCCGTGGCGGATGGCGTTCAACGACGCCCGGTGTTTGCCTTCAGGGGTGCGGGGTCCGGTGGAGTGCTGCGCGTTGGCGCGGTTGATAGCGGCTGGAGAAGACATCAAGAAGTTTCCTTTCCTGATTGGGGAATATCATCGGGATGTTGCGGCGCGTGGTGCTTGGAGGCGGGAAGTGGTGAAAGGGCTCGGTTTTTTCGCGTGTCGAGGCGGTGATTGACGACGGTGATCGGTGGCCGATGAACGAGGATGAACGCAACGCACGGCCAGCGCCGACTGGCCCCACAAGTTCGGAAGTTTACATTGTGACCGGATTGTTGGAACCTGGCGGACGGTTGGCTCAGCCCGCATCCTTACGGATGGCGGCTCGCACACTGAGAGGCTGGCGTTACCCCGAGCTTTGCCAAGTTTTCCCGCGCCTCGTCCAGGCAGGCGTCGCGCGCTAGCGCCCTCTGAAACTCCTCCACCGCCGCGTCCCGCGCACCCAGCGCCGCCAGCGCTACCGCGCGATTGCTCATCGCCTTCGCATCGCCGGGATTCATCGCCAGTGCTTTCCCGTAGGCCGGCAGAGCCTCCGCGGGACGCCCCAGCGTCAGCAGCAAACGGCCCCGCTCGGTCCACACGTCGGCGGTTTCCCGAGCGTCTGCCAATGCCTCAAGACCAGCGGCCGGCGGTAGCGCGCGCGCCAGTTGAATCCTGGGTCGCACGGCCTGCGGTGCAAGCCGCTGCGCTTCGCCCCACAGCGTTTCCGGATGCATCCACAAAATCGAGTAACGAATCGAAATCGCGGTAAGTACCAGAAGAATGGCGCCCGCCGCGCGCCAGTCGATTTTCTCGAGCAGTAGGCCAGCACAAGCCGCGAACGCAATCATCGGCAGATACATGCGCCGGTCCGCGGCCAGGTCGGCGGCAGGCAGGATGGACGAACTCGGCGCAAGCAGCAGCAAGCCCAGCAGGAACCAGAATCGCCCGCGAAACGGAATCAGGCAGACCAGCGCCAGCGCGGTCCACGCGCCGATGGCAATCCAGAGCGAGGGCTCCTCTAAGGATGGATCGATTGAAAATCCCCACGGGATTACGGCGAGCCGCAAGTATCGCCAGATCGCCACGCCTTGCGATAAGAAATACGCGATCGGAGACACGCCCGATTGCGCTCCCGCGCCCGAGCCTTGAATCGCGGCCGCAGCCATCACCGTCCGGATGCCGATTGCCGCTGCTGTCGCCAGCATCGCCGAAAATGCCCGCCAGTTGCGTGGCCCAGGCAGCAGGACCAGCACCAGAGGCAGCGCTGCGCATTCTTCCTTGGCCAGCATCGCCACCGCAAACCACGCCGCCGATTGCCAGAATCTACCCGCGATCCAGCTTCGCATCGCCAGTAGACTAAACAGCGTGGCAAGCAGCGTGGCGCGCGCAAAAACGTAGGCTACTGGCTCCGTCATCATCGGATGCACCGCGAATATCATCGCCGCGAGCAATCCCGCGCGCTCGCCAATCAGCCGCCGCAGCACGTCGAACAGCAGCGCCGCGACCGCCAGATGCAGCGCCAAGTCGATCACGTGCCATGACAAGGGCGCGCGCCCGAACAGCGCATCATTCAGCCAGAACGACGCCTCCGTCAAAGGACGTGTCTGCCGGAAGCAATCGAGGAACCGGGCCGGCAGCATCACCGGAGACTTGGAAAATAGCGCGAAATCGTCGTATTCAAAGGCTCCGAAGGCGCATCCGCCGAATGCCGCCAGAGCCGCCAACCAGATCAGGATTTTCTCGCGCAAATGTTATTATGTGGCTTGCCCAAGCCTTCCGCCAAGCCAAAAACAGCCGCCGACCGTGCCGCGCGCGTCAAAAAAATCCTCGCGACGTTGGATGAGATGTATCCCAACGTCACCTGTGCCTTGCATCATTCCAACGCGTGGGAGCTTCTGGTCGCGACGATCCTTTCGGCGCAATGCACCGATAAGCGCGTCAACATGGTGACCCCGGGCCTGTTCAAAAAATACCCGACCATTCAGGATTTCGCCAATGTCAGCCAGGATGAGCTGGCGCAGGATATCAAGTCCACGGGGTTTTTCAATAACAAAGCCAAGTCCGTGATCGGCGCGGCGAAAAAGGTCCTAAACGACTTCGGCGGCCAGATTCCGCAGGACATCGACCAGCTTCTGACGGTCCCCGGAGCCGCGCGCAAGACCGCCAATGTGGTGCTGGGTACGGCGTTCGGCATCGCCAGCGGAGTGGTGGTGGATACGCACGTCCAGCGAATTTCTCAGCGGCTCGACCTGACCAAGGAAACCGAGCCGGGGAAAATTGAGAAGGATCTGATGAAGACCATCCCCAAGGAAAAGTGGATTCTCTTCTCGCACCAGATCATCCATCTGGGCCGAGGCCCGTGCGTCGCACGCAACCCGAAGTGCTCTGAATGCAAACTGGAGCCGCTGTGTTACGCGAAAGATAAAACGGTTTAGCGGATCGTCGGCTCGCCCGCGAGGTGCAGACCCTTGTGGATGGCGTACAGCGCCAGTTCCAGCCGGTCCGACACGCCCAGCTTGTCGAAGATGTTGTGCAGGTGGTTCTTCACCGTTTGCTCGCTGATGAACATCTTTTCAGCCATCTCTTTGTTTTTATAACCCTGCGCCACCAGCGCCACGATCTCGCGTTCGCGGGTCGAAAGCGGGCTGCGCTCGCGATTCTTGCCGCCGCCGGTCGACTGGCCTCCGCCCGACGATTCCTGCCCCGTGGAGAACTGGCGCATCACCGCCGCCGTGGTGTGCGAATCGAGCCAAATCTCGCCCGAATGCACCTTGCGGATGCTCTTCACGATCAGGTCCGGAGCCGTCTGCTTCAGCACAATCCCGCTGCAACCCAACTTCATCGCCTGCACGAACTCGTTCTTGTCCTCCGATGCCGTCAAGACGATCACGCGGGTTCTTTTATTGGTCTGTTGCAGAGCCTGGAGCGCCGACAGCCCGTCCAGGTTGGGCATGCGCAGGTCGAGAAGCAGCACGTCCGGGTCCAGAGCCTGGACCTTCTCGATCACCTCGCGTCCATCCCCCGCCTCGCCGACGATCTCAAAGTCGTCTTCCAGAAGCAACAGCTTCTTCAATCCGTCGCGGACAATCGGATGGTCGTCGGCGATGACAATGCGCACCGTCGCCTTCCGTTTCTCCAGTCCCTCGGAATCGTTGTTGATTGGGGCTACCATAGTGTCCATAGGCTCCACTTCATTACTCCGACTCCAATGCTAAATGGTTCTAGTACTTCCCGCAATTGAGGTTCCCCTAGTGAAACGGTTCTAGATCGCACTTAATTCGTACCTAAGGTAGCCTTAGGCCGGAGGGGTGATTCCGCTCTATTTAGCAGGCCCGGTTTCCTTACGGAGCGCACCGCGCTATAATTCCCGCCATGACTCAGTCGTCCAAACCTCGCCGCGATTTTCTTCGTGGAGCCTTGGCAGCCAGTGGTTTAGGCGCCGCCCAGATCGCCCAAGCCCAGCCCCGCGCCGCCTCCCCTTCCGACTTCTTGCCCCGCTACGCCCGGGCCCAAAACTACAAGTCTTTGAAACAATCCAGTTTCGACCGCACCGGCGGCAATCGCGATTATTGGAACATCCCGGCCGGAGGCGTCCAGGAAGTGTTCTCCGCCACCGGACCCGGCGTGATCAGCCACATCTGGTTTACGATCGCTGCCCGCGGAGGCGATCATTTAAAGGAATTAGTTCTGCGCGCTTATTGGGATGGCAGCGCCAAGCCGAGCGTCGAAACGCCCATCGGCGATTTCTTCGGGCTGAATCTGAACTCGTATCAAATTTATGAGTCGGCCTATCTGGCCTGCTCGCCCGGCAAATCGCTGAACTGCTACTTTGCCATGCCGTACCAGAAGTCGGCGCGGATCACCGTGACCAACGAAGGCAAGCAGGAGGTCGGGGCGTTTTACTCGAATATCGATTACATGACTGTCCCCAGCCTGCCCGCCGACGCGCT
>Ga0209698_10001889_pt1 | contig 24053 bp, 20 predicted proteins | sample LitLauG_LLR_2012_FD_187203 | JGI IMG/M metagenome (GOLD analysis project Ga0209698, IMG submission 187203) | Freshwater sediment microbial communities from Pennsylvania, USA - Little Laurel Run_MetaG_LLR_2012 (SPAdes) (version 2) | ecosystem: Environmental > Aquatic > Freshwater > Creek >... | reverse complement strand
GACGAAGTCAAACAGCCGGAGAAAAATATTCCGCGGGCGTTGTTGCTATCCATTCTGGCGGTGGCGTGTCTATATGTAGTAATGAACGTCAGCATTCTCGGCGTCATTCCGTGGCGCGAACTGGCGCAGGCGGGGGCTTCGAACAGCAAGCTGTATGTGGTTTCAACGCTGATGCAGCGCGTCTATGGGCAGGGCGCGGCTTCGATTATTTCGGTGCTGGTGATGTGGACGGCGTTTGCGTCGGTGTTTTCCCTGACGTTGGGGTATTCGCGGGTGCCGTACGCCGCGGCGCTTGACGGGAACTACTTTCGGGCCTTTGCGCGAGTGCATCCGGTTCACAAGTTTCCGTATGTTTCGCTATTGGCGCTGACTGGTGTTGCGGCGGTGTTTTGTTTCCTGCGGTTGGCCGACTTGATTGCCTCGCTGATCGTGATTCGAATCGTGCTGCAGTTTCTTACGCAGACCATCGGAGTGATCGTGTTGCGAATCCGGCGGCCAGATTTGCCGCGTCCGTTTCGCATGTGGCTTTATCCGGTCCCGGCGTTGGTGGCGGCGGGGAGTTTTCTTTTTATTCTCTTCTCGCGCAAGGATTTTCTGCGCGAGGTTCGGTACGCAGGGGTGATTCTGGTAGTGGGGGTGGTGATTTACACCGTGCGAGCTTGGCGGCGGCGGGAATGGCCGTTTGAAAAGCGGTCGTGGTCGTTAGTCATTAATCGTTAGTCGTTAGTCGCCCGCGGTTCGTCGTTCGCTGCCCCCTTTCTATGGCGTCCTTTATGAAATGGCTGGCGATTGCAGCTTTGATGATCGCGACTTGGACGGTTTCAGCCGCACAAGATTCTCCACTCAAGCGACTGCCGTTGCTCACCTACGTTATCGACTACGAGGCTTCCTGGTCGCCGGATGGCAAGAAGATCGTCCTCATTTCCAGTCGCCACGGCGGTTTGAAAGTGCACGTGCTGGATGCAACCGAGGGTAGTGATGGCAGCAGCATGAAGCAAATCACAAGTGGCAGCGATGAAGACGATTCTCCATCCTGGTCACCTGACGGGCGAAAAATCGCTTTCGTTTCAGTGCGTGGAGGCGTTTCCCATATCTTTGCCATGAACGCGGACGGAAGCGATATTCGACAAGTGACAAGCGGCGCTGGCCAGAACATTCATCCCGCATGGTCGCCGGATGGCGCGAGGATTCTTTTCAATACTACCCACTTTGCAGCCGCCGCTCAGACCACGGGCCAAACCACCGGAGAGAACCCGGTAATCGGCGAGAAGACGGACGACGACATGGACTTGGCCACCGTCCGCCCCGACGGCAGCGATTTAGCCAGGATCACTCACGGCGGTGGATACACCTACGCGTCGTTTTCGCCGGACGGCAAATCCATCCTGCATCGGCGGCAGCAGGGTGAAGTATCGCAAGTTTTCCTGATGAACGCGGATGGGTCAGCCGATCATAACCTCTCCGGAACATCGAATTTGGACGGTTGGCCGTCGTGGTCTCCTGATGGCAAGAGGATTGTTTTCTCTCGACACGGACAAAGCGGATTTCAGCTCTTCGTGATGAACCGGGACGGCAGCGGTGTTCGCCAGCTGACAGATGCCCTGGGGGAGTTCGTAAATCCGCGGTGGTCGCCGGATGGAACGCGAATCCTGTGCGGTCGGCGATTGGGCGGCATCAGTCTGGTTGTGTTTCAGGCACCTAACTAGCCGGGAATGCGGGCAAAGATAGGGCAAGAGTTTCGCATGGCGGAAATGATCAAAATCCCGATGGCTGGGCCGCTCGGTGGGAGGCGCTCGGGTTCGGCCTGGGCTCCGCTCGGCGAGCCGCTGTTCCGGTCGCTGTGGATTGCGTCGGTCATCTCTTATACCGGCACCTGGATGCAAAACGTCGGCGCCGGCTGGTTGATGACGCAGATGACCATGAATCCCCTCATGGTGGGACTGGTACAAGCCGCAGGAGCGCTCCCCGTATTTCTGGTGATCCTGCCCGCGGGCGCGCTGGCGGATATGGTGGACCGCCGGCGATTTCTGCTGCTCACGCAGGGCTGGATGGTGCTCGCTTCCGGGACGCTCGGCATCATGACGCTGACCAGTTGCGTGGGCCCTTGGGTGCTGCTGCTATTTACATTCCTGCTCGGCTTCGGTGCGGTGATGAACGACCCCGCGTGGCAGGCGATTACTCCAGAGTTGGTTCCGGCGGAGCAACATGCTTCGGCGGTGGCGCTGAACTCAGCCGGATTTAATGTCGCGCGGGCGGTAGGGCCGGCGTTGGGCGGCGTGATTGTAGCTGCGGTCGGATGCGGATCGACATTTCTGCTGAATGCGTTCTCGTTCCTGGGCGTGATCCTGTTTCTCTATCGCTGGAAGCGGCCGATGGAAGCCCGACCGAAGACGCTGCGGGTGTGGTCGGCCATCGGCGACGGCTTCGCCTACGTCCGCGAGAGCGGGCTGGCGAAGTCGGTGCTGCTGCGAACGGGAACCTTCAGCGTGGCCGCGGTTGCCATGCTAGCGCTGCTGCCGATCATCGCCCGTCCCTATGGGGCGAGGGGATATGGCGTGCTGCTCGGCTGCTTTGGACTGGGCGCGTTGCTGGGTGCGCTGGCGCTGCCGCGATTGCGGGAGAAATTATCGGTGGATGGCGTGGTAGGCGCCGCCATCGTGATCTTCGCCGGAATGACTTTTGCCGCTGGGCGCGCCGAGACCTTTGCACTGCTGTGTGCGGTCATGCTAGTGGCGGGAGCGGCCTGGATCGGCATCCTAGCTTGTTTGAATGTGGCGGCCCAGACCATGTGTCCAGCATATGTGCGCGCGCGGGCGCTGTCGTTTTACCTGCTGGTGTTGCAGGGAGGAATGGCGGTGGGCGCCACATTATGGGGAGCGCTGGCCAAAAGAATCGGCGTTCCGGATGCGCTGGGAGCGGCTGCGCTCGTGCTGGCCCTCGGAGTATTCGCGCTGCGCGGCCATCGCATCACGGCGAGTGAACTCGATTTGACGCCTGCAGTAGTAAGAGATTGATGCAACGCTTAGCTTCCCATGGAGGCAACATGAAGACGATCATTGCGATCTTGCTGGCAACCTTGGCCCTGTGCAGCGTTGGACTGACGCAAACGCAAACGCCAACGCCAACGAAAGACGAAAAGAAAACCCTCAGCCAGGTCATCGACAGTGCGACCAAAAGAGTGGAACGCGATTTTATCTCCGCCGCTGAAGCCATGCCCGAGGATAAGTACAGCTTCGCGCCAACCGCCGGCGAGTTCAAAGGCGTTCGCACATTCGCGGAACAGATTAAGCATGTTGCCGCCACCCAGTACCTGGTTGCGTCCATGATTCTCGGCGAAAAGCCGCCCGTCGATGTTAACGACGAAAAGGGCCCCGATAGCGTGAAGTCGAAGGCCGAAATCCTCAAGTATCTGAAAGATTCTTTCGCCTATGCCCACAAGGCTGTCGCAACCATTACCGAGTCGAATGTCGTGGAACCGATTTCCAGTTTCGACAGCAAGTCCACGACCACGCGGCTCAGCCTGGCTATGCTGTTCTCATGGCATGGGTACGATCATTACGGACAAATGGTCGAATATCTGCGCATGAACGGCATCGTGCCTCCGGCCAGCCGCAGGTAGGGGAACTATTTTCTAGCCGGACCGTGATGCTTGCGCCAGTCGGCTCCGTCGCGTCCTCCGTGAAGCGCGATCTCCGTGAGAATCAGTTCGGCGGTCAGCCGGCGCTTCGTAAGATGGGCGGCGATTCTCTGCTTTGCCCTTTTCGCTGGCACCTTCGGGTCGAGGAACACCAGCACCGATGGGCCCGCTCCGCTGAGCGCGGCGCCGAGGATGCCAGACTCTCCGGTGAGTTCCTTGAGCGCGGGCAGCAGCGGACAAAGCGGGGCGCGATAAGGCTGGTGGATGCGGTCTTCGAGCGCGGAAGGCAGCAGGTCGGCGCGGTCCTGCGTGAACGCCGCGAACAGCAGCATCGAATTCTGAATGTTGGTGACGGCGTCGGCGCGCGAATACTGAAATGGAAGCACGCGGCGGGCTTGCTCAGTCGAGAGCGGCGCGTCGGGGACAGCCAGCAGCAGCGGCCACTTCCCTTTTGGCTTTACCTCCACTACTTGCGCCTGCACCTGATTCGCCATCCGAGCTACGGTCAGCGCACCCATCCAGCAGGCGGAGGCGTTGTCGGGATGGTGCTCACGCATGGAGGCCTCGCCAACGATGCGGTCATTTTTCCAGCGCAAGTGCCCGAAATGCACCGCCAGCGCTATCCCAGCCAGGCGGGCAGCGGCGGACGATCCGCAACCTCGGCCGATGGGAATCTCGTTTTCGATATGGATGCGCAACGGCGCGATCTTGCGGTTCTCCGATTCAAGCACCTCGCAATAGGTGGTGACAATGAGATGGTTCTCCATACGGGCACAGATGTGCGCGTCGCGGCCTTCGGCGGTGACGAAGAAGTCGGGGGCGCGCTCGGCACGCAGGCGAAGATGGAAATCCAGGGCGAGGGCTGCGGCGTCAAAAGCCGGCCCCAGATTGGCCGAGGTCGCCGGGAGGGCCAGGCGCAGCGAGCGGTCCTGCGATGTAGGACGTGAGGGCATAGGTTAGAGTGCAAACTCCTCGTCGAACAAAGCCGTTTGAAACGATAGGAATTAAAGGCTTTAGCCCGATCCGGCCGAGACAGATTCTATTCCAATAGGCGCAGACGATTGAACTGTGTTTTATACACGAGTTTGCGGCGAACTGCTACGAATTTCTACAGGAATGATGCCTTTGACATACCCACCCGCCCCCAATAGCCTCTCTAGGACGACCAAGAAAAACTTGGTCTTGGGGAGACATTCTCTATGTGTACATTTCTCTGGATGCCAAAATGTCTGCATTGGCCGTTCTGCCCCGGAGTGTTTATTGCCGTCTTGGCAGTTGTTGCAGCCGCCGTGACGTTTTGGGAACATCCGCCTCGATGGGTGAAGGCGATCTCTGTAGGAGTGTTCCTGCTGCTTATGGGAGCAGAAGTGTGGATGATGAGTGTAGATCGGGATCGCAATGACGTGGAGCAAGCCTCAGCTCGAACGCGAGAGGAAGAGAATTTTAGGACGATTGCCAAGGGCATTCAGGCCAGTATCGCCGAAAGCGACCGGAATTTTTCCGCAACGATGGGTAAGACAAAAGAAGTGTTGGAGAATATTACAGGCGGACAATCATTTGCGATCGTGACTCCACAAGTGTGGTCGGGGCTGGTTCCAATACCGTTGAGCATTCGCAATCAAGGTAAGCAGACGCTAACGGGAGTGACTGTAACGATTCGCAGTGCCCGAAACTTTAACCTCGATAAACCAGAATCTTTTTACGAAACCGAGGCCATCAGCGTTGGGACGCTTCATCCCGGAGAATTGCGTCTCTTAAAGGAAAAACTGACTCCCGTTGAGCACGGCCTAAAGGCCGAGGATGGTCTGCCAGTGGATATATGGGATTTGGATATTGCTGCTCAGAATTTCACAGCGGAAGAACATTTAATTTTCAAAAGAGGTACGCGCATACCGTGGGTTTTCAGATATCAAGTCACTCAGCAATACGTTAAATCGAAGCACGGAGATACAACAACATTCGGCTACAACATATTGGCCAATCAAAAAGAATGGTTAGGCGAAAAGTGAGGCCTACTTCATTCCTCGCTCAGGTTTTCCTTTCGTTGATTTCCCCAGTAGCCACACCTTGCTGTGACTTCCTTGAACGGGAGCAGATGTGCGGGATCGGCTTGGAGTTTGTCGTTCTGCTCACGAATTTCTCTCGGCAGCGTCGAGGGCAGCAATAACGGCCTTCAGATTGGCGTCGAGCGCGATCGGGGCGCGCTGCAGGGATTTTGCCTGGGTAGCTTCGGCCTCCGCCAGCGTTCCAGCGAATAAATCGCCGCGATGGAAGTTGATGGTGAAGTCGGGATCTTTGAGTAGATGCCCGGTTAGGATCAGAACAACGGACTCGCCAGATTTGATGAATCCGCTGCTGCGCAGCTTTTTCAATCCCGCCAGCGTGACCGCGGAGGCAGGTTCGCAACCGATACCATCGGCGCCGATTTCGGCCTTGGCGGCTGCGATCTCAACCTCGCTGACCTGTTCAACCTCGCCACCAGTCACCTGGAGGACTCGCAAGGCCTTCTTCCACGATGCCGGATTGCCGATACGTATGGCGGTCGCGAGCGTGTCGGCAGTCATCGGTTCGAGTTTCTTCCCGCCGAACTCGCGCACGCACCGGTAGAACGGATTCGCGCCTTGCGCCTGGATAATCGAAAGCTTGGGCAGGCGCGAGATCAGTTTGAGCTCAAGCATTTCAAGCAGCGCTTTGCCGATCGCAGAACTGTTTCCGAGATTGCCTCCGGGGACGATGATGTGGTCCGGCGGCTCCCATGCGAGTTGCTCCATGAGTTCGACGGCGGCAGTTTTCTGGCCTTCGATGCGATACGGATTCACCGAATTCAGCAGATACACCGGCTTCTGGCGGACGAGCTCGTTGAGGATGCGCACGCATCCGTCGAAATCGGAGCGGAGTTGGCAGGTGAGGGCTCCATAGTCGAGCGATTGCGAAAGCTTGCCCCAGGAAATTTTGCCGTCTGGGATAAGCACCAGGCTGTGCATGTTGCCGCGCGCGGCATAAGCGGCCATCGAAGCGGAAGTGTTGCCCGTAGAGGCGCACGCCACCCAGCGGAATTTTCCCTGGTGTGCGGACGAGGCGGCGAACGTCATCCCCGTGTCTTTGAACGATGCGGTCGGGTTCATGCCCTGGTGCTTGGCACGGAGATTCTCAACGCCGCTCGTACGCGCGCAGCGTGGCAGGTGGTAGAGCGGCGTGTTCCCTTCGCGCAGCGTGATGGCATGCTCGGCGGGAATGTGTGGCAGCAGTTCGCGAAAGCGCCAGACTCCGCTTTGATCAAGCGCCTCGCTTGAGATGCGGCGGTTGAGCCAGAGCGATTTCAGGGCCGCCGGATGAGGCGAGTCGGAGGCCCATCCCGGAAAAACAAACTCCAGCAGGTCGCCGCAAGCCCTGCAGCGGAAGTCCTGAGCGGCCGAGTCGGGACTGGCTCCGCACGAGATGCAGCGGAGCTTCGCAGGGGTGTCCGTAATTTGAGCGATCGACACTTCGCCTCGTTACCAGGTCAGCGCAGAAAGATAAATACATCATAACGGGCGGCCCGCAGAAATCGCAGAGTACGAAGGTTTCCAGGTCTTTGTCTCAAGAATTCCTCTGCGAACTCCGCGTGCTCTGCGGTCAAGTCATTTCACCGCAAGTAAGCATCGGTTTTATTTATCCAGTCGGCGCGGGGCGGGTGGAAGATGTCGAGATCGACGGTATCGGCGAGCGCCTCGGCCCAGTGCGGCATGTTGGGCGGAATGGTCAAAACCTCGCCCGCATTCACCACAATCTCCTTGCCATCGATCCCGAACTTCAATGCGCCCTCCAGCACATAGGTGATCTGCTCGTTGTGGTGGCTGTGTTCGGGCACCATGCATCCCTTCTTGAGCAGGACGCGAGCCAGCATGACGTTCTCCCCGACAACGAAGTGCCGGCCAAGTAAGGGGTTGAGAGCTTCGACTTCGACGGAACTCCAGGGGATATGGCGCAACGCGGCCTTCGGTGGCTTTCCCGTCCTGACCGTCGCTTTCAACGCGACCTTATTCGCTGGGCGCCTCGTGTTGGCTGCTTTTGCTGTAGTCGCCACGGAGGTCTTTCGGGCAGGTTTTGTTCGGGCAGTCGTTTTCCCCTTGTTCTTTTTCATGGCAGTGACCCAATGCAGGATATTACAAGACGCCTTGCCGCGTCTCGCTTGCCGCGCATGGTCAGCGCAGGTAATCTTAAGACAATCCACCTTTATTTTAAGGAGAGCGTTATCCAGGAAAAAATGGCCGCCGCTCGTTACATATGGATCGACGACTCTTTAAGGCCCGCCAGCGAAGGCGTGATCCCGTTTCTCAGTGCCGGAATGCAGTTCGGCTTCAGCGTGTTCGAAGGCATTCGCTGTTACTCGACCGACAAGGGATCGGCCGTGTTCCGTATGAACGAGCACGTCGAGCGCCTGCTGGATTCCGCCCATATCGTGGGCTTTCGCGAGTTGCCGGTCACGGCCGAGCAGGTGAAGACCGCCATCAACCAGACAATTGCGGCGAACGAGTTTGCAGCCTGCTACATCCGTCCCATGATTTACCTGGACGGCGCCATGATGATGACTGTCGAGAGCGGCCAACCGCGCTTCGTGGTCGCGGTCTGGGAGTGGAAGAATTTTCTGGGCGCCGAGGCGAAGGAGCGCGGCATTCGCGCCAATATTGCGTCCTTCACGCGCTTACACCCGAACATTATGATGACCAAGGCCAAGGTCTCGGGAAATTATGTCAGCTCGATCCTGGCAAAGACCGAGTCGCACCGCGCCGGATTCGACGAGGCCATCATGCTGGGCCCCGATGGCTACGTAGCCGAGTGTACCGGCGAAAATCTTTTCCTCGTTCGAAACAGGGATGGCAACAAGACCATCCGCACCACGCCCCGGGCGGGGATTCTGGAAGGTATAACTCGCGACACTCTGATCACACTGGCTGGGGATTTGGGTTACTCCGTCGTCGAGGAGCCCATCTCACGCGATCAGCTGTATATTGCCGACGAAGTTTTCGTGTGCGGCACCGCGGCAGAAGTCGTGGCGCTGCGCGAAATTGATTTCCGTACCATCGGCGAAGGCAAGACCGGGCCATTAACCCGCGCTCTGCAACAGGAGTTCGACAAACTGGTGAACGGCCGGCACGCGCGGTCGGCGCAATGGCTGGCGCCCGTCCCGGCGCTGAATGCAGCGGCGATAAAGAAGCTAGTGTAATTATTGCGCCATCCGCGCAGGTACTCTCGCCGGGCCAACGGTCGGAAGCCCTGGGTCTCGTTGCAAGTAGGTTATGGAGGGCCATGCGCTCCTCAGTCTTTAGTTTTCTCGTGCTAATCGTTCTGTCTGCCGCATTCCTGGCTGTAGGGCTGCTAATTGCCTTCTGGCCTGCTGCCTACTCGCGATGGGTACGTTGGTCGAATGTGGGAAACTATGCCCCGTGGTTTTTTCGCAGGTGGGACGTCTACAGCTGGCGGTACAGGATAGTAGGTCTCTGGCTGGCACTGTTCGGGGTCATTGCAGCCACCCTGACCGTATACATTTGTTGGTTCCAATAACGGGCTGTTCAATTCCGCAACATCGGCACGCAGACGCCGACACGACCGGCCACTCTGCACAGGAGATTTCTAAAATGAAAGAGCACAAATTCCGCCAAGAAACCGAAGCCGTCCGCGGCGGCACCGACCTCTCCAAGAAGAATGGCCCGCTCTCCACGCCGATCTATCAGACCTCGACCTTCGAAGTCACCGACATGCAGGAGCAGTTGCGCGTGACTCCTACCGACAACTTCTACACGCGCTACGGCAATCCCACGCACACCGTTGCCGAGAATGCCATCGCCGAACTCGAAGGCACGGATGCGGCGTTGCTGTTCTCTTCGGGCATGGCCGCGATTACCACGTCGATCATGTCGCTGGTCAAGGCGGGCGACCACATCGTGGCGCAGCGCGATATTTACGGGGGCGCAATCAAGTTCCTCTCGCAATGGCTGCCAAAACTAGGGATCGAAACCACGTTCGTCGACACCAATGACATCGAGCAGCACGAGCGCGCCATCCGGCCCAATACGAAAATCCTGCACATCGAGTCGCCAACGAATCCCAACGTGCGCGTGGTAGATCTCGAACGAATTGCCGCCCTGGCGCGAAAGCATGGCCTGATCACGACCATCGATTCCACGTTTGCCACGCCCATCAATTGCCGTCCGGCGGAGTGGGGCATCGATCTGGTACTGCATTCGGGGACAAAATATTTTGGCGGACACTCCGACCTGATCTGCGGCGTCGCTACCGGGCGGCGCGATTTGATCGACCGGATCCATCACACGCGCACCACGCTCGGCTGCTGCATGGATCCGCACGCGGCGTTTCTGTTGCTGCGCGGGATCAAGACACTGGCCGTCCGGGTCGAGCGCCAGAACGAAAGCGCGCTGCGAATTGCCGAGTTCCTGAGCCAGCACCCCAAAGTAGCGAGGGTGCACTATCCGTTGCTTAAAGAGCATCCGGACTACGCGCTTGCGAAGAAGCAAATGGCGGGTGCAGGCGGCGTCGTGAGCTTCGAGGTGGAAGGCAGCGGCGCCGATGCGTGCCGCGTAGCCGAGGCGCTGACCCTGTTTACCTTGGCGCCAAGTCTCGGCGGAGTGGATTCGCTGGTGACCATCCCGGTGCTGACCTCGCACTACATGATCGATCCGGAACTGCGGAAAAAGATGGGTGTGACTGAACAAATGGTCCGCCTGTCCGTGGGCCTTGAGCATGTCGAGGATCTGATCGCCGATCTGGAGAAAGGACTGGGCGTGCTGAGTCACGCTCGAAAAGAGGTTGTGGTGGCAGATTAGCGCACTGCGTGCACGCACTCCAGAATTTCCGCTTCGCTCAACGTATGGTCGCTCGCCTTGGCGCGCTTGTAGATGCGCTCGACCACCTCGTCATTCACTGCGAGCCCGCGGTGTTCCAACCAGAAAAGAACATTCGATTTCCCGCTCATCGGGCCGATATCGATAATCTGCTCCAGGCCGAAGTAGTGCGAGGGCACTCCGGAATACACGGTATTCGCCAGTTCAATATCTTCTTTCTTATAAGCCTTGATCACAGCCGCGGCGTGCACGCCAGTCGCAGTGCGGAACGCGTCTTCTCCCACCACAGGATAGTTCGCAGGAATCGGAACGCCGGTCGCGACCGAGACGGCCTCGCAGTAGCGCTTGAGCTTGGTCAGATCCTGGCGATCCCAGGGCGCGATGCCCATGAGCTTCAGATTGACCAGCATCTGGTCGATCTGCGTGTTGCCGACGCGCTCCCCAAGACCAAGTGCTGTGCCATGGATGCAGTCCGCTCCCGCCACTAAAGCCGCCATTGAATTGGCGATGGCCAATCCGCGGTCGCAATGTCCGTGCCAGTCGATACGAATTTTTTTGCCTGAAGGCTTGACCACTTCTTCGAGCACGAACTTGACCAGCGCAACCGTGCCCATCGGCGTGGCGTGTCCGGCCGTGTCGCACAGTACCAGGGCATGCGCTCCAAAGTCGATGGCCGCCGAGTTGAGCTGCTTCACCGTTTCTGGATCGCAGCGCGTGGTGTCCTCCGTGACATACATGACTTCGAGGCCGAGCGAGACCGCGTATTTAACCGCCTTTTCGGTCGTCCGCAAAAGGAAGTCGCCGTCCCAGCCCTCGGTGTAACGGCGAATTGGACTGGTTCCCAGAAACGCGGCTACCTCAATAGGTAGTCCGGTTTTCTGAACGATCTCGGCAATCGGTCGTATATCGTTCTCAACCGTGCGCGCGGCGCAGTAGGCCGTGATTTTCATTTTGTGGGCAACGATTTCGCGCGCCAGGGCTGTCACATGCTCGACCGCGCGCGGCCCCGCTCCCGGAAGTCCGAGGTCAAGCGTGTTAATACCGAGATCCTCCATCAGGTGGAGAATTTCGATCTTTTGCTCGATGGAGGGATCGCGGACGGAGGGAGACTGCAGGCCATCGCGCAGGGTTTCATCGGTCAGGCGCACCGGTCCTGGCGGATGCAGCGACTTCGGGTACAGAGCATTCCAATCGTAGATCAGCTCAGAAGTATTCATGTGTAGCGCGGGCACTCCTGCCCGCGTATGCGTCGACCGGCACCCCATCCGGTCCCCACTTCAGCTTCCGCCCTCAGGTGACCGCGCGTTACGCCTTCTTTTCTTCCTTCGGAGGAACGGTCAGCCCGAACACCGAAAGCTGGCCTTTCCCCGCAACGTTCATTCCCCGCGGATCCGCAGGGCTCGGCAAGTAGAGTGTCTGACAAAACTCACAGCGATAAACTTCGGCGTCCGGTCCCCAGGCTTTCTCCACGCAGCCGCATTCCTGCTCGAGCACATCGGCGGCGTAGAACCAGCGCTTCAGATGACCGCCGCAGAACTTGCCCTTTTCGTTTTTCTCGTTGCAGGCACGCTGGCCCGGTTTCTTGATCTTGACTTTATGGTTGGGAAGCTGCGGAACTGTGCTTGTGCCAGCAGTTGCCGTTTCGCCGGATGCCATTGAGTCTCCTGTGCGCCCTTGCAGAGGCCGCTTCTGCTATTTTACTCAGGCCCAGCCTTTGAACCAAGCAACGCCAGAAACAGAGCGTTCTGAGTGCCATCACCTTGCTTACAATAGTGTGTTTGAAATCACTGAGCAGTGTATGTGGAGTCACTGATTCTCACCGCTCAAGCGCTAGTCTGGTACTGCCCGGTGATGCTGCGCCGCAGCAATCCGCTCAAGAAGGGACGGCTTGCGGGTCGCACCAGTCTTCCGGCCAAGGAGAGTCTTTCATGTTTGCACGCATTGTTAAATTTATTCCGAAGCAAGAGAAGAAAGAACAAATTGTAAGCGTTGTGCGCAAAGAAGTTCTGCCCATCCTGAAGCGGCAGCCGGGATTTCTGGAGTTGCTGCCCTTTGTGCCGGAGAACAGCACGGAAAAAGCGATGGCCGTTACTCTCTGGGCCGAGAAGAACGATGCCGAGCGCTATGAGCGCGAGGTTTATCCCAAGGTGGAAGAGATCCTCAAGCCCTATCTGACCACTCCGGTCACCTGCGACGGTTACAGAGTGGAAACCGCGCTTTGCCAGCACTTTGCAGAGGCGCTGTGGTCTGAGGCATAGGCCAACCGGACGACCCCGGGCCGGAGCAAGCGCGGCTGCTCCGGCTTTTTCAGTTTCCGGAGAAATTCTTCTGGTGACCCACATCACATGCAACGGTAGCCGCTATCATAGCTGGAGCGCGCGCGAACATTCAGACTGATAATAACTGAGGGTGAGAGGGGAGAAACATCATGATGATTCTGTATCGTCTCGTTCGTCTCATCGAGACCCATTCCCAAGAACTAGCCACATGCCTTCTCGATCAGGTCCAAAATTCCGAGTTGACCCGAAGCTACCACCAAAACGTCCCTGGCGAAGAGCTGAAGGAAACCGTGTACGAGATCTACCGTCATCTCGGTGAGTGGCTCATGGGCAAGGATGAAGCCCAACTAGAGCAACGCTATTTGCAGATCGGAGTCCGCCGCGCCGAGCAGCGAGTACCTCTCAGCGAATTGATTTGGGTGATCGTTTTGACGAAGCAAAACCTTTGGGATTTCATCAAGAAGGAATCGATTCTGGAACGCCCAGTGGAGGTGTTCGGCGAACTGGAAATGCTGCAGTTGCTGGAGCAGTTCTTTGACCGGGCAATTTACCATGCCTCGGTTGGATACGAACACGCGGTCGCAAACGCCGTTCTTGGGGAAACTGGCGCCCCTGCCAAGAAGGTGTAAGGAGCGGTTAAGCCGGGTCGCCGGCAAGGTTGCAACTGGGAATGCGCCTGTTCCGCAATCGGTTGGTCACACCAGAAGTGCGATAGATCTCCGGCCTCGATCACAGGTGACTGTTATCACCTGACTTCGTGACTTTCGTCCTAGCGGTCGCGCTTGGGCTCCGCCATACTGTAGCCGGGGAGATCAGGTCATGTCCCACAAGAATCGCGACATCCTTGAAATCCTGCGATTCGAGTTGCGGTTCCTTGAGGAGGGTGGGTATGTTCGCTCGCCCCATGCGCCATGGCGCGCACCGTACATCTTTGAAGATTCCCCAAGCTGTCTGAACTTCAGGGATCCTGCCCGGCCGCATCCCTGCAGCGAATGCCTGCTGTCGCAACTTGTTCCCCCGGAATTCCGCGAGCAAGACGTGCCGTGCCGATTCATCCCGTTGGACGATAAAGGCCACACCGTTGACTCCCTTTACCGCACCGGCACACAAAAAGAGATGGCAGAGGCGATTCATACCTGGCTATGCCGTGAGATCCAGCGGATCGAAATGGAACGGACCCAAGCGCCCGCCGGCTAGCGACCTTCTGGAAAGCGAATAGCGCAAACCGCGGAACGGAAAGTTCCAGGGATCAAGAATTGGCCATCTTCTCCAACGCAGCTTTATTGCGGATGGTCAGGGTCGCGCCCTTCAATTGCACCAGTTGTTTCTTCTTGAACTGCGAGAACAAGCGGCTGACCGTCTCCCGCGTGGTGCCGATCATTTCGGCGATTTCCTCATGCGTCAGCGTAAGTTTCAGCTGCAGAGGATCGCCATTCTCCGATGTATTGGACCACCCCAGCAGCAATTGCGCGAATCTCTCGGAAGGGGAGTTAGTGAGTCCCAGGGTGCGTATCCCCTGATACGCGGAGTAGTAATTGCGGCTTAGCTGCTCCGCCACTCGCAGAGCCACTTCACCATATTCGCGCAAGAAATGAAGCAAAGCATCCCGGGTGATGAAATTCGCCTGCCCCGGCTCGATCATCTCGGCGGTCACTTCGTACGGCCGATTGGAAATCGTGGCGCTGAGCCCGAGAACGTCTCCCGCTTCCGAGATCTTGGTGATGACGGTTTTGCCCCCGGCCGATGACGTCGAAAGCTTCGCTTTACCGTTGCACAGCACAAAAACCCCACGGGGCTGCTGCCCCTCGATAAACAGCATTGCGGATTTGGGGTAGACAGCAGTGGATCGGATCTCGTTCAATCTCTGCACCGCCGCCGGTGGGAGGTTGCAGAATAAATGCTCTTCCCGCGTGGGGCAGGTAAGACAGTTGTCGAGGATGTTCAGCCCGTAGGGAGCCCGCATTCGGTAATGCTTTCCGCGCAAATTGTATCACCGATCCGGTTGTGATCAGAATCACCAGAAGTCGTGACCCCAAACATGGCACCGAGGGCCTGATGCGAGGAAAATTTACTTGCACGGGAGCATGGGGAAGCTGTGCAGATGGAGGTCTCCATGAGCACTGCAACCGAAATCAGAGAGCCGGAAGTCAAGAAAACGGTGGCTGTGGAGCGCCCTCGGCAAGTGCCGTCCCCGGCACCGCAAGTGCGCGCGGAGCGGTTGTTTAGCGACGTTCTACTGGAATCGAACGACCTGCAGCGCCACCGCCGCACCCTCTCGGCAGTACTGTCCTTCGCGGTTCAATGCCTGCTGCTGGGAGTGTTACTCATCGTGCCGTTGATGTTCACCGACGTTCTGCCGCAACAGCAATTGCTGACGTTTCTGATGGCGCCGCCGCCTCCACCTCCGCCACCGCCCGCCGCATCCGTGGCCGCGGCCAAAGTGGTGAAGATGGTGGAAAGCGACATCCTGAACGGGCGCTTGCGCGCGCCCAGCAAGATTCCACAAAACGTGCAGATGATTCGCGAGGAAGAAACGCCGCCCGATCTGTCCGGTGGAGGCGTCCCGGGAGGAGTCCCCGGCGGGATTCCCGGCGGGCAGCTTGGCGGAGTCATCGGCGGGATTCTGAATTCTACTTCGAATGCTGCAGCCGTTCCGAAATTGGCGGCCCCCGCGGCCCCCAAGCGCATTCGGATTTCTCAGGGCGTAACCGAGGGGCGGCTGATTCAGAAGATCGAACCGAAGTATCCGCCAGTGGCACTATCGGCCCGCATTCAGGGTCAGGTATTGCTCGCCGCAGTCATCTCCAAGACAGGCGAGATACAGAACCTGATGTTGGTCAGCGGACATCCCATGCTGGTGCCGGCTGCCATAGCAGCGGTCAAACAATGGCGCTACCGTCCATACCTGCTGAACGGCGAACCGGTGGAAGTGGAGACCACGATCACCGTAAATTTCCAACTTTCTTATTAGGGCTTGATAACTACTCAACTTGCATGCGGGGATAAGGAAGGTAATACACCATGGAAGAAACACATCGGTTTCGAGTCGTCGCGTGGTGGGCCTCGGGCCGGACTGGTATTGCCAAGTCCAGTTCCGCTCCCAATGCGATCCATTTCACTTCGCCCCCGGCCTTTGGCGGCTTGGACGGCAGGTGGACGCCGGAGGACTTGCTGCTCTGCGCCATCGCCAGTTGCTATACGACTACCTTTCGCGCGCTCGCGGAGAATTCGAAGTTTGAGTACACGGACCTGCAGGTGGAAGTGGAAAGCAACATCATCCGGGCCGACACCGGCTACGGTTTCGGCGAAATCCTGATTCGCGCGAATCTGACGCTTCTCCAGGAAGACCACGACGCACTGGCCCTCAAGCTTCTGCACAAGGCCAAGGCGCTATGCCTGGTGTCGCGCGCGCTCTCGGTGGAACAGAGATTTGAACCCCACATCCAGGTCGGGGAATCACGCGTGGTAGTTGGCCAGTCTTCGCCAGTTTCCGGCAAGAGCGGAGGGTCGCCGACGAAACACTAAGTCGCAACCGCTGTAGCGCATGCCAGAGCTGCTGCATGAACTGGTCGTCACGGAGCAGGAGATGCCAGGACGCGTTCACCTCCTCCGCTGAAAACAATTTCTCTGGAGGTGTGTTATGCACACAGTGGAAGCGGGTAAACGGATCGCCCTCGAGAACATTCTGTTTGCCACCGATTTTTCGCCCTGCTCGAACGCAGCCCTGCCTTATGCCCTATCGGTCGCGCGACGGTATGGGGCAACCGTGCATGCCGCCCATGTTCTGCCCACCAACGCCGAGCTGGTCATGATGTCGCCAGAAAGCTGGCCGACCCTGGCCGAGGATGACAAGAGGATTCAACCCTATCTCGATCGGCTCGATCGGCAATTGCAAGCCGTCCCTCACAGCGTGCTGACTCCACGGGGAAATGTCGCGAACGCGATTGCGCGGATCATTGGAGAGCGCGAGATCGATTTGCTCGTGCTCGGCACCCATGGACGAGCTGGCGTAGGCAAGCTAATGATCGGTTCTGTTGCCGAGGAAGTTTTTCGTCGCGCGGCTTGTCCGGTTCTGAGCGTCGGCCCGAACGTATCTCGCCAACCAAACGGCGGAATTCAATTTCAACACATAATTTTCGCAACCGATTTCAGTAAGGAATCACTGGCCGCGTTGCCCTACGCCGTCTCGCTCGCCGAAGAAGATCAAGCACAACTGGCGTTGCTCCACGTCGTTGAGCAACCTGCCGCCGGCGTCGCGGATCTCGAGGAGGTTAAAACGTCTCTGCTACACCGCCTCCGGGAACTGGTTCCCGCGGAAGCCGAGCCTTGGTGTCGTGTGGAATGCGTGCTCGAGTTCGGCCACCAGTTCGCTCCGCCAGCGGATCGAATCCTGGAAATCGCGCGCGAGCAAGCGGCAGACTTGATCGTTCTCGGCGTGCGGCCCGTGCATGGCAAGCTGGGCTTGACGACACACCTCGCCAGCACCACGGCCCACCTGCTGGCTAAGGCTGCGTGCCCGGTACTTACGGTGCGCAGCGATAACGAGGAGTAAGCCAACACAAAGTGCCCCGTACATTTCGGCAAGCTCTTTCGCCCGAGACTCGGACGTTACTCCTCGGTTCATATAGGAGATGGCTTGCATGGTTTCTAGTCGTACATCGCGGTTATGCAGATGGCAGTGCCTGAAGCTCTACTGTGAAGAGACCCCAAACATTCGCCGATAGTCTATCCTCAGAGTGTTGCAGTTTTCGCGGGAAGATTGAGGAATGAGGAGCACGTATGAGTTCGACCGAGGCTGATCTCGTGGGACGACCACCGCATCAAGAACAACAGTCTGAACCCCAGAGATATGGCCTGGACGCCATGTTCGCGCCCAGTTCGGTCGCAGTCATCGGCGCGACCGGTCGTCCGGGCACCGTGGGCCACGCTGTTCTGGAGAATCTCCTGCGCGGTAAGTCCCCGGGAAAAGTTTATGCGGTCAACGCCAAGCATCCGGAAGTTCTGGGGCTTAAAACCTACGCAAGCATTCGCGACATCCCTGGACATGTGGATCTGGCCATAATTGCCACCCCGGCGGCGACGGTCCCGCAGATCATTGGCGAGTGTGTGGATGCTGGCACGAAATCCGCGGTTGTGCTTTCCGCTGGATTCAGGGAGCGCGGTGCAGAGGGCGCAGCGCTCGAAAAGCAGATTCAAGAACAGTTGCGGCGCGGTTCCATGAGCTTGATTGGTCCCAACTGCCTGGGCATTATGAACCCGGCCATCGGGTTGAATGCCACCTTCGTCAAGGAAGCGCCCAAGGCGGGCAACGTCGCGTTCCTGAGCCAGAGTGGAGCGCTTTTGGTCGCGATCCTCGACTGGAGCGCCCGCGAACAGGTGGGCTTCAGCGCCATCGTTTCTACCGGCTCGATGCTGGATGTCGGTTGGGGCGATCTGATCTACTACTTCGGCGACGACCCGCACACCAAGAGCATTTTGATCTACATGGAATCGGTGGGAGACGCGCGCTCGTTCTTATCGGCCGCCCGTGAAGTCGCGCTCAGCAAGCCCATTATCGTGATCAAAGCCGGCCGTTCGCAAGCGGCCTCGCGGGCAGCCGCCTCGCACACCGGCGCGCTCACGGGCAGCGACGACGTGCTGGAGGCAGCCTTCCGCCGCTCGGGGGTCTTGCGCGTACACACGATCGCAGACCTCTTCTACATGGCGGAAGTGCTTAGCCGGCAGCCTCGCCCCAAGGGTCCGCGGCTGACGATTCTGACCAATGCGGGTGGGCCTGGGGTCCTGGCCACTGACACGCTGGTAACCACCGGCGGAGAGCTGGCTGAACTTTCACCCGAGAGCCTACAGCGCCTGGATGAGTTTCTCCCTGCCCACTGGAGTCATAACAATCCGATTGACGTTCTCGCCGATACCGATTCCGAGCGCTATGCCCGCGCCCTCGAAATTGCTGCGCAGGACCCGAACAGTGATGGACTCCTGGTGATCCTAGTTCCGCAGGCCATGGCCGACCCTACGAAGGTTGCAGAACACATGAAGTCCTATGCCAAGTCTGCCAAGCCGGTGCTGGCCAGCTTTATGGGAGGAAACAGCGTTGCCGCCGGCGAGGCTATCCTGAATGCCGCCGGCATTCCAACCTTTCCCTATCCCGACACGGCCGCGCGGGCCTTCACCTATATGTGGCGCTATGCCTACAATCTGCGCGGACTCTATGAAACGCCCACACTCGCCGTGCCCGCGGAAGAGAACGCCGCCCGCAATCAGGTCGAACAATTCATTCAGAATGCGCGCAGTCAGGGCCGCGTTCTGCTCAACGAATTGGAGTCGAAACAGCTGTTGTCGCTCTATGGCATCCCGACCGTCGACACGCGCGCAGCGGCGAGCGAGGATGAGGCGGCTGCGGTTGCGGCGCAACTTGGCTTTCCAGTGGTGCTGAAGGTTCTTTCCACCACCATCACCCACAAAACGGATGTGGGCGGCGTCAAACTGAACTTGCGGGATGAGGCCGCAGTCCGCTCCGCTTATCGCGCCATCCAGTCCTCGGTTGCGGAGAAGGTTGGCTCGGAACAATTTTCCGGAGTCACGGTGCAACCGATGGTGCGGTTCGACGGTTACGACTTGATCGTCGGCAGCAGCGTCGACCCACAGTTCGGGCCCGTCATCCTGTTCGGTTCAGGCGGCTTGCTCGTCGATGTGTATGGAGATCACGCCCTCGCCCTTGCACCGCTGAACACAACCCTGGCGCACAGAATGATGGAGCAAACTAAAATCTTCGCCGCGCTGAAGGGAGTCCGCGGGCGCAAACCGGTGAACATCGCAGCGCTGGAGAGCCTGCTCGTCCGCTTCAGCCAGTTTGTGCTCGAGCAGCGATGGATCAAGGAGGTTGACATCAATCCCCTCCTCGCATCGCCAGACCGCCTGATCGCCCTCGATGCCAGAATCATTTTGCACGATCCGGCCTTGACTCTCGACCAGTTGCCGAAACCCGCGATTCGCCCCTACCCTTCGCAGTACGTCTCGCCCTGGACGATGAAGGATGGAACTCAAGTTACCATCCGCCCGATCCGCCCCGAAGATGAACCGCTGATGGTCAAGTTTCATGAGACCCTCTCCGATCGCAGCGTCTATTTGCGCTATTTCTGCTCTCTCAGCCTGAGCCGGCGGGTGGCGCATGAGCGGCTGTTGCGCATCTGTTTTGGCGATTACGACCGCGAAATGGTGCTGGTCGCTGAGCGCACCGATCCGGCCACGGGAGAGCGCCAGATCATTGGCGTCGGGCGTATGAACAAGCTGCATTCCAGAAATGAAGCGGAAGTCGCGGCGCTGGTTACCGATCGGTATCAAAGGATGGGGTTAGGACATGAATTACTGCGCCGTGTCATCGGGATCGCCCGCGATGAAAAGGTAGCCCAAGCATCGGCTGAGATGTTGTCGGACAACATAGCGATGCAGGCCGTCTTTAGACGCCTGGGCTTTACTATCCGCGCCGATGAAGACATGACTTCTCTCCGGGCGCTCATGGATCTGTGATTACTCTCGGCCCATTGTGGTGAGGTTTGGAGATTTCCTTTGTGTGACGTAGATCACACGCCCGTGTGAGCCGCGTTCCCGACAACCTCGCCTCCTTCCGGCATTCTCTATGTATCCGTTAGCCATTCTTCAGAGCGGTCGGAGTCACAACGAAGTTTAGAAGGGAATGCCATGAAGCGTAAGTTCAAGACCATGGACGGCAACGAGGCGGTCGCCTATGTCGCCTACCGCCTCAATGAGGTCATCGCCATTTATCCCATCACGCCATCGTCGAACATGGGCGAATGGGCCGACCAATGGTCGTCGGAAAGCATCCCGAACATCTGGGGCAGCATCCCCCACGTGATTGAAATGCAAAGCGAAGGCGGCGCCGCGGGGGCCGTTCATGGCGCCCTGCAGACCGGAGCCTTGTCCACGACCTTCACCGCGTCGCAAGGTCTGCTGCTGATGATCCCCAACATGAACAAGATCGCTGGCGAACTTACGCCGACGGCGTTTCACGTCAGCGCGCGCACGGTCGCTACCCATGCCCTCTCGATTTTTGGCGATCACTCGGATGTGATGTTCTGCCGCACCACGGGATTCGCCATGCTCTCCTCGAACTCGGTACAGGAAGCGATGGACCTGGCGCTCATAGCGCATTCAGCCACACTCGAAACCCGTATCCCTTTCCTTCATTTCTTTGATGGCTTTCGCACTTCGCACGAAGTCAACAAGATCGAAATGCTCACCGAAGACGACATGCGCGCCATGATCAACATGGATCGCGTCTTCGAGCACCGGCAGCGGGCACTTTCTCCCGACCATCCTGTGTTGCGCGGCACCGCGCAGAATCCCGATGTCTACTTTCAGGCGCGGGAAGCGGGCAATCCGTACTACGACGCATGTCCGGAAAAAGTCCAGCAAGTGATGGACAAGTTTGCCCAGGTCGTCGGGCGTTCGTATCACTTGTTCGACTATGTCGGCGCTCCCGATGCCGAGCGCGTGATCGTCATGATGGGTTCCGGCGCGGAGACCGCTCATGAGACAGTTGACCATCTGAACCAGAACGGCGAGAAGGTTGGCTTGCTGAAAGTCCGGCTGTATCGTCCGTTCTCGGTCAAGCGCTTCATCGAGGCGCTTCCGGCAACCGTGAAGAAGATCGCCGTCCTCGATCGCACCAAGGAAGCCGGCGCCGGAAGAGAGCCGTTGTATCTTGACGTGGTAAGCGCGATTCACGAGGGGATCAAGCTGGGCTATGGAACGCTAAAGGCCGCGCCCGAAACCGTTGGCGGCCGTTACGGTCTCTCCTCCAAAGAATTCACTCCCGCGATGGTCAAAGCCGTTTACGACAATCTGGCCAAGCCCGATCCAAAAGACCATTTCACCGTCGGCATTCACGACGATGTAACCCATACCAGTCTCGATTACAATGCCGATTTCTCCATCGAGCCCGACAGTGTGGTGCGAGCCATGTTCTACGGCCTGGGCGCGGATGGCACCGTAGGCGCGAACAAGAACTCGATCAAGATCATCGGCGAAAACACCGACAACTACGGGCAAGGATACTTCGTTTACGACTCCAAGAAATCGGGCGCGATGACCGTTTCGCACCTGCGTTTCGGGCCGCAACCGATCCGCTCCAGCTACCTGGTTTCCAAGGCCAACTTCGTGGCCTGCCATCAATGGATATTCCTCGAGCGCTATGACATGCTCGGCACCCTGGTTCCGGGCGGCGTGTTCCTGCTCAACAGTCCTTTTAATAAGGATGAAGTCTGGGACCAGCTACCCCGCGAAGTCCAGACACAATTGATTGCCAAGAAGGCGCGGTTCTTCATCATCGATGCCTATCAAGTGGCGCGCGAAACCGGCATGGGCTCGCGCATGAACACCATTCTGCAAACGTGCTTCTTCGCCATCTCCAAAGTTCTGCCTCGTGAGGAAGCGATTGAAGCCATTCGCGAGTCCATCCGTTACACCTACGGCAAGAAAGGTGACGAGGTCGTGCAGCAAAACCTGCGCGCCGTGGACGCGACTCTGGCCCACCTTTTCGAAGTCACTGTCCCGGAGATAGTCACCAGTCATACCGAAATGCCGGCTGCGTTCTCTTCCGACGCACCGAAGTTTGAACGGGATGTGCTCGGCGTAATCTATGCGGGAAATGGCGATGCACTCCCGGTAAGCGCTTTCTCAGTCGACGGAACTTTCCCCACCGGCACCGCGAAGTGGGAAAAGCGCAACATCGCGCTGGAGATTCCTGCCTGGGATACAAAGACCTGTATTCAATGCGGCAAATGCGCTTATGTTTGCCCCCACGCCGTGATCCGCATCAAGGTTTACGACTCGAAGGAACTGGAGGGTGCGCCCGCGACTTTCAAGTCCGCCGAAGTGCGCGACAAGGACAAAGACTGGGCCGGCCTCAAATACACCATCCAGGTCGCGCCCGAAGACTGCACCGGGTGCGGCATCTGCGTCGATATCTGTCCCGCGAAAAACAAGAGCGAGACCCGCCTCAAAGCAATCAACATGGTGGCGCAGCCACCGCTGCGCGAGCCGGAGCGCGAGAACTGGGAGTTCTTCCTCAAGATTCCAGAACTGGATCGACGCAAGATCAAGATCTCGAATATCCGCCAGCAACAGATTCAAGAACCGTTATTTGAATTTTCGGGGGCCTGTTCCGGATGCGGCGAAACGCCATATCTGAAGCTGATGTCGCAATTGTTTGGTGACCGCTCGGTAATCGCCAATGCGACCGGATGCTCTTCGATCTACGGCGGCAACCTGCCCACGACACCCTGGGCCAAGAATGCCGACGGACGCGGCCCGGCCTGGTCGAACTCGCTCTTTGAAGACAATGCCGAGTTCGGCCTGGGATTCAGGCTCTCCATTGATAAGCAGACTGAATTCGCCCAGGAGTTAGTGCGCCGCCTGTCCGGGCCCATCGGAGACGAGCTCGCCACAGCTTTGCTAACCCAAAAACAGAAAGACGAGTCCGACATTTTTGAGCAGCGGCAGCGGGTAGAACTGCTGAAGGAAAAGCTGAAGGGCTTGAATTCCCCGGATGCCAAGCAACTTCTATCTATCGCGGACATGCTGGTGAAGAAGAGTGTGTGGATCGTCGGCGGCGACGGCTGGGCATACGACATCGGCTACGGCGGCCTCGATCACGTGCTGGCCAGCGGTCGCAACGTGAACGTCCTGGTCCTCGACACTGAGGTTTACTCCAACACCGGAGGGCAAGCGTCAAAGTCCACGCCCCGCGCCGCAGTAGCGAAATTTGCGGCTGGAGGCAAACCGGGACTGAAGAAAGATCTTGGGCTGATGGCCATGAGCTACGGCAATGTTTATGTAGCCAGTGTGGCCATGGGCGCGAAGGACGAACATACGCTAAAAGCCTTCCTCGAAGCGGAAGCCTACGACGGCCCCAGCATCATCATTGCGTACTCCCATTGCATCGCGCATGGCATCAACATGGAGACGGCGATGTCAGACCAGAAGGTTGCAGTGGACTCGGGCCAATGGCTGCTTTACCGCTACCATCCGGAGCGCACCCTCGCCGGGCAGAATCCGTTGACCCTCGATTCCCGGACGCCTACCCGTAAGGTTAGCGACTACTTACAGCAGCAGACACGCTTCAAAATGCTGCAAAAGAGTAACCCTGAACACGCCAAGCTTCTGTGGCAGGAGGCGCAGCAGGACGCCGACACCCGCTTTCGTCTGTACGAATATATGGCACAGCGCAAGTCAGCTCCGGCTTCGGCTCCGGCGGAAGCGCGCCCGGCTCCGTCC
>Ga0209698_10001887_pt1 | contig 24061 bp, 17 predicted proteins | sample LitLauG_LLR_2012_FD_187203 | JGI IMG/M metagenome (GOLD analysis project Ga0209698, IMG submission 187203) | Freshwater sediment microbial communities from Pennsylvania, USA - Little Laurel Run_MetaG_LLR_2012 (SPAdes) (version 2) | ecosystem: Environmental > Aquatic > Freshwater > Creek >... | reverse complement strand
AACGCAACTACTTCGAGTTCAAGCTCGGCAAGGGCAACATGACCCAGAAAGTAGGCAACCTGACGCTGACGCTCAAGAAGGCCGACCCCAAGCGAAATCGCTACACAATCGCGGTATTGGCCGACGACCGTCTGGTCGAAAAGAAAGACAAGACCATCAACGAACCCGTGCAGTTGTACACAGGCAGCAGCAAGCAGCCGTACGAGATCGTGGTGAATGAAGTGAAGAAGGATGGAGTGGTCGGTTATCTGGCAACGCCCAAGGTCAACTTGGCGCGCCGCTAACGCCTACGCCGGAAAAACCGAAGCTCCAAGTGAGCGTGTGCGCCCCGTATCGGGGGAGCGCACACGCTCTTTTCGTTTCTAACGCCTGACTTTACCGCCCGACAACGACGATCTGGAAGCTATCCGGCAGCGCCTGCGGACGCCCTTTTTTGCCGTCCTTATCCGGAGCCGGAGGACCATACTCCGCCGCCGGCAGATAAAGCTTGTGGGCGGACTGATCCGCCGCGATGGTGCGCGCGCCGCGCGTCGTCGTGATGGTCGCCGCAACCTTGAAACTGGGGTCCACCATCGTGATCGTCCCGTCGCCTCCGTTGGCGCTGAACGCGTAGCCGTCATCGAACGCCACGCCGTCCACGCCGGAGCCGATGGCGGGTGTCGCCAGCACCTTGCCGGTCGACGGATCGCTTACTACCATCGTTTTGTTGTTGCAAACCGAATACAGTACCAGCTTCTTCGGATCGATCGCCAGCCCCGACGGCTCATCGCACGGCGCGATCGAATACCGTTTCGACACCAGTGCATTAGCCGCATCGACGACGATGATTTCGTTCTTGTCCTCGATGTTGGCGAACACTTGGCCCTTGCCGTCCACCTGCGCGAACTCCGGCTTGCCGCCCACCGGAATGGATGCCGTGATCACGTTGTTGGTCTTGGCGTCGATGGCCGTTGAATCGCTGCCTTTGCCGTTGAAGGTGAACACGCGGTGCGTCACGGGCTCATAGATGATCGCGTCCGGGTTCTGCCCGGTCTTGATCTTGCCCAGAACCTTCAGCGTCTTGAGGTCAAACACAGTGACGTCGTTGTCGCCGCCATCGCTGGTGAATCCCTTACCCAGATCGTTGGCGATGGCGATGCCGTGAACACCCTTGGTGTCGGGAATGGTGCCGACCAGTTTATCAGTGGTAGTGTCGATCACCTCCGTCTGCGTGGCATGCGAGACGTACAGGCGATGGTTGGTGCTATCGAGGTAAGCGTAATCCCAACGGGCCGCGCCCCCGATCTTGATCTTGTTGACCACTTTATAAGTGGGAGCGGCAGCAAACACAAAAGCCGCGGCAGCGACGAAAACGTACTTTTTCATGATCCGATGGTACGAAAGATACCTGAAGGTTCGCTGAAAAGCTCCGCCGAGCGATAATTGGGGCGAGGCCTTATGTTTAAGCTCCGGCTCCTGCTCATCCCTGCTCTCGCTGCCGTTCTTCTCCTCGCCCAGCGCCCCTCTAACCCCGCTTACTCCTGGAACCCCGTCCGCATTGTCGCCGGAGGCTACGTCCCCTCCTTCGTCGCGCATCCGACGCAGCCTGGCCTTATGTATCTGCGCACCGATATCGGAGGCGTCTATCGCTGGAACGGCTCCGCTTGGATTCCTCTGCTCGATTTTCAATCGGCGATGAATTACAACCTCACCGGTCCGGAAAGCATCGCGCTGGACCCTACGGATCCAACGCGGCTTTACATCGCGGCGGGGATGTACACCTGCGGCGGATGCCCTTTTGCGATGCTCGTTTCCACCGATCAGGGAGCAACGTTCAGCACCTATCAAACGCCCTTCCAGATGGGCGCGAACAACGACGGACGCGCGGCTGGGGAGCGATTGGCGGTGAATCCCTTCCATCCGAATGAGTTGTTGATGGGCACGCGCAAGCAGGGTTTGTGGAAGAGCACCGACAACGCGCAGTCCTGGACGCAGGTCACCAGCTTTCCCGTGCAGTCTTCCCCTGACGGCTTCGGCGTGCAGTGGGTCGTCTACGATCCGCAGAACTCCGGCGTGATTTATGTCGGCTCCTACACCAAAGCGGGGGTGTACAAGAGCGCCGACGATGGAGCAACCTGGTCCGCCATCGCCGGTCAGCCGACGGCGTGGCCGTTCAGCGTGCCAGGCAATACGAATCCGCCGGAACCGAACCGCGCGGTGCTGAATCCTGACGGAAATTTGTACGTCACGTACGGCGATTACCCAGGGCCGAACACCATGAATTACGGTATGGTGCAGAGATACAGTCCGGCATCGGGCGCGTGGACCAACATCACGCCTCCATATGACGCGGCGGACGGGCAGACGTCGGCGCGCGGCGGCTTCAATGGCATCAGCCAGGACCCGACGCGCCAGGGCACCATTGTCGTCAGTACCTTCAACCGCTGGTATCCGGTTGACACGATTTACGAAACGCACGATGGAGGCAGGACGTGGATCGACCTGGGACGCGTCACCTCCGCCGCCGGGTTTAAGGGCTTGAACGCAGGCAATTTTTATTTCAATCCACAGGTGTTCTCCAATTCGCCATGGCTCACGTTCGGAAACACGTCCACACCAGCGGGCAGCGCCAAGTTCGGCTGGTGGATCAGTGGACTGACCATCGATCCGACCAATCCCCAGCACCTGATTTTCGGCACCGGCGCGACCATTTATTCGACCAGCAACCTTTCGGCAGCCGACAGCGGTCATTCACCGACGTGGACCGTGCAGGGGCAGGGAGTGGAGGAGACGGCAGTCCTGGCGATGATCAGTCCGCTCGCCGGAGCGCACTTATTGAGCGGCGTCGGCGATATTGGAGGCTTCCGGCACGACGATTTCAAAGTGTCGCCGTCGGCGGGCATGTACACTAATCCCGTAGCGACCACCGTCGGCAGCCTGGATTGGGCGGGGCAGAGCCCTCTCGTCGTCACGCGCACGCAGTCGCCCAATTCGGCGTCCACCAGTCCTTGCACCTACGGCGCGCTGTCATCGGACGGAGGCATCACCTGGGCCCCATTCCCGGCCTGCGCGGCGGGCGCGAATAACAACAACGGCGGAGTAATCTCCGTGGACGCGTCGGGAACCACGTTTTACTGGACGCCGCAGGGCGGCACGCCGCAATACTCCAACGACGGCGGCGCGACGTGGAAAGCGTCCACCGGATTGCCTGCCGCGTACACCGTGGTTGCCGACAAGGTCACGCCGCAGACGTTCTACGCGTTCGGCAACGGAAATGTTTACAGCACCACCGGCGGCGCCTTCACGAAGGCCGCGACACTAGGAGCTTCCGGCGTCTGCAACGGATCGGCATGCGGCATCCCTGTCGCCAGTTTTGCCAATGCAGGCGAACTCTGGCTGCCGCTGGGCAGCAACGGCCTTGCGCATTCCACCAACGGCGGCCAAGCGTGGACGAAGCTGTCGAATATCGCCTGGGCAAACTCCGTCGCCGTCGGTGCGTCCCCGGGCCGTGGACTTCCGCAGGCCGTCTACGTCTACGGGAATCCCGCTTCGCAGACCATGGGAATTTACCGCTCGCTCGACAACGGCGCAACGTGGACGCGCATCAATGACGACCAGCACCAATATGGAGGCCCGACGCTGATCGCCGCGGATTCGCGCGTGTTCGGCCGCGTGTTTCTCGGCATGAACGGCCGCGGCATCATTTACGGTGAGCCCGCGGTCCGCGAGCGGCAGTAGGGTTCGATACAGTATTACAAATGGTCCGCTGCCCCACCTGCAAATCGGAGTTGGCCGATGACTCGAAATCGTGTCTTGCGTGCGGATTGCCTTTGGGCGTGGCGACCGGCACGCTGGCCACGGTGGCGATGGAGTCCGCGCCGGCATCGAAACCTGTGTCGGCGGTTTCGCGCATGTCCGTCAGCTCTATTCCTGACGACGGACGCTTTCTGCCTGGCACGCTGGTCAACGGACGCTACCGCATTGTCGGCCTGCTGGGACGTGGTGGCATGGGCGAGGTGTATCGCGCCACCGATCTGACGCTTGCGCAGCCTGTGGCACTGAAATTCTTGCCGGAGCAAGGCGTGACGGAGCGCGTGCTGGAGCGCTTTCACGCCGAGGTGCGGATCGCGCGCCAGATCTCGCATCCCAATGTCTGCCGCGTCTACGATATCGGCGAAGTGGACGGCCAACCGTTCATCTCCATGGAATACGTGGACGGCGAGGACCTGGCGGACCTGCTGCATCGCATCGGGCGTCTGCCAGCGGATAAGGCGCTGGAAACGGCGCGCAAGATTTGCGCAGGACTGGCCGCGGCGCACGACAAAGGCGTGATCCATCGCGACCTGAAGCCGCAGAACATTATGCTGAACAAGCGCGGCGAGCCGGTGATTATGGACTTCGGCCTGGCCGCCGTCGCCGATCAACTGACTGGCGCGGAGGCTCGCAACGGCACGCCGGCGTATATGTCGCCGGAGCAGTTGCGCGGCGACGAAGTGACCGCCCGCAGCGATGTATACGCGCTGGGGCTTGTGCTGTACGAAATATTCTCGGGCAAGCGCGCGTATGAAGCGAAGACCATCGCCGATCTGCTGAAGCTGCAGGAAGGCCTGCAGATGACCAGTATCTCCACGCTGGCCTCGGACGTGGATCCGCAGGTGGAAAAGGTGATCAAGCGCTGCCTGAGCCCCGATCCGGCGCAGCGTCCGCCGACTCCTCTGGCCGTGGCGGCGGCGCTGCCCGGAGGCGATCCTCTGGCCGCGGCTCTGGCTGCGGGCGAAATGCCTTCGCCTGAGCTCGTGGCCGCGTCGGGCAAGACCGAGGGCATGGATCTGCGTTACTCCGTGCCGATGCTGATCCTCGTACTGGCGGGAGTCGTCGCGCAGCCGTTGGTCAACGGGCCAAACTCGATCCTGCAACGATCGCCTGCGTCACTTTCGCCCGCCGTGGCGGCGCATGAAGCGCGCAAAATTGCGGCGTCGTTCGGATACACGCAACAGCCCGCGGATAGTGCGATCAACTTCGCCACCCAGGTACCGTTCAAGGATTACTGGAAGGATCGGGACCGCAAGGGCAAGTCCTGGGACGATCTGCTCGCCGCGGAGCCTGTGTATCGGTATTACTATCGCGAGAGTCCCGCGCCCTTGGTCGCCTGGCAGACGGGCCAGTTGGACGATGGTAATCCTCCGCCAACCACCGCCGGCATGATCGACATGCGCCTCGATTTCCGTGGGCACTTGCGCGAATTTGAGGCGATCCCTGCGGAGAAGTCCACAGGCGCATCCGGTGCGCCGTTCGACGGAGCCGCTTTGTTCAAGGCTGTAGGATATGATCTGGCTGGCTTCACGGAAACGGTGCCCGAGTGGGTTCCGCTGGTGGCCAACGACGTTCGCAAAGCGTGGAGGGGGCCTGCCCCGGGGTTGCCCGACACGGAGGTGCGCATCGAGGCAGCGGGTCTGGGTGGCAGGATCGCCGCGGTGAAAGTGGTGTTCCCTTGGACCAAGCCTCGCCGCGAGCCCGCCAAACTCTTGACAGGAGGCGCTCTCACCGGATCCTTGATGATGATGGCGCTGAGCAGTCTGGCCGTTCTCTTCGGCCTTATTTTCGCGGTGCGGAACCTGCGCCAAAATCGCGGGGACAGAAAAGGCGCGTTGCGGCTGGCAATCGTTATGGGGCTGCTGAGCGCAGCGAACTGGCTGGGCTCGGCTCATCACGTTGAAACGCCCAGCGAATTCGACATGTTCGCCAATGAGTTGGCAGACGCGGTGTTCAGTGGATTCGCGCTATGGATGCTCTATCTGGCGCTGGAACCTGCAGTACGTGCGCGATGGCCGCAAGCGCTGGTGACTTGGAATCGCCTGCTGGCGGGAAAATTCGGCGACGCACAGTTGGGCGCGCATGTCCTGACCGGCGCGTTCATCGGACTACTGCTCCGCACTTTCCTGTCCTCGTTGAATTGGATCGATTACCGCCGGGATCACGTCCCGTTCGGCAACAACCTGGGCGGCAGCGAGAACGTGCTGTCGTGGATCGGCGCAAATGCGCAAACCGTGCAAGGCGCGCTGGCAACCGGCTTCATCGTGTTTTTCACTATCTTCGGATTTCGCGCGCTTTGGAAGAACGATTATCTGGCCGCTGGTTCCACAGCGGTGGTGTTTGCCTTCATCGCGAACGGCGGAATCTGGAATCATCCCAATCCGGTGATTGAGGCGTCTCTGCTGTTGGGGATTTTCTTTGCGCTGGCGCTCATTCTTGTGAAGATGGGCATGGTTTGCACCGCCGTCACGATTTTCTTCATCAACACGCCGGATCGTATCAACCTGGGCTGGGGACCGGGCGCGTGGTATCTCGGATCCGGGCTGGCCCTGGTCGCGCTGCTGGCCTCGATTGCGGTGTACGCATTCTGGCGATCGATCGGCGAAAGAACGCTGGGCGACGAAGCGGCGGGTTAGGACGGAAACGCGGGATCGTTGCGGACCTGCTCGGCCTGCCACAGATGTCGGCGGTCGTGCGATGCGGTGAGATGCAACTGGCCGCCGAGCGGCATGCGGACGATAGCGCGAAGGGCGGCAGGCAGGGCTGGTAGTTTCGTTTTCACGCGTGCCAAATCGAGCCCATCAGCCAGCCGCGCCAGACGCTTGAACTCGATGGCTAGACGGCGGTATTCGGCTAGCTCCTCCGCCATGTCGATCTTCGGCGCGGGTTGAAACACTTTGGGAGCTTTGTACTTGCTTTTCACTGGAGGCTCCTGGCTGGCCGCAAACTTCGTGGCAAGGAATCCGTATTTGAACGGACCCGACCCCGTGACGCTCTTGGCGCGCCCTTCCGCGATTCCGGCTTCCACCGCCCCGAGCGTCGGTCGATTGGTCGCGTTCAGGTGCGCGATGCACTGGGCGATGGACCAGCGTCCCGGCGCAGGGCTCCACTCGAACTGCTGCGGCATCAGGCCATGGGTAATGGATTCGAGATGGCTCAGGTTCGCCTCGATCTCAGAGATGAGGACGGCAATATCAGGGTCCATTCGCTACAGTATAAGCTTCGATGCTTGTCGAAAGGCTCAACCAAGGTGCACTGTATAAGGGCCGGAGCGCTTGCCCTGCTGCTGACGTTCGCGATGTCGGCCCAGCCCCGCTCGGGTTTTGAGTTTGATGTGGCCTCGGTCAAGCGGGCCAAGGAGTGCTTGGGCTCGCAGAGGTTCCGAAACACGCGGGGCAGCCTCGAAGTGCTGAATATGCAGCCCACGGTGATGATCAGGAACGCTTATCGGCTCATCATGGAGGGACAACTCGCCGGTGCACCCAACTGGGCTGACGACGAATGCTTCGACATCGAAGCGAAGGTCGAGGAGGGCTCGGCCATCGAACTGGAGGAGGCCCGGAGTCGCAACTTATTGCGTCTTCAGTCGCTCCTAGTCAGTCGCTTCCAACTCAGATCCCACTGGGAAAATAAGATGCAGCAGGCCTACGTCCTGGTCGCCGGCAAGAACGGGCCGAAGTTGAAGTCAGCGGAGCCGGGCAGCTCTCGACACACTCGGCAGGGTCATGGAACACTGTATTGCGCGAGCTGCACAATTTCAAACTTGGCGGCGTACCTATCTAACTTCCTCACTAGGCCGGTTCGTGACGAAACGGGAATTCAAGGCGTGTACAACATGAGCTTAGAGTTTGAGCCGTACGACGACGCCCCTTCGGACGATGGCCTTGGTCGGCTGCCGTCGCTATTCACCGCTCTGCAGGATCAACTTGGGCTCAAACTCGAGTCAAAAAAGATCCCTGTCCAGATTTTGGTCGTTGACTCCGTATCGCGCCCCGGCGACAACTGACGCTTCAAGGCCTCCAGGCCCGGCTGCTGGGCTCGCTGGAGGATTTGCGCGAGAGGGCGATTGCCCGCGCCCACGAGCCTGGTCGGCATGCGGGCGGCCTGGGGCCTATCCCTCGGCTGACGCCCAGGGCTGCCACATCTGAGCTTGCCGGACGGGTCCGGCTACAATAGAGGATTCTCGATGCGCATCGCACTAGCGCAGATCAACCCCACGGTTGGGGATCTTGCGGGTAATGTAAACCGGATGACGAAGGCCGCGCGTGAGGCAGCAGCGCGCGGCGCCGAAGCAGTGGTGTTTCCCGAACTGTCGCTGGCCGGCTATCCTCCGCGCGACCTGGTCGAAAAGCCCAGCTTTCTGGAAGCCAGCGAGCGCTCCTTGGAGCGCCTGGCAAAGGAAACGGCTGATCTGGACTTGAGCGTAATCTGCGGCTATGTCGCGCGATCCAGGTCCGATACGGGCAAGCGCGCGATGAACAGCGCCGCGGTGCTGGAGCGCGGGCAGATGGTCTTCCGGCAGAGCAAGATGCTGCTGCCGACGTATGACGTATTCGACGAAGCGCGCTATTTCCGTCCGGGCGAGCGCGAAGACCTTTTTACGCTGCGCGGCCTGCCGATGGCGCTGACCGTCTGTGAAGACGCCTGGAACGACAAACGCTTCTGGAAGCATCGCCTGTATCCTCGCGATCCAGTGGAGGAACTGTTCGGTGCGGGCGCGGAGATCATGATCTGCATCAACGCGTCGCCCTTCAATATGGGCAAGCGCGAGCAGCGCCGCATGATCTATCGTGCCGCAGCGAAGCGTTATCAGAAGCCGGTAGTTTATGTGAATCAGGTGGGCGGTAACGATCAACTGGTATTCGACGGTTCGAGCTTCGCCATGGACGGCCAAGGCGAGATCGTGGCGTCGGCGCGGTCGTTCGAAGAAGACCTGGTGATGACCGGCGATCTTCACGAAGACTTCACGGACGAATGCGAAGCTGTTTATCAGGCGCTGGTACTGGGCACGCGGGACTATATCCGCAAGTGTGGATTTTCGCGGGTGTTGATCGGACTGAGCGGCGGCATCGATTCGGCGCTGACCGCAGTGGTGGCGGTGGAAGCGGTGGGGCGGGAAAACGTCACTGGCGTCGCGATGCCCGGGCCGTATTCGTCCGACCACAGCGTGAGAGACGCGCGCGAAATGGCGGAAAAACTTGGCATAAACTTCGAAACCGTGTCGATTTCCTCCACCTACGATCATTTCGTCAACGTGCTGCAGCCCGCGTTTCACGGCAGGGGCCCGGACGTGACGGAAGAGAATCTGCAATCCCGCCTGCGCGGCGTTACGCTGATGGCGCTATCGAACAAGACCGGCGCGCTGGTGCTGACCACCGGCAACAAAAGCGAACTGGCCGTCGGCTACTGCACTCTGTACGGCGATATGTGCGGTGGATTGGCCGTGATCAGCGACGTGCCCAAGACACTGGTCTACACGCTGTCGCGCATCGCGAACCAGCGCCACAACGGCGCGATTCCGGAGGCGGTGTTCACCAAACCTCCATCGGCGGAACTGAAGCCGGATCAAAAGGACACCGATTCGCTGCCGCCTTACGAAATACTGGACCGCATTTTAGAAGACTATATCGAGTTATACCGCGCGCCGAAGCAGATTGCCGAGGCGCACGGCCTGTCGCTCGATCTGGTCAAGGATATTGTCAACAAGGTCGATCGCAACGAATATAAACGCCAGCAGGCCGCGCCGGGCCTGAAGGTGACCACCAAGGCATTTGGCGTTGGCCGCCGATTCCCCGTCGCACAGAGGTTCTCCGAATGAAACAATTCTTCAGCTTTTCGCTGGTCTTGATTTTCGCGCTGGCGCTGGCATCGCAGCCCTCCGGACGCGAGACCGTGGGCAAGCAGGCCGATGGAACAGCCCGGCTGCCCAACGGCTGGAAGATTGCACCCGTCGGCGAGCAAGTGCCTCTGGACACGCTGCCGATGTCGTCCGCCATTTCGCCCGATGGACGCTACGTGCTGGTGCTGAACGGAGGCTACCGGCCGCCGTCGATCAGCGTGATCGATGCGGCGTCGAAAAAAGAATTATCGCGCGTCAAGGTAGCCGACGGCTGGCTGGGCCTCACGTTCTCGCCCGATGGACATTCCGTCTACGTGGGCGGCGGATCGCGTTACCGGGTATTCGAGTTTTCTTTTTCCGCGGGCGAATTGAAACCTGCGCGTGAGTTTGAGATCGAGGCGGACAAAAAACCCGGCTTACGCGATTTTATTGGCGACGTGGCGATTTCTCCCGACGGCCAACTGATGCTGGCGGCGGATTTGTATCGCGACTCCGTAGTGGCGATCAATATGCGCACCGGCAAGGCGTTGGACCGCTTCAAGACAGGCCGCCGTCCGTATCGAATCCTCTTCCATCCCGACGGCAAGACGTTTTTCCTGTCGAGCTGGGCCGATGCAGCGGTCTACGAATACAACTCGCAGACCGGCTCGGAAGTCACGCGCGTGCGTCTGGGCCCGCACCCGACCGATATGGTGCTGAGCGACCGCAATCCGGAGCTCAATGAAGCGGATGCCGACGAAAAGAAACCCGCGAGAAAGATCGAGAAGGTGCTGCGGCTGTTCGTTGCCGCCGCGAATACCAACAACGTGTTCGTGGTGAACATCGAAGACGACAAGGACATGAAGCTGACGGAGACGCTGAACGTCTCGATGACGCCGCGCCAGCCGTTGGGAATGACGCCGACGGCTCTGGCGATTTCGCCCGATCAGAAGGCGCTGTTCACGGTCTGCTCCGACGGCAACGTGGTTGCGGTCACCGATATTTCGGAGCAGCACAGCCGCCTGACCGGCTTCATCCCGACGGGCTGGTATCCCACGGCGGCGCGTGTGTTAAAGGACGGCACGATTCTGGTGCTGAACGGGCGCGGCCTGCAAAGTTATCCGAATCCCAAGGCTCCGGGGCCGTTCGGTGCGCCGGCGATCGAGGGCGGAGGCGACCCCCGCCGCGAATACGTCGGCAATCTGCAAACCGGAACCATGTCGGTGATCCCGGCGCTGAACGACGAGGCGTTGGCGACCTATTCCAAGTCCGCGCAGTCGCTGTCGCCGTATCGCGACGACCAACTCGACGTCGCGGAGTTCGCCGACGATAATCCGATCTACACCAAGCCCGGCCGCCCGTCGCCCATTGAACACGTCATCTACATCATTAAAGAGAACCGCACCTACGATCAGGTGATGGGCAAGATCGGCAAGGGCAACAGCGATCCGTCGCTCAATTTATTCGACGAAAGCGTCGCGCCGAACCACTATAAGCTGGCGCGCGAATTCGTGCTATTCGACAATTTTTACGTCAACGCCGATGTCAGCGCGGACGGTCACAACTGGGCCACGGCAGGCATCGCTCCGGATTACACGCAGAAATTCTGGCCGTCGAGCTATGCCAAGCGCCGCAATTTTTACGACTATGAAGGAGGCGAGCCGGCGAACACTCCTCCGGCGGGCTACATCTGGCAGAACGCCCTGGCCGCGGGCCTGACCGTGCGCAACTACGGGCATCAGGCGAACAATCTGAAGCAGGCCACGCCAGAGGGCGAACAGATCAGCGGCGTCCGCGATCCCTCGCTCAAAGCGATCACCAACACGCACTATCGCGGCTTCGACCTGGATTATCCGGACGTCGAGCGCGCCAAGGTTTTCCTCGCCGACCTAAAGGAATTCGAGGCATCCGGCAAAATGCCGCGCTTTATCATCATGCGCCTGGGCAACGATCACACGTCGGGCACCGCGGCCGGCCACATCGCGCCGTTGTCGTCGTTCGCTGATAACGACGCCGCGCTGGGCATGCTGGTGGAAGGCGTTACAAAGAGCAAATTTTGGTCGAAAACGGCGATTTTCGTCATCGAAGACGACGCGCAAAACGGGCCGGATCACGTCGATTCACACCGCTCGCCGATGCTGGCGATTTCGCCCTACACACGTAAGGGCATCATCGACAGTTCTCTCTACAATCAATCGAGCGTGCTGCGGACCATGGAACTGATCCTCGGGCTGCGTCCGCTGACGCAATTCGACGCGGCGGCGAGGCCGCTCACGATGGCGTTCGCGGGAGCGCCGAACAGCGCCGCGTACGAAGCCGAAAAGCCGCGTATTTCGCTGACGGACAAGAACCCGCCGCGTACGGCCTTGGCGGCGAGGTCGGCCCGCATGGACTTTAGCGACGCGGATCGCGCGGATGACGACGAATTGAACGCCATCCTGTGGGAGTCCATCAAGAAATCGCCTGCGCCTGCGCCGGTCCGCAGCTATTTTTCGAAATAGGATTAGAATCGTGGTCAGATGACAGGCAAAGTCAGCGTCGTGATTGAGCAGGATGGGCAGGGCTGTTACGCTAAGTGCCCTGAGTTGAAGGGCTGCCAGTCGCTGGGCGCGACGGTCGAAGAGACGCTTGCCAACATCCGCGAGGCGCTCCGATCTTTTTCTTGAGACCTCCTGTTAGCGCTCTCAATCCATTTGCCGGCCACCCTGCTCCATAAGACAAGATGGAGATGACTGCCGTGGTCGCGCGCTGGTGTTCGGGGAATGCTATTTTGAAACGAAAGCAATGTTCTCCACTGAATGACGACCCTCTGTTTCCTCTGGCACATGCACCAGCCGTTCTACAAGGATTTGTGGACCGGCGAATACAAGCTCCCTTGGACCCGTTTACACGCGCTGAAAGACTACGCGGGTATGGTGGAGATTCTCGGCGAGTTTCCTGAGATTCACCAGACGTTCAATCTGGTCCCGTCCATGGTGGCGCAGATTGAAGAATACGCCGAAGGCAAGGCATCCGACCCGTTCCTGGATTGCGCGCTTGAGCCGGCCGAGCATCTGAACCAAGCGCAGCGCAACTTCATCTTCAAATATTTCTTCCAGGCGCATGTCGAGCGCATCATCTATCGCTACCCGCGCTACCGCGAGCTTTACGAGCGCCGTAATGAGCGCTTCCATACGCAGGAACTGCGCGACCTGCAAATCTTCAGCCAGATCGCCTGGTTCGACGAAGACCTGCTGGCCCGCGACCCCGAACTGCGCGCTCTGATCGCTAAGGGGCGCGATTTTTCCCGCGACGATCAGGCGCTGATGGCGCGCAAGCAGAGCGAGGCTCTGCGCCGCGTGCTGCCTGTCTATCGCGAATACGCGGCCAAGGGGCAGATCGAAATTTCCACCACGCCGTTCTATCATCCGATTCTGCCGCTGATTTGCGATTCGGACATCGCGCAGGTGCCCCATCCGGGCGTGCCTTTGCCCGCGCGCTTCCGCTATAAGGAGGACGCGCGCGAGCAGTTGCTGCGTTCGCGGGCTTACATCGAAGAAAAGTTCGGCGTCAGCCCCAAAGGCCTGTGGCCCAGCGAAGGATCGGTTTCCGACGAGGCGCTGGCCTTGGCGGCGGAGTGCGGCTATACGTGGTCCGGCACCGATAACGGAGTGCTGGCGCGGACGCTCGGGCATGGCGCGGGCTCCCATGAGACGTATCGCGCCTATTGCTGGCAGCAGAGCGGACTCAAGATGAACATGCTGTTCCGCGATCATTACTTGAGCGATCTGATCGGCTTCCAATACCAGCGCATGGGCGCGGCCGAGGCGGCGGAGCACTTCTTGAATCAAATCCGGCAGAACGCCGCGGGAACCGAGGGCCTGGTGCCCATCATCCTGGACGGCGAAAACGCCTGGGAGTGGTACGAAGCCAACGGCCGTCCGTTCCTGCGCGAACTGTATCGCCGTATTTCCGAAGACCCAAACCTGGAAGCGCTGACAGTATCGGAAGCACTGGCCAAGTTCGAAGCGCATCCGCTGCAGGGGATTTTTCCGGGCTCCTGGATCAATGCGAATTTCGACGTGTGGATCGGCGCGGAAGAGGATAATCTCGCGTGGGAGCACCTGCTCGCCGCGCGGAAGGCTTTCGACGCCGCGCAGAACGTCCCCGAAGACAGCCGCGCGCTTGCCTTTGAGGAATTGCTGATCGCCGAGGGCAGCGATTGGAACTGGTGGTATGGGCCTGAGCACGGCTCGGAAAATCGCCCGGAGTTCGACGAGCTGTATCGCGACCATCTGAAAAACGTCTATCGCGCGTTGGGCCAGGAGCCTCCGGCGGAGCTGTCGCGTCCAATCTTGAAGGGTCACGGCGAAGGCGAACATCACCAGTCCCCGGTGAACCTGATTCATCCGGTGCTGGACGGCGAGGTTACGTCGCATTTCGAATGGCTGGGTGCGGGGCGCTACCGTCCCGAGCCTCGTTCGGGCGCGATGCATGGAGGGGCGTCTGGCGCGCAGGAGCTTTACTACGGCTGGGACGAGGCGAATCTCTACATCCGCCTGGATGGCGCGCGCGGCGACTCCTTCGCGGTGGAGTTTGAGACGGGCGTAGCGGTGGCGGAAGTGGCGCGCGGCAAAATCGTGGAGATGAAGGCGCCCAAAGCCGGGAAATGGTTCCGCGTGGTCGTGACCCAAAACGGCCTGGTGACAGCGACATTGCCCACGCAGGGATGGATTGCCCTAGGTTGACGTCACGTCGCGACAGTTCGTCTACAGCCTGCCAGATACGTAAGTCGGGGGATTCGCCGGTGCGGAGTGCGGTAAGATGAAGGTGCCCCGATTCGAAGGGGACCAAGAAGTCACGATCCAGAAGTTAAGCCAGTTCGACGCGACGAGGGGAGCCTAACCGCTCCCCTCTCGTTTTTTTGCGTCACTTTTCCTCAATCGAGTCGTATTGCTCCATATGGATCTGAAATACGCGCTTCGGTCTCTCCGCAAAAGCCCTGGATTTACCCTCTTGGCCGTGATTGTCATGGCCTTGGGCATTGGCGCGAACACAGCAGTGTTCAGCGTGGTGAACGCGGTGCTGCTGCGGCCCTTGGCCTACGCGAATCCCGACCGCATCGTCATGCTCTCTCCCTTGTGGAAGAAATCCGGCCGCAGCGGAGGTTCGTCCTCCGCGCCCGACTTCCACGACTGGCAGAACCAGTCCACCGCTTTTGAAGCCATGGCCGAATATAATGGCGACGACACGGCGGTGATGGTGGGCTCCTCCGCCGAATACGCCAAGGCCGCCGCGGTTTCGCGCGAGTTTTTTGCGGTGTTCAAAGCGGAGCCCTCGCTGGGGCGCATATTTTCGCCGGCGGAGTGGACGGAAAGCGGCGCGGCCGTGATCAGCCATAAATACTGGGTGGCGCACTTCGGAGGAAGCCCCGGCGTGCTCGGCAAAACGCTGGGCATGGCGGGCCGCACGTATGTCATCACCGGCGTGATGGCCGCGGGCTTCGATTATCCCGACAAGAGCGAAATCTGGGTGCCGCTGGAATCGGACGCCAAGGAAAACCGCTCCGCGCATAATTTCCGCGTGGTCGGGCGCATGAAGCCCGGCGTGACGCTGCAGCAGGCGCAGGCACAGATGACCTCCATCGGCGACCGCCTGTCGAAGGAATATCCCGACGCCGACGGCAATAAGAACGTGGCCGTCGCCGGCATGCGGGATCGCCTTGTGCGCGACGTGCGTACCACCCTTTATCTGCTATTGGGCGCGGTGGCGCTGGTGCTGCTGATCTCCTGTGCCAATATGGCGAACCTGCTACTGGTGAAAGCCACGGCCCGGACGCGCGAGATCGCCATTCGCGCCGCCGTCGGGGCAAGCCGCTGGCGGATCGTGCGGCAGATGATCACCGAGAGCCTGGTGCTCTCGCTCGCCGCCGGAGCCTGCGGGTTCCTGCTCGCCATCTGGGCCGCAGGGGTTCTGGTTGCGATGGCGCCCTCCAGCGTCCCCCGTTTGCAGGAAGGCAGCATCATCGATTTACAGGTGCTGGGCTTCACTCTGGCCATCTCTATCGCCTCCAGCCTGCTGTTCGGCCTGACGCCGGCCCTGGCAGCCGCTCGCGTGGATTTGAACGATTCGCTGAAGCTGGGCGGCACGCGCTCCACCACCGGAGGCAAAGCCGGCCTGCGCAGCGCGTTCGTGGTCGCGGAAATCGCTCTCTCGGTGGTCCTTCTGATCGGCGCGGGACTGCTGATGAAGAGCTTCGCCGCGCTCACCTCCGCCGACATGGGCTTCCGCGTGGACCATCTGTTGCTGATGACCTCGGAGTTCCCTTCACAGTCTCTGGAAGACGCGCGCAAAGCCACGGAGTTCTACAAAACACTGATGGCGGACGCCACGCGCCTGCCCGGTGTCACCGCTGTCAGCGCCGTCCGCACGCCTCCGGGCAGCGTTGGCTCCAATGGCACGTTCACCGTGGACGGAGCGCCGATGCACGGTTTCGATCCGGATCGTCAGGCGGTCTTTTCGGTGGTCGCGCCGGGCGCGTTCGCCACGCTCGGCATCCCATTGACCCGGGGCCGCGACTTCGGCGCGCAGGACCGCTTCGAGGCTCCCTTTACCGTGGTGATTAACGAAGCGCTGGCGAAAAAAGTCTTCCCCGGCAAGGACCCTCTGGGCCACATCCTGCAATGCGGCTTCGATTCGCCGAATCCCATGACGATTGTCGGCGTGGTGGGCAACGTCCGGCAGTACGGACCGGCCGAGGCTCCTTCGCCGGAGCTCTTCATGCCCTATGAGCAGCATCCGCGCGCCAGCGCCTATCTCACGCTCGCGGTCCGCACCCAGGCGGAGCCGCAGTTGCTGTCAGAATCGCTGCGCAAACTGGTGGTCGAGAAGTCGCCCGAGGTGCCCGTGAAATTCTCCACCATGGAGGCGGAGTTAAAGGAAGGCCTGGCCGCGCCGCGCTTCCGTACACTGCTGCTGGGCCTGTTTGCGGGACTCGCCGTGTGCCTCGCCATGGCTGGAGTCTATGGCGTCACGTCCTATGCGGTCGGCCAGAGGCTGAATGAGATCGGCCTGCGGATGGCCCTCGGCGCGACTCCCGGCGCAGTGCTTTTCCTGGTGCTCAAGCAGGGGCTCGGTCTGGCGCTCGCGGGCCTGGTGCTCGGTTTGGCCGGCGCTGCCGCGGCGGCGCGCCTGCTCACGTCGTTCTTATATGAGGTGACGCCGGGCGATCCGCTCACGTACCTGGCCGTCGCCGGCGTGTTGCTGGCAGTCGCCGTCGCCGCCAGTTATTTCCCGGCGCGGCGCGCCACTCTGGTGGACCCCTTGACCGCGCTCCGTGGCGAGTGAACCTGTGGCATAGTAAAAGCCAGTGCACTTTCGCCGCGTGGCAACGTTTTTACTGGGCGTCTGGCTTGGATGCAGCGCTCTGATCGCACTCTTCGTCTTGGAGAGCCTTCATTCCACGTCCCTGGTTCTGGTGTCTCCGGTCGGTCCCGTGGCAGGAATGATCAAAACTCTGGGCGCGGACCAGATCGACCTGCTGCTGCGCCACCACGCCGCCCAGCAAACCCGCAGCTTTTATTACCTGTGGGAACAGGTGCAGGTGGGGCTGGGCCTGGTGCTCGGCATCTGCCTGTACTTCGCCACCCAGAAGCGCCTGCTCTCGCTGGTGCTGTGCGGCATTATGCTGGGCGTGGTGATGTTCCAGTTTTTCGCCATCACGCCGGAGCTGGCCTATCGCGGCCGCGAAGCGGACTTCAACCAGATGCAGGCACCCTCGGCCACCGTGCGCCTGCTGCTGCTCTACCAGTTGCTGGTGGTTTCCGAAGGAATGAAAGTGATCGTCGGAGGCCTGCTGGCCAGCTATTTATTCAGCTTCCGCACCTCGCGCCGCAAAGGCCACCGGCATGAAGAATCGGAGCTGGATTCCAGCCTCACTTCGGCCGGATAACGCTCAATACACCCCGCGGACCTTCAGCGCTTCGTCGATGATCTGCAACAGTTGCTCCCGCGTGATCTCGAACTTTTCGTTCTGCTCCGGCATATCTTCCGCCGCCAGAGGCGCGCCCTGATCGAATCCGTTATGGGAATCCACGCAGTAGCGCTTGCGGGAATCGAATAGCTTCTGGATTTCCGCGCGCGGCAGCACTTTTGGGCCGCCCAGCAACTCGGCCACCAGCGCAATGCGCGCGAAATGCTCCACCGTCTCCATTTTGAAATACGCGTCGAAGATGTCGGTGCCGTAGGAAACCACGCCGTGGTTGGCCATCAGCAGGGCCTCATATTTCGGGATGTAGGGCAGCATCCCCTCGGTCAGCGCGGGCGTGCCCGGCAGGCCGTAATCACATAGCGGGACCGAGCCCAGTCGGATCACGATTTCCGGCAGCAGGCCCAGGTTCAGCGCGCGGCCGGCGGTCGCGAATCCGGTCGCCGTGGGCGGATGGGCATGCAAAACACCCGCGATTTCCGGGCGAAGTTTGTAGATGGTCAGGTGCATCGCCATCTCGGACGTGCGTTCGCGCTCGCCGGAGATTTTGTTGCCGTCCAGATCGCACAGAATCAGGTCGTCGGGGCTCATCATGCCTTTACACACACCTGTAGGCGTGGCTAGGACGAGGTTCGGGCCCAGGCGGATGGTAATATTGCCGTCGTTGGCGGCAATCCATCCTTTATCGAAGATCAACCGGCCGACACGGATGATGTCGTCACGATGCTGTTGCTCGGTCTTCGGCATTCGGACTATTTAGTGTACCGCAAGAAGGAACGCCTGTTCGCGTCCGCTACAATGGAGCTACGTAATGGATAAACGCCGAATGTGCCCGAACTGCCGGGCATTTATCACCACAGACGATAAGGTCTGCCCGTACTGCGACTTCGCTTTGGGTCCGAAGGCCATCGACCGCCGCACGTCCGCCGGAGCCCTGGGCGGCCTGATCCCCCAGGCGCGCTTCACCACCACCGTCATCCTGCTGATCAACACCGGCCTCTACATCGCCATGATGATCCACATGCAGGCCGGTGGACACGGTATGTCGTTCGATTTCGATGTGCGGACGCTGGTCGATTTCGGCGCGAAGTTCGGACCGTTCATGGTGCAGGGCGAATGGTGGCGCCTGGTGACCGCCGGGTTCCTTCACGGCGGCATTCTGCACATCCTGATGAACTCCTGGGTGCTGTTCGACCTGGGCGCGCAGACCGAAGAGCACTACGGCACCGCGCGTTTCTTAGCGATTTATTTCATCTCCACCGTCACCGGCTTCCTGGCCAGTTTTTATTGGAGCCCGATGACGCCTTCCATCGGCGCCTCGGCGGGTATCATGGGTCTGATCGGCGCGATGATCGCCCTGGGCGTGCGCGATCGCTCGTCTTGGGGGGCCGAGGTGCGCCGCGTCTACACCCGCTGGGTGGTCTATATTCTGGTGATCGGACTGATCGGCTTCTTCGCCACCGATAACGCCGCGCACGTAGGCGGCGTCGCCGGCGGATTCGTGGTCGGCTATATCGCCGGAACGCCCACGTTCAAGCCCGTGATCGAGCGCCTGTGGCAGGCGATAGCAGGAATCTGCATCGCGCTCACCGCCCTGTCGTTCTTCAAGATGTTTGTTGCTCTCGTGGCGACCAAGGCGCAGTAGTAACCTGCCGCGGGTCCCCCCGACGCAACGCTAAGGGCTGCGCAGCCCCGTCCGTGAGGGCGGGGACAACGGGGTCATTTTCCCGCAGTATTCGAGTAATACCCCGTTTTCGCCCGCACCGTGTAGCCCGGCTTCTTCACTTTGATCGACAGCTTGTGGAACGTGCCGTCGGCCTCGCCCGCGTGATAGGCCAGTTCATAGGACGACCGCAGTTGTTCTTCTATCTGGTGAAAAGACGCGCGCAGGTCTTCCTTTTGCGCGTCGAAATCCGCGCCGCCGGTTTCCCGCGCGATGCGCTCCATCACCGACGCTCCGTACTTATTGCGGGCCGTCCATTGGCCCTCATGCGTCTCTGTATAGCGGATCGAGAAGATGGTCACGTCGGCGGCCTGGGCGGCTTCGATCACGTCTGTCATGGGATGCGCGCTCGCATTGTCCTCGCCGTCGCTGAAAATAAGCAGCGCGCGGGGTCCACCTTCCATGTTGGCGAGTTTTTTCCGGATGGAATGATAGATAGCGTCGTAAAACGCAGTGCCGCCCTCGCGCAGTTCGCCGCCCCCGATCTCCGGGACCGCGCTGGTCTTTTTCTGATAGAGCTTTAGTCCTTCGATCATCTCCTCAGGCGAGTTGGAAAAATCCGACGCCAGGCGCAGGTGATTGCCGAAGCACAGCAGGAAAGCCCGATCGTTCGGGCCCAGGACTTCTCTTAAGAACTCCTTCACGTCGCGTTCGTGCTGCTTGACGAACGCGGCCTGGCTGCCGCTCTGGTCCACGATCAGGCCAACGGTCAATGGCAGGTCCTTGGCATGGGCGAAGAACGAAATCGCCTGGGTCTGGCCGTCGTCGAAGGCCTCGAAATCATCCTTATTCAGGCCGGTGACGAAGTTCCTTTGCGCATCGCGGACATGAAACGCGACGTTCACCAAGCGGACGCTGACCTTGATGGGCTCCTGGGCGAGGCAGAGGATGGCGGAAAAAAAGAAGGCGAGCTTCACACAATCGTATACGCGCTCGGTGGCGATCGGGATGCAAACAGATCAAAACGGCAGCGGCAGCGATTTTCCCGTGATCGACCGGAACCCCGCCACCCGGACCCTCGGGCGATCCTGATAAGACACTAGCGGCATCATCCCGCAGTCGATCAGCGCCAGCACCTGTGTCTCGGTCAGATACATCTCCGCGCAGGGCTTCATGGTCCACTCAGAACCATCCCTGTATGTATGCGCGGGCAATCCGTCCAGGTTCAGGTTTTCGGCATCGGCGCGGGCCAGAACAGCCAGGGGCCCAAGAGCTGCGTTGCCCCAGAGGTAGTGCTCGTGAACCGGAGCGCCGGGCATTTCCTCGTACTCGAACGATTCCACGGAACTGGTGCGCGGCCCGTACGGCAGGCGCAGCAGCAGACGCGGCAGCGCCAAACCGACATAAGATGCTTCCGGAATCTCCTTGAGCACATCGAGCTGCGTCGCGATCCCCGGAGAACCCTGCCCGAGGTAAGGAATCTTCGCGTCGCCGGCGATCAGCGCCACGTGTGCCAGCAGTTCGATGGACGTTTCGTCGAACAAGTGCAGCCCGACCACGGCGGTCCAGCGCCGCGAATGCAGCAGCGAATACAGGCGCGTGGCCTTCAGATTCTCGCTCGCCAGATCGACAGCCAGATCGTTCTGCGAAAACTGCACAATGGAAACGCGCGCGGCTGCGTCGTCCATCTCCCTCACAACGAAATCCACGCCTCGCCAGGCCGCTTCGAGCGCCTGAAAGCGCGGATGGTGCAGCAGGGAATTCATGCGTTCCGTCAGATCCTTCGACCCGCGCGACATTTCCGGCGCGGCGGCGTGCGCACGCGCCAGATCCTTCACGTAATCCTCAAACGGATCGGAGCCACCGGCGGCGATCTGCTCCAGCAGGCTGGTGGGACGCAGCAGGGATTCGAGGTCAGCCTGCGGCGTGGCGCGCTCGCGCTCCGGCTCCGGTGCGGGCAGGGCCATTTCAAAGCGTTCGAACAGGCTGTCGGGATGAAAATCGTCAAGCTGGCGCAGGCGCATCCCGCCCGCGTTCACCTGCAGGATCGAGAGAACGTCGTTGAGGTTGTCGCGATCGAGGGCCTGAGGCTCGCCGGCGCGTCCCCCGAAATCGCCCAGGACAAGATAGCGCGCAGGTCCACCATCCGCTTCCGCGATGCGCGTACGGCGTGGCGCGACGTCGAGTTCGATCATGGTGTTGATTATACAGTGCGCCTAGTACGTCAAGCCGAATCCGAACGGGAACCGTTCCGACCAGGTATACGACAGCTTGCCCGTCGGCTTGTAGGCTCCGAACAGCACGTCGGTAATTCCTTCGCCTTCGGTGCCGGGAAGGAACGCCGCCACGATGGCGTCGGCATCATTCAGAATCGGTTCCAGATTCAGCGGGCGGCCGGAGAAGATCACCACCACCACGGGCAGGCCGCTGGCTTTTATTTTCTTCACCGCCTCGACATCTTCCTGCGACAGATTCAGGTCCTTGCGGTCGCCGAAGCCTTCGGCGTAAGGCGTCTCGCCGATTACCACCACGCCGACGCTCGCGCCGGTTTCGCCCAGTTTCATGCCATTCTTGCGCATCGCGGCGCGGATGGTCGTCGCTCCGGGCAGCGTGTCGGTGCTCTTGCCCTGCCATTGGATGGTCCAGCCGCCGCACTGATTCCCGGCGTTGTCGGAACTCTTGCCCGCCAGATGAATGGTCGCGGTTTTCTTCAGCGGCAGGATATGATTTTCATTCTTCAGCAGCACCATCGATTCGCGCACAGCTTGACGAGCCACGGCGCGATGCTCAGGCGTGCCAAAGGCGAAGCTGGAGGGTGAGGGCTCTGGTTTACCATCCATCATTCCCATCGCGAACTTCACGCGCAGAATGCGCAGCACCGCGTCGTCGATGCGCGACATCGGCACCACGCCTTCACTCACCAGTTCCTTCAAATAAGTGATGAACTGCTTGTAATGGTCGGGCACCATCACCATGTCCATGCCGGCGTTGATCGAAATGCCGATGGCTGTCTTGTAATCCTTGGCGATCTGATCGACAGCGTTGTAATCGGAAATCAGGAAGCCCTGAAAGCCCACTTCATCCTTTAGAACTTCCGTGAGCAGGTGCTTGGAGCCAGACACCTTCACGCCGTTCCAGCTGGAATACGAAGGCATAATCGTGCCGACGCCTTCGGGCACGGTGCTCAAATAGCCCTGCAGATGCAGGCGGCGCAGCGTCGCCTCGTCCACCTGCGTGTCGCCCTGATCGAGCATGCTTTTGTTGAAGCCGCCGGTGCCGAACGTGGTGCCTCCGTCGCCCAGGTAGTGTTTGGAGCAGGCCAGGACAGCGTGCGGATCGCTGAGACCTTTGCCTTGCAAGCCACGCACTGCGGCCGCGCCCAGCTCGGCGACCAACTTCGGATCCGACGAATAGCCTTCATAGGTGCGTCCCCAGCGCACGTCCTGGGGGACGGTGACGCAGGGCGCAAAGGCCCACTGGATTCCCGTGGCGCGCACCTCTTCCGCCGTGATGCGGCCGATTTTTTCCACCAACGCCGCGTCGCGCGTCGCGCCCAGGCCGATGTTGTGCGGAAACACCACCGCACCCAATATGTTGTTATGCCCATGCACGGCGTCCACACCGTAGAGAATCGGGATCTTGAGGCGGGTCTTCAGCGCCTCCGCCTCGAACGTGGTCACCATTCTGGTCCACGCCTCGCGGCTATTGCCGTCTTTCGGGTCGGAATTGCCTCCGCTGAGGACTGAGCCGAGGAACAGCTTCGCTACGTCAGAGGGGTCCTTTAAGTAATCCGAATCGGCCTGCGTCATCTGGCCGATTTTTTCGTCGAGCGTCATGCGCCCAATCAGTTCCTTTGCCTTGGCGTCGTAGCTGGAAAAAGGAACGTGTTGTGCCATCGCCACTACGCTGAGGCCGAGGGCAAAAATGAATCGCTTCATGTCAACGATAGTATTACTTCCGCGCGTAGCCGTGGGCCTTGGTCCGGCGGCCGCCTTCGCGATGCGCTTCGTCCGACAGGGCGTGGACGCCCGACGCGTCGATCCAACGATTATAAAAATTGAACAGCGCGCAAACCGTGATGGCGAAGTAAATCGCCCGGTCGTCCCAGCCGGCGGCGTAGAGAGGTTGCATGTCGTCGGGCGTGATGCTAGGAGACTCGCGATTCACCCTGGCGACGAAGCGCAGCAAGGCTTTTTCATTTTCCGGCAGCGCCGAAGTTTCCAGATTTTCCAAAACGCCGCGCACCAGTTCTTCACTGCCCAAGAATTCCGCCGCGACCGCGGCGTGCGACTTCAGTCAAAACGGGCAATCGTTCTGATGAGACGCGTAGGCCGCGATCAACTCGCGCAGGCCCGGCGTGAGAGGCGATTCGCCATGCATGATTTCCTGCGTAAAGCGCGCCAGGTGTTCCGTCGCCTGGGGGAGGAACGCGAACATGTGCCAGATTTGCGGATATTCCTTACCGGCAGCCTGCGCCACGCGGATGGACTCGGCAAAAGGCCCCGGCTGTGGGTTGGCCTCGACGCCGGGCAGGAACATTGGCTTCATTGGCGGCTTCATGGACATGAGGCACACTTTACGGATTCCGGGGCACGTCGGCAATAGTGGAAACATACTAATGGATCAATTTTGCGCCATGCGTCCGAAGCAAGCGTAAAATTTAGCCAGCGGAGGTCGTATGACTCGTCTGCTAGGTATTTCTCTTGCGCTTATGGCGGGAATCGCCGTGGCGCAACCCCCCTCCATTTCCGCGGTGGTCAATGGCGCGAGCTATGTTCCCAGCGGCTTGCCCAGCTATGGCATCGCACAGGGGTCGATTTTT
>Ga0209698_10001886_pt1 | contig 24061 bp, 10 predicted proteins | sample LitLauG_LLR_2012_FD_187203 | JGI IMG/M metagenome (GOLD analysis project Ga0209698, IMG submission 187203) | Freshwater sediment microbial communities from Pennsylvania, USA - Little Laurel Run_MetaG_LLR_2012 (SPAdes) (version 2) | ecosystem: Environmental > Aquatic > Freshwater > Creek >... | reverse complement strand
CGGCTCCCCGGTTGAACTGACCAAGCCGGACGCTTCACGAGTTGAAACCAGCCACCGTTGGCCAGTCTTCCTTCCGGACGATAAGCATTTTCTTTATCTCGGAGCGAATTTCAGCGGGCAGTTGGACAAGAACGCGATATTTGTTGGCTCGCTAGACTCACAGGAAAGACGCTTGCTCGTCAGCACAAGCGCAAATGCAGCATACGCCGATCCGGGCTACTTGCTTTACCTGCAAGACAACAAGACGCTGGTGGCACAATCACTTGACCGACACTACCTTTTGAGTGGCGAGCCGCACGCTTTGAGCGATGAAGTTCTTTACCTGCCTCTTGTCGACCGGGCCGTTTTCACTGCCTCGAATGGTGAAGTTCTGGTTACCCAAACGGGAAAAGGCGCAGTTCATTCCCAATTGGCCTGGTTCGATCGCAGCGGAAAACCGGCCGGCGGTGTTGGGACTCCCGGGTCTTACAACAATATTCGGCTCTCGCCAGACGGGCGCAGGGTCGCCACCGACCAGACCGACCCGGACGGACAAAAAATTGATATCTGGATCCATGACCTGGGCGAGGGTGGAGCGGCGCGGCTGACTTTCGGCTTGTGGCTGCCCCAGGCGCCGATCTGGAGCCCCGATGGCAAGCAGATCATCTTCGATGTCAATCAGACCCTCGGCATGCGGATTTATGTGAAGAACGCCGATGGCTCGGGCTCCGAAGAAGAGGTGGCAAGCCTCGGCGGTGCCTCGTCCGGCAACGCTTGGGACTGGTCGTGCGATGGCAAGCACATCCTCTTCAGGAAGCAAAACGAGCTGTGGGCCCTCTCCTGGCCGGACCGCGTTGCCACACCCATCTTCCAAGCCCCGTGGACGGTGCGCAACGCACAGTTTTCCCCCGACGGTCGATGGATCGCCTATGCCTCCAACGAGAACGGGACCCTGGAGATCTACGTCTCCCCCTTCCCGAATGCCAACGGGAAATGGCAAGTGTCAACCGCCGGAGGACAAGAACCGAGATGGCGCCAGGACGGCAAGGAACTGTTCTACATCGACGCCGACGGCAAGATGATGGCGGCGGCAGTGAATGCCGGCGCGACCTTCAAATCTGGCACACCCGTCGCCCTGTTTCAGACACACCGCCGCCAGCCGTATTCCTCACAGGACCACTTCTCCTATGATGTGAGTCCCGACGGACAGAAATTCCTGGTGATAACTAAGATGGACGAAGCCAACCCTGCGCCCCTCTCCGTCCTGCTTAACTGGTCTTCGGAAATGGATAAATGACAGTGTTCCGCCGCCGTTATCAAGTAGTTCCAGCAAGTCCGGTTCTAAAGCTGTGGAGAAAGAAACTCCGTAAACTGTTGAAACCAGGCGATAGCGCTCAAAACCCCTGCCAACACTCTGCCTGACGGTAGCAACCCCTCCGACAGGATGTGTGCAAGATCAAATCTTGGCTATCACAGACAAGCGCACCTCAGGGCGCCCTCTCCGTCACCGTGAGGATCTGATCCGCCATGACGTTTTTCAGAACCTGCTTGATGCCGTTCGGCCATGTGAGCTCAATGCTTTCTACGACGGCCGCCGAGCCCAGCCCGAAGTGTACGCGCTTATCGCACGAAGAGTTGTAGCTACATGCGGTGGTCGCGTGGTTGTATTGTGTGCCCAGAGAAGTTGTTACCTTGACCTTGGTTCCCAGACCGTCGCGGTTTGATTTGATGCCCACCAGTTTCAGGGTGATCCAGTGGTTTCGGTTGCCGCCGTTCTGGATACCGGAACGGTTCATCCAGATCTCTGGCGGACCATTCAAAACGGTCACAACGGCATCGATCTTGCCGTCGTTGTTCAGATCCCCGAAGGCCGCGCCCCGGTGCGCAGCTGGCACTGCGAACGACGTTCCGGCCTTTGCGCTCACATCCTCGAACGCCAGTCCGCCTTTGTTGCGGAACACTCGATTGGGAAGCGCAAAGGGCCGGTGCGCCAGTTCCATGGCATTGTCCAGGATGTCGGCGTTGGCCGTGAACAGGTCCTTGTTCCCGTCGTTGTCGAAGTCGAAAATCCCCACGCCCCAGGCCGTTAAGCGGCTGGTCAGGGGGCTCAGCCCAGCCGCCCCGCTGGCATCCTGAAACTGACCATCCCCCAGATTCCTATAGAGGGGAAAGCCCTCCCCGAACATCGCCGTTTCAAAAATGTCCGGCTTCCCATCGTTGTCGATATCCCGAAAATCCGCGCCCATGCCGGCGATGGCTTTGCCGAATGCGTTGTACGCAACTCCGGCCAGCACCGCGACATTGGTAAAGGTCCCATCTCCGTTGTTGTGCAGCAGATAATTTTCGAACGTGTCGTTGGACACGAAGATATCGGTAAATCCGTCGTTGTCATAATCGGCAAACGCCAAACCCATCCCCTTGCCGACGTACTGGGAAATGTGGGACTGTTCGGAGACGTCGGTAAAAGTGCCGTCGCCATTGTTGCGATAAAGGATGTTCGGCGTTCCCAGAAAATCGACTGGCGAACAATAGACCGGGAGACCTTGCTGAACACAGAGAGCTGCATTCTTAATGCTGTAATTGAGGTAATTCACCACAAAAAGGTCGAGCCGCCCATCGTTGTTGTAGTCGAACCATCCTGCGGCTACCGACCAGGCTTTGCCGATCTTTGGGACCATACCGCCGACTCCCGCCTTCTCCGTCACGTCGGTGAAGGTGCCGTCCCCGTTGTTGTGGAAAAGCTGATTGCGGTTGACGCCGGTGACATAAAGATCGACGAATCCATCGTTGTCGTAGTCGCCGGCGGCGACTCCCATCGAATAGCCGATACCCTGCAGGCCGGCTTTCTCGGTAACATCGGTGAAGGTGCCGTCCCCGTTGTTGCGGAAGAGCCGGTTTGCGTAACTGGGATCACTCTTTTCCAGCGACGGGATGGCCGCGCCATTGGTAAAGAAGATGTCCAGCAAACCGTCGTTGTTGTAGTCGAAGAGCGCGACTCCGCCCGCCATGGTTTCAAACGTGTACCGCTGGGGACTGACGCTGTTCCTGAGCTTGAACTTGATATTCGATTGTTCGATGACGTTCTCAAATTCGATCGCCGATGCGGCCGGCGGCACCGTATTGGCCGGCGCTTTGCCGGGAGCGGTTCGGTGCGGCTGCGCTGCCTGATGAGGAGTGGGCCCTGGCACCGGGGTGACCGGTGGGGCTTGGGCAAACAGGCTCGGAACGCACCACAGCAGGCAAAGGGTCAGCTTAGCAACGAGAACGAATTCCGCCTCTTCTCGAATCGGCGTCGACGATACCCGAGGCGGCCTCCCGGTTGAGATTTGGCAGATGCGTTCGCGCATTGAGCTTCCTAGCGGTACAAATCCAAGGCCTTGAATCCACAGGGAGTTTGCAGATGAGGCCGGTTCTCAGTCCCTTGCCTGTCTTTGAAGGCACTGATTGTACAAGCTTAGCAGCCGTTGGTGCGAGGAGTGGACCTTCAATCGCATCAGAACGTTTCAGATTGACCCCTGAAGAGTTTCTTGTTGCAATGAGCCAGCGTCTTCAAGCCTCTGGGGGAACCCCTTTCGTGCAATGGTATTTCTGTTTTTTTCTGGCCTCCGGGTTCTGCAGCATTCTTTATGAGATCGTCTGGCTCCGGATTGCTATGGCGCAATTCGGAGTAACGACCGCCATGGTTTCGCTAGTGCTGTCCGCCTTCATGGTTGGATTAGGCCTTGGCTCCTGGGTTTCTGGGATCGTCGTCCGTAAATATGGCGCCGGGGCCCAATTCCCCGCGTTAAGGTTCTACGCCCTCATGGAGTTGCTGATCGGACTTTCTGCGATCACTGCGCCTCACCAGTTGGTTTGGGGCCGTGAGCTACTGTTGAAAACGGGGAGCATGTCGCTCTCGTCGTCTGCTTATTACTTGCCGTCGGGAATCTGGATCGCGATCACCTTAGTGCCCTGGTGCACTTGCATGGGAGCGACCTTCCCTTTCGCGATGGCCGCAATCCGGCAGGATCGCAATCCGAAAGCAGCGCGATCATTCAGCTATCTCTACTTGGCGAACGTGCTGGGCGCAACGGCTGGCGCCACGATTCCTCTGTTCCTCATTGAGCTTTTTGGATTCCAGCGCACCCTGCATATCAGCGCTGTCCTGAACCTGTTGTTGGCCGCGACTGCCTTCTGCCTGACCCTGGTACGCAAGTCTTCACCGACAGTCGAGGCCGCCAACGAAACTCGCGCGACACTCAAGTCCCCGGAGTCCGATTTTTTCTCCGGCAAGGCTTTACTGTGGCTCCTGTTCGGCACTGGCCTGACCAGTATGGGGGCGGAGGTCATCTGGGTGCGTCTTTATACTCCCTCGTTGAGCACCGTGGTCTACGCGTTTGCCGCTATTCTTGCCCTGTACCTGATCGCGATGGATTTCGGGTCATGGATTTACCGGCGATTGAACAGGAATGACATCCTCGAGAGCGGACTGCTTTGGATTGTCCTCGGCGCGTCTGTCCTCGTGGCTTTTCTGACTGCCGATCCCAGAGTGCGGGTTCCCGCGATTCTGCGAGTTGTGCTGGGCGTTATGCCGTTTTCATGCCTGGTGGGATTCATCACGCCGGCGATAGTGGATCGCTTCTCCCGGGGCGATCCTGATCGTGCCGGCACGGCGTATGCGGTCAACATCGTGGGCTGTGTCCTGGGCCCCCTAGTGGCGGGTTTTCTCTTGCTACCGCTGTTCGGGGAGCGGCTCGCCTTGTGCACCTTCGCTCTGCCCTGGTTCGTCGCCGGGTTCAAGTACCGGCCCAGATTCGTTTTTTCTCTCCGCAACGTGCTCGCTTCTCCTTATGCGCTGAGTTCCTGCCTCCTCATACTGGCATCAGTGGCAGTGGCTTTCTGGACACAGGGATTTGAAGAGCAATATCAGCCGCGAGTGGTCCGGCGGGACAGCACCGCTACCATCGTCGCCACCGGCGCCAGCCGAGAGGGCAAGCGGCTTCTGGTCAACGGCGTAGGAATCACCAATCTGACGCCCATCACCAAGATGATGGTGCATTTGCCCAACGCGTTCCTGCCGCACCCGCCCCGCAGCGGGCTGGTCCTGTGTTTTGGGATGGGAACGACGCACCTGTCGATGCTGTCATGGGGGATTGAGTCGACCGCCGTCGAATTGGTGCCCAGCGTCCCTGGCCTGGTAACGTTCTTTCATCCGAATGCGGCTCGGCTGATGCAATCCCCGCTATCGCACGTCGTAATTGATGACGGGCGTTTCTATCTGGACCGCTCTTCCGAGCAGTACGACGTGATCACCATCGACCCTCCACCTCCCGTGGAGGCAGCGGGATCGAGTCTGCTCTACTCCAAGGAGTTCTACCGCACTGCGCGACGCCACCTGCGCCCGGACGGCATTCTCCAGCAATGGCTTCCCCAGGGAGATTCGGCCGTGGTCGCATCGGTCGCGCGGGCCCTCAAGGAGTCCTTTCCCCATGTTCGAGCCTTTCATTCGGTGGAAGGCTGGGGAATTCACTTTCTGGCCAGCATGACTCCCATCCCTTATCTCTCCGCTTCCGAGCTAGCGGAAAAGCTGCCCGCCGATGCGGCTCGTGACCTGATGGAATGGGGACCGACAGCCAGTCCTCAGGAGCAATTCGACCTCGTGCTGAGCCGTGAAGTATCGCTCGACGCCCTGATTCAGCAGGCTCCCAGCTTTCCCCCACTGCAGGATGATCATCCCGTCAACGAGTACTTCGTGCTGCGGCGATTGCGCGACCCGGCTTTTCAGCGCGTCGCGCTGCGGCACTTGCTGGGGCGCAGCGAAAATCTGTGAAAGCAGACGTCAGGCGGGGTCGCCGGGAGGGACCCGTCCGTTCGCCGCACCGGGCCGCATGGCCAAAAGCAACAACACACTCAAAAACAGGAGAGCCCAAACCTGATGAGGCATGACAAAGTGAGCCCAACCCCACGAGCGTTGGAGTGTCACCAGGTGATTCGTGAGCTGGAATTGCTCCAGTGCGGTTCCACCCGGCACCAGAAAAACCAATATTAGAAGGAGCGTTCCCTTCGCCAACCGCTTCCGAGGTCCGGATAACTCGGTCAGGCTCCAGGCCAAAGGAAAGATCAGCAAAGAGGCGTCGTACATCCGGTGATACACCGGCAATAAACTGAGGACGGTCAGGGCTGCCAACGCCAGCAACTCATCCTGGCCGTCAGCACGGCGCCGCAGCAGGAGCAGCCACAACAAGCCCAAAGAACCCGCGACCACGAGTGCCGCCGCGTTCGCTTCTGCCCGATCAGGTGCGAATGTGTAGAACAGCACCTGGAGATTGACGAGGCCAAAACGAAGTGGATTGCTCTCGGTGAAGTCTCCCAGGCTCCCCCGGGCAAAGAGCCCTCGGTTGTCGTTGAGATAATTGCCGACCCACGGGGTGTGATCCATCGTCAAGTGAAAGACTGCAATCGCTGCCAGGATCGCAACCACCGTGACGCTGGCAGCCACGGCGCGCCATCGCCCGCGCAGGACATAGTAAAAAAGGAAGGGCAAGCCAATCTGGGGCTTCAAACCCACCGCAATACCGAGCAAGACCCCCGCCGTCACGTTTCGTTGCCGATCGGCCGCCAACACCGCCAGCGAGCAGAGTGCAACCGCGACAATCACGATGCTGCCCGCCGCCAATCCGGTGTGAAAGGGTGCGAGAGCCAAAGCGAGCGCAAGAAAGAGATAGGTCCGCTTCTCCTGCCAAGGAAAATCCACTAGTGAAACCAGTGACAGCACCGTTATCCCAAAGGCTAGAAGACTGATGACCAGCCACGCGTGGTGAGCCAGAGGCCAGGGCAGCCAGGCAAACGGGGCGAGCAGCACAAACGATGTCGGCGGATAGGCAGTGGGTATGCCCCGCTTCAGTACTAGGGAACCATCGGTCAAGTCGCTCTGCAGAAACGTAAACAGTTCCGCCTCCCTCGGCCAGAGTGTTACCAGGCTCGCGGGACTGTACGGATCCACGCCTTTCATCCATGCTCTAGTTTGGATGTAGGGAGAGATGAAATCGTTGAAGCTGCTGGCCCGTGCGAACCGGATCGGGCCGCGCAGCACGAATTCAGCACCGGCAAGAAGAAGCAACCCTGACACCAATGCCCAGCCCAGCTTTCGACGCATGCTGCCCCTGAACATTAGCTGTGTGGCCTCAAACTTGCCTAGCCGATTTCTGGTGCGATCCAGCACATCCACTTGCTGCCCCCAAAGCCACCCACGTCTGCAAGTACCAGAGAGAGGAGCATGGACTCGGAGGAAGCTGTCATTCTAATCCTATCCAAGTAGCTCCGTTTCTATCCGAACAAGGGGATTCCCCATAGGACATCTGTAGCCTGCGCTTCTCACCCATGTGATATGGGTCACAGACCCTCGGGCCCATGCAAGGCAGAATCCATAGGACGGCGACATCCTCGACTGAATTCAAGGCTGCGGCTCGAACCACACCCGCAACCATGAAGACCTTACGCAGTCATGGCAGCAGCCTCCGAAGATTGAGTGTTGCCTCAGCAATCGCCGTCTCACTGGAGCATGCCATGCAAAACCACAACGGGCCGTTCAGGAATCCTGCCCTCGATCCTACCGACCCTCAGTCCGGCAGGTGGAAGATGGCAGGAATCGTCCGCTCGTTTTTCAAGCGGTTTGCAAGCCCGGAGTTGAAATCCGCCAAGCCTCGGATGGACCTCCCGCGCCTGGATCGTGGTTGGATCATTGCCAACCACAAGCTCGTTTCCTTCCACGCGGCTTTCCTGACGTCATTGTTGAGCATTCCTCTTCACGTGGCCTCGAGATTCGACGTCATGCGGCAGATGTTTCTCAGTGTTGAGGTCGTGATCTCCTCGGCGATGTGGTATGCGGCATGGCACTCCAACATCGCGATTCACGAGATGGGTCACTACATTGCCGCGGTCAAAACCAACAACCTCAGGCCGGAGTTTGCAGGTCCCGCGGAGCAAAAGCTGAAGCAAGGCCTGATTGGCAGGTGGCTGTGGTATCTCGAGATGTTCGTGAAGATCCCCTACGGGGCCTTCCAGGGCGTAAATAAAGAAGCCGGGAGCTTCCATCCCAGCGTCAAGACGCAGAACCTGGCCGTATCGGCCGCTGGACCGAGAGCGAGCAAAGTGTTCAGCCAGATCACCTTTCTGCCAGGAATCATTTTGATATTGCTTGGCCTGCGACTCACATCTCCGGCAGCCGTTTACGCGGGAAGACTCCTCTTCACCGTCGGCGTGGTTGCTCTCTTCGACTTCCTGCTCTCGGACGCAGGCAAATACAAAGCGTTCCAGGAAAGGCAGAGAGAGGCAGCGGCAAGAGCAGCGGACGTGAGAGCCCAGGAACCGGCGCGCGAGACCCAGGAAGAGCGCCCGGTAAAACTATCCGAACTCAGACGGAAGCTCCGCCTGCACAGGCTGCAGGAACTGGAACTGCCGGACGGAAAGATTGTGTTCGCCCCGTGGGAATTCAGAAACTCCATCATGGGCGGGCGTCACACCGAAGAGATGGGCGGCAACCTCAGCTTCCAGGAACTGATGTTCCTGCCCCTCACCGCGAAGGACTACATCGAGGCCCAGCGGGTCACCAACCTCCTGCAAAGCCGCGCGATCCAGATCATACAAGACACGGAAGGGTTGAATTTTGTGGGCATCGGGCTGGAAGGAGGCATTGTCGCCTCCTACGCCAAGGAAAAAGGCGATTTGCTCCCGGAAGAGAGGTCTCTGAGAGTTGCTGTTCAGGCCATCGAAGAATGCGGCTTTGTTCCCGACCGGGATGTCTGCATCGCGCTCGATCCCGCCGCCAGCGAACTCAGCAATGCGTACCGCGAGAAGACCGGTGAGAAGGATTCAGTGGGCCAGTACCTGTTCTGGAGAGCCGAGGATCCGAAGGTTTTGACCACCGATGAAATGGTTGAGATGTACATCCGGTGGGTCAAGAAATATCCGATCGTCTCGCTGGAAGACCCCTTCGCCGAAGATGACTACGAAGGATGGAAGAAACTCATGAAGGCCCTCGACCAGGAGATCCTGATCATCGGGGACGATCTGGTGACGACCAAGGACTCCACCATCCAGAGATGCGCCGAGCTAGGTCTCATCAATACTGCCTTGATCAAGGCCAACCAGATCGGCACGCTGAGTGAGACTCTGCTGGCGACTCGGAAAGCGAAAGAACTGGGCCTGGCCTTGGTGGTCTCGCACCGATCCAAATCTCCGAACGAAGTCATGGAAGCCGACATCAGCTTCGCAGTCGGCGCTCTCGGCCTGAAATGTGGTGGCGGAGCGAACACGGAGAGGCTGGTCAAGTACGGGCGAATCGTCGAACTGATGGAGATGGCGAAGAAGGGCACCAAGATCACCCGGAGACTCGACCCCGACCTCATCATCGCCGACATCTCCGCGCATGAGGAGCCGACGAATGCGGGCATTCCGACGGTGGGAGTGGTGGTCATGCTCGACAACGGAATGAAATTCTCCGCGGCTACGCCCCTGGGCACCTCGGCCGGAACGGATGAGGCCATCCACCTGGTGGACAGCATCATCGAGGCCAACCCGCTCACGCGGAAATTTCCGAATTACTTCGTCTTCAAAGAGAAAGAGAAAACATTCCGCTTCGCCGCCAACATCAAAGCCGATGCGATCACCAAGGAAAATCGCGAACTGGCCGACCTATGGATGAGGGCAAAGCGGTACGGCGGTAAAGGCTGTCTGAACGCGGTCGCCAACGTGACCGAAGTGGTCGCTCCCCGATTCCTGGGACAGCGACTCTCGGCACTCGGCTCGCTCGCCGACATTGACCGCGAGCTTCTGCTGCTCGAACTGGACCTGGCCACGAAGCGAGGCAAGATCGCTCCCAATGCCTCGGCAGAGGAGAAGATCCAGATCATGCAGAGAAAAGCGAATCTCGGCATGAACGCGGTCCTTTCCCTATCGCTTGCGCTCGGTCGCTTGATAGCCGCACGAGATGGAATGGAACTTCCCGAAGTTCTGCGGGAGATGGAGCCAACCATCGACCGTGACTATCTCTACGGGGTCAAGGCAGCGGCGCCGGTACCAGAAGAGGTCCACGCGCTCTAGCACCTTGGCCGCGCGATGAATCATTCGGTGGAGCGACGGGCGTCTCGCCTGTCCAGCCGGGCGGGGACGCCCGGCTCTCCACCAGCAACCGGGATCAAATCAAATAACAATCACACGGTCACGGCACTAGACGTCATCCGGCCCGGGCAGGGGCAGGTCTTCCTCTCGGCAGATCTTCTCGAGCTGGCTGATCGACCAGACCGCATCGAAGTTATAGAAAGCGCTGTAAGGCTGCTGGAGCAGTTCCAGCACCCGCGCGGACTGGCGATCGCTCCCCTCGGGCAGAGAGTCTTTGACTTCTTCGAACCGGGCGCCACTCAGTTTCAGCGTGATGAAGCACTGCACATTGCTCGGCTGAAGGGAGAGTTGGTCGAGCCCATCCTTGAGTATCTGTTTCCGAGCTAAAAGGACCTTCCGCTCTCCAACCTTGTGCAGAAGCTGCATGTATTTCTCAAAGAGCACCCATTCGTTTACCAGCAGTCCGATTTCCGACAGACTGAAGCGCTTCCAGAACGCGACCGGGTAGCGGAAGGATAAAAACCGGCCCAGCATGAACGCTCCTGCCTCGTAGCCGGAGATGTGCTCACGAGTGCATTTCGAGAGCGCACCCTTGAAGAACCGGACCTTGCGCTCCAGCGTGAGCATTTCGAAAACGTTGCCCTGGCCAAGGTGATCGCCAATATCGCTCTTGAGAACCTCTGCAATGTACAGTTGCTCGCGATCGTCGAACCAGCTGTTCACGAGCTGCTTCGCTTCGTCGGACTCTCCTCTCATCTCGAAGTTCACCAGTCGAATGATTTCGTTCAGGGTAGAGACTTGCTCGACCGCACGGCCTCGGATCAGCTGCTGGTAGTACCGGTAAGCGTAGGCAATGGCAGCAAACGTCTTTTTCTCGTCCTCGTCGATCTCGAGCGACTCTCCTTTCATGTAGCGCAACAGCCGGGCCGGCTTGAACTTTGCTTTTCCCTCGTAAATGGTCCTCCGCCTCGACGAAAGTGTGATCCAATCACCTTCCTTGATTTCCTTTCCGCAGGAATTAACCAACCTCCCGCCGGGCTCCCACGTCACACCGTTTTTCTCGAGGTTCAGCAGGGCGGGAATGCCCAGGCTCTGGCAAATCGTAACCACGTGGATGGCGGCTGAAGTTAGGCTCAGGATGGCGTCTACCTCGCGCATCACCACCGTGTCCGTTGGGACAAAGGTCTTTTTGCAAAGGCACACCTTGTCCCCGTCCCTCTTGGCTCTCAAGGCCGCTTCTCCCGTGAAATAAACCCGCGCTGAAACGGCCGATCTGGGCAAAACCGACACGCCGGAGCAGAAGCCCGTGAGCGTCCTGAAGACTTCTTCATCGATGGTGTCGCTCGTAAGCTGTTTCACGTGGTAGGGCCGGATGAGTTCAGTCAGGCGTTCGCGCGAGATCGAACCTGATTTGTGCAGGTCCATGGCTGACGTAAGAGCCGCTCGACCCGCCATCCCCGTTTCATTCAGTTGCAGGAGCGCAAACCACTGATATCGTCTGGTGGCCTCCACGGCAAACTCGATCGTCACCGGAGTCTCAAACTCTCTTTCCAGGTCGTCAAGGTGCGGGACGAAATGGTATACGGCCGGGAAAAGGTCCTTAACAGCCTCTCGGTCCTCGAAACAGGTGGATTGGACCTCCGCCGTGCCGGTCATCATTTCTTCGCCGAAGATGTTATGAGCGGTCTGGAGCTCGATCCCCAATCCTGTCTTGGTATGGCGGCTGTGAATGACGCCCGCATAGGAATTTTCGTCGCGAACCGTGCAGATCATCTTCTGCAAAATCAGGCTCGGGTAATGCTCGGTTCCCCGGCAGAGAGAGAGCACCAGAGCCTGATTCTCTTCGAAATCCCTGTAGGCCTGGTGCGCGAAGAAAGCCGCTTGCGCAAATGGATCCTCGATGAGCCGCTTGTCAGTCTTGCGGATGATCTCGGATAACCGCTCCGTCAGGCCCGTCACCTCCTGCGGAGAGAGATCGGACCGGACCGCATTCACGATCGCCGCATGCTCGTCCCGATGGAGAAAGCGACAGAGGTTCCTCAGATTATTCAGAAACATCTTGCGCGCCGCCATCGAGCCGTACATGGTCTCGAGACAGGGCAGCGTGTTCTCGGTCACGCCCACGTTGAGGTAAGTGTCCATGACACCCGGAATGTAGCGGGGTGTGGCGCAACGGATCGCCAGCACGAGAGGGTTCCCGCAATTTCCCAGGCCCTGCATCGTCAGAATCTCGAGTTCCCGGATGGCATCGCAGAGATGCTCTTCGAAGTGCTGGGCACGATGGGTATAAGCGCGCGACGTGAGCACGACGAAGTCGGGCACGGGATAGCCGAGTTGGCTCAGTTTGAGGAGTATGAATCCCTTTTGACTGATGTCCTGCTCCGAGTGCGCCTGCGAGCTTGTGCAAGGAACAACGAACTCGTTCTCGGACGGCTGGACTCGGCCCTCTCCCGCGAAGGATTCTTCTTGTGCTGCGGTGGCCAGACCTTTCGCGGCTTGGGAATCGCCCCGCCTGGCACTCACAATCAGCGAAAGGCGGCGTTTCCCTTGCTCAACGTCTTCGCCGCACAGCATAGGAATATCGGCCTCGCTGATTACAATGCTGCCCGTGGTGCCGTTCAGAAGTTCGAACTCCACCACGGGAGGAGAATACCCAGGACTGTTCGAAGCGATATTTTCTTTCTTCGAAGAATGCGACGCTCTCCGGAACAGGAGTGTGCGCTGGTTGAAATAGTTCCCGCGGACCCTGAAGTCGCGGATCTCCGTCGCGGTAGCGGTCTCCATGGCAGGTTCCCCTTCCGAGGAATAGGCAAGTTTGCGATGGAGAAAGGCCGGTGTCTGTGACGCCGCGCACAATTATTGGCGTCAAGCGATCGAACTAAACTAGTTTCTTTTCTCCGTGACTGCGCCCAACTTCTTCAGCATCTCTGCAATTTCCGGGTTGGACATGAAGTTCTTCCACACCAGGCCCGTCCTGTAGTTCTCAATCATGACGACGATCGGCGCCTGATTCAACCCCATGTAGATGGGTGAAACCCAGTTTCTGCTCTGGTTAAACGCGTCGCGTGGTCCGTAGATGTCCCACATCCGATCGCCGAGGTCGCGATAATAGTGCTTGAACGCTGCCATGGAGGCGTCCGGCGTGTAGGGGAAAGAAGCCAGCGCTCCGGTCGGGGTGAGCGTTCCACGGTCGCTGGCCGCATCGGGAGCGTGCGGCACGTAGCCATCGGGGCCGTCACTGGCGGTCAGTCCCCAGGCATCCGGGCTGTAGCCTGCAAAGTGCATCGGGTTGGCGATCGAATAGGCGCGGTTGATGAGCGCGATGTTGCGGTTGTTTTCAAAGTAGGACTTCGTGAAGCGGTCGTGAAGACTGTGCGGATCGAAGCCCATGTAGGAATAATGGGTGAAGAAGAGAGGGCCGCCCGTCCCCACGCCGACATCGAGCTTGATCCCGTAGTAGGTGTGCCCGTTTCCGTAGTGGTTGCCGTCTGTGCTGCCCGACCATCCCTGTCGGTAGGAGATCGCCGTCGCCGATTGTCCAGCCCATCCGGTGTAGTAGATACTGGCCGGCACGCCGTGGGTGGGGGAAGCGATGCCGAGCAGATAAGTGATCATTACCTCGTTGAATCCGATGAGCGGATGGTGGATCTGCCACGCCCACTGCGGAGACCAGTGCCAGTAAATAAAATCACTGGATGGCGTCTCGCGATACCAGTCCCATTCCACCGATTCCCAGAGTTGCGAGATTCTGCGGTAGAGAGCCTGCTCGCCTTCGCTGGATCCGCGGAAATATTGGCGCGCTGCCAGTAAGCCCTGCATAAGAAATGAAGTCTCGACCAGGTCTCCGCCGTTATCGAACATGCCGAACACAGCCATGGTTTGGCCGGTGTTGCCATCCATGTAGTGCGACCAGGCACCGTGATAGCGCTGGGCATGTTCGAGGAAGTCGACAATTTTGGTCAGCCGCTGCACACCCTGCTCACGCGTGACGAAGCCTCGGTCGGCACCGACAACCAGAGCCATGATGCCGAAGCCGCTTGCCCCGGCTGCAACCACGCGATCATCTCCGGGAATATTTTCGCGAGCCATGCCGGAAATGGGGTCGGCTCCTTCCCAGTAGTAGTGGAAGCACGCTTTTTGCAGCATGGTGAGCAGTTCATCGTCAGTCAACTCGCGGGTGGAGGCGCTGGCGATGTTGGAAAACTCCGATTGCCGGTACTCCCAATCGGAAGCAGCGACTTTGTATTGCGCGTGCGCATCCGCCTTTCCCAGAAAATCTTCGTAGCGATGAGCGCCGGACAACTGGATTCCGACGGGAGCAAAGTCATCGCCCTTGAGCGAGCGGTAGATCACGTAGCGCACGAGGGCCGGATGCTCAACTTCATCCCACTCGATCTCGACGTGGCGATCGTAGCCGGTGGCTCGCAGGTTGGATGGCGCAGGCAGAGGGGTTGCGGCAGAGGGATCATCATCCACGCGAATCTCATCAACAATCAACGTGTGACGTACGCCATCGGCGCGCCCCTGCTGGAAGATGATGTTCTGCACATACTCCGGACGGAATAGATAGATGGACGCGGTACGGCAATCGGACAGGGGAATGCGAACCTGTACCCACCGGCCCGCCGGCACGTCGCCCGTGTATTGTCCAAGATCAAGCGGTTCGCTGAAACTGCCGGGAAACTCTGCGACCTGCAGACCTTCGCGCGCATTCGAGAGCACGATCTTCGGGAGATCTCCGGCGGCGATCGCCTGCGGTGCAAAGATCCAGAAATACAAGTTGTGCCCCGACAATCCGGGACGGCGATTGCGCAGGTCAGCTGTTTTAATCTGCGCTACCCATCCGCCCGCGGGCGCCGACTCCCACTGCAACCGAATGGCGTTCGGAGGCGTAAGAAATATTTTGGTCTCGACCGGCAGACGATAGTCTTGCTGTTCAAGGAAACTCGGTCCGGAAGCTTGACCGGCACTGTAGAAGTAGGAATCCGAGGTCAGGCTGTTATCGAAAACGATGTGGCGATAATAATCTGTAGCAGCGTGCCCAAGCACAGGAAGCAGGCAAAGAACTGCCGCGACAACCATAGAACTCCACCAGCAGAAGCGCGCCCGACCAGCAACGATCTTCATTGTTTTCGTCCTCCTAATCCCAGCCAGTCGAACGAAATCCTAGTCTCGACGCTGCGGCTGTCGTGGGTCCCGCCCCAACAAAAAGGATTGCTACTTCAGCAGTCCGCACTCGCCTTCGAGGGCGATGCTTAATCAACTTTTTATTCTATTTGAATGCGCATGACGGCCGATGTGAAAAAGCGGATGGAGCCTTTTGGAAATCAGGAGCGCGCGTGGCAGGCAAGGCGTGGGAATCTAGTCGGCACCCGTCGAGGATGAACTCCCATTTGATCCCCCACACTTTTGGGAGAGCTCGCAAACTGGCCCAGCCCCATCGAGTTGTCGCCCGCCGTGATTCGAAACCGCAGTTGGCTGGAATGGCCGACACCAATTCTCTGGCGGAGTATTCCGACAGTTTGTCTGAGCGGTTTGACGCCGGGGAAATCCGTAAATCTGGAGAATGAGAACCTTCAAATTCAAAGCGAACTTGACGGGTAGTGAAAAACCGGGATCCCAGGGAATCCAGTGTATTAAGTTGCTAGATTCTCAGACATTTACCCTTTCTCGGCCTGCCAGCTGTACCGATCGCCCAGCGTCCGCGCGGCCTCCCTCGCTTCAGGCGCAAAACATCTTGACAAAGAACGGCGGCTCTACTATAAGCCCATGTACGCAATAAGCGGTTAGAGTCAGACGTGGGTGGTGTGCGAGCTTCGACTCGCAAAAACAATTCTGATCTGCAACTTGACCGGGAACTCTCGTTCTGGAGGTTCTCGCCTCGGAGGGGATATGGACCTAAAAGGATGGGGCCGTTGGCAAGCTGTTCTGGCATTCGTGTTGGTTCTGGTCGCGTGCGGGCAGGTGTTCGCTGGCGTGACGGCCAGCATTTCGGGAACAGTGAAAGACCCGAGCGGGGCCGCGGTCGTGGGCGCGTCTGTGACCGCAACGAACGTGGGCACCGGGATTGCGCAAACGCAGAACACAAATAGTCAGGGCTTCTATTCCTTCCAGTCCCTGCCGTTGGGGAAATACACCATCGAGGTCCAGCAGAAAGGCTTCAAGACCTACCGCCAGACCGACCTCACGCTCGACGTGAACGCAGCACTGATGATCGACGCGACGCTGCAGGTCGGGCAGACGACGGAGAAGGTGGAGGTCGCAGCCGACATGCTGCACGTCGAGACCATCAACTCACAGATGGGCGAGGTGATTGAGAGCAAGGAAATGACCGATGTGCCGTTGGTGAAGCGGAGCTTTACCGACTTGCTGGCGCTGCAGCCGGGTGTGATCTCCTCGGCGTCCCAGATGACCGGCGCTTATGCGGGCCCGTTCATTTCCGCCGGCTTCGCCGTGCCGCTCGTCTCAGGAGATCTGAGCTCAGGAGCGCTGTCGGTCAACGGAATGCGGGAATCGGCCAACGGATTCATCCTGAATGGCGTTCTCGTACAGGAAGTGGGCTACTCGGGAGCGGGGGCGATTCCCAATCTCGATTCGATTGCTGAATTCCGGATTCTCACGAACAACCCTGACGCCGAGTACGGCAACTATGCCGGCGCTCAGATCAATGTCGTCACCAAGTCAGGCACGAACCAGTGGCACGGAAATGTTTTCGAATTCCTGCGCAATACCAATCTTGATGCCAAGAACTACTTTGATACTGGCGGACGAGGAGCCTATCACCAGAATCAGTTTGGTGGAACCTTTGGCGGTCCGGTGATCCGCGACCGGGTGTTCTTCTTTGCCGATTATCAGGGGAATCGCGTGATCCAGGGGATTCCACAGACGATACCAAACGCTCCCAGCCTTGCCATGGAAGGCGGTGATCTTTCGGGAATTGCGGCCAGCTTTGACCCCTCAGTCAACAATCTTCCAACCGCGACCGTAGTGAATGGAGCGCAGTGGGCCAGCCAGCTTACGTCACAATTCGTCAAGTCAACCGGGCAGACCGTATCTGCGGGTGAGCCTTACTACTTCACCAAAACCGTCATCAATCCAGCGACCAGCCTACCCTTCGGGGTTGACTGCACGACAACCGCACAGTGTGTTTTTCCAACCCTGAAACTGGACCCGACCGCGTTTTCGCCAATCTCAACAAACCTACTCAAGTACATTTTGCCGGCTGCGCCCGGCACAGTGGTGAATAATGGGCCGGGTATCTTCTCGATAAGTTCCGGCAAAGTCAACCTGCACGACAACAAGTTCAGCGGAAGGCTTGACGGCAACTCGCGCTTCGGCCTGCTGACCGCCTACTACTACTTTGACCGCTTCGACCGAATCGATCCGTATTGGTTAGGAAACGCTCCGGTCTACCCAGGGTTCGCCATTGATGGGAGGGGGCAGACCCACAACATCAATCTTGGTGTCACAAAAACCCTGAGTTCGGCTGCGGTGAACGAGCTCCGCATAGGCTATTTTCGCCTGAATACAACGCTGAATCAGCCGCTGGGCGGCACCGGGGTCAAGCTTGCTGACCTGGGATTTGCGTCGGGCAACGGCGGCGCTCCTGGAATTTACGTGGGAACACCAGGTGTTGAAGGCGTTCCTGAAATTGATTTCAACAACTACATAATCGGCGTCCCGAGCCGTCCGAACCAGTTGATCGACAACATCTACCAGGTGCTCGACAATTTCAGCAAGGTGATTGGCACGCACACCATCAAGTTCGGCGGTCAGTATCACTTTAACCAACTCGAGGAGAATCTCTCGAACGTTGCCAACGGCAACTTCTTCTTTGGATCCAGCTTCAGCTGCTGTGCCAGTGAAACCGGAAGTGATTTCACGGACTTCCTTCTGGGTGCACCGAGTCAGTTTGTGCAAGGGCAGTCGTATCCGTCCTATGGACGGAGCTTTTATTTAGGTCTCTACGGCCAGGACAGTTGGCGCGCGCGCCCGAATCTGACGCTGAATTTCGGATTGCGTTACGACGTCAGCCCCCCATGGTTGGAGAAGTTCAATGAAATTCAAACCATCATTCCGGGAGAACAATCGCTAAATTTCCCGGGTTCGCCTAAGGGCTGGGTTTTCCCTGGGGATCCGCACGTTCCCCGCACACTGGCCCCCACGCGCTGGAATAATTTTGCTCCGCGCTTCGGGCTGGCATATTCGTTCGGAGATCACGAGGGAGCGATGGGAAGGCTGCTCGGCAAGTCGGGCACTTCGAGCATTCGCGCGGGCTACACCATCTCGTATTCGGCGTTTGAGGGCGCGACCGACTTCAACGAGATTGGCGACGCGCCGTTCGGAAACTACTCCGGTCCGGGCGAACCGTCTTTTGCAGCACCGTTTACTTGCCGCTCCACTTGCACGCCGGGCACCGGCACAAACCTGTTTCCGGTCAATCCACCGCCCAAGCACTTCTCGCCGAGCCACCCCGGAATGGGCTATCCCTACGATAACCTCGCCGAGTTCTACTTTGCTTTTGGCACGATCAGTAGTTCGCCTGCGTTTTGGAATGGGAACCGCTTGCCGTACGCAGAGCACTACGAGTTGTCTTTCCAGCGCCAGGTATCGAAGGACGACTTAGTAACCCTTAGCTACGTTGGCACGCAAGGACACCGTTTGCTGTCTTCGAAGTCGGCGAATCCCGGAAACCCTACATTGTGTATGGATACGCCGGGTTGTGGACCGGGCCTTGAGAACAATATCTACGTAAACGGCTCGTCGGTTGTGCTGGGAACCCGTGCTGTGCTTCCCGGTGTCGAAGTCCCGCTGTCTCAGTTCACCCAATCGGGACTCTCGCCGTCAAACTGTTCTTCTCTTTGTGTGACCCTTCCAGACGGCAACATCGGGATCATCCCTTTTGGTAACAATTCCTATTTCATCACTGCCGGAAAATCTTCCTACAACTCGTTGCAGTTGAATTTCCGGCATACTTCTGGCCGTTTGCAAATGCTGCTGGGCTACACTTACGGCAAGTCTCTGGACAATGCATCGGGATACGGCGAGCAGATCAACCCGATCAATCCTGCGCTAAGCCGGGGGTTATCGGCATTTGATTCAACCCATAACTTCGTTGTGAGCTACAACTACGAACTGCCGTTTGACAAGTGGGGTGGCCCAAAGCGTCTAACCAACGGATGGACGATCAGCGGAATCACCCGTTTTGCAACGGGCCTTCCCGTAACTCTGGTCGAGACCGACGACCACTCGCTCCTCGGCACGTCGTTCGGCGGTCCCATCATTTTGCCAGTCGATACGCCCGATCAAGTTACTGCTTTGCATAAGTTTGACCCGAGGCACCTGCAAACATTCTTGGGAGTTCAAGGCCACTACTTCTTCGATCCAACCTCGTTTCAGTCGTCGGCGATCGGGTCAGAAGGGAACGCGCGGCGTCGTTTCTTCCACGGTCCGGGACAAAACAACTGGGATGCTGCTTTGCAGAAGAATACGATGCTGACAGAGCGCGTGAATCTTCAGTTCCGCGCTGAATTGTTCAACCTGTTCAACCATGCTCAGTTCATAACGCCGAGCGGAATTTTGTCTGGTCCCTTCGGCCAAGTGACTGCCGCCGCACCGCCTCGTCTCGGCCAGCTATCCCTGAAATTGAGCTTCTAGGGAACGGCCGAAAATGAAATCACAATCGGGGGACTCCGGTCCCCCTGAATTTTCTGAGACAGTGCCCGTGTAGAGACAAGCCGTCGAGACCTTCCCGACCCAAACCCGCTTTAGGAGATGGCTTGGAGCGGATCAAGAAGAAAGTATTCGAGCATGTCGGTGCAAAGCGTTCTCGCGGCAACCCTGGTGGAACCCGGACATTACGAGATCCGCGACTATCCGCTGCCGGATCCAGCGCCCGGATGCGTGCTGGTGAAGATGGAGGTCTCGGGAATTTGCGGAACCGACAAGCACACCTTTCAAGGCTATGTCGGCCAGTACGGTGGCGCGGGCGCGCCGCGGCCGGTTCCGTTTCCGATCATCCAGGGGCATGAAAACGTCGGAACGATTGCCGCGATCGGGGGCGACGGGCGCTACACCGACTTCGAAGGCATCGGGCTGAGGGTCGGTGATCGCGTCATCGTTGGTCCGAACGTCAGTTGCGGGACTTGCTATTACTGCCGCCACGATTTCCCGTACTACTGCTGTGAGAACACCGTCGACTATGGCAATAACATCAGCGCCAAGGATCCTCCCCATCTGTTTGGCGGATGGTCGCAGTATCTTTATGTGGTGCCTGGCAGCTTTCTGGTGAGGGTTCCTGACGAGCTGCCCTCGGAAATTGCCGTGCTCACCGAGATCATGGCCGTCACGGTTGGGTTGGACCGCGCCAAACAGATCTCGGCATTTCCGAATGAGTCATTCCGCTTCGATGACACCGTGGTGGTGTTGGGGACGGGGCCGCTCGGCATGTGCTTCGTGATGAAAGCGCGCATGCTGGGCGCCGGCACGATTGTCGCGGTGGATTTGTCGGACTACCGGCTGAATTTTGCGCGGAAACTGGGCGCGGACCACGCCATCAATGCGGGGAAAACGACCGACACGGAGCGACTGGCGCGGATTCGTGAGTTGACGCAGGGCCGGGGCGCCGATGTCGTCGTGGAATGCGCGGGAGTTCCGGGCGCGGTACGGGAGGCCCTGGAAATGCTGCGCCTCGGTGGGCTTTTGATCGAGGCAGGAAATTTTTCGGATATGGGAGAGATTTCGATCAGTCCGCACCGGCACCTGTGCGCAAAGAACGTGCGCATTCTAGGGGTGGGCGGGGAGGAACCGGCGGCGTACGGTCCGAGCATGCGGCAGATGGTGCGGTACATGCGACACTATCCGCTGGGCGAGTTCGTCACTCACCGCTTTGGATTGAGGCAGGTCGAGGCGGCGATGAAGCAATCGATGGCCGCGGATTCGATGAAAGTGGTCATCGATCCATGGTCCTGAGGAGACTCGGCCTGAGAAAAAGCTTAAACCACAGAGGACACAGAGGCTCACGGACGAACTGCCTGAGTTAATCAGAGTTCTTAGAATCATGAAAGTGTGAATTCAATATCAATCCATTCTTTGAGGCTATCGATATGACAGACTTGGCATCCCGTTTTCATTTCGCGTGCGCACCGGACAGCTGGGGTGTGCTCGATTATCCCGGACCTTCCTGGAGCCAGTCGTACGAAAAAATGCTCGACGAAATGGTCGAAGCCGGATACACCGGCACCGAGCTTGGTCCCTACGGATTCTTTCCGACCGACCCGGCGGTATTGAAACCCCAGATCGACAGGCGGAGGCTGACGCTGCTGGGTTCGTTTGTTCCGGTCGTGCTCAGCGATCCGGCGTCGGCGGGGATCGCGGTGGAGCACATCCGCAAAGTGGGCGATCTGCTGGCGACGCTGAAGGCGCCGTTCCTGGTTCTGGCGGACGCGCAGGGCGATGTGAGAAACAGCATTTCGGGGCGTGTCCCAGCAGACGGAAGCGCCGGACTGACGCCGGCCCAATGGAAAAATGTCGCCAAGGTTGTGGAAGAAGCGGCGAAAGTCTCGTCGGAGTTTGGGCTGGACTTGGTGTTTCATCCGCACGTCGCCACATACGTCGAGACGCCCGAGGAGTGTGAACGGTTCTTCGACGTGACCTCCCACACGGGAATTGGTTTGTGTCTGGACACCGGGCACTGCGAGTTCGGTGGTGGGGATACGGTCACCGAAGCGCGGAAATTTGCGAGCGTCCTGCGCTTTCTTCACATCAAGGACGTGGACAACAAGGTTCTCGCCGAGTCGCGCCGGAAGAAGCTCAACTTCGAGCAAGCCATTGAAGAAAAAGTGTTCACGATTATCGGTCAGGGCTCGATTGATTTCCCCGGCTTATTCCGGCTGCTCGACAAGAAGGGATACTCCGGTTGGATGGTGATCGAACAAGATGTGAAGTTCGGCGCCACCGTGATTCCTCCGGCCGAAAGCGTTGCCGCCAGCCTGCGATATCTGCGTGGGGTGGTTCGCGACCTGGAAGCGGCTCCGGCGCGCTGATCAACATGGGTGAACGGTTCAGGGACGACAAGAATCGGTTTGAGACGGACTGGATGGTTCCCAATTGAGGGAGACCGATATCCCCGCGATCCAACCCGGTCCCGAGCACGGCCACTTGCAGCGGCGGCTGGGGCTTCTCAATGCCGTCTCCATCAACATGTCGAACATGGTGGGGACGGGTCCTTTTATCACTGTTCCGGCAATTCTCGCGACTTTGGGCGGTCCGCAATCTCTGATCGCCTGGGGCGTCGGCGCTCTGCTCGCAATTGCGGACGGACTCGTATTTGCCGAACTGGGCGCGTCGATCCCCGCATCCGGCGGCTCGTACATCTTTTTGCGGGAGTGCCTCGGAAGGGACCGGTGGGGCCACATGATGGCTTGGATCTTTGTGTGGCAGTTCCTGTTCAGCGGCACGCTCGAGATCGCTACCAGCAGCATCGGCATGGCCGAGTACACCGGCTTCCTGTGGCCCAAACTGGTGACCTATCGCTGGGGTGTGAAGTTGCTGGCGGCGGCGATCACGGCCATCGCCATGCTGGCCCTCTATCGCAAGATCCAGGACATCGCGCGGCTCATGCTGATCTTGTGGATCGGCATGTTGCTTACCGCGGCGTGGGTGATCGTGACGGGGATGCTCCACCTGAACCCCAGACTGCTCTTCGATTTTCCTCCCGGAGCGTGGCAGATCGGGTTGCCCTTCATGCTCGGACTCGGCAACGGGACCATGCTGGTTATGTTCAACTTCCTGGGCTATTACCAGATCTGCTATCTGGGCGATGAGGTGAAGCGGCCGGAGCGCGTGGTGCCATTCGGCGTGATCGTTTCGATCCTGATCGTGACCGTGATCGACTTCCTGATCTCGGTAAGTTTCACGGGTGTGGTGCCCTGGCGCGAAATGGTGCAGCCCGGATCGCAAGCGTTTAATGCGATCGGCTCCGTCTATATGCAAAGAATTGGAGGCCACTGGGCGTCCGCGTTGATGACGATCATGGTGGAGGTGACGGCCTTTGCGGCCACCTACGCCATGATGCTGGGCTACTCGCGCATACCGTACGCCGCCGCGCTCGACGGCGCATTCTTCCGGTGGTTCGACAAACTCCACCCTACCAAGGAGTTTCCGCACCGGTCGCTTTTGCTGGTTGGCTTCCTGGTGATCGTCGCATGCTTTTTCGATCTGGTGCAGATCATCACAGCCCTGATGCTGGCACGCATCCTCTCGATGTTTGTCGCGCAGATCATCGGATTGCTGATCCACCGGCGAGTCCGCCCCAATGCTCCGCGGCCGTTTCGGATGTGGCTCTATCCCTTGCCGGCCCTGTTTGCACTGGTGGGATGGCTGGGAGTGTTTGTGACTCCAGCGCTGCAACCCGGCGGCTGGCAATTCATGGCGTACGCATTTGGAACGATCGGAATGGGGTTCGTGGCTTACCTCCTGCTGGCATGGCGGAAGCGGGAGTGGCCGTATGCGGCGGCAACGCGGGATCTAATCGGTTAGAGAATGATCTCGATCTGGCTACCGTGCGGTTCCCTTTCCTGTTACAATTTACGCTGGATTCGTGGCGGTTTGACAGAGCGGAAGTCGGCTCCGAGGTTTGACCGAGTGGCGTCAAAGCGGTAAGGAATTTTGGAGGATTTGTGGGGTCGAAGCTGGGCATCGGAGTGCTGGGAGTTGGGGAGATGGGCCGCCGCCATGCCGACAACCTGCGCCGGCTCGTACCCGAAGCAAGCCTGGTTGCAGTGGCGGACGTCGCCGGGGACCGAGCCAAGCAAGCTGCTTCGGAACTGGAGATCGAACGGTCCTTCCGCACTCTTGAAGAGATGGTGGAGTGCAAGGACATCAAGGCGGTTGTCATCGCCACTCCTGATAAGTTCCACGCCACCGCAATTGAGACCGCTGCCGCTGCCGGCAAGGACATTCTCTGCGAGAAGACGATTGCAAC
>Ga0209698_10001885_pt1 | contig 24083 bp, 22 predicted proteins | sample LitLauG_LLR_2012_FD_187203 | JGI IMG/M metagenome (GOLD analysis project Ga0209698, IMG submission 187203) | Freshwater sediment microbial communities from Pennsylvania, USA - Little Laurel Run_MetaG_LLR_2012 (SPAdes) (version 2) | ecosystem: Environmental > Aquatic > Freshwater > Creek >... | reverse complement strand
GCGCCGCAATGTCGATGGCCTCCAGCATCGCCTTGAGGTGCTCTCCCTGGGCTTCCTTCATGCCGATGGCGTTCCAACCGGGCGGACCCTCGGGACTGCGACCGGCCGAAATCCCACCGCCATAGTCGAGCCGGTACATCGACATGGTCATGCCAAATCGCCGCAAGGTTGGCCAGTCCCTGGGATCGCCAATGAAATCAAATCCCCGAATACCGAGGTCGGTGGCCAGCCGGCAGCAGTCTTCAAGCGCCAGGTCGCCGAAGACCTGGCGCGTCACGCCCTGCTTCAATCGCCCGGTCCCTGCTGCCGCGGATCCGGCGGGGAAAACGCTGCCGGATGCCATGCAGGCCAAGGTAGCCGCCATGAAGGTTCGTCGCTTCATCGTTTCCTTATTTCCTTATCTATAGTCCTGTCACTGTCCAGGCACCCTGGTTCGCGGCCGATCGGCGCAGAGCGGCAAGCACGCTGGCCTGCGCAAAGGCATCCTCGCGTCCGAGTCGCGGGCGCTCCAGTCCGCGAATCGCACGCGAGAAATTATCGATCTGCGCGAGATAGGGATTGGCGTCGGTGAGCGGGAGCCTGCGGCTCTCCAGTCCAACGTGGACCTCAATCAGGGGTGGGTCGATATGCGGGAAAAAGGGCCGGAAGAACGGCCAGATGGCCTTCAGTGTCCCCTTGCTGCCGGTCACCTCGATGCAGCTGCGCGAGGGCAGGTCGAGACCGCAATCAAAGTTCGTCGTGGGCCCGGAGCGATGCTTCATGAAGCCCGTGAACCGCAGATCCACGCCGGTCGGCCCCACATGCGCAACGCCACTGACGCGCTCCGGCTCGCCCGCGAGCAGGCGCAGTCCGCTGACGGCATAGCAGCCCACGTCCATCAGCGCCCCGCCATCCAGCTGCGGCTCAAGCCGGATGTTCTGGGTGCCGGGCATCGTGAAGCTGAGCGCCGCGCTGATTGTGTGAATGCCGCCCAGTTCCCCGCCCGCGACGCACGCCTGCAGCTGCGCCGTATCGGGGTGGTGCCGGTACATGAACGCCTCCATCAGCAAGCGCCCGGCACCCTCGGCGGCATCGAAAGCGCGCGCCACCCTGGCAGGATCCGAGTCCATGGGCTTTTCGCACAGCACATGCTTGCCGGCCTCGAGCGCCTTGATGGCCCATCCGACATGCCCGGCATTGGGCAGCGAAAGGTAAACCGCCTCCACGTCCTTGTCGTCGAGCAACTCGGCGTAGCTGCCGTATGATCGTGCGATGCCATGGCTGGCAGCGAAACCGTCCGCCTTTGCGCGATCACGACTCGCCACCGCGACGGCCCTGGCATTCGGGGAGGAAAGGACGGCCGGCATGAAGGCGCGCGCGGCAATGCCCGATACCGGCAGGATGCCCCAGCGGACCGGGTCCACGCACTCACCGGACATGGATGGTCTTCTTGTCCTTGCCCACGGTCGGGAACGGCATGTACGAAATGCGCAGTTGCTCGAGCAGCTCGAGTTCGTGTGTTCCGGGCTTGAGCCCGCCGTCCTTGAGCACTTTAACCTGCGCGATGGCCCCCATTTCCCAGACCGCGTTGTACTCGGTCTCGAGCTCATCGAGCGTATAGCTGCGTTCGCCCACGGTAAGCCGCACGTTCTCGCGCGGGACCTTTTCGCCATCGACCGTCACCGCAACCTCCTCGACCATCGAGAGCCCGAGTCCCCGGTAGTAAGGCAGCCGCGCTCCGAACTCGAAGCCCTCGATGCGCCCGTCCTTGACCACGTTGCGGACCGTCTCCTCGCAGATCATGTATCTGTCAAACATCGCTTGCTCCTCCTTCGGAACCGATCAGTCGCTCAAACATCGCATGTTGGCGCCGCACCTGCTCGACGCTGTCGACAGGGAAGGCATCCTGAATATGCCGGTTTCCCTCGTACTCGCTGGACAGGTAGCCCTGGTAGTTGCCGGCCTTGAGCGCGGCTACGATCTTGTCGTATGGGATGCTGTACTCGATGCCCTGATCCGTCATTTCATAGAACTTGGCGTGAATGTGAAACACGTAATCCACGTACTCGGTAAGCCGTTTCGGATTCGTGTAGACGTTATGCCGGCACTGCTCTGCCCAGGCCACGTCGACCCCGTTTCCACCCATCTTCCCGGCTTCGAATATCACGTATTCGGACAGCACGCCGGCCTCATAGGCTTCGCTCACGTAGTCGAGAATTTCCGGCGTTCCACCCAGGCGTTCCATGCGGTCGCGGGCCACGCGTGGCAGGCGCCGGGTATAGATCCCCATGTCCGGCACGAAGCCGGCATGCCGGGTGCCGGTGCGGACGATCATCTCCAGATGACGCATGATCCAGGGGTGATCGAAATGCCATGGCGCGTGCACCTCAATGCCCATCCTGACGTCGTATTTTTCCGCGGCAGGAATCGCCCTTTCGAGCCATTCCGGCTTCACGAACACCGTCAGGCGCATGACCTTGGCGCCGATCCTCGCAGCGTGCCGTAGATCCCTCTCGATGTCGCGCACCACCTCGTCGTCGGTCAGCAGGCGGTGCTTATACCGCTTGGTGTCCAGGAAGGAATCGTGGCACACCGATACCGTCCCATACTTGGTCATCCAGCCGTGGAACCGCTCGTAGAAGGCATCCGGAAGCTCTGGAAAGCCGGGCATCATCTGCTCAGCCAGGCTTTCAATGCCCCTGGCGCCCATGGCCGCGCAGGCGGCGATGCAGTCCTCGAGCGTCATCTTCCGCAGGAAGTACTCCTCCTGGAAGCTGTAGAGGCTGACACCTCGCTTGATGCCGTTCACGGAATCGGGGCGAACCCCTGCAGCCAATGGGCTCACGGTCCCGCTCCGGGGACGATTTCGATCTCGTTGCCTTCGCTGTCATGGAAAAGGAAGGTCGCGATGCGATCGGGGGGCGCACCGCGCGTGAACACGCCGACGTTGCGCTGTCGGAGCAGTCCGTAAAGACCATGCGGATCCGCCACCTCGAAGACCGGGTGCACCCAGCAGGGCAAGGCCTGCTGGCCAGGCTGCAGCTCGGTGGCCGGCATGTCGAGCTGCACGAGACTGATTCCAAATCCGGTCAGGTGCAGGTGCGCGAACTTCATGATGCCGTTGGCTGTGGTTCCGGTCTCGCCCACCTGGAAGCCGAGTATGTCGCGATACCAGGCCACCGCGCGCTCCATGTCGCGCACGCGGGCGGTGATGCGGTTGAGCTTCAGACCCAGCGGATTCTCGATCACATCCAACCCCCGGCAGAGGCCGGACATCCGTAAGGAATGTCCGCATCGCGCTTTGTTAGAATGACAATTCTAATTTATTATAGTTTTCGGCGTCCGCTGCGTCAACGAGCTGCCCAGGTGCATGGCCACGGCGACCTTGATTCCCGTCGCCGGGCGTCTGCCGCGGACAACGAATCTGCGAACTGCGCTGCCAAGGTTTGCGCTCGCACCCTGAGGAAATCGTATACCGGGCAGTACGATCCGCAGCCGACCACAGCCGCCGCTCCCCGGCATGCAGATCACGGAGTTGAGCCGAAAGCCCGTCGAGACCGGGGCAGCCCGAGGGCGCTCGCCAGGCTGTACGCTCGTCTGACTGTTGTTTTGATGCGACGGAAGTTCGGTCGCTGTCGCCATCGCTTCGGACTCCACGGGTCAGCGCTCTCCGATGCACAAATAGAATTCCGGTTTTAGACGTCGCGTGGGCAACCCGAGCTGCCCGCGACCTGGCACGTCGCCGTTCCCTGCGGAACTCGCGGCCCCTGCGCTAAAGCAGGCTTGCATGACACACCGGAACTCCTCCGGAACACCCTCCCCGGGCAACTTCGGCGCTTGGATTTGCGTTTTATAACCAGAATCCGTATTCTGGTCCCAGGCGAGACCTGCCATAGACAGGGCCACGCCAGAGGGTGGGAACCAGACAGCTTCGCAGTGGCGACACACACATTCCGGCGATGTTGCAATGGCACACTTCGGCGTGCAGTGACATTCGGGGGCAGTTCGCGGCTGGCGGTCCCAATCAAGACTTTGAATCGTGCGAAGGGCTCTTTGCGTAAATTTTCGATGAGTCATACGGGAGTAACGTCAATGAGGTTGATCAGAGCATCGGCGGCCGCGGTAATCACTGCGGGCGCAACACTGCTTGGTTTCCAGACCGCCATCGCGGATGAAGCGGCCGACAGTGGGACCCTCGAGGAAATCGTCGTGACCGCCCAGAAGCGCGTCGAGACCGTACAGAGCGTACCGGTATCCATCACGGTGATTCCGAGCGAGGAGCTCGCGCGCCAGGGCGTACAGACCATCGTTGATCTGGCGAAGATGAGTTCAGCCCTCGAGTTCACGGCACCGGCGGCGGCTCCCGGCGGCGGCGCGTTCATTCGTGGTATCGGCACGGAGTCGGTCGGCGGTCTCACCGCGACAGCCTCGGTCAGCGTGGTACTCGATGGCGTCGTACTCGGCAACACCAATGTCACCGACATCTTCGATATCAACCGTGTCGAAATCCTCAAGGGGCCGCAGGGCACGCTGTTCGGCAGTTCCGTATCCGCCGGCGTGATTTCTCTGACCACGAATGCACCGGACCCGGCCGCTACGAGCGCGACGGTGAGCGCGGAGTACGGGTCGGGAGACCTCGGCTCCCAGTATGAGCGGCGGTCGCTGCGTGCCACGGCGAACCTGCCCTTGAGTTCGGATTCGGCCGTGCGCCTGTCCTTCCACAGCGACGACAACACCGGGGTCTTTCACAATACCTACGAGAACCAGGACAGCGACCAGCCGAGCATTGGCGCCCGTCTGCGCTACCTCTGGAAGCCGAGCGAGGATTTCACCCTGAACCTGATCGCCGAGTACAACCGCACTCATGAAACGGGCGTACCGGTGCTGACCTTCAAATCCATGCCTGCGGGTCCCGTCACGCAGGCGCTCACCGACTGCGGCGTGACCGCCTCGGACTCCAATTTCGACACCTGCTCGCAGTACTACAATGTGCGCCAGCAGCTGGATCGCGGTGCGTCGCTGCAGCTGGACTGGAATCTCGGTCCTGCGGCTCTGACTTCCATAAGCTCCTACCGTCTCGGCGACACGGGAAGTCGCGGCGACATCGAAGCAATCCCGCTCTCAATCACCACTGCTGACTACACGGGTTGCCATTTCTTCAATTGCGTGCCGATCTACGCGATTCTGCCGGGCGGCATCAACCAGTTGCAGACGCAGAATCGACAGCAGTACAGCGAGGAGCTTCGTCTCGCCTCGACCGACAACAAGATGCTCGAGTGGGTGGCGGGACTCTACTACCAGCACTACAAGCTGGCCGATAACGAACCGGGCCTGATCAATGCATTCTTCACCGGCGGCAATTTTGCCGACACCTCGTTCCATGCCCATACCGGCAGCCAGGACTACGCCGTATTCGGTAACCTGACCTACCACCTGATGGACGCCACCCGGCTGATTGCCGGCGCGCGTTTTACACACAGCACCGTCGACGAAACCAAGAATGATCCGTCACAGAGCAATAACGCCAACGACTACTCAATCAGCGGCTCGGCCAGCAAGGTCTCCTGGCGTGTGGGCGTGCAGCAGGACATCGCTGCACATTCAATGATTTACGCGACGATCTCCACCGGCTACAAGAGCCCCGAGATTTCCGATGCCCTGACCGCCAATCCCACGACGTCGACGGGTGGCATGTACATCGTCGATCCGGAACTGCCCACCGCCTACGAAGTGGGCATCAAGCAGTCCGTCCTGGACGACAGGCTCGCAATCGATGCCGACGTGTTCTACGAGGACGTCAAGAATTATCAGGGTCAGGAATGCTCGTCGGTCACCTCGGGTTTGAATGCCGGAACCATTCTGTGCACGGCGGCGAACGTTCCGACGGTCAAGAGCAAGGGCGTCGAATTGGACATCTTCGGCCGCCCGCTGCACGGTCTCACCGTCAACCTTTCGGGCATCTATAACCCCGCCACTTATCCGAGCGGCTTCCTGGGCACCGACGGCTCTCTTCTGGGTGGCCAGCAGCTGAATTATGCCTCGAAGACCAAGGTCACGTTGTCGGCCGAGCAGACTGTTCCGGTGAGCGCCGACTATGCAGCGGTCATTGGTGCGGATTACACGTACCGCTCGTCGCAGTCGCAGTACACGTCGGGACTGCCGCAGTTCGTGGCGCCTGCCACGAGCGTCTTCAATGCCAGGGTCGGGATCACCTCGTCCAAGAACTGGTCGGTTTACGTCTTTGGCCGAAACCTCGGCGCCGAGCGGTTCACGCGCCAGCTCTACCCGACTCCGTTCGCCAACGGCGGCCTCTGGCAGGTCCTCGACGCCAACGCCAAGCGCCTGGTGGGACTGCAGCTGGAGGCAAAGTTCTGATGGTCGGCGCGCCGTCACCTGCCGGAAGAGTCAGGTTGATCGGCCGGCCGACAGACGCACCGCGGCCTACGGAGGCCGCGGTGCGCTTCTTTGCCCCGCTCGGCACCGCACGGCACGCCGAGATCCGACGAGATCGTGCAGATGCCTGATGCTGATGCGAAGGGCCGTGCTGTCCATGGCCTGATGCAGCGGGAGAATTGACGATGTGGTCACCCGGCCCGTCCACTGCTGCGGTTCCGGCCCTGGTACTGCTGTGTTTCGCGGCGGTGTTTCCCGTGCCGGGGGTATGCCAGGCCATCCCGGCGCCGTACACGATTCCCACGACCGTTCAGGTCATTCCCACGCCCCTGCCCCCGTCCAATGGACGGCTGCAGCTGCTGATCATCACCGGCAGGAACAGCTACGAGCATGACTGGCGCGGGACTACGAATGCACTGCGCAGAATGCTCGAGGATACGGGTCGCTTCGAGGTACACGTCACCGAGGAGTTCCGCGGCGCAACGGTCGCAACGCTCAAGCCCTATGACGCCGTGCTGCTCAACTATACCGGCCGCTGGTTCTACAGCGACCCGGTGGAACAGCGCTGGGGCGAGCCGGCCGAGTCGGCGCTGTTCGACTATGTGAGGAACGGCGGCGGCATAGTCGTCTATCACGCCACCTTTACGATGGGCGCGCCGAGCTGGCCGGAGTTTGAGCGCCTGGCGGGCGGCACGCTGCGCAGTTCCCCCTCCCAGAGCCGGCGCTCGCCGGTCGACGGCTTCCGGATTCATGTGGTCGACCGCGACGACCCGATTACCCACGGCATGCGCGAATACATGTGGACGCTGGACGATGACATGTACACCAATCTGCGCTGGGACCCCGCGACCCGGGTACACGTGCTCGTCACCGGCCACGACGATCCATCCGCCTACAGCTACAAATACGCCGGACCCAAGTATCCGCCGGCCGACTTCACGCCGCAGAAGCTGCGCGCCATGCCCGGCATGGACCAGGACAATGCGCTGGTGTGGACCAGCCAGTACGGCAAGGGCCGTGTGTACTGCTTTACCCTCGGACACGGTCCGGACACGCTGCAGTACGACGCCGTCACCAGCCTGCTGGTACGTGGCGCCGAGTGGGCGGCGAGCGGCCGCGTCACGATCCCGCTGAAGGACAAGGCCCGCAATTTCGAGGGTGCGCCCTGAGCGGCGGCGGCCGGTATTTCCGAAAACTTTTAGGAGTTTCCATGTTGCTCTCAGCCTGCATTGAGTGGATCTTCAAGAACGAGCACGAAGACGTCTGCGAACGCGTGCGCGCGGCCAGCCGCGCAGGTTTGGGCGCGGTTGAGTTTCATCAGTGGCGCAACAAGCCGCTCGATGAACTCGAGCGGGTGCTGCAGGAGACCGGATTGCGCCTGACGAGCTTTATCGTGGAGCCGCGCTGCCTGCTGGTCGATGTCAAGGCCCAGGACGCGATGCTGACCGCCGTCCGTGAGAGCGTCGCCGTGGCGCGGCGCCTCAAGGTGCCCGCCGTGGTCCTGGCCTCAGGTCCGATTCTTCCGGACGTGCCCAGGGCTGCGCAGCATCAGGCCATCGTCGCCAACCTGAAGGCAGCTGCGCCCTTGGCGGAGGATGCGGGCGTCACGCTGCTCCTGGAGCCGCTCAATACCCGAGTAGACCATCCCGGACTCTATCTCGACAGCACGGTCGAAGGCCTGGACATCATCGAGGAGGTCGGCCGACCGGGGGTCAGGCTGCTGTATGACATGTACCACTCCACCGCAATGGGCGAAGCGCCGGATCAGGTGCTGGGCGGTCGCGGTCACCTGGTGGGACACGTGCAGATCGCGGATTCCCCGGGTCGGCACGAGCCGGGCAGCGGTACGATCCCCTGGGCGCAATACCTGGCGACCCTGCAGGCCAAGGGCTACACGGGCCCCATTGGCCTGGAGTATCGGCCGACCGGTGGATCGCTCGAATCGATACAGCGGACCTACCGCAGCCTTGGCGTGCAGAACGGTCGCTAGGTCAACGCGGACCCGGCCGCTAATCCAGCAGCGGCTTGAGGATGCGCTGCAGGTACCAGCTGTTCAGCATCATGCCGCTCGCCGCCGGCTGCGGCCCCTTGTCGCTCTCGACGATGATCCAGCCGCCGTAACCGCACTCCTTCATGGCCCGCAGGAGCGCCGGGAAATCCACCAGGCCTTCCGGCGTGCCCATTTCACTGAACCAGCGGCGGATCCGGCGCTTGCCGCCGGCCAGTATCATGGCTCGCTCGGCGTTGGGGAGCGCGTACTCACCCAGCGTATCGACGGCCACGGCGTCCTTGAAGTGGAAGTGCCGAACGCGCGTGTGGTAGCGCCGGTACAGCTCCACCACTTTGTGTCCGGCAATGGTCAGCTCGGCGGTATCGAGGGCCAGATTCACGCTCGCCGGGTCCGTCAGCTTCAGCACTTCATCCAGCTGCGCCGTGGTGCGCAGCGCCGACAGTGCGTCGAGATGCAGGACGGTGTGCAGGCCCAGTGCCTTCGTCATGGCGCCGACCGAATTCCAGCAATCGGCCGCCGCCTGCAGGCGCTCGCGATCCAGGGCCCCTTCGGCCGCAAAGGACGGGAAAGGCCGGACCACCAGGCAGCTGCCACCCACCTGGGCCAGAAACTCGGCGTGAATTCGCGCCGTGGAGAGTATGACGGCATGATCCTGCTGGCGCGTCGGCATCAGACCGTGGTGCAGTTCCTCGAAACTCATCATGGTCGGGTCGTAGAAGGTACTGCTGATGGCGTCGATGCCGCAGTCCTGAAGCGTCATCTTGAACTTGGCCGCGGAGCCGAAATTGATGGCAATGCTCTCCGGGCGCCCCAGAGGAAACCACGGTCCAGTGCCCGCGCAAAGTTCCAGAGCGCGGAATCCGCACGCCGAAGTCACCTTCAGGGCGCGCAGGTTGTCGTCCACGCGCGCAAAGTCCTGCCAGCTGAACTTCCACTGGTTGTACGCGTAGCCCCACTTGATCCGATCACCCATGTCGACGACCCTTTGCGCGCTCACGCGTAGATCTTCCTGAGGACGTTCTGGATATACCAGGCCGCTATCGCAGTGCTCTCCGGATAATTACCGCCGCCGACATCCGCCTTGTCGTGTTCCACGCTGACCCATCCCTGGTACTTGAATTCCTTCATGGCGTTGAAGAGCGCAGGAAAGTCCACCAGGCCCTCCTCGGTGCCCATTTCCCAGAACCAGCGGCGGGTCGTAGGCGCCGTGACCTCCGACTCCGGCCGCTGGCGGTAGTCGCCACGGAGATCGACGTTGTGCGTGTCCTTGAGGTGGAAACCCCCGCATCGATCATGCAGCCGCACATAGAGATCGACGGGATCGACGCCGGCAATCACGTGCTGCGCGGTATCGCAGTACCAGTAGACATAGCGCGGATCGGACCATTCGTAGAACTTGCGGATCTGCTCGGCGTTGTGGATGCCGCAGTAGAATTCATGATGGCAGCAGGTCTTGATCCCGTATTCCAGGGTGCGCTTGCCCACGCGGCTCCAGACCTCGGCGCAGGCTCGGATCTTGTCGTCGGTGACCGGCTCGACGTCGTGATACTGGCCGGCCGGCATGACGATCAGATTCTCGACGCCGAGGCCGGCTGCGTTGCTGGCGACAAACCCGGCGTAGTTGACGATGTGATCGTGGGTCTCGCGGTACTGGGGAGCGCTTTGCCTTCTGTCGTACATGATCGCGTGGAACAGGCTCAAGACCCTGTCGATGCCGCGCTCCCGCAGGAAGGCCCGACAGTTCTCAAGCGATCCGAAGAGTTCCTTCATCAGGCCCAGGTGGAAGTCGAAGGTCTCGATGCCCTCGAAGCCGAGCGCCGCAATCTGTTTGATGAAAGCGTCGAAACGCTCCACGGAGCTGTATTGGGACACCTGCCCCTGCTCCGTGTCGATCCGCCAATGATCCATGTAGGCCCAGCGCAGGTTGTTTTTTGGCTCAGTCATGTGGTCTTCCCCGTCAGATCATTGCCGGCCTCCGGCGCCTGGATTCGAACCCCGGGTTCGTCCCGGCTGGGGCCTGATTAATAGAATGAATATTCTAAACGATATTGTACACGGCGCCGGCGGCAATACAAGACCGGCAGCGGCCGTGAATACCCGCACCACACCCGCCGCCGCGGTCTCTGGACGTTATTAATTAGAACGTCTATAATGTTTTTGGCGGAGACAACGGGGCGAGTATCCCGCCGCCGCGATGAGCAACGACAACCAGGCTCGGCAGGCACAGGGGGTTCGAATGTCCAACAGGGGAATACTGACACAGATGGCGCTGCTGGCGCTCATGGCGGTGGCGCCGCTGCACGGCGCCCGCGCCGCGGATCCCGCACCGGCGCCGGACCCGACGGCGGCCAGCCGCCCGCCCGATGAGATCGGCGGACCTTCGACCAAGGAACTCAAGGGTCTGCATCTGCTCTATCGGTACACCTCCGGCCGGGAATACCAGCTGGATTTTGACGCCGATACCGTAACCTTCCTGCTGCATCACGATCCGCACGGAAAGCCCGGCGACGTCCACACATCCGCCACATTGCACTATCGAGCGCGCAAGCTGCGGGACGGGCTGTACCTGGTGCACTGGCTCAACCGCAGCCCAACGATGGGCAATATCCACGTGGCGCTGATCATCGATCTGCAGCGGCGGCTGATGCACGCGTCCGCCATCATGCCCGGCGGCTTCGAGCTCTTCGACATGGCACACTTCGAATCGATGTCCTGGAAGAAGGACGCGGGCTGACGTTGGTTTGCGGCGCCCCCAGCCCGCGGGCCCGCGTGTCCGCGTGAATCCACGCACGGACACCGACCCGCGGGCTCGCGGCCGGCGCTCGCTGGTCTTCATTCTCCTCACCGTGGGCCTGGATTCGCTGGGCCTCGGTATCCTGGTGCCCGTGATCCCGCGCCTGATCCTGGATCTGACCGGCCAGGGACTGACACGAGCCGCCGTGTATGGCGGATGGCTCGTCGCGACATTTGCCGCGGTGCAGTTTCTCGCCGGACCGATCCTGGGCTCGATCAGCGACCGCGTCGGACGACGCCCCGTGTTGCTGTCATCGCTCGCAGCATTCGGCTGCAGCTATATTCTGATGGGCCTGGCCCCTACCCTTCCCTGGCTGTTTGTGGCCCAGGTGCTGACCGGGCTGTTCGGCGCGACGCCCGCCACGGCCGGCGCCTACATCGCGGATATCTCGGCCGCGACGGACCGCACGCGGCGCTTCGGTGCCACGGCCGCGGCGTATGGCACGGGCCTCATCGTCGGGCCGGCCTTGGGCGGCATCCTGGTCGCTCAAGGCACGCGGCTGCCGTTCTTCGTGGCCGCAGGGCTCAGCCTGCTGACGGTGATCTACGGCTTCGTGGTACTGCCCGAGTCGCTGCCGCCCGAACGGCGCCGCAAGATGAGCTGGCAGCGCGCGCATCCCTTCGGAGCCATGCGCCTGCTCAGCCGCGCCCCGGGCATTGCCAGCCTGTTCATGGTGCTGCTGCTGCAGCGCACGGTAATGGGTACGCTGCCCGCCACATGGCCCTATTTCACCATGCAGGAATACGGGTGGTCCGCCCGCGACGTCGGCTACTCGCTCGCCGGGTTTGGCCTGGCGACCGTCTTGAGCCAGGTCTGGCTGCTGCGCTGGGTGGATGCTCGGATCGGCACCGTCCTCACCGCATCGGTGGGCCTCATGCTCCTGGCCTCGGGGTATCTCGGCCTGGCCGTGATCAAAGCCTCCTGGATCACGGCTTTGTGCATCCCGCTGGCGACCATGGGTTTCATGGCGGGGCCGGCGCTCGTCAGCGTGCTGTCGGCCCGGATCGGCAGCGACCTGCAGGGTACGCTACAGGGTGTCGTGGCCAGCCTGAGCGGTGTGGCCGCAGTACTCACGCCGCTGGTCATGCCGCATCTGTTCAGCGTATTTTCCGGCTACAGCGGTCCGATGCACCTGCCCGGCGCCCCGTACCTGCTCGGCGCGGTCATGGCCCTCGTGGGCGTAATGCTGATCAAGCGTGTCGTTCGCCTGGAGAGCAAAGAACTCATTCCGCAGGAGGCTTCATAAGCCATGGCGACCGCCGTGATCGAGCCGTCTTCCCGCGCGACCGGTGCTGCCACCCCGGCCGGAGCCCGCCAGGCGTATACGCTGGTGATCATGGGCTCGCTGCCGACGCTCGCCATCGCCTCGCTGGTACCGGTACTGCCCGCCCTGTTTGCCCGGTTCAAGGACGCGCCACACATGGAGTGGCTGGTCCCGATGATCCTCACCGTGCCTTCGCTGTGCGTGGCGTTGTTTTCCTCGGGTATCGGCGCCGCGGCCGATCGCTGGGGCCGGCGCCGGATCCTGCTGCTGGCGCTGGTGGCTTTCGGGGTGTTCGGTACGGCCCCGATGCTGTTCGACGACCTGCATGCCATCATCGCCAGCCGCTTCATGGTCGGAATCGCGGAGGCGACCATCCTCACCGTCGGCAACGCGCTGATGGGCGATTACTTCAGTGGGGAGGACCGTAAGCGCTGGCTTGGCTTGCAGATGTCGGTCGGCCCGATCGTCTCCTCCGGCTACATCCTGGCCGGCGGGATGCTCGGTTCGATCAGCTGGCGCGGCCCTTTCGCGCTCTACCTGCTCGGTCTGCTGGTGCTGATTCCCGCCGCACGGTACCTTTTCGAGCCTGCGGCAGTGGCCCGCGACGCATCCACCGGACCGGCCGCTCGCTTTCCGTGGCGCGCCACGCTCCTCGTGAGCGCCGTCACGATCGCCGTGTCGATTGTGTATTTCGTACAGGCCGTACAGCACGGCCGCATCTTCGGCGATCTGGGTGTCACCACGCCGGGCCGGATCAGCCTGATCGTCACGCTCGCCAGCATCGGCACCGTGATCGGCGGATACACCTACCGCCGGATCCGGCTGCGGCCGGTCGGACGGATGCTGTCCCTGGTCTTCTACTGCTACGGCTTCAGCTATGTCGGGATCGCGCTGTCCCCCGGATATGTCAGCGGCGCCCTGTTCGATTCCGTGGGCCAGTTCGCGGGCGGTTTTACCGTACCGCTGCTGATTGCCTGGGCCTTGACGAAATACGATCAGGATTACCGCGGCCGCGGCATGGGCGTTTGGGGGGCGTGCTTCTTCGTCGGCCAATTCTTCAGCCCGCCGGTCCTGTCCCTGATTGCTCACGGGCGCTGGAGTTTCCTGTCCACCGTGGGGATCGTGGGTGCCGGCTGCCTGGCCGCAGGGGCTGTCGCCTGGTTCTCGGGCCGCGCGCATCCCACTGCCTCCCCATAGCAGTGCCTCGCGAGGATTGGGCTTGTGGATCCGGCTTCAGAGGGCGCCCTGCTCGAGCAGTTCAACGGCATGGGCGGCGGCCCTGACGGTGAAAGCCATATAGGTGAGCGAGGGATTACGGTCGCCCGAGGAATTCATGAACGCCCCGTCCGTCACGAAGACATTGGGCGCATCGTGCAGCTGATTGTAGGCATTGGTCACGGCATTGCGCGGATCGTCTCCCATGCAGGCACCGCCCATTTCGTGAATCGCAAGCCCCGGAGCGCGCGTCTCGGTGCCGAACGCCATCACTTCGCCGCCAAGCAGCGCCAGCATGGCCTGTGCCTGCCGTCGCGCATGAGCCGCCGCCTTGCGTTCGTTATCGCCCCAGCGCAGGTCGATGCGCGTGACAGGCAGGCCATACTTGTCCTTGCGGGCGAAGTTGATCGTCACCCGATTGTCCTTGCGTGGCAGACATTCCACGTTGGGCTCCAGTGCGATGCGCCAGCCGCCGGGCTGCCTCAATTCCTGTTTCAGCGGTGCGCCGATGCCCGCTGCTTCGCCGCCCCGGGTCCAGGTCGCCCGCCCACTGCCGCCCTGGTAGGAGTAGCCCCGCAGAAAGTCCACGTCCTGATCGCCGACGTTGACGAACCTTGGCATGACAATGCCGTTGGGCCGACGGCCCACGTACATCCGGTCATCGATGCCCGGTACGGTGGACAGGATCCAGTCGCCCTTCACGTGGTCCATGACGTAGCGGCCGAGCAGATCGCTCGAGTTACCGAGGCCGCCGGGCGCCGCTGTCGAAGCGGAACGCAGCAGGACACTCGAGGTATTGATGGACCCGGTGCACAGAAAGATGACCCGAGCGCGTACCGTGGATGTCGCTCCGCTGCTGGCATCGATGAGCCGCAGTGCCGTCGCCCGCTTTGACACTGGATCGTACTCGACCGAGTCCACGATCGTGTTGGTCCTGAGCGTCAGGCGGCCGGTCGCCTGCGCCGCCGGCAAGGTTGAGCTCTGCGTGCTGAAGTAGGCACCAAAGGAACAGCCGCGCGCGCACTGGTCGCGGAACTGGCAGGCCGCCCGGTCCCCGATGGGCAGGGTGAGGTTGGCCGTGCGCCCCGGCAGGAGCCTGCGGTCCGCATAGTGCGTACGCACCACGTCGGCCAGCCGCTGCTCGGCGGCATTGAGCCCCATCGTGGGCTGATACTGGCCGTCGGGCAGCGTGGGCAGGTGATCGACCGTTCCGTTGACGCCGATGAACCTCTCCACCCGATCGTACCAGGGCGCGATGTCCTCGTAGCGCACCGGCCAGGGCGTGCCATTGCCATCGCGGGCGTTGGCCGAGAAATGGAGCGCGCTCATGCGGTAGCAGTGCCGGCCCCACATCAGCGAGCGGCCCCCAAGATGGTAGCCGCGCAGCCAGCGGAAGTCGCTCTCCGGCGGGGTTTCATAAATGTCGACATCGTCATCGACAAACATGTCCTGGGTCCACTCGTTCATCCAGGCCTGCTTCTGGATGCGCTTGGAGGTGGCGAGGACTTTCGGATCGCAGTAGCCCCGAAACGGCAGCTCCCACGGCGGTGTGAATTCCGTCTTGTAGTCCTTGCGGTGCTCGAGCATCGGACCGCGCTCGAGCATCAGGACCTTCAGTCCGCGCTCGGTCAGTTCCTTGGCCGCCCAGCCGCCGGTGATGCCGGAACCGGCAACGATGGCATCGAATTCCGCCATTAGAGCGTTCCCCCGAAACCGTCGTTGGAGCGGCTGCGAAACTCAGCCGTCAACCTGATGTTCTCGAATCGTCCCGGCACCGGCTCATAAACGAGTTCCCGGCTCGCGCCGATCTCGCTGGTGTAGTAGCCGGCCACGATGGCCGCCTTGAGGTGCCGCCAATCCGACTCGGCCGAGTCCGTGACCGGGTCGGGTTTCGCAAAGGCGGCGGCATCCAGAGCGCCGAGCAGCCCGCTGGCCCGCGCCTGTGGCACGGTCATGAAATCCGCCCCCGCTGCAGCTTCCAGCGCGGCGCGCACCCGCTCCAGCGAGCCTGGCGCCAGGCTCGCCATCCGGTGATCCACCGCCACCAGCACAAAAGAACCCACGCCGGCTTTCGAGGCACCCGGTGTCGAAGTGTCCGGAATCACCAGGCCGCACAGCCGGTCCACGAAGGGACGGCGCGGATCGGCGGCGGCGCGCGTCTGCGCTGCCGCATCTGACGGACGGGCGCTGAGCATCAGCGCCGCCAGGGACGCGATGCTGCCGGAGAGCAGCGCGCGCCGGCTTAAGTCCGGGTTTGACGCTTCGCATGCCATTTTCTGTGCCCCCCGCAGCCCATCGCAGCCATCGCGATGATCTACACCATGTTTTTGGAATGCACATTCTTAAACGCCGGGGGCCGCTTGTGCAAGCTTTTGTCAGCGGCGGACAGGTGCCGCCGACCGGATGGGTCGGATGAATGGCCCTCATGCCCACTGGCCAATCCCCGGGGTCTTGTGTCAACTAGAGCGTGAGTTCTATTTTGTGAATCATCATCTGTCAGGGAACAAGCCATGTTGAAGCTGGGATACAAGGCCTCCGCCGAGCAGTTCGGGCCATCGGATCTGCTCCGCTTTTCAGTCCTGGCCGAGCAGTTGGGCTTTGATTCGGTCTTCATCAGCGACCATTTTCAGCCGTGGCGTCACTCCGGCGGCCACGCCCCCTACTCCCTGTCCTGGCTGGGGGCGCTGGGCGCGAAGACCTCGCGCATTCTGATGGGCACGAGCGTGCTGACACCGACCTTCCGCTATCACCCGTCGCTGATCGCCCAGGCGTTCGGCACGCTCGGCTGCCTGTTCCCGGGACGGCTGATTCTGGGTGTGGGCACCGGGGAATCCTTGAACGAAGTACCGGCCCTCGGCATGAGTTGGCCGGAACCCAAGGAACGTACAGCGCGACTCAAGGAGGCGATCGCGCTGATCCGGCAGTTGTGGCGCGAAGAAAGGGTCAGTTTCGCCGGAGCCTATTACCGCACGGAGAAGGCGACCATCTATGATCGGCCTGATGCCATGCCTGCCATTTACGTCGCCGGCGCCGGCCCGCTGATTTCCAGGTACGCGGGACAGATCGCCGACGGCTTCATCTGCACCAGCGGCAAGGCTCCGGAGCTCTATCGCGACACCCTGCTGCCCAATGTTACGGCCGGCATGCAGGCCGCGGGCAGACCGACAGGCGCCATCGACATGATGATCGAGATGAAGGTGTCGTTTGATACGGATCCGCAACGCGCCGGGGACGATACCCGTCATTGGGCTGCCCTGGCGCTGACGCCCGATGAGAAGATGAGCGTCGAGGATCCCCTCGAGATGGAGCGCCTTGCAGACCAGCTGCCCGCCGAGCGCACCGCCAGGCGCTGGATTGTCTCCAGCGATCCGGACGAGCACGTCGAAAAGATTATGGGCTACGTGGCGCTGGGCTTCCGACATCTCGTCTTCCACGGCCCGGGGCCGGACCAGGAACGCTTCCTGAAATTCTACGCCCAGCACATCCTGCCCAGAGTGCGCGCGGCCGCGCTCTGAGCCGCCGCGCGCTCGCAGCTATTTGAACAGCGGCATCACATCACTGGCGAAGTAACGCAGCGTGCGATGTGACGCCTCAGTCGTCATGCCGGCGTGCCGCGGCGAGCAGACCATGTGCGTGATCCGACCACGCGCGCCATCGCGCACCTTCTCGAAATAGCGCACCACCTGGTCGCGCGAACCGACGGCCAGCGCCCAAGGCGCATCGAGCTTCAGGTTGGAGCTACGAATCTTCTCGCGGGTGAATTCCGCCCCGGGGCCCGGCCACTTGCCCTCGAGATTGCGGCGCAACATGTAGAAATTGATGAAGTAGTGAATGCCTTCCAGGCTGGCCTCCCAGGCTTCTTCCTCGGTATCGGCAATACACGTAAAGGTCATTGGACCGATGTGGTAGTCCGCAGGGTTCCGGCCCGCTGCCACCAGGGCGGCGTCATACGCGTTCGAAGTCTCCAGATTTCCACCCGCCATCAGGTGGTAACCATGCTCGGCCGCCTTGACGAGATTCTTTGGACCTGCGCCGCCCCACCAGACGGGCAGATCCTTTTGGACCGGCTTGGTGGTAAAGGTGATCTCGGGCATGTCGTAGTACTTGCCCTTGAAGCTGAATGTTTCCTTTTCGCGGAAACAGCGCTCCATGAGTTCGATGGCCTCCCAGGTCCGACCGATTCGCTCCTTCGGATCGAGCCGGAAGGTATTGAACTCCTCGTACTGCGAACCCACCCCCACGCCAAAGTCGAAGCGGCCATTTGACAGAATGTCGATGACTGCAACATCCTCCGCAACACGCAGGGGATTGTGGAACGGCAAGCAGAGCACCTGGGGCCCGACCCGCATGCTCCTGGTCCGGGCAGCAACCCAGGCGCAGACGCTGAGCGGCGACGGCGTCCACTGGCAGGGCGTCATGCGGTGTTCCCCATACCAGGAGAACGAGAACCCCAACTCCTCGGCCAACAGCGCATCGCCGATGTAATCCTTGTAGACATCGGCGAGCGCGTAGGGCTTGTCCGGATGGTTTCTGATGGCGTTGGCAATTCCAAATTTCATTTCACGGGCTCCACTCTTGATTTCGAAACACTGCTGGGATCAGGCAACCGGCGCCACCTGCAGGCCGGACGATCGGCGGGCGTAGATCCAACTGCCGAACGCGAATGCCAGGCAGAACACGCCGGTCCATTCGAGCGCGGGCACGAGTCCACCCACACCGTGCATGAGCATGGCAAACAGGGGCGGACATAGAAACTGCGCACAGAAGAAGAAGGACATCCACAGGCCCATGCCGCGCCCCCGGTAGGATTCGGGCAGGCGATACAGCACGAGCGCCACCAGCGCAGGCAGCGTGAGGCCAAACCCAAAGTTGATCAGGAAGCCGAAGGCCAATCCGCCCCAGTAATTTCCGGCCAGACCCAGCCCGACCAACCCGAGGCCGAAGGACAGATAGATCAGCACCAGATGCCTGAACGGGTCCTGCTTCTGCCCGCGAAAATAGTAGCCGCTGAGCACGGACCCCAGCGTCGCCGTGGTGGTCAGGATACTGATCAGCGCCGGGGAATGCGCGCCCAGGCGGTCATAAATCAGCCCGAAATGAATCGTGGGTACATAGAACACGAGCGCGGTCAGTACGGTGATGGCGAACACGGGCAGCATGGTTCGCCAGGGGAAACCAACGCCGCCGGCACCGGGCCGCGTCACATCCGCCGGCACCGATGCGCGCTCGGGCTCCCAGGTGGTCAACAGCAGCCAGACCCACATCGCGAAGGCGATGCCATCGACCGCGAACGGCCCATGCCAGCTCACGGTGCCGAGAAATCCCGCCGCCAGAGTGAGCACCGCGGCGAAGAATGGGCCCAGGATGCTTTGCACGCCGAGCCACCGGTTGCGTTGCTCGGCGGGAAAGTAGTCACCGAGCAGGGTATTGGCATTCGTGATGATCACCGCCTCGGCAACGCCGAGCACGGCCTGCGCCGCAAGGATCCAGCGCAGGTCCTGCAGGAACACCGGCGCTACGCCCGCCACCGCGAACAGCGCCAGCGCCGATAGCAGCAGCCGGCGCCTGCCCCAATGATCCGCCATCACTCCGGCCACCGGCCCGAGCAGCACGATGCCCAGGGAGGGCAGCGTGATGATCATCGGGACCAGGAATTCCTTGCCGGGGGTCGCGGCAAAATGCCGGAACAGCAGCGGCAGATTGGGCGCCAGGGCCATGATGGGCACGATCGGAATCTGGATGGTGAGCACCAGCCCGATGGCCTGGGCGGCTCCGGCTCGACGTAGCCCGTTCGCGTTGTCCACTGCGCCCCCGCCGTCATGGTTACAACCTGATCGGGTGTAACTAGAACCATCATCCTAGATTCTTAGCATAGCGATTCCTGCCCGGAATTGAAAGCGACCGGCTTCGAAGCGCACGGAGCGCTCAATCCGGAAATTTTTCATATCAGAATCTGTATACTAAATATGACGGGGCGGGTCGCCAGCACTCGATCAACCGGGAGGTGGGGCGTGTATTTCATACTGGTGACCGTGGCCCTGGATACGATGGGCGCAGGGCTGCTGATCCCGGTCCTGCCGAAGCTCATTGCCTCGCTGACCGGCGAAGGGCTGACGCGCGCCTCGCTCTACGGCGGGGCGCTCTCGGCGGTATTTGCGGCGGTGCAATTCATCGCGGCGCCGGTGCTGGGCAATCTCAGCGACCATTTTGGCCGGCGTCCGGTGCTGCTGCTGTCGCTGGCGGCGTTTGGCTCGAATTACCTGGTCATGGGATTCAGCCGGTCCATGGCTTGGCTGTTCGTGTCACAAGCCTGTGCCGGGCTCTTCGGTGCCACGGTTGCGACGGCCGGCGCGTACCTGGCCGATGTCACGCCCGCCGACGAGCGGGCTCACCGCTTCGGGCTGATGGGCGGCGCCTTTGGCGTCGGCATCGTCGTCGGTCCGATCCTGGGCGGAACGCTGTGCACCTATGGACTGAGAATTCCGTTCTTTGCAGCCGCCAGCCTGGCTCTCCTGAACGTGCTGTATGGGATTTTCGTGCTTCCGGAGTCGCTGCCAGGGGCGATGCGGCGGCCCTTCTCGCTGGCGCGGGCGCATGTCTTCGGCGCCCTGCGGCAGCTGCACCGGCTCCCGGCGGTATTCGGCGTACTGGTGGCTTACTTCCTCATGCAGATGACGCTCCAGGCGCTGCCGGCCACCTGGCCCTACTATTCGATGCAGAAGTTTGGCTGGACGACACAGACGGTCGGCTATTCCCTGGGCCTCTACGGGATCATGAGCATCCTGGGCCAGGGCATCCTGGTGCCGCGGCTGACCCGCTGGGTCGGCTCGTATTGGAGCGCCACCTTCGGACTGGTCATGTGCATGACCGGCTACCTGGGCTTTGCCTTCGCGACCGGTGGCGCGGTGGCGCTCGGATTCGTCGTACCGAGCGCCCTGGGCTTCATGACTGGCCCCTCGATGAACGGACTGATGTCCACGCTGACACCCTCGGGCCAGCAGGGTGAGCTGCAGGGCGCGGTCGCCAGCCTGAGCAGCCTGGCACTGATCCTCTCGCCGCCGCTGATGACCCGGCTGTTCGGTACCTTCTCGAGCGGCGTCGCAGGCCTGGTTTTTCCGGGGGCGCCCTATCTGCTCGCAACCACCTTCGCCGCCGGTTCGCTGGCGCTGCTGTGGCGCGCCAAGCTCCGGCGCGCTGCCTGATTGGGCGGCCGAGTCCGCAGGCCTCCTTGTTGCAACGCCCTCACATCCACCACCAGGAAAGCCAGGGTCATCAGGCCCAGGTCTTCCACGAGCTGTTTCCAGTCCACCTCGCGCGCGCCTTCAAGTTCGGTGGTTACGCCAAGTCCCAGGTAGCGGGCCAATGCGCCGTACACCACGGTGAAGCACGTGGCGGCAGCATGCTCCGCCTCCGGATGCCGGAACTCCGCATGGCGCTCGAGCAGGACGAGCTTGAAATCCAATGCGGTCTGGGCAAAGGACTTGATGCCCACTGCGCGGACCACGGGGTCCGCTGGACCACATTGCATGAAGGCCGTCAACAATGCCGAGTGGCGCCGCAGGTACAGGGCAAGTTCGCGCACCATGGAAGGAACGAGTTCGCGCAGCGGCAGCGACTTACGCCGCACCCGATTGACCGTGGCAGCAAATTCGTGGTCCATTTCCGCCAGCACACGGGCCTGCACTTCCCTGATCAGGTCTTCCTTGCTGTCCACACGGCAATAGATCGATCCGATCGATACACGCGATCGCCGGCTCACTTCAGCCAGCGTCAGAGCAGACAGACCGCCCTGGTTGAGAATTTCGATTGCTGCATCCAGCATGCGGTCGAAGGACTGACGGCTCCGCTGCTGTTTTGGTGCGCGCGAGTGCTCCATCGGCATGGGATTGAACCTCGGTGTAAAACTGCAACCACTCTACGCGACACAACCCGACCGCAAAAGCATCTGCTGTTGCGACCACATCCCGGAGGATCCATGACCAGCACCGGCAAGACCACGTTCGACAATCGACAGATTCTGATGGACTTCATTGAACTCTTCTATCACCAGCGGAAGGTCCGGCTCGCCTTTGAACGTCACGTGGCGGAGGACTATGTTCAGCACAATCCCAACATCCTGGATGGCCGGGAGGCGGCTATCGCGGCGCTTGAACCTCTGTTTGGATCACCCGAGGCCTCATTCCAGATTCACCGGATTCTCGTCGATGGCGACCACGCGGCCATCCATCTGCATGGCCGGCGCTCCCCCGGGGTACTTGGCGGCGCCGTCGTCGATCTCTATCGCCTTGCCGGCGACAAGATCGTGGAGCACTGGGACGTGCTGCAGCCCATACCCGAGCATCCCGCGAATCCGCGCGCCATGTTCTGAGTGCCGGCCAAGCGTCGCACCGCACTTGCGCGCGGTACCGCGCAGCAATTAGAATATGCGTTCTGAGACTGAGGCCGGCCGGGGCTCGAGTGGGGCCGATCCTGAGTGAAATCACGCCGTAATCACACGCCGCAATCAAGGGAGACCCCGCACCATGTGCAGACTGAGCGCCATTTCGAGCGCGATGGCCGCCATTCTTCTGGCAGCCGCCCCGGACTTCCGTGCAGCGGATCAGGATTTGCCCTCCCGGCTTGCGACTCTCGAGACGCGAATCGCGGACCTCGAGTCCAGGCTCGACCATGTAAACCATGACGCCCAGACCGCACTCGATCGCGACGCGATCGAAAATGTGTTTTCGAACTACATGTATCTGCACAATGCCTTTCACGACGAAGACATCAAGGCGCTGTGGGCAAAGCGCGGCACCCCGGGCATGAGCGCGCAGTACAGCAATGCGGGTGTCTATACGCGCTACGACAGCATCATGGCTTACCACTCCGGACGCCCGGACCCGGTCGGCAAGCTGATCTTCCATTATGTCACGACCCCGTCCGTCCAGGTCGCCGGCGACCGGCAGACCGCCAAGGGGCTGTGGATCGCGGCGGGTGTGGAGTCGGGACTGATGTCGGCGGAACAATCCGCGCATGCGCCGAAATATCTCTTTGAGCAGGACGAAGCGGGCGCCACCAAGGTGCACGGCAAGAGAGTCTGGGCACACTGGGTACAGATGAAATACGGCGTCGACTTCATTCGCCAGGATGGCCAGTGGAAGATCTGGCATTTCCGCTGCTTTGAAATCAGCCGCGCGCGCTTCGACCGCAACTGGATCGGCATGGCGGCCGAGATGCAGGACAGCGCGGCAAACAGCAAATTCAACGGCGACCTGATGTATCTGGGTGACGACGGCAAGCCGGTCTTCATGCCCCCCGTGGATGGTCCGCCCAAGTCGCTCGCCTATCCCTACCGCCCCGACGGGCGGATCGAGCTGCAACCCGCCCTGCCGGTGCCCTACGACACTTTTGGGCATACGTTCGAGTACTGAGTCTACGGACCGAAGATCAGCAACTTGACGCTGCCTGGCATCGCCGTCGGATAGCCGTGCGGATTGTCGACGGAGGCAGGCGGCGGTGCGCTGAAGTCACCGGCCAGCAGGAACACGCGGTGAGTTGCCGGGTCCAGGGCCAGGGTCCGCGCGCCTGGCGCGGTCGTAATCGTCTCGATCAGACGCAGCCTGTCGCCCGGATCTTCGTGCGCGACCGTCAGGGTGCCTGCGCCGTTGGACGCGAAGACATCGCCGGTCCCCGGATCGAAGGCCACGGCGTCGGTGCCATCCCCGCTGACAACCTGCCCAAGGACCCGGCCCGTGTCAGCGTCGACCATGACCATGATCTGATTGTCACAGGCCGCAAACAGGCGCCTGCGGGCGACATCCATGGCGAGACCGCCCGGCTCCTTGCAGGGCCCGAGAGGCCAGTCCTTGGTGAATCGCAGATTCCGCGTATCGATCTGTCCCAGGGTGCCGCGGCTGGCAATGTTCACGTACAGGTGACCGTTGCCATCGGCGACCGCAAATTCCGGCCGCCCGGGCAGCGGTATCGTACCCAGCGCCCTGCCGCTGGCGGCGTCGATGGCGGTGACGTCATGAATGCCTCGTTGCTTGCCGTTCAGGGTGAACACGCGCCGTGAAAAACCATCGTAGACCACGGCGTCGGTACCGCGATCGGTCGGCGTCGTAGCCAGTGGTGCGAGGGTTTTCAGATCGAAGGCGTAGACTGACGGAGGCAACTCATGCGAAATAAAGCCGCGACCGAGGGAGGTGGCCACGGCGACGCCGTGGACGAGCCCCACGCCTCTGAAGGTCGGTGGATTCGGCACCGTGCCGATTCGCCGCAGGGTATCGACATCCAGAATTACAACGCCTGAATTATTGGATAGGAACAGCCGGCGCGCCGCCGGGTCGATGGCCAGGTAGTCCCAACCCGCGATTTCGGGCATTGAAACCTGGCGAATCAGGTGGTATCCGGAAGCGCCGGCCATGCACGTCGACGGCGCCCAGGAG
>Ga0209698_10001884_pt1 | contig 24087 bp, 21 predicted proteins | sample LitLauG_LLR_2012_FD_187203 | JGI IMG/M metagenome (GOLD analysis project Ga0209698, IMG submission 187203) | Freshwater sediment microbial communities from Pennsylvania, USA - Little Laurel Run_MetaG_LLR_2012 (SPAdes) (version 2) | ecosystem: Environmental > Aquatic > Freshwater > Creek >... | reverse complement strand
TGATCATGTTGAGCGGCGCCGCCGAGTTGGTTCCCGACGCCTGGCTTGCGCAACTCGCGCCCGGGGGAAGGCTCGGCGTGATCGTGCGCCAAGGCGCTGCCGGGGCGGCGCGCATCTATACCAAGAGCGGCGAGACGGCGGCCTATCGCATCGCCTTCGATGCAGCGCCCCCGATCGCGCCAGGACTGGAGCGCAAACCCTCGTTCGTGTTCTAAACCGCATTGCGTAAGCGCAACGATGCGCGACGCCGCGTCCTATTAACTTTCCCTTATCCGATAAGGCACGAGCATGATCGTGCAATCAGGCGACTGATTCCGTTGGCGTGCGTTTGGTCTGCATCGCGCAGACCCCGCGAGTGGATGGGACCGGGCGCCAACCGTAACTTCCCGGGTCACGCGACCCGGATTTCGCGAGGCTCGAGAATGGCGCTCAAAGACCCGCAAGCTGAACCTTCAATGGAAGAGATTCTGGCGTCGATCCGCCGGATCATCTCCGAAGAGGAGCAGCCCGCTGCGCCCGTGCTCGATCTCACGGATGCGCATGCTGAAGCTCCCGTTGCGGCCAGCGAAGACGACATTGTCTTTGAAGCCGTGGAGCCGGTTGCAGCGCCGGCGCCTGCGCCGCAACCCGTTGCGGCGCCCAAACCGGCGCCGGTAGCGCAAAGCGTGATCGATCATGGCGGCGCGAGCGAGACCATTATCTCGCCGCCGACCGCCTCGGCCACGGCTGGGGCGTTGGCCCGCCTTGCCGGTTCGCTTAGAATTTCAGACACCCCCAACCAGTCGGTGGAAGGGGTGGTCCGCGAGCTCCTGAAGCCGATGCTCAAGGACTGGCTTGACCGCAATCTGCCGGCGATCGTGGAATCTCGGGTCGAGGCGGAATTGGAACGAATTGCCCGCTTGGCGCGGTAAGTAGGTCAGTTTGCAGTTTTTGAACGCCCCGGCGGAAGCGCCGGGGCGTTTAGTGTGCGACCCGCGTGTGTCGCGCCGGCGACCCCCGCGCCGAAATGACGAAGCCGCCCCTCTCGCAATGCAGCATGCGCGGCTGCTATATGCCTCTGATGATCGAGACGACGTTCAATCCGAAGGCGGTGGAGCCCCTCTGGAGCGACGCTTGGGAAAAATCCGGCGCCTTCAAACCCAAGCAGGACCCAGGCGCGGAGGTGTTCTGCATCGTCATCCCGCCGCCCAATGTCACCGGCTCGCTGCATATCGGGCACGCGCTCAACAACACGCTGCAGGACATTTTGGTTCGGTTTGAGCGGCTGCGCGGCAAGAGCGTGCTTTGGCAGCCCGGCACCGACCACGCCGGCATCGCCACGCAAATGGTGGTGGAGCGACAGCTCGCCGAAGAAGGCAATATCGGCCGCCGCGAAATGGGCCGCGAGGATTTCGTCAAGCGCGTGTGGGCGTGGAAGCAGCAGTCCGGCGGCGCCATTTTGATGCAGCTGCGCCGTCTGGGGGCCTCGTGCGATTGGTCGCGCGAGCGCTTCACTATGGATGAAGGGCTTTCTGCGGCAGTGCTGAAAGTGTTTGTGCAACTGCATAAGCAGGGGCTCATTTATAAAGACAAGCGTTTGGTGAACTGGGATCCCCATTTTGAGACCGCGATTTCCGACCTCGAAGTCGTCAACAAGGAAACCAAGGGCCACATGTGGCGCATCGCCTATCCGCTTGAGAGCGGCGATGGCGAGATCGTGGTGGCCACGACCCGCCCAGAGACTATGTTGGGCGATGTCGCGATTGCGGTGAACCCCAAAGACGAGCGCTACCAGGAGATGATTGGCAAGCGGGTAAAGCTGCCGCTCACAGGTAGGCTCATCCCAATTATCGCCGACGACTATGCTGACCCCGAGGCAGGCACCGGCGCCGTCAAAATCACTCCGGCGCATGATTTCAACGATTTCAAAGTCGGCAAGCGCCACAACCTGCCGATGATCAACATCTTCACCGCGCGCGCGCTATTGAATGATGAAGTTCCGCTCCCCTATCGGGGGCTCGATCGCTTCGTGGCGCGCGACAAGGTGTTGCAAGATCTGGCCGGGCAAGATCTGCGTCGCGGTGAAGAGAACCTGACGCACACAGTGCCGCACGGGGATCGTTCCGGAGTAGTGATCGAACCCTGGCTCACCGACCAATGGTACGTCGACGCGCCGAAGCTTGCGACCGCCGCCATCGCTGCGGTCGAGGAGGGCAAGACCAAATTTACTCCTAAGAATTGGGAGAAGACCTATTTCGAGTGGATGCGCAACATCGAGCCCTGGTGCGTGTCGCGTCAGCTCTGGTGGGGTCACCGCATCCCGGCTTGGTACGGTCCAGAGGGCGCGATCTTCGTGGAGGAGAGCGAAGCGGACGCGCATGCCGCCGCGCGGAAGAAATTCGGCAAAGCTGTCGAACTTGTGCGCGACGAGGACGTGCTCGACACCTGGTTTTCTTCAGCCCTGTGGCCTTTCTCGACCCTAGGCTGGCCGGAATCGACCCCGGAATTGAAGCGTTACTATCCCACCTCCATCCTCGTCACCGCCCATGACATCATCTTCTTCTGGGTGGCGCGGATGATGATGATGGGCATGCACTTCATGAAGCGCGAACCCTTCCAGGAAGTCTACATCCACGCGCTCGTGCGCGACGCCTCCGGCGCTAAGATGTCGAAATCCAAGGGCAATACCCTGGACCCCTTGGACTTGATCGACAAATTCGGCGCCGACGCGCTGCGTTTCACGCTGGCGGCAATGGCGGCCCAAGGGCGCGACATCAAGCTCAACGAACAACGCATCGAAGGCTATCGTAATTTCGGCACCAAGCTCTGGAACGCCGCCCGCTTTGCGCAAATGAACGAGTGCGCGGTGTGGGATCAGTATGATCCTGCAAGCCCGCAACAGACGGTGAATAAATGGATCGTCGGCGAAGCCGCCAAAGCTGTTGGCGAGCTGACGCGCGAATTGGAAGCGCGCAGGTTCAACGAAGCGGCGGGCGTCATGTATCGCTTCGTCTGGAACGTGTTCTGCGACTGGTATCTCGAATTCATTAAACCGCTTTTGAACGGCGCTGATGAGGACGCTAAACTCGAAACCCGCCGGACGGTGGGCTGGACGCTGGATCAGATCTTGATCACGCTGCACCCGTTCATGCCGTTCATCACCGAGGAATTGTGGGCGCGCACCGGCGAGTACGGAAAAAAACGCGAAGCGATGCTGATTACCCAAGCTTGGCCAAAACTGCCCCAGACGCTGATTGACGCGGGCGCTGAAGCCGAGATCGCTTGGATCATCGATCTGATCGCCGAGACCCGCTCGACCCGTTCGCAGCTCAATGTTCCCGCGGGCGCTAAGATTCCTCTTCTGCTGATTGGCGCTGCGCGGGAAGTCGAGGTGCGCCTGCAGCGTTATCAAGACTTGATTGATCGGATGGCGCGACTTGAATATTCCACCAGCGCCGAGAATGCGCCCAAAGGCTCTGTCACCTTCGTGCTTCAGAACGCGACCGTGGCGCTGCCGCTCGAGGGCGTCGTTGACCTGCCTGCGGAGGCTCAGCGTCTCAAGAAGGAGATCGTCAAACTGCAGGCTGACATCGCCAAGATGGATCAAAAGCTTGGCAACGCCGATTTCGTAAGCCGAGCGCCGGAAGAAGTCGTCGACGAACTTAAGGAGCGCCGTGAAGATGCGGCCGCGGCATTGGCGAAGCTCAAGGCGGCGCTGACCCAGATTGGAAGCGGCCCGTGATGCGCGTGTTCATTACTGGCGCCTCGGGTTTTGTCGGCGGCGCGGCGGGACGGCATTTTGTCTCGAAGGGCTTCGATGTGCGCGCCATGTCGCGCTCGGAAAAGTCCGACAAAGTGCTGAACGCCATGGGTGCTGCGCCCATCCGCTGTGATTTAGACAACGTCACGCCGGCCAATATCGACAATGCAGATCTCGTCGTCCATTGCGCTGCGTTCGTTGAGCAATGGGGCCCAAAAGACGCTTGGCGGAAGTACAATGTCGACGGCGCCGCGCGCATGCTGGCGGCGGCGAAAGCGGCCGGGGTTAAGCGCTTTATCCATATCAGCACCGAGTCTGTGCTTTGGAGCGGGCAATCGCTCCACAATGCCGACGAGACCTATCCTTTGGCGCTCAATTCACCCTATCCTTACGCGGCCACCAAAGCGCAGGCTGAAGTATTGGCCCACCAGGCCAACGCGCCGGGGTTTGAGACGATCATCCTGCGTCCGCGCTTCATTTGGGGTCCTGGCGACACCACGCTTTTGCCGCTCATCGAACACATGGCCAAGACGGGGGGCTGGATGTGGGTCAATCACGGGCGCGCCCAGACCTCAACCACCCACATCGCCAACCTCGTCCATGCCATCGAACTGGCCGCCACCCAGGGCAAAGGCGGCGAGGCTTACTTTATCCTCGATGATGGCGTGCGCTCCATGCATGAGATCATCTCCGGGATGGCCGCTGCGCGCGGTGTGCGACTTCCGGAACGGAGCATCTCTTCTGGCGCAGCCGACTTCGTCGGCGCGGCTTGCGAGTTGGCATGGCGCACGTTTAGCCTCAAGGGAGAGCCCCCGCTCACCCGCTTTTCGGCGATGATCATGTCGCGCGACAGCGTGCTCAATGATGCGAAGGCGCGCCGCGAGATGGGCTATGCGCCGGTGATCTCGGTTGCAGAGGGGCTGCGCCAGCTCGTCGCTCAGGGCCCTTCATGACTAAGGATCGTGCGGTTGTCCGGCTCGCGCGCAGCCACTTGCCGATTTCGATTTGCAGCGATGCCGCTCAGGCATCGCATCGGCGCCCAATAGCATTGCCAAGCCCGTTGGGCTGGTCTTAGTTCACTCTTATGGCCACTAATGAGCCATTGCGGTTGCTTGGAATGATCGGCGGCGTCAGCTGGGAGTCGACCGCGCATTACTACCAGCTGCTCAATCGGCTCGCGCGCGAAAGGCTCGGCGGCAAGCACTCGGCGAAGCTTGTTCTGTGGTCGGTGGATTTCGCGCCCGTCGCCCAGATGCAAGAGGCAGGCGCGTGGAGGGAACTCACCGCCATGATGATCGACGCCGCCAAGCGCGTTGAGGGCGCTGGCGCGGAGGCGCTCGTGATTTGCGCCAACACCATGCACCTGATGGCTGATGAAATAGAGAGTGCGATCAAGATCCCGCTCATTCACATCGCCGATGTGACCGCTGCTGCGCTGAAAACCAAGGGCGTGCGAAGGCCGTTGCTGTTGGCGACGCGTTTCACCATGGAGCAGCGATTTTATCGTGAGCGGTTGGAGCGCCACGGCATCGCCGCGATTGTGCCGGACCCAGAAGCTCGCATGGAGCTGCACCGGATTATTTTCGAGGAATTGGTGCAAGGCCAATTCCTCGATCGCTCACGCGCCAAGCTCGTCGAAATCGTCGCACGCGAGGCAGGCCGCGGCGCCGACGGGGTAATTCTGGGGTGTACGGAATTCGGAATGTTGGCGCCGCCGGAGGCCTTTGATCTACCCACCGTCGACACGGCTCTCGCCCACGCCGAAGCGGCAATGGATTTCGCGCTCGCCGGCCCTGGTTAAGGCGTCTCGATGATGGCGCCGCGGCCAGCTTCGTCGGCGACCGCGAGGCGCGCTCCCGACGCGTCCCAAGCGAGCGCGCTGACCGGCGCTTCGCCAGCTTCGTCTAACTCGATCACGCCCTGATCGGCAAATCGCGCCAGCCAGAGCGCGCCATCGGAATAGCCGACGGCCAACATCTCTTCGCTGGGATGAAACGCAACCGCGGTGACGAGCTTCTCCGGACGAGGGATGAGTTGGAGCGGGGCTTTGCCTTGTGGCCCGCTCTTGCCCACAAATGGCCAGACGATGGCGCTTTCCGCGCCGGAGGTCGCCAGCCAGCGGCCGCGTCTGTCCCATGAGAAGCAGCGGGTTTTTGCGGGGTAGCCGTCCATCCGTAGGTCCAGCTTGTCGGCCAGCCGCCAGCCGTGGAGCGCGTTCTCCTGCATGGCGGTGACCACGTAGTCTGCGCCCGGCGAGATGGCGACCCCAAGGTGGGAGCCCGACCACGGCAGCGAAACCCCGCTATCATCGGCAGTCAGCACATAGCGCAGCGTCACGCCGCCATAATGGCTAATCGCCAGCCGGCGTCCCTTGGGATCGAGCGCGAGGCCGCCGATGGTGGAGGCGTGGGTGAAGCGATGCGCCTCTTCGTTGTCGCGAAACACAATCGCTTGTTTTCCCGCGGCGGCGACGATGAGATTGAGCGCTGCGTTTGTTACAATGTGGTCGACCCATTTGCGCAAATTGGCGAGTGCGACGATCTTGCCATCGGGTGCTACGGCATTGAGTTGGCCATCATCGCCCCCGGTCACGATTTGCTTGCCGCTGGGATGCAGAGCGGCGCTGAGGATGGCGCCGTTGTGGGCCTCGATGCGCTTGGATGGGCCGGCAAGCCCTGCAACCAGCACAACACCGTCCCCGAGCGTGAACAGGGCCTGGTCTTCGAGCCAATGCGCTGATGTCGCCGGCGCCCCAATCGCCAGACGTCGCCCTGCCTCATAAACGTGGGCTGTCACGCCACGCACGCTGCAAAGCCGCGCTCAAGTTCGTTGCGGTCGAGGTTCTTGCCAATGAACACCAAACGCGACACGCGCTTTTCGTCGGGCTTCCAATCCCGCTGGGTGTCGCCCTCGACGATCATATGCACGCCTTGGATCACAAACCGCTTCGGTTCATCGGGAAACGCTATGATGCCCTTGAGCCGCAAGATGTCTGGTCCGCGCTCTTGGGTCAGGCGATTGATCCATGGCAACAGTTTCTCGGCGTTCATCTGCGCCTCGCTGGAGAGCGAGATCGAGGTGATGCCGGCGGCGGCGACGTGGTCCTCGCCCGCATGATTATGCGCGTGGTCATGATCATGATCATGCTCATGATGTGCGCAGGCGTCGTCGCAATCGTGATCGGGCAAAAAATGTGGATCAATTTCGGTCATCCGACCAAGATCGAACGCGCCTATATTGAGGATCGTCTCAAGGGCGACGTCGCCGCGCCGCATCCTGTGGATGCGCGCCGTTGCGTTTATCGCGCGGATCTGTCGCTCCAAAGACGCCAATTCATCTTTTGAGGCTAAATCGGTCTTGTTAAGCAAGATGACGTCGGCAAACGCAATTTGTTCCCGGGCCTCTTCCTGGGACGCCAATTGCTGCTTGGCGTGTTTGGCGTCGACCACGGTGACGATGGCGTCGAGCTTGGTCTTTGCGCGAACGTCGGCGTCGGCAAAGAAGGTCTGGGCCACCGGCGCTGGCTTGGCCAAACCAGTGGTCTCCACCAGAATCGCGTCAAAGCGGCCTTTGCGCTTCATCAAGCCCTCAATAATGCGGATTAAATCGCCGCGTACGGTGCAGCACACGCAGCCATTGTTCATCTCGAACACTTCTTCGTCGGCATCGACGATGAGGTCGTTGTCGATGCCTATTTCACCGAATTCGTTGACGATGACTGCATATTTCTGGCCGTGCTGTTCGGTCAAAATTCTGTTCAAAAGGGTGGTCTTGCCTGCGCCCAAGAAGCCTGTGAGCACGGTGACGGGAACGGGTTCGCTCATGGACCCTAGATAGCTATTTCGGCGGCGCGCGCCAGCGGCTAGGTTGGCGGTTCTGCGAGGGGACCGCGTCCATGATGAAGGCCTGGTGGCATTGGGTTATCTTGATCCTGGGAACAGTGGTTGCGGTGAGTTTATTGGCCGCGGGGGCGCTTGCCTATCTTGTGCTGCGCCTGGATGTGCGCGGCGAGGTCGAGCGCGCTGTGGAGACCGCGACCGGTCGCCAACTCACCATAGCCGGAGAGGTGGGTGTGAGTTATTGGCCGGTTCTGGGCTTGCGCGCGGCCAAGACTTCGCTTGCCAATGTTTCCGGCGGGCGGGCGCCAGCCTTCATAACAGCCGACGAAATCGACATCGGCGTTGAACTGCAACCGTTGCTCCATCGCCAAGTCGTGATCCGCAACCTGGTGCTGCAACGCCCAGATATCGCGTTTGAGATTGACGCTGCGGGTAAACCGAACTGGACTATCACGCCTCAAGCCCGGGGTGCGGCCCCTCCAACGCCGCCGGCAGCGCAAACCGGACGACGCCAGGGGCAAGCCAGCATCGACTTCGCGGCCACCACGCTCCGTGAAGTGCGCATCATTGACGGCCAGGCCACCTATTACGACGCCCGCCACGGCGCTGGCTGGAGCATCGGCGGGATCGAACTGACGACTGCTCTCACCGCGCTCAATCAGCCGCTGCGCGCCACCGGCACCATCACCTACAACGATCAGCCTGTGCAGATCGAAATCGGGATCGCCGATCCCTTGGCGGTGGCGCATGCGCAAACGAGCCCGCTCACGCTGAGCCTTCATGGCGCCTTGCTCAATGCCGCGTTTAGCGGCCAGTCGACCCTGTCAATCGGCGCCATGACCGGCGATGTGCATGCATCGGGGCCGAGCTTGCGTCAGCTTGCAGCCTGGCTCGGCGCGCCCTTCCAAGGCGGCGTCGGCCTTGAACAATTCGATGTCGCCGGCGCCTTGGCGACTGGCAGCGGCGCGTTTGCTTTCTCCAATGCCGGCTTTGCGCTTGATCGCATCAAAGGGCGCGGCGATTTCGTCATCTCAGAACTGCGCGGCAAGCCCTATGTGAGCGGGCGCTTGCAGCTCTTTGATTTCGACATGAACCCGTATCTGCTTGGCCATGCGCCGCCAACAGCGCCGCCTTCGAACGCGCCGGCGCCAGCGCCGTTGCCGCCGCAGAGCGAGGCCTTGCATCCCGAGACGGCGACCGCGAACGCCCAGATTGCAGCTGTCGCTGCCCCGCCGCGGGCTATCGACGTGCAGGCGGCAGCGAGTCCTGCGCCAATCGACTTCTCGGGTCTGCACGCTTTTGACGCCGATCTCGATCTTGTCACCGGGGCGGTGCTTATCCAGCACAGTCGTTTCGACGCGGCGCGTCTGGGCGTTGTGATCAATGACGGGTATCTCGCCGCCACGGTGCAGAATCTCAGTCTTTATGGCGGTTCGGCGCACGGGCGGTTTGAAATCGATGCGCGTCAGCCAGATGCGCGGATGCTCGAAGATATGAGCTTCGACGGGCTCGATGCGCAGCGCTTCCTCTCGGATACGGTCAATTTCAGCAATATCGAAGGCCATGCCGAGATAAGCGCCAAGCTCACAACCCATGGCCACACCATCAGTGAACTTATTGCCCACGCTGAGGGCCAAACTCACATCGAGCTTACGGCAGGGGTGCTGCACGGGGTGGACATGGGCGGGGTCTCCCGCACCATTTCCAATGCTTTGCGCGGGGAATTGATTGCGCCCGAGGCGCGCACGCCCTTTGAGGGCTTTTCCGGCACTTTCGCCATCGCCAACGGTGTTCTGGCGAGCGACAATCTGGGGTTCAACACGACACAATTGCGCATCCTGGGCATCGCCGTCATCGACATTCTCGGCAAACGCCTGGATTTGCGCGTTGTGCCGCGATCGCCGCGCGGCAGCTTGTTCGTCATCCCCTTTTCGGCGCGAGGGCCGTGGAGTCAGCTGCAATACAATAGCGACATCACCGGGCGTGCGTTGCACGCCATCCAGCCGCGCGTGCGTGAAGTGCAAGTCGCGAGCCGCGCCGGCGGTTAAGCGCTCGCCTGCAGGCCTTGAAAAAGACGGTTTCCGGAATTTCGCGCCGGTGCGCCTGCGGAGCTGGTGCCTGGGGGCGGAATTGAACCACCGACACGCGGATTTTCAATCCGCTGCTCTACCAACTGAGCTACCCAGGCGCCCTCGAACCGGCTTCGGGCCGTTCGCGGAGCGAGGGTCTATAGCGGGCGGGCCCTCCACTGTCCACGGCGCTGAAACCCTGCGCTGCGGGTAACTTGAGGACCAGATCGAGGTCACGTCGGGCAAACTTGCTAGGAGGGCTGAGGAGCAAGCAAGCGCGGGCGCGGCGCGCGTGCGCGAGGCAAGTTGGGCGGGTCTTGCTGGACGCGGCTCTGCGTTGCGGCCGAGCCCGCGATTGTTGCGAGAGCCGACAGGCGCCAACCCGCTTAAAGGCGCCGCACTACCAAGGCGGCTTAGGCAAGAGTAAGCCGCGCGTGCGCGCTAGCTGCCCACACTGGCAGGATTTTTTTGCGGGATGCGCGCGCCTTAAAATTGGCGCCACGCCGACACACCGGGCGGGCCTTCAGGTCGGCTGATAGGGCTTCAAATTGCGCCCCCAGACGCGTGGCGGGCCCAACAATTTCCTGGCCCCGGCCTGGGCCCTCGCGGCTTGCCTCGGCAGGGCTTGGGAGCTAGCTTCCGCGCCCCGAATGTGCCGCCTTAGCTCAGTTGGTTAGAGCGCTGGATTGTGGATCCAGAGGTCCCTGGTTCGAACCCTGGAGGCGGTACCACTTTGGGCCCTGACCTGACTTCATGCCTTAAAAGCCCCCAGGCGCGTTACGCTGCGCATGCGGCCGCGGCCAAGGGCTACGCCTTTCGTTCGCTCGACGGCGAGGATGGATATTTGTTCGAGGTGCGCGACGGGCAGCGTCGCGCGACCTTTGCCGCCGGCTCGGGCACCCCGTACGCCTTAAACGACGCGCGCGCCGCAGCGGTCGCGCGTGACAAGGCGTTTTGCGCCATCGTGCTTGGGGCGGCCGGGTTGCCGGCATTGCCTGGAGAGATGTTTTTCGTCACCGCGCGCTGGTCTCAGATGCGTCATCCCGGTCGCGAGTTGGTCGACGCGCAAAACTACCTGTCGCACGTCAACTTTCCGGTATTCTGTAAGCCCATCTCAGGGTCGAACGGGCTTTATGCGGAGGTGGTTGCGAGCCTCGAAGAATTTACAGCCTATGTCGGGCGCGTCTCCCGCGAACATTTCGCCATACTGGTCCAGCCTTATATCCAGGCGCCGGAATATCGCGTTTTCGTGCTCAATGATCGTGCGCTCTTCTCCTACCGTAAGCTCTTGCCGAGCGTGGTGGGCGACGGTCGGCGCACGCTGCGCGAATTGATGGCCATGGCCGCCGCCCCGGATCAGCCGGCGATCGCAAATGTGCGCGCTCGCGACCAAGCTGGAAGGCTCTTCGATCCTGATCGCGCGCCAGAAAAAGGCGCGCGGATCGTGCTTGAGGGGCCGGCCAACCGCGCCGCTGGGGGCGGCGCTGAAGCTCTACGCGAGGGGGCGAGCGACGCCTTGGCCAATCTGGCCAGAGCCGCGGCCGGCGCGATCGGTCTGCGGCTGGCCGCCATCGATGTTTTCGAGCTAAGCGCAGGCGCTCTTACGGTGATCGAGGTCAATTCAAACCCCATGATCGCGACGCTTGAGGAAGCTGGGCGCTGGGATCTCATCGATGCGATCTGGACCGCCAACATCGAAGCGGCTCTCCGGTGAACCCCAGGCGGGCGCCCTATCCAAAATTCGGCGCTGCGGGCGGGCTCGCGCGCGTCAAAGCCATCGCCGCGCGATTGGATATCGACCTTAAGGGGTTCGCCGCCGAAGGCGCGGTGATTGTGGGCTCCAACGGCAAAGGTTCGACCGCGGCCATGACGGCTTCGCTGCTGCAACACGCGCGCGGTCCGGTTGGCCTTTTCACGTCGCCGCATTTGTTTGACTTGAACGAGCGCTTCCGGCTCGGCGACGAGGATATTAGCGACCGCGAACTTGGCCGCCATTGGGATCGCGTTGCTCAAAAGATCGACGCCTATCAGCGCGAGACCGGCGATTCTGCTGGGGGATTTGAGTTTCTTTTTCTCATCGCCGCCGACTGGTTTAATGCCCGCGCCGTCGCCCATACCGTCTGGGAGGCCGGCATTGGCGGGCGCCTCGACCCGGTGCGTCTGATTGAAGCGCGCCGCGTTGGGCTCACCTCGCTTGACTTTGAACACACCGAGCTTTTGGGGCCTACGCTCGAAGCCATCGCCCTCGACAAGATTGCCGCAGCACCGCCCGGCGCTAAGCTCTTTGCGCCTGCCGACATCGAGGTGCGCGATGCGCTTGAAACGGCGTGCGCCGCCAATGGCGTTGAGTTCAATCCCGTCGCGCCATTGAAAGAGGCCGCCGCGCTCCGCGGCGATCACCAACGCCAAAACGCAGCCCTCGCCGTAGCGATCGCGCGCGACATGGTTCCACTGGCTGAACACGAGGCGCAGATAGGCCTTTCCAAGGTGCGCTGGCCCGGCCGCCTTGAAACCATTTCCGCGGAACCGACGATAATCATCGACGTCGGCCATACGCCGCGCGCCATTCAAGCAGCGCTCGACGGTTTCGAGATCATCCGCGGCCAACGCCCGGCGATACTTGTGTGCGGGGCCTCGCGTGACAAAGACGCGCCCGCCATGATCGCCTCGCTTGCGCCAGCGTTTGATCGCATCATCTGCGCCAGCGCGCGCCACAAAGGCGCGCCGTCAGGCGAGATTGCTGCGGTCGCGCGAGCGGCGAATCCGAACGCCGAAATCGCCGTAGCGGAGTCGGTGGCTGACGCGCACGCGCTAGCCGTGCTGAAAGCCCGCGCCGTTGGCGCTGCGATTTATGTAGCGGGGGGACTGTTTTTGGCCGCCGAATTCAAGGCGGTGGATCAGGGCCGAGATCCCGCCACCTTGGCCTTCTTCTGAGCGCCAGCTAAAACGGCCCTTAAGGGGACCAATGCCGCGGACGCTGTTTGAACACCTTTCGCCCGACACCGGGCCCAAGCGGATTCTCGCGCTGGATGGCGGCGGCGTGAAAGGCGTGCTGACCCTTGGCATGCTCAAGATCTTGGAGGCCGAACTCGCCAGACGCTCCAGCGGCGCGGCGGATTTTCGGCTGGCCGATTATTACGATCTCATCGGCGGCACTTCGACGGGGGCGATCATCGCAACCGGCCTGGCGCTGGGCATGAGCGTGGCCGAGCTCGTTGATCTTTATCTACGCCTTGGTCCGGAGGTGTTCGGGCGCACCGCCGGCGACGGGGTTTTTCTGCATTCAAGGTTTGAGTCGAAAAAATTGCGCACAGCTTTGGAAGCAACGCTTGGTCACAAAACTATTGGCTCGGAAGAATTGAAAACTGGTCTCGCCATCTTCGCCAAACGCATCGACACCGGTTCGGCCTGGACCGTCACCAATCACCCGCTCGGCAAGTTTTACGATCCCCCGCCAGAGAGCGGCATTTTTCCCAACCGCCGCTATCGGTTGATTGATTTGGCGCTCGCCAGCGCCGCGGCGCCCACCTTCTTTGATGAAGTGGCGATCGACGTTGAGTTCGACGAAAAGCGCAAAGCCGCTCAACAAGGCTATTTCGTCGACGGCGCGGTGAGCGCCAACAACAATCCCAGTTTGCAGCTTTTCCTATTGGCGCTCGAGCCGGCCTATCGCTTTGCCTGGAAAGCCGGCGCTGATCAGCTGATGATGACCTCCTGCGGCGCCGGATCGCGCCGGCCACGCGTGCAGGGCGAGGTTTTCAAAGGCTTGCCGCCTGGCTTGCGTGGGGTGCATGCGCTGCGCGCCATGGTGTTCGACACCCAGATGCAAGGCGTGATGATGATGCAGGCCTTGTCGACGCCAAAGCGTCCATGGATGGTCAATTCCGAGATCGGCGAGATGCAAGGCGGTTGCGTAAGTGGTATGCCGCTCCTGGACTATCAGCGCATGGACATCGTTCTCGACGAGAAGCCTCGGGCCAAACGCCGCGGCGACCCCATCCCGCCGATGACGTCGCTTGAGCGCATTATTGGCCGCGAACTCGACTCCGAAACCTTGGACGCGCTCGACCGGTTGGACAATGGCAAACCGGGCAATTTGGCGTTGCTTCTAGAGATCGGAGAAGGCGCTGGGCGCACCTTCGTTGACGCAAACTATCCAGACCCGAAGTTCGACCTGCCCGAATGGGGCCCCAAATCATGAGCACGCGAGCGTTCAAAGACCGCGGCTATCATCCGCTTTTGAGGCATTTCGATATCGTAAACTATGACAATGAACTCGATCTGGTCGCACTGCTGCACGCGAGGTGCTCGTTGCTCCGACGCTTGGTGGCGCCAAGATGGGGCTAACTTAAGCGTTACATCCATCATTTCCTGCTAGTTTGAGGCTATGGCCAGGCGAGACAAGCGCACCAAAGGCAAACTCGTTGCTCTGCGTGAGCGCGCGGTCGATTATGCCGCTGGGCGCATGCACGATGCGTGGCGGCGCCAATTCATGAAGGACAATCCTGAAGCGGCCAACCAGCCGCGCCTGCGCATGCGCCAGGGCAAAATGGTTGACGTCAATCAACCATGGGAGCGGCTCGATCCTGCGGCCAAGCAGGACAACAAGCTTGCGGCCTACGACGCTTACGCCGCGGTCGAGCGTTTCCCGAAAAACCGAGAAAAAGCGGCAGCGTTTGTCCATGCCGCATGGGTTAAGCGCAATCGCGCCGATCCCAACCAGCCGCCGGGCCTGTTTAAGCCTTACGCGGAATTGTCAGAGGTCGAGAAGGATAAGGACCGCGCCCACGTCGACGAAATGAAGGACGCGGTGGCGGCGGTGACGTCCACCGCCGAGCGCAAGCGCAAGAAGGCCAAAAACAAGAAAAAAGCCAAAAAGAAGCCGCCGCCACTGGCTTTGGACGCCGCCCTCGCAGAACGCCTGGAAGCAGCTGCGGCCGCTCTTTCCAAAGCCACCGGCGCTGAGCTGAGCGCTGAAGCTTTGCTGGCTGCCGCCGCTGAAGCCGTGCTGGCCATTTGTGATGCGGCCGCACCTGCGCGCCCTCGCAACAAGCGCTGATGCATTGACCATACCGCGCCGCGCTGGCAAGCGGGCGTTTATTGATGAAAAGCGTTGTCATCGTTGGCGCCGGGGCGATCGGTCTCTTTTGCGCGGTGCGTTTGGCCAAGGCTGGGGCGCGCGTCACCGTGCTGGAAGAGCAGCGCGAGGCCATTACGGCTTACGGCGCGATGACATCTGCGTCAGCGGCTGGGATGTTGGCGCCGATTGAGAGTTTAGCGTCGCCCCATGAACAGCTGGCGCTCGCGTCTTACGACTTATGGAAGCGCTGGCGCACGGACGCGCCGTGGGCCGATGCGGTGCGCTTTGATGGCGCGACCATTGTCTGCAAGCATGAGGCCGAGGCTGAAGCGCTCACCAACAATAGTGCGCGGCTTGGGCGAAACGCGCGCGCGCTGAGCCCAGGTCAGTGGAGGGAGCGCACCGGCTTTCGCACCAAACTGGCGCACTGCGTCTGGGCTGAGGATGAGGGCACATGCGATCCGCTGCGCACGCTGAGCGGGCTTGCGATGGAAGCGCGCGAACGGGGCGTCATCGTCAGTTACGGGCAAGACGCGGTTGAGCTCAGCAAGCACAGGGTCTTGACCTTCGAGAAGGAGACCTACGAAGCCGATGTTGTGCTGCTGACGCCCGGCGTTTGGGCAACCGCAGAACTGAAGCGCGCCGCCCCCGCGCTGCAACATATCCGCGCCGGCAAAGGCCAGCTCGTCTCGGTGGAGCTCGAGCATGAATTAAGGCCCAACCTTCGCGCGCCGAATTTCTACCTCGCCCAGCGGCGCGATGACGTTGTCTTGGGGGCGACGTTGCAAATGGACGTCACCAGCCGCTTCGCCGACGCCAAGGCCAGCGAACAATTGCTTGACGCCGCCAACGCGCTGTTGCCGGGTGAAGTGAAACCCAAAGGCCAGGCGTGGGCGGGGGTGCGGCCGATGTCGCCGGATGGCTGGCCGATGCTGGGCTGGAGCGGCGAGTGCCTTATCGCGGCGGGGCACTCCCGCAATGGCTGGCTGCTGGGACCGATCACTGCTGAAATCATCAGCGCTTATGTTATGGACGATCCTATTGCGCCGGCCTGGGCAGCACTTTCGCCGGATAGGTTTGGCGCTGGATAGATTTGGAAACGTATGACCATCGGCATCGAACTCACTGAAGCCCAAGCCGCGATCAAGGCGGCGATCGAAAAGATCTGCAGCAAATACGACGATCATTATTGGCTTAAGGTCGACGAGACCGGAAAATTTCCCGAGGCGTTTGTCGGCGATGTCGCGGACGGGGGCTGGCTGGGCGTGGCCATGCCCGAAAGCGTCGGCGGCGCAGGTTTGGGGCTCAGCGAAGCCGCGCTGATGATGCAGACCGTGGCGCAATCGGGGGCCGGCTTCTCCGGCGCGAGCGCGATCCACCTCAACATTTTCGGCCTCATGCCGATCGTGAAGTTCGGCACTCCAGACCAACAAAGACGCTTTCTGCCCCCCGCGATCAGCGGCCAAGACAGGGCCTGTTTTGCCGTTACCGAGCCGAACTCCGGACTTGACACAGCCAGTCTCGAAACCCGCGCCGAGCGCACCAATAGCGGCTATCGCATCACCGGGCGAAAAATTTGGACCACCAACGCCCAACGCGCCAACAAGATGCTGATCATCGCGCGCACCACTCCAAAGAGCGAAGCCAAGCGCCCCACGGACGGCCTATCGCTATTTTATGTCGACTTCGATCGCAGCAAGATCGAAGCGCAGCCGATCCCGAAAATGGGACGCAAAGCGGTTGAGTGCAACACGCTCTTCATTGACGGCCTTGAGGTCCCCCGCGACGCGTTGATCGGCGAAGAGGGCGGCGGCTTTAAGATTTTGCTGACCGGCCTCAACCCTGAGCGGGTTCTGTTTGCGGTGGAAGCTGTAGGACTTGGGCGAGCGGCTCTCAAGCGTGCGGCGCAATACGCTAAAGAGCGCGTCGTATTCGGACGACCCATCGGTCAAAACCAAGGCGTTGCCCACCCGTTGGCCAAGTCATGGGCTGAACTCGAGGCTGCGAACTTGCTCGCGTTCAAGGCCGCGGCATTGTACGACGCGGGCAGGGATTGCGGCGCTGAGGCCAACGCGGCCAAATATCTTGGCGCAGAAGCGGGCTTCACCGCGTGTGAAAGCGCGGTGCTGGCCCATGGCGGCATGGGCTACGCCAAGGAATATTTCGTCGAACGCTATTTCCGCGAAGCGATGATTGCGCGCATCGCCCCAGTTAGCCGCGAAATGATTTTGAACTTCATCGCCGAGCGCATGCTGGGCCTGCCCAAAAGCTACTAGGCGCAAGCCCATGGGGCGTTTGCGACGGGCGCGTCCGCCCTATCGCTTTGGGGTAAGCCTGGACTGCTCGCAATCGTTGCGGCGCCGTCACTTCGCGTTTACCCGCGATTTAGAAATCAGGCGCAAGCCCCAACGATGAGCGATCCGATTGCGCCTGTTGTCCAAGACGGCGTTCGCGCCGCCATTCAGCGCGCATCTGACGCGACCGGGGTGGACTTTTCGCTCTTGGTGCGCACCGCGCAGCGCGAAAGCTCGCTTAACCCCAATGCGCGCGCGGGCACGTCTTCAGCGCTTGGCGTCTTTCAATTCATTGCCTCGACCTGGCTCGACATGGTCCGCCGCCACGGCGCCCAACATGGGCTCGCTCAATATGCAGCGGCCCTGCAAACCGGCAATGTCGACGCCGCGACGCGCAATGACATCCTGGCGTTGCGAACAGACCCAGAGATCTCTGCGCGCATGGCCGCCGAATTGACGCGCGAAAACGCAAGCCAATTGCAAGCCCAATTGGGCCGTGCGCCCAGTGCGGGTGAACTCTATGCGGCCCACGTGTTGGGGCCGGCAGGGGCTGCAAAGCTGATCGCCGCCGCCGCCCACGACGCGCCCAATGCCGCAGCGCTCTTTCCGCGCGAAGCGGGGGCCAATCACGGGCTCTTCTTCGCCAATGGCCAGACGCTGTCAGCACAAGCGCTGCTCGACCGCTTCAGCCTTAACGCCGATGCGAATTTTAAAACCCCCGTTGGCCACACAGCGATGGCGCCGGCATCGGAGAACGAAATGATGTCGCCGCAATTGGCCCAAGCGCTGTTTAGCATTTCGTTGTTGCCGCTGTTGAACGGCGGCGAGGACGAGCAGAGCCCAAGCGACCCGCTCAACGCGCTCCTGGCTTACACAAAAGCCAGCCAGGCTTGAGCTGCTAGAAGGCCGCGCCAGAGGCGTACATGGCATCGATTTCAGCGGCGCTATATCCCGCTTGGGTCAAGACCGCGCGGGTATGCTGTCCCGGGGTTGGGGCCGGGCCTTTGGGGCCGTCGTCCGCGCCGACGAAGCGAACCGGGGCGGCCGGCGCGTTCACGTGACCGCCATCCTGGGTGGGGGTTTTCACCACGCACCCTGCCGCCAAAGCTTGAGGATCTGCGACCGCCTCGGCCGGGGTCAGCACCGGCGCCCACACCATTTCCTGTTGGTCGAGCGCTTGAGAAATCTCAGCGTACGGGCGTGACGCGAACGCGGCATCCAAGAGCGGCACCAATTGCGCGCCGTTTGCGCGCCGCGCCCGGGCCTTGGCAAAGCGGGGATCATCCACGAGCGCATCTATTTGCAGTGCGCGCGCAAGCTTCGGCCAATCGCGTTCGCCTTGGCGCGTCAGCAAGCTGATCCAGCGGTCATCGGCAGTCTTGAAATAATTGACGAGCGGGTTGGGCACGTCTTGACGGGCGCGGTTGGAGGCAACGCGCCCGCGCGTATGTTGGATGGCAAAGTCGCTGGCGCCTGCATAATGGGCGGTGCGCAAGAGCGATGCGTCGAGCAGTCGGCCCTCGCCGCTGCGTTGGCGCTCATAGAGCGCGGCCATCACCGCTGCGACGATGGCCAGCGACGCCACGTGGTCGCCGAAGGCGGTGCGCAATTGTATTGGCTCGCCGCCCTTGGGTCGAAACATCGCCGCTAACCCCGAGCGCGCCCAAAATGCAGCCGCGTCCATGCCGGGGCGATCTTGATCTGGCCCTTCAAGCCCATAGCCGGTGAGGCTGCAATAAATCAGCGCTTTGTTCCGTGCGCGCACTGTTTGGGGATCGAGGCCGGCGCGCTTTAATCCCCCTGGGCGCACATTGGTGAGAAACACGTCGGCGCTGTCGGTCAAGCGCAGTAACGCTTCGCGGCCTTCGGGCTTGGTTGTATCGAGAATGACGCCGCGCTTACCGCGGTTATCCATCTCGAAAATAGGGTTGATTTTTTCTTCCTCGACGCCGGCTGAGGCGAAGAACAGCCGGATCGGATCGCCGCCCGGCGGCTCGACCTTGATCACGTCTGCGCCCCAATCGCGCATAATGCCCCCTGCGCCGGGGGCGGCGATGTAGGTGGCATACTCAACGACCTTTAACCCTTCGAGCATGCATCCGTTCTCCAAACGTAATGAGCAGGTCAAAACTTCTTTAAGGCATACACGGAAGGCTGCGCCAGTACGGAGGCGAAGAGTCGCCTGCCGCTGCGCGAGAGCGAGCCCCATGCCGATTGTCACGATGCGCGCCTATCTCACCGATGGCGACATCCGCACCCTGATCAAGGGACCAACCGAGGATGATCGCGCGCAGGCCGCGCACAAGATTTGCCGTTGTATCGACGAGGCTGAGCTTTCCGTTGAGGAACGCGCCCACGCCGAGAGCATCATGGCGATCATGGCCCAGGACGCGGCCATATTGGTACGCCGCGCGCTATCGGTGGCGCTGAAAAATTCCCCGAAACTGCCGCGCGACATCGCCAACAAGTTGGCCCGCGACGTCGAGACTATCGCGCTACCTGTGATCCTCAACTCGCCGGTGCTGACCGACAGCGATTTGGTGGAAATCATCCGCGCTTCGCCGCCGTCAAAGCAAGTGGCGGTCGCAAGCCGCGAGTCGCTTTCGACCAAAGTCACCGGCGCCATCGCCGAATTTGCGGTCTCCGCCGCAGTCGAACGCGCGCTCGCCAACGATAACGCCATCTTTGACGAAGAGGGGCTTGAGACCTCGCTAGATCGCTTCGCCGGCGTGTCGAGCGTGACCGCGGCCATGGTGCGACGCGATCAACTGCCGGTCGCAGTGACTGAAAAGCTCGTCTCGATCGTAACCGGCGAGATCTTCGACTATCTCGTCAACAATCATGAATTGCCGCCGCAAATCGCCATCGATCTCGCCGTCGGCGCGCGCGAGCGCGTGACTATCGATATCGTCGAGCAAGCAGGCCGCCAACGCGACCTCCCTCGCTTCGTGCAGCAGCTCAATTTAAACGGCCGCCTGACGCCTTCGCTGCTGATGCGCGGGCTCTGCCTTGGTCACATGGGGTTTGTCGAACACGCCATGGCCGAACTCGCAGGCCTTTCCCACCACCGGGTGTGGCTGATGATCAACGATACCGGTCCCCTTGGCCTTAAGTCGGCGTTCGATCGCGCTGGTTTGCCGCCGCGTCTGTTTCCTTCGTTTCGCGCGGCGATCGAGGTTTATCATGCGATCGAACGCGAAGGCGGCGCCCAGGACCGCATCGTGTTTCGCAAGCGCATGCTCGAGCGCACGTTGACCCTCTTCCAATCGATCCCAAAAGACGATCTCGACTATTTGTTGGAAAAACTCGACGCCACTGGCTTGCAGAGCGAGCGCGCCGCTGCGATCTAGCGCAGTCCAGCTTCTGAAAACGGCGCGCCGCCGCGATCAAAGCCTGCGATGGCGAGCATTTTAGCTTCGATAGCGTTTTGCACGCTTTGGGCGGTCACCACCAGACCGGCTGCTTTAGCGGCCGCGAGCCTGCGCCCAAGCGGGGAGCGATCGCCGCCCTCGATACCGAGAAAGGGGTTGAGGCCGCTGGGCGCATCGAGCACCAATTCGGTGTAGAGATTGCGCGCCCGGGTCGAAAGCGGCAGCGGGCAATCGGGGTCGCCGCGCAGCGCCACGCTCCAGCCGCGCGCGCGCAAATCCTCCGCCAGCGAAGCGCCGTGATTGACGATTTCGCGCTCTGAAAGCTCAAAACAGAGCGCCGTGCGAACGCAGCCGGCTTCGATGGCCGCCTCGCTCAACAATTCAGATTCCAAACTCCCTTGCAGTTCCGCCGGCAAGGCCAAAGTAAGCCCGGTGTACGCGCCCCGCTCTTTCCAGGTCATGCGCGCGGCGCGCAATAGTCGCGCCAAGTTTGAAAAGGTGAACGCTTCATGACTCTGCGGGCGCACAACCCCGCTCGCCAGCGCGCCCACGCGCAGGTCGACGCGCGCCCCAATGGCGAACGCCAAGGGCTCATGACGGGTTTGACGAGGGCGAAGAGGAACGACGTTCATGCTGGCGCTCAACAGGCGCTGATCATGCCTGAACGCCGTTAAGGAACGCGCCTTGTAAGAGGGTGAAGCCGCGTTAGCGTTTAGAGCGGAGCGACCCCAAGCTTGGCCACCTCGCCCTCAAGTGCGGCGAGGGTCGCACCCGCCACCCTATCGCTCTCGGTGCGGACATTGCCGCGCACCGCAGCGCGAATGGCGTCGACATGGGCGCAGGCGAGTGCAGGCGAGCGCTGGGTGATGGCTTTGCCGTCTTCGGTCTCAAGTAAACGGCAAAGCGAGGCGGCGAGTTTGGACACCAAGGGAAAGCCGTAAGTCTCGCCCATGCCTTTAAGGTCGTGGGCGGAGGAAACCAGCGCCTCCTGCGCCGCAAAGCTCCAATCCGACTGCTCCCCAGCCAGGCGCAGGTCCTGCAGACGCTGAACGTCGGCGTCGAGCCATTGCTGCATCGAACCGCCGAGCACCTTGAGCATCTGCTCGGCGCGGTCCACCGCGCTTTCGTCAAATAGCGGGTGTTTGAGGTCGAGTCCGCGCAGCCCAGATTGCCGCGGATCGATCAGGTGGGGGCTCGCCTTAGCCATGCAGGCCACAGCTTCTGCGCGAGTGGTGAACAGAGCGTTGACGCTTCAGACATTAAATTGTTCGCGCAAAATGCGCTCGTCCAGAGCATGCCCGCGGTCGAACAGGACGGTGAGGGCCGCGGCCGGGTCTTCGCGGATTTCGACGACGCAAACATCGCGAGTTTCCAAATTGTCGGCCGCCGCGCTGACAGCGCGGCGTTCTGCCTCGAGCACCTCGATCCGCACATGCGCGCCATGGGGCAAGAGCGCTCCGCGCCAGCGGCGAGGGCGAAACGCGCTGATCGGGGTCATGGCCAACAGACGTGCATTGATGGGCAGGATCGGACCATGCGCTGAAAGGTTGTAGGCGGTGGAGCCAGCCGGGGTCGACACCAAGATGCCGTCGCACAAAAGCTCCGGCATCCGCACGGCGCCATCGACGCTAATCTTGAGCCGCGCCGATTGCGCGGTTTGGCGGATGAGCGAAACTTCATTGAAGGCGCGCTCGGTAACCAGCGCGCCCGACAGGGTTTCACATTTTGCCACCAGGGGGCGAATGCGAACGTGTTCGGCCTTCTCCAGCCGGTCCACCAAACCCTGTTCGGCATAATCGTTCATCAAGAAGCCGACTGTGCCTCGGTTCATGCCATAGACGGGCTTGCGGTCCTTTAATCGCTTACGCAGCGTCTCCAGGATGTGCCCGTCACCGCCCAGGGCGACCACCACGTCGGCCTCGGCCTCTCCAGTGTCGCCATAGGCGTGCCTTAGGCGAATGAGAGCCTCCTGCGCCTCGGGACGCGCGCTGGCGGTAAAGGTCAGCTTCATGGGAGAGGTTGATCGCTCTTTGCTTATCGCGGCGGCGGAACTAGTATCATACCACAACTCAAAGCGGAGCGCGAACGATGGCCGATGATGCAGGCGCCTCTCTCAAGGGACGGGTAAGCGCCGAGGAATGGCAGGCGCGCGTTGATTGCGCGGCGCTTTATCGGCTGGTGGCGCTGCACGGCTGGGATGACATGATCTTTACCCACATCTCGATGCGGGTGCCGGGGCCGGAGCATCATTTCCTCATCAACCCTTATGGCTTCCTGTTCGAAGAGATCACCGCCTCCTCGCTGGTAAAGGTCGACCTCGACGGCGCCATCGTCAGCCCCACTCAGCATTACATCAATCCGGCGGGCTTCACGATCCACTCAGCCATCCATGCTTCGCGCGAAGACGCCCTTTGCGTGATCCATTGCCACACCGATGCGGGCGTCGGGGTGGCCGCGCAAAAGGATGGTCTGTTGCCGATTTCGCAGAATTCGCTGCTGGTGATTCCGAACCTTGCCTATCACGGTTACGAAGGTGTGGCGCTCAATCTCGACGAGCGTGAGCGGCTGGTGAAGGATCTCGGCGACAAGAAGCTTATGCTGCTGCGCAACCACGGCACGCTTTCGGTCGGCCAAAGCGCCGGCGACGCCTTTTTGGGCATGTTCTTTTTGGAGCGCGCCTGCGCCCAGCAAGTGGCCGCATTGGCCGGCGGCCGCGACACCGTGCTGATCGCGCCAGACGCTGCCCAAGAGGAAACGCGCGGCCAGAGCAGAGGCCTTGGCATGGTGGCGGGACTTGCTTGGCCTGGGCTATTGCGAAAACTGGATCGGCATCTGCCCGGTTATGACGCCTAGCGGACGCGTTGGCGCTTACGCTTGCGGTTCTAGCGTTGCGTCTCTTTCGCGCGTCGATCTTTAAGGTTGTGAGTTCACCATCAGATAGGCAATTACGTCGCGGCGTTGATTGGGATCACGGACGCCTGGAAACGACATCCGCGTGCCTGGGATATAGGCGGATGGTCCGCTCAGCCATTGTTGCAGGTGATCGGGGTCCCAGACGAAATTCTTGGCCTGCATGGCGGAGGAATAGCTGTAGCCGGCTTTGGCGCCGACCCGGCGCCCGACGACGCCGTATAAATTCGGCCCGACCAGATTGATGCCGCCTTCATTGATGGTGTGACAGCTCATGCACTGGGCAAACACCGTGCGTCCGCTCTCATAGCTCGCCTGATTGTATGGTGCCGGGAGCGCGGCGGTTTTTGCCTGCCATTGCGCTGGCGAGGGTTCCGACGTGGTGGCGGCGGTGGTTGCCTCGGGCGGGGGTCCGCCGCCCTGACCGCAGGCGGCGAGCGCCAATAATAGGCCAGCAGCAAGAGCAAAGCGCATGCACACATCCGTCGTGACAGGAACGCGAAGTTCCCACCACGCCGGCCTGGAAGCAAAGCGGAACTGACGCGGCTTAGCGCCGCGCGGTGCCGCCAGAGGGACTCGAACCCCCGACCCCCTGATTACAAATCAGGTGCTCTACCAGCTGAGCTATGGCGGCGCGCAGGGCTCTTTTGCCAGCGACGGCGCAGCGACGGAAGGGTGCGCAATGTCGTGAAATCGACGCTGTGGCCTCCCCACAGTGAGATCGCTCGTCTATGGTCGATGGAAGTCGCGCCGATACTGGGACGAGCATCGGCCCGCTTTTAGGT
>Ga0209698_10001883_pt1 | contig 24092 bp, 15 predicted proteins | sample LitLauG_LLR_2012_FD_187203 | JGI IMG/M metagenome (GOLD analysis project Ga0209698, IMG submission 187203) | Freshwater sediment microbial communities from Pennsylvania, USA - Little Laurel Run_MetaG_LLR_2012 (SPAdes) (version 2) | ecosystem: Environmental > Aquatic > Freshwater > Creek >... | reverse complement strand
CGCCGGACAGGTCTGGGTCAGGCCGCTCGCCGGCGGCGCGCGCGCCGTCGCGCTGCTCAACCGCGGCAGCACCCCACGGGCGATCTCCACGGCCACCGCCGCACTCGAAATCGCGGCCGCGCCGCGCTACAGCGTGCGCAACCTCTGGAGCGGCGAGCTGCGCTCCACCGCCGGCCCGATCTCAGCCACCGTGCCCGCTCAGTCCACAGTGCTGCTGCGCGTCTCCGCGGGCTGACGCGCGCTCACACCGTCACCGGCGCCCGCGATGACCCGCGCGAGGCGCCCACCGACGCGACACTCACGAGCACGATCCCGAGCAGCGCGCGCGCGCTCAGGCCCTGGCCCAGCACCACGAAGCCCGCCAGCGCCGCCACCGCCGGCTCGAGGCTCATCAGCACGCCGAACGTCGCCGCCGTGATGCGCCGCAGCGCTTCCAGCTCCAGCGAGTAGGTGATCACCGAGGACAGCACGCCCACCGCCGCGCCCTGCGCGAGCAGCTCCGGGCGCAGCAGCCGCGTGCCGGCCGACGCGATCCCCACCGGCGCCACCGCGGCCGCCCCCACGCACATCGCCAGCGCGAGGCCGCTCGCGTCCTCGAAGGTCCTCCCCACGCGCGCGTTCACCAGGATGTAGTAGCCCCAGAAGCAGCCCGCCAGCAGCGCCAGGCCCAACCCCAGCCCGTTCAGCGAGCGCCCGCCCGCGCCGTGCGTCAGCAGCACGATCCCCCCCACCGCCAGCGCCACCCACACCAAGTCCACGCGCCGGCGCGAGCCCGCCAGCGCGACCGCCATCGGCCCTACGAACTCGATCGCGACCGCGATGCCCAGCGGGATCCGCGCGAGCGCCTCGTAGAAGGTCAGGTTCATCGCCGCCAGCACCACCCCGAACCGCGCCGCCAGCGCCAGCTGCTCGCGCGTTGCGCCGCGCAGGCTCGACCGCCGCACCGCCGCCAGGATCAGCGCCGCGCTCGCGAGGCGCACCAGCGCTGTGCCGCCCGCGCCCAGCCGCGAGAACAGCGTCGCAGCCAGCGAGGAGCCCAGCTGTACCGACGCGATCCCGCCCAGCACCAGCGCGCCCGCCGGCACGCGCCGCAGGGGCGTATGGCGAGGCTGCCCGCCTGCGCCCCCCCGCGCCGCGCTCAATGCCCCGCGAGCGGCGCCACCGAGCGCAGGAACGGCTCCACCGAGAGCGGCCGCCCCGTCGCCCGCTCCACCAGCTCGCCCGTGTCGAGCCGGCGGCCGTGGCGGTGCACGTGCTCCGCCAGCCACCGCGCGATCCCGGCGCACTCGCCGCGCCTGAGCTGCTCCTCCTGGGAGCCCAACTGCGCCGTCAGCGCCTCCCACAGCTGCGCCGCGATCAGCACCCCCAGAGCGTAGCTCGGGAAGTAGCCGAAGCTCGCGCCCGCCCAGTGCACGTCCTGCATGCAGCCCAGCGCATCCGTTGGCACCTCGAGGCCCAGCAGGCGGTGCACGCCGTCGCGCCACGCCGCCGGCAGGTCCGCCACCGCCAGCTCGCCCTCGATCATCGCGAGCTCCAGCTCGAAGCGCAGGATGATGTGCAGGGGATATGTCACCGGGTCCGCCGAGACGCGGATCAGCGACGGTGCCACCCCCACCAGGCACGCGTGAAGATCGCCCGCGTCCACCGTGAAGCCGCCCACACCCAGCTCCGCCGCCAGCACCTCCGTGAACGCGCGGTCGCGGCCCACGTGGTTCTCCCACAGCTTGCTCTGGGACTCGTGCACCGACATCGACGTGCCCGTGCCGAGGTTCGTGCGCGCGAGCGCCGGGTCGATCTGGCGCTCGTACAGCGCGTGGCCGTACTCGTGCAGCGAGCTCAGCAGCGACTCCACGCTCGCGTCGCTGTAGCGCGTCGTGATGCGCGAGTCGCCCGCGCCGATCCACGCCGAGAACGGGTGCGCCGAGACGTCCACCCGCCAGCCCTCGCCGTCCACGCCCAGGCGCGCCAGCGTGCCCGCCACCGCCGCCCGCTGCGCCGCCACCGGCACGTCCAGCGTGCTCTGCGGCGAGTGACGCTCGGCGGCCTTCACCAGCTCCGGTAGGCGCTCCGCCAGCGAGCCGAACAGCGCGCTCAGCTCCTGTGCCCGCAAGCCGAAGTCGTAGTCGTCAAGCAGCGCGTCGTAGATCCCCTGGCCCGGCCTCGCCACAGCGCGCCCGTACTCGCGCGCGAGGCGCACGTTTCGCTCGAGCGCCGGCGCGAACGCCGCGAAGTCGTCGCTCGCGCGCGCCGCCTGCCAGATGTCCTGGCCCTCCGCGCTCGCCGCCGCCAGCTCCGACGCGAGCTCCGCCGGCACCCTTCGCGCGCGCTCCCAGTCGCGCCGCGCGATCCGCACGATGTCCGCATCGATTCCGTCGAGGTCCGCGCCGTCCAGCTCCGCGAGCCAGTCCCCCAGCTCCCGCGCCGTCGCGCGCTCGTGGCGCACCCGCGCGAGCAGCGCCATTTGCAGCGCTCTCGCCGCCGAGCCCTCGCGCGGCATCATCACCAGCTGGTCCCAGGTCAGCAGCATCTCCACGCCCTCGAGGTCAACCAGTTCCGCCGTTCTCTCACGCAGCTGCTCCAGGGCGCCCATCCGCAAGAGGGTATGCGCAAAGCACGCGCGCATGCCTGCGCAGCGCGCCATCATGGCGGGGAGATGCGACTCGTCGAGCTCGACAACATGAGCCACGCCGACTGGGTCGAGGTGCTCGACGGCGAGCGCGAACCGTTCGGCGGCGTCGGCGAACTGCTGCGCTGGAGCGAGAAGAGCACCCACGTGGGCATCCGTGACGATCACGAGCGGCTGCTCGCCCTCGGCGGCATCGGCCCCGCCCAGATCAGCGTCGCCGGCTCACCGCCGTTCACCGTGATCGGCCTCGGCAGCGTGATCGTCACGCACAGCGCGCGCCGGCGCGGCCTCGCGCGCATGCTCGTCGCGCGGCTGCTCGAGCTCGCTGCCGAGCTCTCGCCCGAGCTCGGCGCGGAGCGCGCAATGCTGTTCTGCCTGCCCACGCTGATGGCGTTCTACGCCGGATTGGGCTTCCGCGCGATCGACGCGCCCGTGTGGGCCGAGCAGCCCGGCGGGCCGGTCGAGATGCCGCTGCGCGCGATGTGGAAGGCGCTGCACGCCACGCCCGGGTGGCCCGCCGGGCGCGTCGAGGTGCTCGGCGAGCCGTTCTGAGCGCCGCGCGCGAGATGTCGTGCGCCTCGGGCATCCGCGGTCGTGCCTTTGGTGAGTCGTCCAACTTTCGCCTACTGCGCTAAAGCCGCCCGCGCATCCGTCCGAGGCGCACGCATGAGCAGAAGGCCCGCCGCCACGCTCGCCTGCGTCCTGCCCGCCGCCGGGCGGGTCGCCGGAGCGCTTCCCGCGCGCGCGCTCGCCGTGCGCGCGCTGCGCACGCTCTCGCTCGCCGGCGTGTGCCTGTACGCCGCGCACTGCCTCGCCGGCCTCGGCGGCACGCGCTCCGACCCCTTCTTCGAAAACTGGCTGTTCAACGGGCTGCTGCTCGCGGGCGCCGCCCTGTGCCTGCTGCGCGCCGCATGGTCCGACAGCGAGCGCGCCGCCTGGAGCGTGCTCGGCGCCGGCATCGCGTGCTGGGCCAGCGGCGAGGTGCTGTACACGCTGCACCCCTCCATCCTCGCTGGCGGCTTCCCCACTGTATGCGACGCGCTGTGGCTCGCGTTCTATCCCGCCGCGTTTATCAGCCTCGGGCTGCTCGTGCGCGCCCGCGTGCGCCAGTTCTACGCGAGCCTTTGGCTCGACGGGACCGTCGGTGCGCTCGCGCTCGCAGCACTCGCCGCACGGTTCGTGCTGCCCCCCATCCTCGCCGGCACCGGCAGCTCGCTCGGCGCCGTCGTCGGCGACCTCATCTACCCGCTGGGGGACCTGCTGCTCGTCGGCTTCGTCGTCGCCGTGCTCGCGCTCACCGGCTGGCGGCCCGGGGGCGTGCTCGCCGGCGTTTCGCTCGGACTCGCGCTCGGCGCCGTCGCCGACACGCTCTCGCTGTACTGGTCAGCGACCGGCCACGGCGGCGCCAGCGCCTTCGAATGGCTGTGGCCCGCCTCCGCGGTGACGCTCGGCCTCGCCGCGTGGCGCCCCGCGCGGCCCTCGCCCGTGATCGGCCTGCACGGACGCCGCCTGCTCGTCTTCCCGCTCGCCTTCTCGCTGTCCGCGCTCGCGCTGCTCGCGTTCGCAGAGCAGCACCCGCTCGGACAGGCGTCCTACCTGCTCGCGCTGCTCACGATCGCCGCCGCGATCGCGCGCATGGGCCTCACGTTCTCCGAGAACCTCGCGCTCGTCGAGCGCAGCCGCCACGAGGCGCTCACCGACCCGCTCACCGGCCTCGGCAACCGCCGCCGGCTGATGCTCGCGCTCGAGGAGGTGCTGCAGGCCGCGCACAGCGACGCACCCTGGACGCTGCTGCTGTTCGACCTCGACGGCTTCAAGCGCTACAACGACAGCTTCGGGCACCCCGCCGGCGACGCGCTGCTGCAGCGGCTCGGCAGCAAGCTCAGCCTCGCCGCGGTGCCCGACGGGGAGGCCTTCAGGCTCGGCGGAGACGAGTTCTGCGTGCTCGCCCCCACCGCGCAGCGCAGCACCCAGGAGCTCGCCGAGGCTTCGCGAGCCGCGCTGACCGAGCGCGGCCAGAGCTTCGACATCTCGGCCGGCTGCGGCGCCATCCTGCTTCCCGTCGAGGCCGCCGAGCAATCCGCAGCGATGCGCCTGGCCGACGAGCGCCTGTATGCGGACAAGCGCTCGCGGCGCACGTCCGACGCACCCGGACAGCTGCGCAGCGTGCTGCTGCAGGTGATGGCCGAGCGCGAGCCCGACCTGCACGAGCACCTCGCCGAGGTGGCCGTGCTCGCACGCGCCGTCGGGCGCAGGATGGGCCTGCACGGCGAAGACCTCGACATCGTCGTGCGTGCCGCCGAGATGCACGACGTCGGCAAGGTAGCCGTGCCCGACGCGATCCTGCAGAAGCGCGCCGCGCTCGACCCCGCCGAGCGCGCCATCATCGAGCGCCACTGCGAGATCGGCGAGCGCATCCTCGCCGCCGCGCCCGCGATGACGCCGGTCGCCGAGCTCGTGCGCGCCAGCCACGAGCGCTGGGACGGAAGCGGCTACCCCGACCGCCTGGGGGGCCGCGCGATACCGCTCGGCGCCCGCATCATCGCCGTCTGCGACTCCTTCCACGCGATGCGCAGCGACAGGCCATACAGCCCCTCCGTCTCCGAGCGGGACGCCCTCGCCGAGCTGCGCCGCGAGGCCGGCGCGCAGTTCGACCCAGCCGTCGTGGAGTCGTTCTGCGCGGCGCTCAGAGACGGCAGCCTCGACGGTGCCGGCCCCGAGATACGAGCGCGCGAGCTGAGCCTCACCTGATCCGATGTCCGCCTTCAAGCTCGCCAGCACCTCGACCTGCGCCCTGCTCGCCGCGCTCGCCGCGTGCGCTCCCGCCGCCGCCGCGCCTGCCTACACCGCCTACGTGTCCGACTTCGGCGCGAACGCCGTCACCCCGGTGGACCTCGCCGGCGAAACCGCCGCGAGCGCGATCCCCGTCGGCAAGGAACCGAGGGGGATCGCGATCACCCCCGACGGCGCCACCGCCTACGTCGCCGACTACGGCTCGGCCGCCGTCACCCCGATCGACCTCGCCACCAACACCCCCGGCGCGACGATCCCCGTCGGGGAAAGACCGATCGAAATCGCGATCACGCCCGACGGCAAGACCGCCTACGTCGCCAACTACGCCTCGAACACCGTCACCCCGATCGACCTCGCCACCGACACCCCCGGCGCGCCCATCCCCGTCGGCGCCCAGCCGTTCGGGATCGCGATCACGCCCGACGGCAAGACCGTCTACGTAGCCGACTACGGCGCCGAAGCCGTCACGCCCATCGCGACCGCCACGAACACCGCCGGCAGCCCGATCCACGTCGGTCTGCAACCGAAATGCATCGCCATCACCCCCGACGGCGCGAGCGCCTACGTGGCCGACTACGGCTCCAACGCCGTCACCCCGATCGACCTCGCCACCAACACGCCCGGCAACCCGATACCCGTCGGCAGCAGGCCCGTCAAAGTCGCGCTCACACCGGACGGCAGGACGGTGTACGTGAGCAACTACGGCTCGGAAACCCTCACCCCGATCGCAACCGAAGGCAACACCGCAGGCGCGCCGATCCTCGTCGGCGGGGCGCCCGTGGGCGTGGCCGTCAGCCCGGACGGGAGCAGCGCATACGTAGCCGCCAGCGCCGAAAACGGGCTCACCCCCGTAAACCTCGCCGGTGGGCTCGCGGGCGCGCCGATCACCGTCGGCGCCAGCCCCTACGCGCTCGCCATCACGCCCGACCAGGCGCCCGTCGCTGCGCTCACCGTGACCTCCGCGGCCGCCGGGCCCGCCACGTCCTTCGACGCGTCCGCCTCGACAGTCGCCTACGGCACGATCGCCTCCTACGCGTGGGACTTCGGCGACGGCCACACGCAGAGCACCTCCACCCCGACCGTCTCCCACGCCTACGCGGGCGCCGGCGAATACCGCGTCACGCTCACCGAGACCGACTCCGCCGGCACCTCCACCGGCGAGGTGTTCACCGGCCAGACCGTCAGCCGCGACGGCCGCGCGGGCGCGCGGACCTCGCGCACCGTCGTCATCGGCGCGGCCCGCAACGGCTCGGGCCCGGCGCCCGGCGCGGGCGCCGGGCACACGCGCGGCCCGCAGAACCCCCACGGCTCCGGCCCGCTCCCCGCCTTCAGCGTGCCCGGCTCGCTCACGCTCGGCCCCGAAGGCACCCTCGCCGTCACGCTGCGATGCCCCGCGAGCGCCATCCGCGGCTGCGCCGGGACGATCTCGATCACGCTCGTGGAACCGCACAGGGCGCACACGGCGCGCATCATCGCCGTCTCCGCGCGCTGCGCGCGCGGCTGCCGCAACCTCGGCGCGAGCCGCTACAACCTCGGCGCAGGCTCGACCGCACGCGTGGTCGTGCACCTCGCCCCCTACGGACGGAAACTGCTCCTGCGGCGCGGCACGCTGCGCGCGATGCTCACCGTGACGGCGACCTCTCAGGCCGGCGCGAGCGCCCTGCGGAGCGCGATGCGCGTGATCACACTGCGAGCCCCTCGCCGTGCGACGCGGACGGCTGCGCGGACGGCTGCGGGGACGAGTGCGGGGACGAGTGCGGCGCGGCGGGGGACTGCGGCGGGGCGGGCGCCCGCGCGCTCGCGTGCGTCGGGCCGCCGGCGAACTCGCCGCTGACCCTCAGGAAGGCGTCCACGACCGCGGGGTCGAAGTGGCTCCCGCGCTTGCGCTCGATCTCGGCGACCACGCGCGGCAGCGGCCAGGGCGCCTTGTACTCGCGTTCGGAGCAGAGCGCGTCGAACACGTCGCAGATCGCGCATATGCGTCCCACCAGTGGGATCTCATCCCCCCGCAGCCCGTACGGGTAGCCGCTTCCGTCCCAGCGCTCGTGGTGGGTGCGAGCGACCACCTCGGCCATCTGCAGCAGCGGCGAGCGCGACCCGGCGAGCAGCGCGGCGCCCGCGGTCGTGTGCGCCTTCATCTCCTCCCACTCGCCCTCGTCGAGTTCGCCGCGCTTGAGCAGCACGCGGTCGGGCACGCCGATCTTGCCCACGTCGTGCAGCGTGCTCGCGATCCGCAACCGCTCGGCGTCCTCCGCGCTCATGCCGAGCTCCAGCGCGAGGCGCTCGCAGACGCGTCCCACGCGTTCGATGTGGGCGCCGGTGTTCTCGTCGCGAAGCTCGGCGGCCTGCGCGAGCCTGCTGATCACCTCGAGCTGGGTGTCGGAGAGCTCGGCGGTGCGCCGGCGCACCGTGTCCTCGAGCGCCGCGCCGTAGCGATCGGCCATCTGGCGCTCCCACGTCTCGGCGAAGTAGCTCACCAGGCCCGCGCCCAGGGTGCTCCCCGCGAGCGTCGCGAGCGGATAGGTCGCGACCAGGATCACGCCGTCACCGAAGGCGAGCTGCACGAGCAGCGTGTACGCGAGCGCGAAGGAGACGCCCGTCAGCAGCGCCCTTCCCGGCCGCAGCGTCAGACAGCTCAGGGGGATCGCCAGGCCCGCCAGCACGATCGTCAGCAGCGCAAGCCAGAGTGGACCGTCCCGCAGCGGGTTGCCGTGCAGCGCGGTCCAGATCGAGTCGGCCTGCACTTCCGGCCCGGACATCCCCGTGGACGCCGTCACCGACGTCGCGTGGATGTCCTGCAGGACCGGGCTGGTGGCGCCGATCACCACGATCTTGCCGGCCACCGCCGAGCGGGGGACGCGGCCCTGCACAAGGTCCGAGAAGGACACCGTCGGGACCGTGCCGACGGGCCCCGGGAAGTCGATCCAGGCAGCGCCGTGGTCGAAGTCCGAGGCCGGGATGATCCGCCCGCTCGCCTGTTCCGCGGCCATCACCGCGATCGACTTCACCCCGCCGACCGAGTAGAGGTAGCGCTGCAGCACACCGGTCGAGTTCGCGCGGAAGTTGGCCGCGGCGGCGCGCGCGTGGGCGCGGGCGAGGTTCGCCTCGCCGCCCAGCACCTTCGTTTCGCCGTGCGGGCCGATTTCCGTCGTGGCCAGGATCACGTTGCCCGCGCGCGCGACCGCTTCGTAGAGCTGCAGGTCTTCGCGGTACACCGTCGGCTGGGTGAACTGCGCGTCGTAGACGATCGTGCCCGCGCCGTCCCTGTGAAGCGCTTCCACCGCGCGCGCGTCGAGCGAGCGCGGGAACGGCCAGCGCTGTTCGAGCGTGTTGAGCGTCCTGTTGTCCACGCCGACCACGACGACGCCGTCGGGGTGGACGGTGCCCCGCAGCGCAAAGCGCGTGTCAACGCTCGCGTGCTCGATGCCCGCCCACGCGCCCGTCAGGTAGGCGAGCGCGCCGAGACCGGCCGACAGCAGCGCGACCGCCAGCAGCAGCCGCGCGTGCGTCGGGCCACGCGCTCCGCGCCAGGCGCGGCCGCTCGACTGCGTAGCGCCCGACATCGCTCATCGACCGCCGCTAGGCGGCACCGCGCGCGCCTCCACCGGCGAGCACAGGAGCAAGGGGATTCCTCACATGAGGTCTCACACCGGAACGCTTCGGCCGGTCCGCGCGCGGGCTTGAGCCGTGCGCACTTCACGCCCGACCTGGACGGATGTCGCAGTCGCGGCCGGCGCCGGCATGTCGAGGTGTCGAGCTTCCCCGCAGCGGTTCACGCGGCCCGGGGAGAGAGTCGAAGCACTGCCACCAGGGGCAGTCGTGACGAGTCAACGCACACATCGGCGCCCGCAGCGCGGGCGCCAGCCGGGAGGCGAGGCCGATCGGCTCAGGCGCCGCGGCATCGCGGGCGAGTCCGGCGACACGCTGATCGAGGTGATGATCAGCGCGCTGATCGTCGCGGGCGTGGTGATGGGGACCTTCTACGGCCTCGACAGCACCAACCGCGTCACCGCCTTCGAGCGCACGCGCGCCGAGGCCGACACGCTCGCGCAGGCGGCCGAGGATCAGCTGCGCAGCGAACCGATCTCCAGGGTCGCGGAGCTAGAACGCGAAGCGCACACCGAAGCGATCGTCGAGAACCACACGAGATTCACGCTGCGCACGACAGCGCAGTACCGCTCCGCGACTTCCGGCAGCGCCAGCTGCTCGGGCGGCGCGGCGAGCGCCGACTACATCGAAACCGCCACCGCCGTGAGCTCGCCCGCGCTGAACAGCTCGCACCCGGTCATCGAGACCGCCATCATCAGCCCGCCGCCCGAGACCGCGCTGCTCGTGCGCGTGCTCGACTCCGCCGAACCGCTCGGCGGGATCGGCGTGACCGCGACAGGGCCCGCGCCCTCCACCGCGTCGCACCACAGCAGCACCTCGGCGAGCGCCGGCTGCGCGACCTTCCCGCTCGCGCCCGGCGAATACACCGCCAACGCCTACCGCGCGGGCTACGTGACGCCCAACGGGTACGAAAACTCGGCCGAAGACCCCACCTACAAATCCTCGAGCACGAAATACCTGGTCGCCGAGGCGACCGCCACCGACACCGTCGAACTGGCGCCCGCCGGGCAGCTCGAAGCGAAATTCACCTCGGGCGGCGCGGCCGCGGAAGGCGACACCTTCGTCGCCTCCAACGCAGCGATGGAAGGCCCGCGCAGCTTCGGCACGCTCGGCGCCTACCACGCCGCGATCAGCACGCCCAACTCGATCTTCCCCTTTCCCGCCTCCAAGAAATACGGGATCTATGCCGGCACGTGCTCCTATGACGCGCCCGAAGCTGTCGGCTCCGCGAAAGCGGTCGAAGCGCAGGTCTCCCCCGGCGGCTCGAGCAGCGTCGAAGTGCCGCTGCCGCCGCTGCGCGTCGAGGTCTTCAGCGGCACCGGCAAATCCTCCAAAGGCAGCGCTGTCAGCGGCGCCGTGGTGCGCCTCGCCGACACCAGGTGCTCGACCGTGCGCGAACTGCACACCAACTCCGAAGGCAGGCTGCCGCTCGCCGGCGTGCCCTTCGGCACCTACGAACTGTGCGTCACCGGAGGCTCGAGCGGCCCCGCCGCCGGGCGCAAGTACACCACGCCCGTCTTCCAGAACAACACCGCGACCGGGCCTAGCGAACTGACCGCGATCACCAACGACGCCGGCCAGCTCGAAGGCGGCTACGCCGTCGTCTACCTGGGCTCGGGCGCGCCCGGGTCCCCCGGCACGCTCGCGAAAGGCTCGACTTGCCCGTAGGCGCACCCACGGCGTCCGGCCGGAGCTGGTGCGCCGCGCGCGCCGCACGCCGACTCCCGCGCGCGCGCCGCGCCGCCGCCGCGCAGGAGGGCTTCACGCTGATCGAGCTCGTGATGGCCACGGGGCTCTCGGTGATGGTGATGCTCGTCGCGCTCACGTTCCTGCAGTTCACCTCCAACGACGTCGCGCGCATCACCGAACGCACGCACAGCACCGAAGCGGGGCGCCTGGCGATGGAACGGGTGATGCTCGAACTGCACTCCTCGTGCGTCGCCCCGGGGGTTGCCCCGATCCTCGAAGGCAGCACCGAATCGCGGCTGCGGTTCCTCAGCGGCTACGGGCGCGAAGCGAGCCTGACGAGCATCGAAGCCCACGAAGTGCTGTTCTCGCCCGCCGCGGAAGCCGGCGCGGGCTCGATCCTCGAGAGGAGCTGGCCCGCCACGCTCGTCGCATCCAGCGACCCGCCGCGCTACGCCTACAACGAAGCGCAGGCGCCCTCCTCCACGCGGACGCTGCTGGCCGGCGTGCGAACGAGCCAGGCCGAAGGGGGCGGGGGCGGCACGCTGCCCGTGTTCCGCTACTACCGCTACTACCGCGAAGGCGACCCCTCGGCGGCGATCGGGCAGCTCGACCCCGAAGCGCTCAGCGGCGTGCTCGCCGGCGAAGCGCGCTACGTCGCGAAGGTCACCGTCACGTTCACCGTCGCACCCCCCGGCCGCCTGCCCGGGGGCGCCTACGACGACAGGCCCGCGCCCTTCGAAGACTCCGCCATCCTGCGCCTCGCGCCGCCCTCGGAATCGGCCAACACGCCCAACCTGCCATGCGCGCCGAGCACGTGAGCATCGCGCCGCGCGAGCGCGCACGCGCACGCGACCTGCGCGGCGAGGAGGGCATCTCGATGATCATCGCGATGACGGTCATGCTCGTGACCTCGCTGCTGCTGGCCAGCGCGTTCACCTCCAGCCAGGGCGAGATCCACCAGACCAGGCGCGACGTGGACGCCAAGCGGGCCTACTACGCGGCGCAGGCGGGCGTCAACGACTATCTCTCGCACCTCACCGAGGAACCCAACTACCTGAGCTTCTGCACCGAACCCTCCCCCGCCGACCCCGCGCTCAACCAGGAAGGCGAAACCAGCCACCGCGCGACGCTGCCCGGCACCGAACTGGAAGCCTCGCCCGAGCAGTACGCGATCGAGCTGCTGCCCGCCGCGAGCGCACCCGCCAAAGACCGCAAGTGCGACCCCGCGAACCTCGTCGAAACGATGATCGAACAGGCCGGCACCGCGGCGGGCGCCTTCCGCATCGAGTCGGTCGGCTACGCCGGCGGTGAACAGCGCGCGATCATCGCCACCGTCAAGAACGTCGGCTTCGTCAGCTTCGTGTGGTTCACCAAGTACGAAACGTTCGACCCGACCGTGTACGGCGAACCCTACAAATCCGAATGCGCCGCCTTCTTCCACCGCCGGCCCGCCTCGTGCTACGAGAACAACTTCTTCACCACAGGTGAAACGGTCGCGGGGCCGGTCCACACCGAAGACCACGTGGGCATCTGCGGAAGCCCCGTGTTCGGGCGCTCCGCCGCGGACCGCATCGAGTTCGCGAGCCGCGAAGAACAGGGCGGCGAAGGCTTCTCCACCGAGGGCGTGTGCGCCGGCGCCGCGCCCACCTTCGTCGGCGCCCACATCCCCCCCGAACAGGTGCCCGAACTCGAACCGCCGCCGGGCGACGAAGAACTCGAGCACATCGCCGAACCGGGCTACAACTTCACCAACAGGACCGAAATCGTGCTCAAAGGCGAATCGATGATGGTCACCAACGGCGGCTCGAGCGAACTGAAAGCCTTCCCGAAAAACCACCTCGTGTACGTCTCAGGCGGCTGCAGCGCGTCCTACTCGCCGTTCGGCCCGGTGCCCGGCTACGGCAGCGACTCGAGCTGCGGCAACGTCTACGTGCGCGGCGAATACACGCAGTCGCTGACGATCGCCGCCCAGAACGACGTCGTGATCAACGGCAGCCTGATCGGGCCCAACACCGAAGGCACGCCGACCGGCACAGCGATGCTCGGCCTGGTCGCGAACAACTTCGTGCGCGTCTACCACGCGCTGTCGGGCAGCCGCGGCCCGCGCCAGGGCGAATGCTCCTCCGCGACCAACGCCGCGGGGGACCTCGTGGAACCGACGATCGACGCGGCCATGCTCGCGCTCAAACACGCGATCATCGTCGACAACTACGACTGCGGCAACGCGAGCCTCGGCAACCTCAACGCGCACGGCGCGCTCGCGGGCCTGTTCAGCAACGGCTCGACAGGCGAGTTCGAAGGCAACGGCACGCTGATCCACGGCTACTCCTGGAACCTGCACTACGACACGCGCCTGCTCGCCGAGGAGCCGCCGCACTTCCTGAACCCCGTGCGCGCATCGTGGGCGGTGCAGCGCGAGACGCTCGTCGGGCCGGCGTGAGAGGCGGCGCGCGGGGCTAGGGCTGGTCCTCGAAGCTCGCCTGCACGTGCTCGAAGCCCTTGAAGCGCTGCGCCGCGGCGTACAGCGAGTAGGCGCGACGGTCGGCGCTCGTCAGCTCGGCCGCGTCGGTGAACGGCGTGAGCAGCGCGCGCGGCCACAACCGCAGCTCGAGCACGACGTTCAGCTCGGCGCCGAGCACGAGCACGAGCGACTGCAGGTAGATCCAGCCGATCGTGCCGAGCACGATCGCGAAGGTCCCGTAGAGCTGGTTGGCGTGGTGCAGCTCGTGGGTGACGTATGCGGCGCCCCCGACCTGCAGGAGCTCCCACATCGCTGCCGCGAACAGCGCCCCCCGCATCACCTGCGCGGGCGCGAGCGCGGGCGCGGTGAGCAGCATGAACGCGCCGGTGAAGAGCGCGAGCGCGAGCGCGAAGGAGAACACGTAGCCGAGCGCGTGCAGCGCGAGCCCCAGCTCCGAGGTGAGCCCGTTGGCGGTCGCGAGCGCGACCGTCACGCCGGTTGAGACGAGCACCGCCGAGCCGAGCAGCGCGAGCAGCAGCAGGCTGCGCAGGCGGCTGTGCAGCGGGTTGCGTTGCTCATTGCGCGGGACGCCGTAGATGTGGTTCATGCCGACCTGCGCGACCTGCATCACGCCGGTGCCGCCGTAGAGCGTGCCGAGCACGCCGACGACGATGCCGAGGGTGCTGCCGTGGAAGCTGCCGAGGTTGTCGCGCAGCTGGCTCGAGAGCATCGGGATGTTGCGCAGCGCCGAGCTCTCCAGTTCGCTGCGCAGCGTGGGGTCGCCCTGCAGGAGGAAGCCGGCCGCGCTGAAGAACAGCAGCAGCAGCGGGAACAGCGCCACGAAGGCGTAGTAGGTCAGGGTCGCCGCGAGCTGCGTGCCGCGATCGTCGAAGAACTTGTAGAGCACTCCGAGCGGCAGGCCCAGCCGGCCATGTTCGCGCTGGTAGCGGTCGAGGCGCTGGAGCGCGCTCACGTCGCTCACTCTAGGCGCTCGCGCGGCGCGAGCGGAGAGCCGGCACAGCCGCGCCTATGCTTCAGCGCGTGCCCGACCCGGAGCAGGCCGTGCTCAAGCGCTCCTGGCGCGAGGCGGTCCATGAGCTGTCGCTGATCGAGCGCCCCTCCGCATCGGAGGGCGAGCGCAGCGCGGCCGAGCTGATCGCCGCAGACCTGCGCGAGCGCGGGCGGGAGACCGTCGTCGAGCAGGAGCTCGCCCACGGCGGCTACTGGTGGCCGCTGGGCCTCGCCAACCTGCTCGCGCTGCTCGGGGCGCTCGCCGCACGGCGCCGCGGGCGCGCGGCGCGGGCCGCGGGCGCGCTCGCGGCGGGCGTCGGCGCAGCCGCGGTGTGGGACGACGTCGGCCACGGCAGGCGCTGGTTCCGCCGCGCGCTGCTGCCACGGCGCCCGACCTGGAACGTGCTCGCGCGCGCGGGTGACGAGGACGGCGAGCGCACCGTCGTGTTCATCGCCCATCACGACGCAGCGCACTCCGGCCTGATCTTTCACCCCGCGCTCGGGAGCATCGGCCCGCGCCTGTTCCCGCGCCTTCACGAGCGTGCAGGGCGCACGCTGCCGATCCTGTATGCGGTGTGGCTCGGGCCGGTCGCGATCTGCGCGGGCGCGCTGCTTGGCCGCCGCGTGCTGCGCCGCCTCGGCTGCGTGCTCGCCACGGGCACCGTCGCGGCGATGATCGACATCGGCGCGCGGCGCTCGGTGCCGGGCGCGAACGACAACCTCGCCGCGGTCGGCGTGCTGCTCGCGCTCGCGGAGAGGCTCGATCGCGACGCTGCCGCGGGCGTGCGCGTGCTGCTGCTGTCGACGGGCTCGGAGGAGTCCTTCAGCGAGGGCATGGAGGCGTTCGTGGAGCGCCACCGCGACGAGCTCGCACCGCAGAGCACCGAGTTCGTGTGCCTGGAGTGCCTCGGCGGCCCCGAGCTGATCGTGCTCGAGGGGGAGGGCATGCTGCGCATGCGCGACTACACCCTCTCGGTGCGCGAGGGCCTCGGCGAGGCCGCGCGGCGCGCCGGCGTGAAGGTCACGCGCGGGCTGCGCACGGTGGCGGCGAGCGACGCGCTGATCGCGCTGCGCGAGGGCTACCGCGTCGGCACGCTCGCTGCGATCGACCACACCAAGCTGCCGCTGAACTACCACTGGCCCAACGACGTGCCCGAGGAGCTTCACTGGCAGACGGTGGAGGATGCGCTCGCTGTGTGCGAGCGCTTCGTGCTCGACCGCGCGCGCGGCTAGCGCGCGGCGGGCGGCGGCGCCACGGGGGGCGGCGCTGCGGAGACTGCGAGCACGGTGTTGGGCGCGAGCGAGAGTCTCGTGGCGCCGTGACTCGACGCGGCGCTCACCACGTGAACGCCGGCGCGTGTAGGCACCAGCGCCTGCACCTGGAGTGCGCCGGTGGCGCGCAGCAGCAGCGGCTGCGCCTTGGCGCCCTCGTTGTCGAGGATCAGCACGACTGCGCCGCCGGGCTGTGAGATGGCGCTTGCGAGGACGCCGCGGCCGGCGTGGACCGAGCGCACCGTCGACCCGACCGCAAGCCAGCGGTTCAGCGCGAGCAGCGCACTCTGCAGCGGGCGCTGCAGCACTGTCGAGCCTTGCACGAGGAACGGGTCATAGGAGTTGCCGCTCAGGTGAAAGCGCACCTCGCGAAAGCCGCTCTTCAGCGCGGAGAGGACGAAGCGCACCGCCCACACCGAGGCCGCGGGGCTGTCGGAGACGCCCGCGACGCCGCCGCAGGAGGCGGAGTTCGCCTCGGAGATGAGAGCGGGCAGGCCTTCGGCCTGCGCATCCGCGACGACCCACCGAAGGCGTGCCGGCGCATCGGCGGCCGAGCTCGAGAGCAGCCCGCCGATCGTGACCGCGCGCGGGGTCGAGCACGCGGTGAGCGGGTACATGTGCACGCCGACTGCCTGGACATGCGTGGCCTTCAGCACGCGCGGCAGCTGTGCGCGCCAGCGCTGCGGCAGCGCGAGTTCGGGTCCGATCAGCGGCGCGCCGCCGAGCGCGGGGCTGAGCTCGCCGGCGAGCTGGACGTAGAGCTTGGAGGCGGCGAGTTCTTCTTCGGGCAGCGGCTTGTCGAGTGAGGCGTAGTTGGGCAGGCCGTAGAGGTCGGGCTCGTTGCCGATCGAGAAGCTGAGGCCGTTGACGGCCGCGGCGCGCGCTTCGCCGACCATCTGCTGAGCCCACGCGAGGGTGCCGGTCCTCATGTCGAGGCCCACCGTGAGCGGGTCCCTGGAGCTCTGAAGCAGGCAGTGAAGGGCGCTCCAGAAGTTGCTCGGCAGCGGGTAGAGCGTCGCCGCTTCCCAGGAGGCGGGCGGCGTGGCGAGCACCCCGGCGGGCGCGGTGAGGTCCTGGCTTGCGCCCGCGAGCTGCAGCGCCGGGGAGCCGAGCGCGATCAGTTCGTGCGCGAGCGCGGGCGGCGGGCAGGCGCCGCTGCCGAGCGCCGCGGCCATCACCGGGTACTCGACCGACAGCCCGACGGGCGCCGTCGAGACGGGGACTCCGGGTGCGGCGACGAGGCTCGGTGCGATCGTGAACTGCAAGGTTTTGCGCTTTGCCCGGGCGCCGGGCTTCGCCGCGCGCGAGCGCGGTGCGGCGGCGTGCAGGGCCGGCGCAGGGCGGGCGCGGGCCGCGGCGGGGCCCGACCCCACGGCCGGGCACAGCAGCGCGATGAGAAGGAGGGCCGGCGCGAAGGCGGACCGGCGCGGCGCACGGATCCGGGACGGGCGCGGCATCAGGCGCTGACGAGCTCGATCCAGTCGAGCGGGCGCCCACACAGCTGCGTCGCGTCCTGCGGGGCGAGTTCGATCAGTTCGCTCGGCGGGCTTTCGGGCTGGAGCGCGACGGCACCCAGCCAGGTGAAGCCTTCGGTGGCCACACCGCCTCGGCTGGGCCGCAGGTTTTCATCGCCGCTGCCGGGTTCCAGGAGGTTGGCGTGGGGATAGCTGAACCCGAACGTGTGAATGCCGACGGTGAGCGAGATGTCGGCCACGTGCGCGTAGCCCCCGAGGACCGAGAGTTCATGCTCGACCGCGCCGACACGGCGCCCGTCCACCGTCACTTCGAACCCGCGGCCGAAGCTCCCGTCGAGCCAGAGTTCGTAGACCTGGCTGCTCGCGACGGCGATGTGACCGACGGCCTGCCCGGGGGCGTCGGGGGTCAGCCTGTGTTCGGAGGCGTTATGCGCCCAACCGCGGGGCCATACGGTCTGATCGCCGTGCACGACGATCGGTGCGGGGCGCTCGGCGGCCACGATCCGGGCGTGCTCGCGGAGCGCCTGCACGGAGAGGCGCCGCAGCTCCGGGCAGGGCGCGGTCGCGGCGGGTTCACCCAGGGAGATGTGCTCGAGGATGCTCATGGCGGGGTGCGCCGGCCGCTGCCAGAGCTCGTAGTAGCGCCCCTGCCAGGCCAGGTGATAGATCGACGGCGGGCGGCTTTCCACCGGTGAGCGACGGGTGACGATCGAGCGGTAGGGTTCGAGTTTCGAGAGCGGGAAGAAGTCGAGGTCGCCGATTTCGACGCCGTTCTTGCCAAGCAGGAGGGGCGTGCCGTCGCGCAGGAAGTGCCGTTCGGCGTATTTTTCGTATTCGTCGAAGAACGTGGGGCCCTTGTCCGCGAGAAGGCGGCCGATGTGCTGAAGCTCGGCTAGCCGCGGGCGCGGAGCGAGGGTCACGTCGTGATAGGCGAGGACGTTCGACCACAGCACGCCGCCGGCGAGCGCAACCGTGGCGAGGAGTCCCGCCGCGCCAATCGCCGGGTGCGGGCGGCGCATGGCCCACAGCATCCCCGCGCCGCTCAGCGCGGCGGTGAGCAGCGCCGGCGAGGAGATTGCGAGCGCCTTCGCGACGACCCAGGGCGTGCCCCCCGAGAGGTACACGACCACACATCCGGCGACCGCCACCGAGACATAGAACGCGAGCCCGAAGCGGCGGCCACGGACGCTCAGGAACAGCCCTGCGGACACCGCGAGCGCGGCCGCGCCGATCAACAGCACGGCGCCGAGCGTCGGCGCGGTCGCACGGAAGTCCCCGACCGGCCAGATGCCGGCCAGCTGGAAGACGCTGAGAGGATGTATGAGGCTCCCCAGTTTCACCTGCGCCGACTGGCCACTGGAGAACAGCTGTTCGATCAGCTGGCCCCGGTTGTCCAGAAAGCCGGCCAGGACCACCCACAACGGGACCACGAACGCCGCCGTGAGCCCGCCCAGCGAAGCGACGGATCGGAGACTCGCGCGTGTCCCCGGGGTCGGCTGCGCGGCACGTGCCCAGGCGATCACCACGAACGCGAGCGCAGGCGCTGCCCAACCCGCCGCGCCCGCTCCGAGCGTCTGGATCAGCGCCCCCGCCGCGACCGCGAGCGGGATCAGCTCTCGCGAGCCGGACGGGCGCCGGGCGATGGCCGCCGCGCCCAGCGCGGCGCCCAATGCGAGCAGAAAGGCGGCCGTCATCTCCTTGATGCCACCCCACAGGCTGTAGCCGTAGAGCAACGCGGATTGGGCGGCGATAAACGCAAACAGCGCCCGCAGCCGGACATGGGAGACGATCGGCGCCATCAACGCGCACAGGCACAGTGCGAGAGCTGACGCGCAGAACGCGAGATACGGCTGCAGCACCCAGGCGATATCGATCCCGGTCAGTGCGCGGGCGACGCCGGGGAGCATGAAGGACCCGAGCGGGTAGGTACGCACGGTCTGTTCGAGTTCGCGGGTGTAGGTCGATTTCGCGAGGCCCGCGACCGAGCGCCCGTGCGACATCACGTTGTCGATGATGTTGAACCACGTCGAGGTGTCATCGAGCTTGACGTACCCGGCGAACGTCGCCTGCCCGGAGAGCAGCACCGGCGCTCCGTACACGAGCAGCACCCCGAACGCGGCGAGCAGCGGCCAGCCGGCGAGCCTGCGCCCGGGCCATGCGAGCACGAGGCCCGCGAGCGCGCCGGCGGCGACCACCGATGTTGCGGCGGGCGCGGTGGCCGTGAACGCGGTCAGCGTGCCAGCGACGACGAGCGCAGCGGCGAGGCCCAGCGGGATCAGCAGCGCATCGTCAACCCGCGTGGCGGCGATCCGCTCGACCGCGGACCCCCACCCCGCGCCGATCGCGGCGAGCACCAGCGGAAACAGGACCCACGAGAGAATCACCTTCGGGCACGCCTCTGCATGTCGGCAAAGCTACCGGAAGCCCCGCGCGCGCTCGCGGCGCGTACTCAGCTCGCCGCGAGCTTCAGGGTGATCAGCGTCGCCCCGGCGCCGGCACCCGCCGCATCCACGGTCACCGAGAGCGTCTTGACCTTCCTGCTCGACACCATCTTCGCGAGCGCACCCGTCACCGTGATCGCCGGAGCGGAGATCGTGATGTGAACGCTCGACGCCGCCGCCCTGAGGGCGATGACGAGCGTGCCGTGGCTGGCCCTCGTCGTGAACCGGGGGGAGCTATGGCCCACCATCACACGGAGTGCCTTCGCGAGGCTCCGCTTCGAGCCAGAGAAGCCCATGCCCTTCGGCAGGGCGATCGCGATCGTCTCCAGCGACGCCGCCTTGCCGGCGGCGGTGATCGTGAAGGAGAGCTTGGCCTTTCTACGGCCGACACCCGACAGGGAGGCGTGCGAAGCCGAAGCGTGCCCCGCGTGCGCACCGCCGCCCGGGCCCGTTGATCCCGTGACGCCCACCGTGGCCGTCGTCGCACTGCCGGGCGAGCCCGGATCGAACGTCACCTCCTGCCCCAGGGTGTCGACGGCCGTGCACTGGGTGGGAGACGGGCACGCGACGGCCAGCAGACGCTCTTCGGCGTTGAGCGTGGCCGGCACCGGCGTGCCCGGCGAGGTCGGGTTGAAGGTCACCTCCTGGCCCGATCGATCGACGGCGGTGCACTGGGATTCGCTCGGGCAGGCGATGGACGTCACGAAGCCGTTGTCGATCTTCACCGGGGCGGGGGTGCCGGGCGAGGCCGGGTTGAACGTGACCTCGACGCCGGCGTAGGAGACGGCGGTGCACTGGCTCACCGACGGGCACACGACGCTGTCCAGGGACTCGGCGTCGGTGGGGCCGGAGATGATCTGGTGCGGCGCTGACGCTCCCGGCGAGGCCGGGTTGAAGGTGACCTCGTGACCGCTGTAGTCGACAGCGGTGCACTGGCTCGGCGACGGGCACGACACGCTGTGCAGCGAGAAGTTGTCGTCCACGATCACGGGCGCAGCGCCGCCGGGGGAGGTCGGGTTGAACGTGACCTCCTGGCCACCGTAGTCGACGGCGGTGCACTGGCTCACCGACGGGCAGGCGACGCCCAGCAGGAAGTCGGTCGCCCCGCTGTCGATCGGGGCCGACGCCGGCGTTTCGGGGGATGTCGGGTTGAACGTGATCTCCTGCCCTTCGAAGTCGACCGTGGTGCACTGCGTCGCGGACGGACAGGCGACGCCGTGCAGGGCGACGGCTTTGCCGGTGTCGATCACGGCAGCCGAGCGGCTCGTCGGCGCTGAGGGGGCGAACGTGACCTCGCGGCCGCCGAAGTCGACGGCGGTGCACTGCCCGACGGACGGGCACGCGATGCTGTACAGGTAATCGTCACCGCCGGTTTCGCGCGCGATCCCGGCGGTGGGCAGCGCTGCAGCGATGCAGCACATGAACAGCAACGCGAGCGCGCCGGCACCGGGGAGCGCTCTCCGGGCGAGTGGGCGCGCCGCCCTCGGCCGCACGGACATGAGCGGCTCGCGTACCCTTCTCAGCTCGCCGAGAGCTTCAGGGTGATCGGCGTCGCCTTCCCGCTCGCGGCGGCTGCGGTCACGGTGATCGACAGCGTCTTGACCTTCCTGCTCGAGACCATTTTCGCGAGCGATCTGGTCACGGTCATCGCCGGAGCGGAGACGGCGACCTGAACGGTCGATACCGGGGCCTTCAAGACGATCACGAGCTTGCCGTGGCTGAGCTTCGCGGTGAACCGGGGCGTGCGGTGGCCGACCGTGATGCGGAGCCCCCTGGCGAGGCTCCCCTTCGAGCCGGAGAAGCCCAGGCCCTTGGGCAGGGCGATCGAGATCGTCTTGAGCGAGACCGCTTTGCCGGTGGCGGTGATCGTGAAGGAGAGCTTGGCCCTCCTGCGCCCGACACCCGAGAGCGACGCGTGCGAGGCCTGGGCGGTGTGCGTAGCGCCGCCGGAGCTCGATGAGCCCGGTCCGCCTACCGACGTCGACCCGCCGGGCGAGCCCGGGTTGAACGTCACCTCTTGACCCGCACCGTCGACCGCGGAGCATTGAACGACCGATGGGCACGCGACGCCCAACAGGAGCACTTCAGAGTCGATCTTGACCGGCGCCAAGGAGCCGGGCGACGTCGGGTTGAAGGTCACCTCCTGCCCTGAGCGATCGACAGCGGTGCACTGGAAGCCATCGGGGCAGGCGACGGCGGTCAGGATGCCGCTGTCGATCGTCGCCGGCGTGGGGGTTCCGGGTGACGTGGGATTGAAGGTCAGCTCCTGGCCGCTGTTGGCGACAGCGGTGCACTGGCTCGCCGACGGGCACGCCACGCCGCTCAGCGACCCGTCACCGAGAATCGTGTGCGGGGTCGGTGAACCCGGCGAGGCCGGGGTGAACGTGAGCTCGCGGCCGCTGTAGTCGACCGCCGTGCACTGGCTGACCGACGGGCACGCGATGCCATGCAGCCCGGTGCTGGTGCTCCCGTCGATCGTCACCAGGGTCGCGCTGCCGGGCGAGGCGGGATTGAAGGTCACCTCACGCCCGCCGTAGTCGACAGCGGTGCACTGGCTCACCGACGGGCACGCTACCCCCAGTAGGAAGTCGGTGAATCCGCTGTCGATCTGCACCGGCGCCGGCGTTCCCGGGGACTGCGGGTTGAAGGTGACCTCACGACCCGCGTAATCGACCGCGGTGCACTGTGTCGCAGAGGGACAGGCGATGCCGTGCAGCGGGGTCCCGCTGTCAATCGCCACCGGCGTGGGTGTTCCCGGCGACGTTGGATTGAAGGTGAGCTCCTGTCCGGCGTAGGACACGGCGGTGCACTGGCTCACCGACGGGCACGCGACGCTGTACAGGTAGTCGCTACCGCTGCTCGCGACTTGAGCGGTCGGTAGCGCCGCCGCGACGCCGGCGCACACGAGCAAAAACGTGAGTGGCAGGGCGCCCAGCAGCATCCTGGCGCCGACCCGATACTCCCTTTGCAACGACACGCAGGTGAGGCTAGCAAACGCCGACGAGCGCCGCGCCACCTGCAGCGCGCCCTGCGCGACGCGCCGCTACTGCCCCCATTCCTGGATCCGGCTGTTGTATGTATCCGCCACGAACAGGTTGCCGGTGATCGGCCCGACCGCCAAGCCCTCGGGGCCGTATTTCCCGAACTGCCCGTTGCCCGACCCGATGGTGCCGAACGCCGCGATGAACGTCCCAGTCGAGCTGAAGGCCTGCACGCGGCTGTTGCCGGCTTCGCTCACGTACAGGTTGCCGGTCACCGGGTCCGCCGCGATGGCGTACGGGTAGCTCGATTTGCCGTTGCCAGAGCCTTTTTCGTCGAACTGCGCGAGGGGTGCGCCGAGCGTCGAGAACTCCTGCACCCTCTGGTTCGAGCTTTCAGCGATGTAGAGGTGCCCCCCGTCGAACGCGAGACCATATGCGGTACCGATCTGCCCGACACCGCTGCCCGACGCGCCGAAGCCGCCCAGATAGCTGCCGGTCGGTGAGAACTCCAGGATGCGCGCGCCTTCCGACAGCTGTCCGCTACTCAACACCCAGACGTTGCCTTCGGGGTCGACTGTGATGCCGCGGGGTTCGAGCAGACGTTCTCCGAAAGCGCGCAGGTATTCCCCGGACGGGCCGAACTCCTCGACCCGGGCATCGCCGACGTCGGTCACGTACACGTCCCCGGCGGCGTTTGCCGCAATCCCGCCGATCCCCTCGAATTGTCCGGCACCCGACCCCGGTTCGCCCAGCTGTCTGACGTATTTGCGCGCCGGGTTGTACTCCACGATCCGGTTGCGACCCGCGTCTGCGACCCATGTGTTCCCGGCCGCGTCGACCGCGATCGCGTTGGGCAGGCGGAACTTGACTTCCGCGCTTTCGTAGCGCGTGATGCTCGCGCTGTAGGTCGGCGGTTCGCCCGCCGCGAATTCCTCGATCCGGTTGTTGTAGGTGTCGGCTACGAACACCTTGCCCGCCGAGCTCACGGCGACGCCCTGCGGCCCGTATTTGCCGAACTGCCCGTTGCCCGACCCGACGGAGCCGAAGGTCGACTTGAATGCACCGGTGGAGCTGAACACCTGTACGCGGCTGTTGCCCGCTTCGGTTACGTAGAGGTCGCCCGACGCCCCGGCTGCGATCGCGTAGGGGTAGCTCGACTTGCCGGTACCGGAGCCTTTTTCGTCGAACTGCCTCACGAACGTCCCACCGGTTGAGAACTCCTGCACCCGCTGGTTCGAGCTTTCCGAGACATAGAGGTTCCCACCGTAGAACGCAAGGGCATTGGCCTGCCCGATCTGTCCGGCGGCGCTCCCCGAGGCGCCGAAGCCGCCCAGGTAGCCACCCGTGGAGGAGAACTCGATGACCCGCGAGCCTTCGCTCAACCCGATCGAGCTCAGCACCCATACGTTCCCTTCGGAGTCCACCGTGACACCGCGCGGTTCGGCCAGGTGTTCTCCGAAGCTGCGCAGGTATTCCCCGCCCGGCCCGAACTCCTCCACACGGGCGTCGCCCACGTCGGTCACATACACGTCGCGCGATGAGTTCACCGCGATGCCCCCGATCCCCTGGAACTGACCCGCACCCGAGCCCGCTTCGCCGACCTGCCTCAGATAAGCGCCCGCCGAACTGTCCTCGACGAGGACGCCGTTCCCGGTGTCGGCGACCCATATGTGGCCTTCGGAGTCCACCGCGACCGCGCCTGGCATGCGCAGCTTGATTTCCGAGGTTTCATAG
>Ga0209698_10001882_pt1 | contig 24102 bp, 25 predicted proteins | sample LitLauG_LLR_2012_FD_187203 | JGI IMG/M metagenome (GOLD analysis project Ga0209698, IMG submission 187203) | Freshwater sediment microbial communities from Pennsylvania, USA - Little Laurel Run_MetaG_LLR_2012 (SPAdes) (version 2) | ecosystem: Environmental > Aquatic > Freshwater > Creek >... | reverse complement strand
CCAGATACTTGAGCACGTGCTGGGGACCGCCGAAGGGAGGCTTGGCGTAGACGACCCACTCCTTCTGGCGGAGTTGGTGGAGCAGAGCACGAAAGCGCGCCGGGTCACCGCGCCTACAAAATCTGCCTGCGCCGAGGGTTGAGAGCTCAAGCGGACGAACTGCGGGGCCACTGAAGCCTGCGGAAACAGCGCCACCGCCAAGTCGCTAGGCGTAATAGCGGCGCCTTCTTGGACGTTGCGCGCAGCCACCAGCACTTGCTCGCCGACGATCGCCGGCGCGGCCTGGGCGCTCTGGCTCTGGGGATGGGCGCCGATGCCTCGAATGAGGAACAGCGCCCCGATCGCTGCGACGGCGGCGACGACCAATACGATCACCTGACGCGCTGACATGCCTAGTTACTCCCCGCGTCGTAGCCCCAGGCCCGACCAAATCATGTTCGTGGCTAAGGCAGGGTTAATGCGTTGGCTGCGAACGGAAGCGTGGGCAGGGCCAAGAGGCCGCCCACCATGATGGCGACGCCGTAGGGCAAACCGCTCTTCGGCGTTAATAAACGAGTTACAAATGGCGGCAGGCCAGCCAGCAGCGGCGACCAGTTGCGCGCCGTAAGGATCGCTAGCGCCAGCGCTCCGCCGGCCACGGCGGTGCCGAGAATAAAGACAGGAAAGGCGCCAAGCCCGGTCCAAACCGCCGCGGCGGCAAGCAATTTCGCGTCGCCGCCGCCCAGTACGTTGGCCTGAAAAAGAAAGAAACCAACCGTTAAAATGGCCAAGCCGAAGGCGTAATGAACCCCAATCTCAAGCAGCGGCGCATGGGTCAGGAGAGCGAGCGGCCCAAACAATGCGGCCATCGCCACAGACAGCCAATTGGGAATAGTGAGCGAGGCCACGTCCGAACACGCCGCATACACAAGCAGGCCCGCGAAGGCCGCGAGGGCGATCAGCTCAATCATGCGACCTAGTTGGACCGCGCCGCGTCAAGAAAGATTTAAGAGCCGTAAGTCCGCTTGAAAGAAAGCTGAACGCAAAGAAAAACGCCGCCTCGGGAGGAGGCGGCGTTTTGAGAAGGGATATTCAAAAGGGCGCAAACCGGGCCGCTCGATGAGCGGCCCGCCTGCGAAGCTGGCTATTAGCCGCCCGACGCGCCGCCGAGCTTGGACGAAACCGAGTTGAACGTGTTGTTCAAGCCCGTGCCGACAAGGCCAACCGCGGTGATGATGGCGACGCCAATGAGGGCGGCGATCAGGCCGTACTCAATCGCGGTCACGCCGTCTTCGTTCTTCATAAAACGCTTCAGAGCAGACATTTACATTTCTCCGTATGTCGAGTGCTTTCACCGGCCCGAGGGAATGTCGCACCCGACACCCAACCCAGACGCAAGTGAGAACCTACCCGAGTGCGCTTAACGGCTCGCCCAACGAAATTGGTAAAACTTGTGTTGAGGACGAGGCGATTTTTCCCCGCTTTGGGCGAGGCCGGGGCGCCGCGCGTTAGCGATACGACAACCATTGTGGCGTAGCAGTTTATATCTGTAATTCGGAGCAGGCTTTATGGGCACCCCACGCTTTCGCGCCGCGATCGCTGCTCTCGCCGCGGCGGCGACATTGTTCGGCGCCAACGCTGCGTCGGCCCAGGATATAAGAGTGGCGCTCGATCAGTCGTTTCCGCTGCGCCTCTCGCAGGCCGCGGAAGGCGTGGCGGTCGGCAATCCCGCCATCGCCGGGGTTTCGGTCCAGAATGATCATTTCCTATTCGTGACCGGTCGTTCCTATGGCTCAACGAATTTGACCATCCTCGGCGACAACAATCGGGTTTTGTTTGCGGGACGCGTGGTGGTCATTCCCGACGAAGCCGGCGCGGTCATCGTCACCCGCGGCACCGACGTGTCGCGCCTGGAGTGCAATCCGGTCTGCCGGCCCAGGCCCGATATCGGCGACGCCAACGCCGGTCCGATGAACGAACAAATCACCGGCCACGCCACCGTCGCCACCGGCGCCATATCGCACTGACCTCAAAGTCGTTTCGGCAACGACCATCACTTGACGCGCGCTGCTAAGGCGCGATGAGTTCGGTCATGGAACATCCAAAAACGCCAGGCGAAGCCGTTGATCGGCTCGAACATTTGCATGCGCAAGCCGTCAGCGCGCTGATTAAGGCGATCACGCGTTTTGCCGAGAACGGCAGTCCCCCTGATCCCGACGAGCGCGCGCGCTTTCGCTACCCGGAATTGCGCGTCACTTACTTGCCAGGCGCGCGGGCGCCGAAATTGGCGCGCGCCTATGCTCAACTCACCTGGCCCGGCGAATACGCCGCCACCATTACCCAACCGGCCTACTTCCGCGACTATCTGATCGGGCAATTGTCGCTTCTGATGGCCGACTACGACGCTCAACTCGGCGTACGGGTGAGCGACACCGAGATCCCATACTCGTTCGTTCTGGATGCTGCCGGGGCGGCCGCGTTTGAAAAGGTGCCGGCCGAGGATCTTGCCACCTATTTCCCGAGCCCCAAGCTGTCCCAAGTTGGTGACGAAGCAGTCGATGGCTTACGCAGCACGCGCCTGGATGGGGCGCGGCCGCTGGCGCTGTTTGACGCCCCGCGTATCGACTATTCGCTAAAGCGCATCGAACATTATACCGGCGCGCCATGGCAGGACGTGCAGCCTTGGATCCTGTTCACCAATTATCAGCGCTACGTCGATGAATTCATCCGCTGGGCCGCAGCGGCCGTCGAAGGCGGCCCCAAGGGCTGGTCGCTTTCCTGTCCGGGCGGGGTGCGGGTCGCACCCGGCGAGGCCAACGCGCAGCGCAAAGCATTTGATGCGCCATGGCCCAAATATCAAATGCCGGCCTACCATCTGACGACGCCAGATCGCAACGGCGTGACGCTCGTCAATATCGGCGTCGGCCCATCCAACGCCAAGACCATCACCGATCACCTCGCTGTATTGCGCCCCCATTGTTGGCTCATGATCGGCCATTGCGGAGGTTTGCGGCATTCCCAGCGCATTGGCGATTACGTGCTCGCGCATGCCTATCTTCGACGCGACAAAGTCCTTGACGATCGCGTGCCGCTCGAAGTGCCGATCCCGGCAATCGCTGAAGTGCAGGTGGCGCTGCAGCAAGCTGCGCAAGGCGTAATTGGGGGGGGCAAGGAGGAATTGCTGAAGCGCATGCGCACCGGCACCGTAGTGAGCTACGCCGATCGCAACTGGGAGCTGAACTATGCCCAAGAGCGGCAATTGCTTTCCCAATCCCGCGCCGTCGCCGTCGATATGGAAAGCGCATGCATCGCCACCCAAGGCTTCCGCATGCGCGTGCCCTACGGCGTGCTTTTATGTATTTCCGACAAGCCGGTGCACGGCGAGATCAAATTGCCGGGGGTAGCCGATCGCTTCTACGATAGCGCGGTGAACGCGCACCTGCATATCGGTTTGGAGGCTATAGTCGCGCTCAAGCAAAACCGCGACCGCCTCCACTCGCGCAAGCTGCGCGCCTTTGACGAGCCCCCGTTCCGCTAGGCGAGAGGGCGCTTTTTATGAGCGAGCCGGTTTAAAAGCTGGCCCCAGTCGGCAGCCCCAATCGGCAAGCTTGGACGGGCCTTCGGCGCGCAGCGAGCGCCGATCGCGGGGTGTTTGGCGAAGTCACAATCTGATTGCTCCAACGCAGGGCTGCAATGCCTTTGACGCAGCGGCGACAATCCTCCATGTGAAGGCCAATGACGCCTGACCGCTTGATCGCCTTTGAACGCGTGTTGAATTTCCGCGACTTTGGCGGCTACGACACGCCGCAGGGAAAAATTGCGCGCGGAAAGCTCTACCGCTCCGCGGCCTTCGACGACGCAAGCGCCGATGACGTCGCCAAGCTCGAGAGCTTGGGCGTGCGCTTTGTAGTCGATCTGCGCCGGCCCATGGAGCGCAGCGCCGATCCAAACAAATGGCCGGGTCCCAGCACCCGCGTCCACAGCAACGACGAAGGTGTCGCTGACGGTCTGCCGCCGCATTTAATGGCGCTTCTGTCGAGCGATCTCTCACCTGGCTCGGTCCGCGATTACATGTTGAACATTTATCGCCAATTCGCGTTCGAGCCGCGCCACATAGAGCTATATCGCACATGGTTTGAAGAACTCGCCAGTGGAGGCGCGGGGGTCATTCATTGTGCGGCTGGGAAGGATCGCACCGGCCTCGGCTGCGCGCTTACGCTGACCGCGCTCGGCGCCGACGAAGCGACCGTGTTTGGAGATTACGAATACACCAACGCAGCGGTAAACATTGAGGAGCGTTTGCCGGTAATCCTTGCGCGCATTGAAGAGCGCGTTGGACGCAGGCTCGATCACGCCGCTTTGCGCCCCATGTTGGGCGTGAGCCCAGATTATCTGCGCGCGGCTCTCAACGAGATCAGCGCCCGTTACGGCGACATAGGCGTCTATCTCAGCAATGTTTTGGGCGTTGACGGCGCCGCTTCGCAGCGCCTGCGTCAACAGCTCTTAACCTAGCTGGCGACGCCTTTGCGCTTTTCCATCATCGCGTCGAAGCTCGACCAGACGCCTTCGCCGCCGTGCCAATCGCCGCGGGTTGCAGCCTTCGAATATTCGGTGGCGCGCGCCTCGAAGAAGTTGGCGTGTTCGACGCCGTTGAGGATCGCCGTCAGCCAGGGGATGGGATGTTCGCTCACCCCGTACACTTTGGGCAAGCCGAGCTGGCTTAAACGCCAATCCGCGATGTAGCGAATGTAGCTCTTGATATCGGCGTCAGTCATGCCCTGAACATCGCCCATCTCGAAGGCGAGATCGATGAAGCGGTCTTCGATGCCGACGACGGTCTTGCAGCAATCGACGATGTCGTCCTTGACGTTTTGGGTGAGCGCGTTGGTCTCCTTGGCGAAACTGTGAAAGAGCTTGATCATCGCTTCGCAGTGTAAGCTTTCGTCGCGCACCGACCAGGTCACGATCTGCCCCATGCCCTTCATCTTGTTGAAGCGTGGAAAGTTCATCAGCATGGCGAACGAGGCAAACAATTGCAGGCCTTCGGTGAAGCCGCCGAACATCGCCACAGTGCGCAATATGTCGGCGTCGGTTTCGACGCCGAATTTCTGCATGTAATCGTGCTTGTCGCGAAGCGCCTGGTAATCAAGGAAAGCCGAGAATTCAGTCTCCGGCATGCCGATGGTCTCAAGCAACAACGCGTAGGCTGCGATGTGCACCGTTTCCATGTTCGAAAACGCGGCGAGCATCATCTTGATCTCGATCGGTCGGAACACCCGCGCGTAGCGCTCCATGTAATTGTCGTTCACCTCGACATCGGCTTGGGTGAAGAAGCGAAAGATCTGGGTTAGCAGATTGCGCTCTTGGTCGTTGAGTTTGGAGGCCCAGTCTTTCACGTCCTCGCCGAGGGGCACTTCTTCGGGCAGCCAATGCACCTGCTGTTGGCGGCGCCAATATTCGTAGGCCCAAGGGTAGCGGAAGGGCTTGTAGCCGATGGAAGGCGTGCGCAGGCCAGTCAGCTTGCCATTGGTGTCGCTACCCATACGCCAAAGTCTCCCGCATCGAGGCCGAAATATTCCCTATATGTAGGGCTATAGGGGCCACCCGACCACCATATCTCGCGTATGAGGGGCCGAGTCCATTTAAGAAATGTTACCCGCGCCGAGCATGGAGCGATTCATGATCGGGGAAACAACCCCCGGGCGGCAGGCTTGTGGAAAAAGCCCTCCGTCGTGGCCGCTTTCCACCTTGCCTGGTTCAATTCGAGGCGGGCGCTAAGCTTAGCGGCGCACCGTCACGGTCAGGCCGGCAAAGCTCTCATCGGTGGAATAGCCGCGCGCGCCCACCCGCGTGCTCACCTTGCGCTCTACATAGGCAAGGGAGGTTTCAATGCCGTTCGCCTCGTAGGTGACGCCCGCGGAATGATCTCCCACGTTCACCTGGTGATCTTGCATGGCAAGGGCGGCGCGCTGCCCCGGCGCCCAGGTCAGGGCCTGATGGTCGGAAGCGATGAACGCATAAACAGAAGGGCCGCGATCGCGGCCATCGTGGCCTTGCTGTACGAGATTGTGGCCAATTCTGATTTCCGAGCCGCGCTGATCGCGCCCAGTTTCTGCAGCGTCGAGGGCGTCGTGATGGGCAAAGGCGACATCGAGCGGCACGCCCGCGCCATTGCCGCTGGCTGAGACCTGCATCTCGACCTGATGATCGTTGGCGGCCTCGCCTGGCGCGCCGCCGGTGGCGTCAAAGCGCGATCCAGTCGCTCTATGAACTGAGAGAGTGAGCCCCGGATCGTTGAAACTCACCCCCGTTGGGGGCGCTTGCAGGCTTTCCTGGGGCGCATTTGCTGGAGAAGACGCGAGGTCTTGTGCGCTGGCGCAAAGGGCCAAGAGGGCGACAGCCGCAACAATGCCGCCCCCGACAACGCCCGCCCTTAGACCCTTCGACGCCATCCAAAGCCTCAGATTCACAAGTCTTCACGGGACAAATGCGGACCCGCCCGCAACGGTTCCAAGGCGGCCTTGCCAGGGGTCGCCTTGGAGAGAGTTCTTAGCGCCGAACCGTGATGGTGATGCCGGCGAAATTGTCGTCTTGGGTGTAGGTTCGGCCCGCAACATGGGTGCGCATTTTGCGCTCAACGTAAGCAAGCGAGGTTTGGATGCCGTAGACTTCGTAAGTTAGTCCCGCCTGGACATCGCCGATTTCGACGCGATCTTGCAGCATAAATTCATCGCTTGCGGCGCCGAACTCGTTGCGCGCGCCAGGCTGCCAGATGAGCGCTTGCTTGTCTGAGGCCACGAACGCGTACCAGCGGGGCGTGCGCGAAGGTTGATACGCGTGGGTCGCGGCAAGATGCAATCCGTTGCCGATGCGCAGTTCTGAAGCTTGGGTTTGGCGTGAGAGGTCGCCGTCCTGGTCGAAACCGACACCGCCCCTGTGGGCGAAGGCGACGTCAATGTTGGCCGCCGCGCGCGCCACGACCGAGACTTCATAGTGCCGGCTTTGTTCAGTCCCTGCCGCCGAAGAGGGCGGCAAAAGGCTCATATTGGCGAACCGCACGCCTTCGCCTGGGCCGGTATTGAAGGCGAGTTGCGGGTGAGCGAAGCCAGCGTCGTCGTTGAAGCTTACGCCGGTTGCACCGATATAATTGGCGCCCGGCGCGGCCGCTTGCTCGGCAGTCGCCATATTGGTTGCAAGACTTACAAACCCCACCAGGCCAATCACCACGAGCTTGCGTAGAAGCATCGCTGATCCCTCCCGGTAGGATGAGAATGATGTAAGGATGGTTAGCGAAGCGTTACTGCTTGTGGGGTGGTCAGACCGGCGGCGGCGCCAGGGTCTTTTGCATGATCACCACATCGAGGCTGCGTCCAAACTTCTCGCCAACATTGGCAAGCGTGCCGACATGCGAAAATCCAAGCTTTGCATGCAATCCGATCGAAGCGGCATTGTGACTGTCGCCGATGAACGCCAGCGCCTCACGCGCCTCGTCGCTGCGCAGCAGCGCAACCAGCTCGGCCAACATCCGCGCGCCAACGCCCTGACGCATGCCGGTGGGCGCTGTGTAGATCGAGACTTCAAAGCAATATTTGTAAGCCGGGCGGTCGCGAAATTGGCTGGCGTAGGCAAAGCCCAATACCCGGCTCAAATCGCTTTGCGGGGAGGCCACGACATAAGGCCAGCCCCTGGAAACCACCGCGCTCCAACGGTCGGTCATGGTTGGCAGGGAAGGGGGCTCGATCTCGAACGTGCCTGTCCCGGTCAACACGTGGTGGGCGTAAATGAGCTGTACGGTCTCGAGGTCCTGCTGGAAGCAGGGGCGCACGATTATCGAAGCCGGGCTGGAAGGGTTTGCCATCGCTGTCTGCGGTGACCTGGTTCGAGCGGCCTGGTCAAGACGCCATTAACGCTGCTGGTTCACGCGATGCCAACCGTGACCAGGTTAAGATCGGCGCCGAAATGGCGGGGCCAGCACAATCCTTGGCGTTGCGGGCCGCTTGGCTCGCAGTGATCGCAGCCGCCCTGGCGGGCTGCGCCTCCATGCCCTCGCCGATCGATTATGGCGGCCAAGCGCGACCTGAAACCTGGGCGCGGCCGCCGTTTGATCCGAACGCTGCGCCGCAAATTCTGCGCGATCAGCCGCCCCTCCAATGCGTGCCGTTCGCACGGGCCCGCTCTGGCATTGAGCTTTACGGCGACGCCAACACCTGGTGGGACCAAGCGGCTGGGCGCTATCCGCGCTCCAATCTGCCCGCCCCAGGCTCGGTTTTGGTGGTGCGGGGCTATCTCGATGACAGCCGCGGCCATGTTGCAGTGGTGACCCAGATCGTTTCCAGCCGCATCATTCGGGTTGATCACGCCAATTGGCTAAACCGCGGCGAAATCAGTTTGAATGTGCCGGTGCTCGATGTGTCGGCGCAGAACGACTGGAGCGAAATCCGCGTGTGGAGCATTCCCACCGACGCCTGGGGCGCGCGCATCTATCAGGCGCGCGGCTTCATCCACCCGTTTTTACTGCAAGCCGCTCTGGGTTGATCTTGCCATTAAGATTTGTTGACGCGCGTTAGAGACAAATCATTAAGCGTCATTACAAAAAGAATAGAGCTAGATTTAGCGTTACTAGATTTTGTTTACCATAGGAATCTGTTCTTTCCTGGAGTTCCCGCTGCGCTCTTAAGTGTTCTTTAAGTCCGCTCGGGCGTTTTTGTGTCTCAGTTTGGGGCGATCCCCCGCTTGGCTTCGACAGGGCATGTTGACCACGCGCTCAATCTTGCTGGCGGCAGCAGCCGCGGCTGGGTTCACGGCCGGCAACGCGGAAGCGTTGACGCCGCTGTCGGCAGATTTGTCTGTCGATCCCTCGGTCATCGACGGGCCGTCTGAAAACGTCACGCTTGCGCCGCACGCGTTCGAGCGGGCGCCTGACGATCAGTTCGAGCCCATCGCGCGGGTCACCAACCGGCGCGCGCATTTGCAATGCGTGCCGTTTGCGCGCCGCGAGTCCGGCGTCGAGATTTTTGGCAACGCCAATACCTGGTGGCAGCAGGCGGCTGGCCGCTACGAGCGCGAAGGCGCGCCGGTGGAAGGCGCAGTGCTGGTGCTGCGCGGTTATCACGACGACACCCGCGGCCATGTTGCGGTGGTCAAGCAAATCGTGTCGCCGCGCCTGATTATCGTCGACCACTCAAACTGGCTCAATCACGGCGAAATCACCCGCGACGTGCCGATCCGTGATGTTTCCGAGGCCGGCGATTGGAGCGTGGTGCAGGTCTGGAACGTGCCCGGCCGCCAATGGGGGGCGCGCAAATATCGGGTGCGCGGCTTTATCCTCGACACGCTTGATCCAAACGCGCCCCAAGGCGCTGTGCCGTTTGCGGGGCAGTCCGACGACAACATGCCGGCTGGCGAACTCACCAGCGAATCCGGCGCCGGCTAGCTCGAGGGCGCGCCCGCAAAGGCAGGGATGACGGGGTCGAGGGACCCGCAATTCTTGCGCGGTCTGGGAGGTTGGCTGGGGGCGCGATCATCAGCGCCAAGCGCGGGCCCCCGCGGGTCCCGGCAATCGCTCCCAAGGCGCCAAACACAAAGCTTCGCGCGCCGAGAGAATTATTATTATCCTAGAGAAACCCGCACCCGGGGGCGGGAGTTTCGCACACTCGCGTGAACACGCTGAAAGCCCTTGGCGGGGCGCTGCAGCAAACGGACAATACCTGCATGTCGGTTTGGTCCCGCATCGTCGAGTTGGCCCAGCGCGCCTTCGATCCGGAGGCCGAACCGCCGCAATTCGCCGAGGAATGCGCCCCAGCTCCCAATGACGTGGGATTTACGGCCGCAGTTATCGGCCTGGCCGCCAAAATGGCGCGGGCCGACGGCGCCGCCAGCGAAGCAGAAATCCACGCCGCCGCCAGGGTCTTCAAGCCCCCGCCCGGCGAAGAGGCGAACTTCCGTCGCGCCTACATGCTGGCCAACCAGACGGTTCTGGGATTTGAATCCTACGCCAAACAGATTGGCCGCAAATACCGCGCGCGTCCGTGTTTGCTGGAGGACGTGCTCGACGGTCTTTTCCATATCGCCATGGCCGATGGCCTCACCGAGCCGGAACTGGATTATCTTGGCGCTGTCGCGAGCTATTTCGGCTTTTCGGAGCTGGAGTTCCGACGCATCAAAGCCGCCAATATGGGTCCTGAGGCGGGCGATCCTTATGCCGTGCTTGGTCTTTTGCCCGGGGCCTCACTGGAGGATGTGCGCAGCGCCTGGCGCTGGCAGGCGGGGGAAAACCATCCAGATCGCATGACCCAGCGCGGCGCCCCGCCCGCCTTTGTGGCCATCGCCCGGGAAAAATCCGCAGCAATCAACGCCGCTTACGCCCGCATTCGCGCAGAATTGCAGGCGCCGGCGGCGGCGGCTAAATGACATCTGCAATGCACGCCTTGCGCGCGCCGCATTGATCGCTGAGCTTTGAGGGGACAAATAGAGCGCTTGAGGGACGCCTGCTCATGGGCACGACTGCTGAGGCATTTGGTTCAACGATGTTAACCGCGCTGTTGCGCGGTTTGGGTTTTGCCGCACTTGGGCTCGGGTTTGCGCTCATGGTGGTGTTTGCCGCCGCGGCCGCGATGATTGTGGGGCTTATGATCGTTGGCGCAGCCATCGCCTTGCGCTTGGCGCCGCGCCCGCTTGAAGCCAAAGCCAACGGCGTTTTGGAAGCGCGGCGAACCCCAGCCGGCTGGGTGGTTGAGGGCTTGTCGTCGCGTCCTCCGCGCTAGCAAGGCTGTAAACCAGCCCCAATGCGCCTCAAGGGCGCAGCCCCATTTCGCCGCCGCCACGCCCAAGGAGAGGGCTCTTCAGCGATGGCCAACCAGTGGCAGCCCGCCAACTTGATCTTGGGCGCGAGCTGGCCAGACTGGCGTGATGATCCCGCTTCGTTTTATCGATCGCCCCTCGCCCAATTTTGACCCGCGCGGGCGCGCCGTCGATCTTGTTGTGCTGCATTACACCGGCATGAAGGATTGCCAAACAGCGCTTGCCAGGCTCACCGATCCCGCGCCGCTGGCGCGAAATTTCCCGGGTCCATGGCAAGGGGAGAAGACCGCACCGGACGCCCCGCTCGGCCGGGTTTCGGCGCATTACGTAGTTGGTGAAGACGGCGTGGTCTATCGCTTGGTCGCCGAGGATCAGCGCGCCTGGCACGCCGGCGCTTCGAGTTGGAACGGCGAGGGCGATGTGAACGCGCGCGCCATCGGCATCGAGATCGTCAATGGCGGGCATGATTACGGCCTGCCAGACTTTCCCGCCGCCCAGATCGACGCGGTCATCGCCCTGGTCAAAGATGTGCTTACGCGCAACCAGCTCGACGCTTCCCGCGTGGTCGGTCATTCCGACGTCGCCCCAGATCGCAAACTCGATCCGGGTGAGAAATTTCCATGGAAGCGTTTGGCGGAAGCGGGGGTTTCGGTCTGGCCGGCCGCACCGGCTCAGATCTTTGAGCTCACCAGCGGCGAAGCGATGTCTAAGCTTCAGCATCAGCTCGCCGCCTTTGGCTATAGCGTGACCCCGACAGGGGTGGCCGACGCCGCCACCCATAACGCCTTGGCCGCCTTCCAGCGCCGCTTCCGCCCCGCGCGCATCGACGGGGCCCCGGATGGGGAAACCAGCGCGCTGCTTGCCTCGCTGACAAGCGCGTAACAGTCCTGACGTTGAAGCGCGGCGGGGGCCGCTTATAGTGACTCGTGCTCGGAACTGATTGCCGGTTGGCGGTTTGGTCAGAGCCGGCTGCTCTAAGCAGTGTCCGGGGAACGAGTGCGATGGCGGACGTGGTATTTGTCTGTGTGGATGTGGACGTGGACCGCGCCGAAGCGCTCGCCGAGATGTTCGCCGCCGGCGGCTTAAGCGTGCATCAGGGCAAATTCACCAATGCAGCACTTTGTCTGGCCGGCGCGGCGGTGGTTGTTTGGTCAAAGCTGGCTATGAAATCGCGCGGCTTCATAGCCGCCGCCGAGCGCGCAATCGCTGAAGGCAAGGCGGTGTTTGCCTGTTTCAATCCAGCGCCCAGCGCAATCGAGGAAATTCCAAATTTCGATCTTGGGGACTGGAACGGCGATCCAGAGAGCGAAGCGCTCAATAATCTCTTCTTTGCCGTCGATCGCTTGGCCATGACAAACCGCGATCATTTGGCTGTCGAAGACAGCGAGGGTCTGCCGATGGCCGAGGGCTGGACTGCCGCTTTGCCTTTAACCCCGCTCGCCCATGACCAGCCCCGGCTGAGGCCGACCCACATCGTAGCGGTTGATTTTGACGCCGCAGCGCCAGCTTGACGGCTCTCGAAATTCTAGAACGGAGCGGCTATAAAGCCTGCGCCAGTCGGCCGGGCGGCCGCGGCTGCATGCTGGAAACGGAGCAGTCGAGGAAAGTCCGGGCTCCACGCGGATACGGCGGCGGGTAACGCCCGCCGGAAGCAATTCTAGGGATAGCGCCACAGAGAAATAGACCGCCGATGGCCCGCAAGGGATCAGGCAAGGCTGAAACGGTGGGGTAAGAGCCCACCGCGCCGACCGTAAGGAAGGCGGCACGGCAAGCCCCGCCGGGAGCAAGACCGAATAGGAACGCGCCGAGGCGCAAGCTTCAAGGTCCATTCGCGGGCCGCGTTCGGGTAGGTCGCGAGAACCATGCGGCGACGCATGGTCCAGAGGAATGGTCGTCGCCTCGAAAGAGGTACAGAACCCGGCTTACAGGCCGGCTGGCATTTTAACTTTGTACAAATATCTAGGCGCCGGCTCTGAGCTATCAGCGCGCTAAGAACTGCGCGCCAGTTAAAATACTCCGGGCACCAGCCGGTAGCGCACATGCTGGCGATAGGCCTGGTAGAGGGGGTCGTGGGAGAGCAGCCCTTCTTCCATGAGCATGCGTGAAACCTGAAACGCAAGGCCGCTGGTGTAGACCGTGAGGTTCCACCAATTCGGGTTGAGCAGCAGAAATCCGACGTGACCGATCAGGTAGCTTGCGTAAACCGGATGGCGAACGATCGAATAAAAGCCGTCTGTGACGACGCCGCGATTGGCCGGCACGATGCCAAACGAGCGGTTCAAGTTGATCTTGGCCGCAATTTGCAGGCTCAATCCGGTTACGCAAATCCAGAAGATGACCGGCAACGGCAACAATGGGGTTCCACCCACCACCACGAACGTCGGCGCGGCTGTGCCTGCAAACGCGATCAGCCACTCTTTGGTGCTGGCCGAACTTTCCGCTGCTGGGCGGCCGAAAATCACAAAGCCCAGCACAACCAATTCGCCGGCCAGCACAAACATCGCAACGATCGGCTCTTGGCCGGTCACAATTCCCAAGCCGATGCGAAACGCAAGCCAGCCCACAAGCGCCGCCAAGCACAGCCGCTCGAATGTATCGCGAACTACAGTTGTCATTAAGAAAGTTCCGGAAGATCAAGAGCATCAGCTTAGTCCCTCATCATTAATTCCAAGTATTATTGGCGGCGGTTCGCAGCTGCGTCGCCGACATGGCTAATGCGGCGTGAATCATGTTGATTGACCCAGGATCTCATGGGCCACGCACCCGTCTTGCTCGCAGAAGCGATGGCGGCGCTCGCACTCAAGGATGGCGGCGTTTACATCGACGCAACCTTTGGCGCCGGCGGGTACGCGCGCGCCATGCTGGCGGGCGCTGATTGCTGCGTCATCGCTTTTGACCGCGACCCCGACGCGATCGCCCGCGGGGCGGCTTTGGCGCCAGCCCATGCTGGTAAATTCACGCTTCATCAAGGCTGTTTTGGCGATCTCTACGCAGACGCGCCGGTGGACGGCGTCGTGTTCGATCTCGGCGTGTCGTCTTTTCAGTTCGATGAAGCCGAGCGCGGATTTTCGTTTCAGGCGGATGCGGATTTGGACATGCGGATGGAAAAGCACGGCCGCTCCGCAGCCGATGCGGTAAACAAGCTCAGCGAGCAGGCGCTCGCTGAGCTCATCTTCGCCTATGGCGAGGACGACGACGCCCGCCGCATCGCGCGCGGCATTGTCCAAGCCCGCGCCGCGCGGCCCATCACCCGCACGCTCCAATTCGCAGACATCGTCGAACGCGCCGTAGGCGGACGCAAAGGCGCGCGCACCCATCCTGCGACCAAGAGCTTTCAAGCTTTGCGCATGCTGGTGAATGACGAACTTGGCGAATTGGCCCGCGGGCTCTCGGCGGCTGAGGGCGTGCTTGGTCCCGGCGGACGCCTGGTAGTGGTTTCGTTTCACTCGCTTGAGGACCGCATGGTCAAGAATTTCATAACCGCGCGCGCAGACGCCCAGGGCCGCGGCTCCCGCTACGCCCCAGACTTGGCGCCCGAGCGGGCGCCAAGTTTGAAGCTCGAGCGCCGCCGCGCCACCGCCCCTGGCGACCAAGAACTGAGCCTCAATCCACGCGCCCGCTCGGCAAGTCTGCGCTACGCCACCCGCACGGGGGCGCCGGCGTGGCCGCCGCTTGAGCCGCCAAACCTTGCGCCGCGCGCCGAAGCGGAGTGGGAGAAGCTGCCATGAGACGCGCTTTGCACATCTTCATGGCGCTGCTGATCGTGGTGCTTGTCGTCGGTCTCTACAAAGCCAAGACCGATGCTGCCCAAACCGAAGCCTATGTGCGTCAGCTGCAACATCAAATTGTCGATGAAGAAGCTGACCAACGCGCCCTAAACGCCGACATCGCCCGCCTTGAAAGCCCCGGGCGCGTGCAAGATCTCGCCCAAGCCCACCAAAATAGCCTTAAGCTATCGCCGGGCGCGCAAGGCCAAGCGCTGCCTGAAGCCGAAATTGGGGCCCGCTTGCCGGCCCCGCGCGGCGCGCGCGCCAACCCCTCGCTCCACCCGTGAGACCCATCGACCCTGTCGGCGCGCTCGCACGCGAGCCCTTCGCTGAAATCGCGGCCCCTGAGGCGGCGCCGGCGCGCAACCGCGTGCGCTTCTTGGCGATCAGTTTGCTTGTGCTCCTAGTGTTGCTGGCCCTGCGCGCCATCCAACTGGCCTTTGCCGGCGATCCGCTGGCCGAACCGCATCGCACGACCCCGGCTGCCTACACTTCGCGCGCCGACATCGTCGACCGCAATGGCGTGCTTATGGCCACCACAGTGCGCGCCTATACGCTCACCGCCGCGCCCGAGCTTATCCGCAATCCAGCCGAAACTGCCGATGGCTTGCGCCAGATCTTTCCCGACCTCGACCGCGACGCTCTCATCCGCAAGCTTTCAGATCAGGGTCGCCAGCTGGTCTTCCTGCGCCGCTCGCTCACCCCGCAGCAACGCAGAGCAGTCGCGAGCTTGCGCCTACGCGGCATCGACTTCGCCGACGAAGAGCACCGCGTTTACCCCCAAGGGGGTCTCGCCGCGCAGGCGCTGGGCTTCACCGACATCGATCTCAAACCACTGGCCGGCGTCGAGCGCGGTCTCGACGATGCTATCCGTGCGGCTGGCGAAGAGGGCCGACCGGTGCGCCTTTCCCTCGACGTGCGCATCCAATATGCGCTTGAGACTGAACTTGCCGCGGCCGCGCTTGGCGCCCACGCCAGCGGCGGCGGCGCCATCCTCATCGACGGGCGCAGCGGCGAAACTCTGGCGCTCGCCTCGTGGCCGAGCTTCGATCCCAATCACGCCGGGGACGCGCCGCGCGAGGACTTGCGTGACCGGGTCGCCGGCGATTTGCACGAGCTGGGCTCGACGATCAAACCCTTTACCGTCGCTATGGCGTTGCAGGAGGGGCGCACTTCGCCGGGCGAGATCTTCGATCTGTCGCAGCCATTTGAGGTTGATGGCAGCGCCATCAGCGATGAAAATATTATCCGTGGTCCGGCGACCTTGCGCGATATTCTCTCTCGTTCGTCCAATATTGGGGCGGCGCGCTTGGCGCTGCGCCTTGGGGCAGATCGCCAGACCTTTTATCTGCAGCGCCTCGGTCTGCTGTCGCCGACAAGCCTTGAACTGGCGCGCAACCAGGCGCCGATCGTTCCCCCCATTGCGAGCCGTCGCGACATCGCAGGGCGTGGCTTTGGTTACAGCCTGGCGGCCACCCAAGCAGCTTTAGCGGGAGCTTATACGGTGTTTGTCAATAACGGCGCGCGCGTGCGGCCAACGCTGATTGCGGCCGCCCCGGGCGAGCATATCGAGCGCACCCAGGTGTTTACTCCCGCGGTCACGCGACAGCTTCTTATCTACCTGCGCGGGGTCGTCACCGACGGCACCGGCCGCGCCGCGGATGTTCCAGGCCTCCAGGTCGCAGGAAAAACCGGCACCGCCGAAAAACTTGGCGAGGACAATCAGTCCTACGACGCGGGCCGCAATTTCTCCTCGTTTGCGGGCGTATTTCCAGCCAACGATCCCCATTATGTGATCGTGTTGGCGTTGGATGAAACCGGCGCCGGCGAGCAGGGCGGGGCGGTGGCTGCGCCCGCTGTTGGACGCACGCTTCGGCGCATCGCCCCGATGCTCGGTTTGGCGGTGGAGCCGCGTCCCGCGACGCGCTAGGGAGTGCGTGTGAGAGGATGGGTTGTTTGCGCGCGCCAGTGAAGCTCAGCGTGTTGTTAGAAGCCAAGGTCCCAGACGCGGCGCGCGATCTTGCCATCGCGGGCCTCAGCGCGGACTCACGCCAAATCAAGCCGGGTTTTCTATTCGCCGCGCTCAAAGGCGTTTCAGCGCATGGCCGCGATTTTGTCGCCGAGGCTAAAAAGCGCGGCGCGGTCGCTATTCTTTCTGGCGGCGATCTGGGTTTCGATCCGGGCCTGCCAGAAGTGATTGCCGAAAATCCGCGCCTCGCGTTCGCGCGCGCGGCTTCAGCGTTTTATCCGCTGCGCCCCCAGACCCTGGTTGGCGTCACCGGCACTAACGGCAAAAGCTCGACCGTCGATTTCTTACGCCAAATTTGGACCCATGTCGGCAAGCGCGCCGCAAGCCTCGGCACCTTGGGGGCGATCGGTCCAAACGGGATTGTCGATCTTGGCCACACGACGCCCGATCCCGCCGCCGCGCACCTGGCCTTGTCAGAACTCGCCGCAGCAGGCGTCACCCATGCCGCGATGGAGGCCTCAAGCCACGGTCTTGAACAATATCGCCTTGACGGCCTCCGTTTCGACGCCGGCGCTTTCACCAATCTCACCCAAGACCACCTCGACTATCATCCGCACATGGGCGCCTATCGCGACGCCAAGATGCGGCTTTGGTCGCTTGTGAAAGAGGCCGCTCCTGGGGTCATCAACGCCGACGCAGCCGAGAGCGCCGAGTTCGAAATCGGCGCCAAAGCTCACAAGCTTGAAGTTGTTCTCTGCGGCTGGCGCGCCGGGCGCGGACGCGCGCTCAAAATCGTCGAAATCCAGCCACGGCCAAATGCGCAAACTATGACGCTGATTTGGGACGGCAGGGAATGTCAGGTCGAACTGCCGCTGATCGGCGAATTTCAGGCCATCAACGCTGTCTGCGCTGCGGCGCTGGCGCTGGCGCTGGGCGAAAGTCTGGAAGCCGTCTGCGCCGGCATGGCCGCGCTTGAGCCTGTGCGCGGGCGCATGGAGCATGTCGGTCAAAGCAGAACTGGCGGCCATGTGTTTGTTGACTATGCCCACACGCCCGACGGCCTCGACGTGCTATTGCGCGCCGCGCGCCCGCATGCGCCGGGGCGCATCATTGCGGTGTTCGGCTGTGGCGGCGATCGCGACGCGGGCAAGCGCTCGAAAATGGGCGCGATCGCGCAGCGTCAAGCCGACGTGGTCATCGTTACCGACGACAATCCCCGCAGCGAGGACCCAGCCGCCATCCGCGCGCAGGTCTTGCAAGGCGCGCCCAACGCGCGCGAAATTGGCGACCGCGCGGAGGCCATCCGCCAAGCGATTTCCATGTTGCATCCAGGCGACGCGCTGATGATTGCGGGCAAGGGGCACGAAACCGGCCAGATCATCAACGGCGTCACCCACCCGTTCTCAGATCAAGACGTTGCGCGCATGGCTTTGGAGAACTTTTGAGCATGGCGAACCTGATAGTCGCCCCCCGCCGCCTCATCGGCGCGCCCGCGCCGGGCGAACACCCCAAGCGCGGGGTCAGAGATCGCTCATGGCCGGGGCGCGGCAAAAAGGACGTGCGCGCATGAAAGCCCCATTGTGGACCGGCGAAGAGGCGCAGAGCGCCACTGGCGGGCGCTTGATCAATGGCCAAAACTGGAGCGCCAGCGGCGTCTCCATTGATACCCGCAGCCTCGAACCGGGAGATCTCTTCGTCGCGCTCAAAGACGTTCGCGATGGACATGATTTCCTCGCCCAAGCCTTCGTCAGCGGCGCTTCAGCCGCGCTTATTTCCGACCCCGCCAAGGCCCAGGGCCTGGGCGCGGCCCTGGTCGTCGGCGATGTGCTTGAGGGTCTCATCGGGCTCGGCGAGGCCGCGCGCGAGCGCTGCAACGCCAAACGAATCGCAGTTACCGGCTCAGTGGGCAAGACTTCAACCAAGGCAGCGCTCGCCCACTGCCTGAGCCCCAGCGGCAAAACCCACAGCTCCGTCAAGAGCTATAACAACCATTGGGGGGTGCCGCTGACGCTTGCGCGCATGCCCCAAGATTGCGCCTTTGCGGTCTTTGAGATTGGCATGAACCATCGCGGCGAAATCCTACCCTTGGCGAGGTTGGTGAAGCCCCAGGTCGCGATCATCACCACGATCGCGCCGGCGCACGTGGAAAATCTGGGCTCGCTCGAAGCCGTCGCCGATGAGAAGGGCGATATCTATGCAGGCCTTGAGCCGGGCGGCTCGGCCATTATTCCAAACGATGCGCCCCACGCCGATCGCCTGATCGCCGCCGCAGAGCGCAATGGCGCCAATCTGGTTCGTTTCGGCGCTGGCGCTGATTGTGAGGCGCGGCTCTTGAAATTCGAGATGGATGGCGAGGGTTCTAACGCCGAAGCCGAAATCCTTGGCCGCGTGATCAAATATCGCATCGGCGTCGAAGGCGCGCACTGGGCTCTCAATTCGGTGGCGGCCTTGGCCGGCGTCGATTGCGCCGGCGGCGAGGTGGAAGCCGCCGCAGCAGCACTTGCCCATCTGCGCGCCGTCGACGGGCGCGGCGTTGCGCGCGCCATCGCCGCGCCGTTCGGGGAATTTCTGCTGGTGGACGATGCCTACAACGCCAATCCGGTCTCCATGGCCGCCGCCTTCGCCACTCTGGGCGCGCGCCAGCCCAAGCACGCGGGGCGCCGCATCGTGGCGCTCGGCGACATGCTTGAACTTGGTCCCGACGAGCGCGCCTATCACGCCGCTCTCGCCGACCCGATAGAAAAAGCTAATATCGACCTGGTCTTCGCGGCCGGTCCGCGCATGGCCGCGCTGTTTGAAGCGCTGCCGGCCAATCGCCGCGGGGGCTACGCAGACAGCGCAGAAAAGCTGGCCCCGATAGTCGCCAAATCGTTGCGCAATGGAGACGTCGTTTTGGTCAAAGGCTCCCATTCTTCGCGCATGGCCTGCGTGGTCCAAGCTCTGAGCGCCTGGAATTGAAGTCGGCCCTCGCATCGGCTACACGCCCGTGACATTCTCAAACTAACAGGCAGGTTAGAATCAACGGCCCTTCGCAGTGGCTTTTGATTCAAAAATTCGCTCTGTGACTGCTGCGCGCTGGGGCCAAAGGGGACGATTGATGCTGGAGCTGCTGGGCCAATACACAGCACGGTCCCAATTCTTCAACCTCTTCAACTACATTACCTTCCGAACCGGCGGCGCTATGGCCACGGCGATGATCATTGCCTTCGTGATCGGCGCGCCGTTCATCCATTGGTTGCGCAAACGCCAAGGCAAGGGCCAGCCGATCCGTGAAGACGGCCCTCAGGGCCATTTGCTCACCAAGAAGGGCACCCCCACCATGGGCGGGCTGATCATTTTGATCAGCTTGGGCATCGCCTCGCTGCTCTGGTGCGATTTGAAAAATCCTTACGTGTGGGCGGTGCTGTTGGTCACCGTGGGCTTCGGCGCTATTGGCTTTGTCGACGACTACGCAAAGGTCACCAAGCAACACCATGGCGGGCTCTCGGCGCGCGCGCGCCTGTTTTTCGAATTCCTGATCGCGCTCATCGCCGCAAGCGCCATGCTCACCGCCGAATGGGTCGCCAAGACCCCGGGCGGCGCTCACGATTTTGCGCATTTCTGGCAGGCCTTGATGGCGGGCCGGCAGCTGACCGCGGTGGCGTTGCCGTTTGTGATCGGTTGGGGCGTTCAGCTTTACGTCGCCTATGTGCTTTTCCAAATGTTCGTGATCGTGGGGTTCGGCAACGCCGTGAACCTGACAGACGGTTTGGATGGGCTTGCCATTGTGCCGGTGATGATCGCGGCCGCCGCCTTCGGCATGATCGCTTACCTGGTCGGTCGGGTCGACTATTCCAACTATCTAGGCATTCCCCACGTGCCCGGGGCGGGCGAAGTCACAACCATCCTCGGCGCGCTGCTGGGCGCTTCGCTGGGCTTTCTTTGGTATAACGCGCCGCCAGCGCGCGTGTTTATGGGCGACACCGGTTCGCTGGCGCTCGGCGGTTTGCTGGGTTCGGTCGCGGTGGCCACCCGCCACGAGATCGTCCTCGCCATCATCGGAGGTCTGTTCGTTCTCGAAACTTTGTCGGTCATGGTTCAAGTCGCTGTGTATAAGCGAACCGGCAAGCGCGTTTTTCTCATGGCGCCCATTCACCATCACTTCGAGAAACTGGGCTGGCAGGAGCCGACAATCGTCATCCGCTTCTGGATCATTTCGGTGATATTTGCGCTTGCGGGCCTGGCCACATTGAAGTTGCGTTGAATGCACAAAGCAGCGCAGTGAAGTTCGCTCTGCGGAGGGCGGCGGCGTGATCGCGATCACGGAATTCAAAGGCCGAGACGTTGCGGTGTTCGGCCTGGCGCGCACCGGCCTTGCCGCGGCGCGGGCGCTGAGCGCGGGCGGGGCGCGCGTGCACGCTTGGGACGACAACGACAATTCCCGCGCCGGCGCCGAAGCCGCGGGCGTGGCGACCTCTGACATCAACAACCGCGATTGGCGCAGCTTTGCGGCCTTGATCCTGTCGCCGGGGGTGCCGCTCACCTACCCTGAGCCCCACCGTGTCGTGACCCTTGCCGACGCCGTCGGCGTGCCCATCATGAGCGACATTGAGCTGTTTGCGCGCGCCGTGAACGCTTTACCCGCCGCGCAGCGCCCAAAAGTCATTGGCGTCACCGGCACCAACGGCAAATCCACGACCTCTGCGCTCATCGCCCACATTTTGGGTGAGGCGGGCAAAGACGTGCGCCTCGGCGGCAATATTGGCGCAGCCATTCTCGAACAGGCGCCCTTGCACGCCGGCGCCTATTACGTTTTGGAGCTTTCTTCGTTCCAGCTCGATCTCACCTCTTCATTACGCTGTGACGTCGCCATTTGGCTCAACACCACGCCCGATCACCTCGATCGTCACGGCAGCATGGGCGCCTACATCGCCGCCAAGAAACGCATTTTCCTCAATCAGGGCGCCGCCGACTGGGCCATCGTCGGGGTTGATGATGCGAGCGGCGGGGCAATGTGCACCGAACTCACGCGGGCCGCTGTTCAACGCCTTGCGCCGATTTCAGCTGGCCAATCGCTCGGCCGCGGGGTGTCGGCGATCAATGGCCGGATCATTGATGGGCTCGGCGGGCGCGCAGAAATCGCGGCCGACCTAACCCATGCGCCGGCGCTTGCGGGCAGGCACAACGCCCAGAACGCCGCGGCCGCCTATGCCTGCGCCCGCGCGCTTGGCGTCGAGCCCCGCATCATCGCGCAAGCCTTCACCACATTCCCGGGCCTGCCTCATCGTCTTGAACGCGTCGCCACCATCGAGGGCGTACGCTTCATCAACGATAGCAAAGCCACCAACGCCAACGCCGCCGCGCAAGCGCTTGCGGTCTATCCGCGGGTCTATTGGATTGCGGGCGGCGTCGCCAAAGAGGGCGGCATTGGCGAGCTCGCGCCGTTCTTTCCGCGCATTGCGCGGGCCTATCTGATCGGCCAGTCGGCGGGCGAGTTCTCCGACGCGCTGAAAGATAAAGCGCCAGTCACGATGGCTGGCAATCTCGAAGCCGCAGTAAAGCTTGCTTTTGCCGAGGCGCGCGCCTCCGGTGAGCCGCACCCGGTCGTGCTGCTGTCGCCGGCCTGCTCCTCCTTTGACCAGTTTCGCTCTTACGAAGATCGCGGCGACAAGTTCAAATCCTACGTCGCGGCGTTGCAAAGCGCGCCGAGCAACGGCGCCCGTTTAGGCGCCAAAAGGTGATCGGCGCGCTCGGCGAGCGCTTTGAGGCGGCGGTCGATCGCACGCGCACCTACGACCGCCCGCTGATGATCATCGGCGGCGCGCTCATCGTGCTCGGCATCCTGTTTTCAATGGCGACAAGCCCGGTGGCCACGGCCCGTATCCGTATCGATGAAGCTTTCTTCTTCGCCGGACGCCAAGCCGCTTACGCCGCCATCGGCGTCATTGTATTGCTCGCCGCAGCAGCGCTCGAACCGCGTCAGCTTCGCCGCAGCGCCGTTATCTTGTTGGTGTTGATGCTGCCGCTTTGCGTGCTGGCTGCGATTTTCGGTCCAGAAGTGAAGGGCGCTCACCGCTGGTTTGATTTCGGCGTCATTTCCTTTCAACCCTCGGAGATCTTGAAGCCCGCCATCGTCGTTGTTTGGGCTTGGATGTTGAGCGAAAGCATGCGGGCGCCGCGCTTTCCAGGGCGCGCAATCTCGGTTGCGCTCTACGCCATGGCGGCGGGGGCGCTGCTCTCCCAACCCGACATCGGTCAAACCGCGCTGCTTGCGGTGGTGCTCGCCGCCATGCTGCTGCTTTCGGGCATGGCTTTGCGCTGGCTCCTAGGGGGCGCGGTGTTGGGCGGGCTGAGCGGCTGGGCGATCTATCAGGCGTTTCCCCACGCCCGCGAACGCGTGGACGCGTTTTTGCACCCCGAACTTGCCTATCAAGTCAATCGCGCCCTTGATGCGATCGCCTCGGGGGGCGTGTTCGGGCGCGGCCCCGGCGAGGGGATCGTCAAACGTTCTCTGCCCGATGCGCATGCCGACTTCGTGTTCGCGGTCGCCGCCGAGGAATTTGGCCTACTCGCATCCCTTGGTTTGATTGCTTTATTTGGCGCCCTCGCGTTCCGCGGCCTGTCGCGCGCCAGCCGTCTGAACGAGCCGTTCGAGCAATTGGCCGCGGCCGGACTTGTGACATTACTGGTCGTGCAAGCGTCGATACATATCGCGGTCAACTTGAGTCTTGTGCCCGCCAAGGGCATGACGATGCCCTTCATTTCGTTCGGCGGCTCCTCAATGATCGGTTCGGCTCTGGCTTTGGGCTTTTGTTTGTCGTTGCTGCGCGATCGACCCGGGGCGTTCTTGTTTCCTATGCGCAAGTCTGCCTAAACGATGGCGAAGAAAATCGTGGTCATCGCTGCAGGCGGCACCGGCGGGCATTTGTTCCCGGCCGCGGCCTTCGCCGAAGAGATGTTCCGCCGCGACTGGCGGGTCATGTTGATGACCGACATCCGCGGCCGCCGCTACGCACAGGGATTTCCCGCCGAACATATTGACGATGTTCCCGCGGCGTCGCTTTCGCCCAACCCGATCAAACTCATTCCATCCTTGTTCAAGATCTCTCGGGGGGTCAGCGCCGCCAACAAGCGTTTCGATGCGTTGGGCCCGTCCTTGGTCGCAGGCTTTGGGGGGTATCCTTCGTTTCCTGCGTTAATGGCGGCGCGCGCGCACAAGACGCCGATCATCATTCACGAGCAGAATTCCGTGCTTGGCCGCGTCAACCGCGCGATGGCTGGAAGCGCGAAAATCGTTGCTTGCGGCTTTGAGCGCCTCGATCGGCTGCCGGCCAAAGCCGCAGACCGCAAGCGCGTGGTCGGCAATCCTGTGCGCCTGCCCATCCTTGCGGTGCGCGAGCGTCCCTACCCGGAGGCGCCTGCGGGGGGGCGGCTCAATCTGCTCATCATCGGGGGCAGCCAAGGGGCGCGCGTGTTTGGTGAAGTTGTCCCCGATGGCGTCGCTTTGTTGCCGGAGGCGCTGCGCGCGCGGCTCGACGTCGTCCACCAAGTGCGCGAAGAACAAATCGTCGAGGCCAAACGCACCTATCAGCGCGCCAAGGTAAATGC
>Ga0209698_10001881_pt1 | contig 24104 bp, 23 predicted proteins | sample LitLauG_LLR_2012_FD_187203 | JGI IMG/M metagenome (GOLD analysis project Ga0209698, IMG submission 187203) | Freshwater sediment microbial communities from Pennsylvania, USA - Little Laurel Run_MetaG_LLR_2012 (SPAdes) (version 2) | ecosystem: Environmental > Aquatic > Freshwater > Creek >... | reverse complement strand
GTTCGAGCCCGACTAGCTCCACCAATCAAATCCCAACAAAAATTAGGCTTCGCGATGGAGGATGGGCTGGCAGTTAACCTCTCGGCCAATTTCTCGGCGATCCCTTCCGTTTGGCCGATCATGCTGGATCTGGGGAGCAGCAGTCCCTCGCTTTCGTTCAATTCGCGGTGATCAAGACTCGAAGGAGTTGCTTTGGGTTAGGTTAGAGCGACCCAGCCCGCCTCGTTCGTCAACGTCTTTGCTATGATGCCCCTGAATTTGTGCATCACCTCGCGGAATTTGCGCAAGCTATGTGCAGAATACGAACTCGACGTCATTGAACCAGGACCGGAGCCCGCTGGTTCCGCTCCGTGCAATTCGCATCGCGTTGCGCCTGGTCATGGTGGCCGCTTGCGTATTGTTGCTGTTTACCTTCCTTTCAAACAAACAATGGCAGGAACGAAACCCAGACTCACATATGGGTCCAGAGTCGCTATGGACCTCCATCTTTTGTGTTTTGCTACCTCTAGTGCCCTACGCTCGGCTTCGATCACCGCGTAGCCCCGAGTCGACGGCCACAGGAGCACGTTTAGCTGCTGGACTCTTCGTTTGGTCCTTGATGCTTTCGCCAATTACGTGGCTCACGTTCGCTTTCGACTTTGGGCTTGACCGAAAGGCCTACTTGCTTCCGGTGGACATCTCTCTCGCGGTTGTTTTTGCGATCAGTGTCTGGATCGCGTTCCTGGCCTTCCGAATCGGAAGAACGAACTGGACGCCTTTCCTCAGAGCTGCAGGCGGATCATGTATCTCCGCGCTTCTTGCCTGGGGAGTTGTATTCATATGGTCCGCCCGATGAGTCTCCTCCCATTCTCGGCGTTTCGCCCCGGGCCGACGACCCGCCCGCCCTAGAACGTGAGAGCAGCGACTCTCCGCACAGAGATGTCGTCTCGCCCGTTCTATCTTCAAATGCAAGCGAGTCGCGGGCAACACGGAACGAATTCTTGAGTTAGCGCTTATGGGGCTGCACTCACGTGGGACAGCCGAGGCGACTGTCGCCAAATGGGGTGACATGGTCTGAAATAAAGTGAGCGCCGAGGGAATGCCCTCCGGCGCTCGTTGTGGGTCGTGAACTTTCCTTACTACTCGCGGGCGGAGGCGGGGACTCCGTCCTTGCGGGCATCTTCCTGCAAGTCATCGAGTTTCTGCTTGGCGTCGTCGAGAGCTTTCTGCTTGTCGGCGATTTGCTGCTTGTATTCGGCGTCCTGCTTGTCCCAGTCGCCGGAGTTGCGCATGCGGTTGCCGACGTCGCCGTACATGGCAGCGGCGCGAATTTGATATTCGCGCTGCAGCACGTTGAGCTCGCGGGTGAGCAGATCGATTTGTTCCTTCTGCGCCGTGAGCTTATCCTCCCACCGTTTGATGGCAGCCTGCTTGGCGGCTTCCTTCCCGGCCTCATCATCTGTCGCAGCTTTGGCGTCGGCTGGGGCCTTGGCGTCGCCGGTCTTAGAGTCGCTTGCCTTGGGTTCGGCGGCAGGCGCGGCTTTGGTCTCGCCCGCTGCTGGTGCCGCATTGGTCGACTCGGCGGGCTTGGCCTCACTCGAATTCTCGGCGGGCGCTCCCTCGGCGGCGGGCGCCGGGCCTATGATCGAGAGCTTCGTGTCCTTGGGCAGATTGTCGTTGTCGAAGACTCTCTGCTTGGACGCGGGCGCTTTGCGGACCTGCCGGGCATAGTCTCCGAGCGACGATTCCGAAGATGTGCCCGGTTGAGACTGATTCTGCGCGAATGCCGAAAGGCCAAGCAGGCCGACCGACAGCGCGAGCCCGATTCCACTGCATGCGATACGCTTCATAATTCCCACCTTTTTCCCTTATCGGTTTCTCTGGAGCGGCCATCGGCGCCGGACCAGCCTGTCATTTCTTGTTCAAAATCTCCTGTCAAGATCCCCTGTCGAAATCCTTTGTCAAACTCGAGCGTGGACCGCGTCAGTCGACCGAACCTGCGCCGGCGGCTACGCCCCGCACGGAACGCTTTTCGGTCAGGAATCCTCCGACGCTGCCATCCAGATCCGCGGCCTCGTGTGCGATGTCGGCGGCCAACTGCCGGGCCTGGGCTGGATCGCCAGCCTCGGCGAGTTCCTGCGCGTATCTGGAAATCGTGGTCAGCGAAGTCCGCAGCCGCAGCGCCATTTCGGCCGAGATCTCGCCGCGCTGCGCCTGCTGGCGACGGATGTGTTCCAACTCGCTGAGATCGTTGATCAGGCAGGCGACGCCGAGCAAATTGCCATCCGCGGCGGGCACGGGAGAAACCGTGACCGAGATGAAACGCTTGTCGCCCGCCGGGGTCTCATACTCGGCTTCTACTTCGCGCCGGTCGCCGCCTTCGTGAAGGACCACGTCCAGTTCGTCCGCCAGTCGGATTTCGGTGATGGTTTCGTCGGGAAAGACGCCCGCTGTTGCCGCATTGCTGACCAGGGCGCCGCGGAAAATGTCCTCCGCACTCATGCCGGTGGCAGAAGCGAAGCCCAGGATTTCTCTGGCGGCGGGATTGCTGGTTTTCACCAGTCCGTTCATCCCGAACACGAGCACGCCCGAGGAAAGGTTGGAGAGCACTGCCTGGCTGAGGGTTTCCACGGCACGGGCTCGATTCTGCTCGGCCTTCGACTGCACCTGTAACTCATGTTTCTGCTGCTTGAGTTGCTGGATTACCGTGTTGTAGACGTGCGTGGGGAACGCCTCCAACGCAGGCGCCGCCGACGAAATGTCGGCTTCGTTGTCAATGCTCTTGCGCAGCAGGCGGATGAAAATCAGGCCCAGCAGGAAAGCGAAGCCGGCGCAAAACAGGACCACGGCGGCGCGCAACAACACCGGGTTGGCCATGATTTTCACCAGAGCCTCCCATACCAGCGCAGAAATTGATTGCCGAAGAAGAAAGCGAACAAGGCCATACTGCCAAGGAACACGCCAAACGGCATCTGGTAGTAGCGGTAGACCATCTGCGCCGACTGCCATCCACGGCGGCGGGCGGCCTGTGCATTGGCCAGCCGCTTCATGAAGCGATGGGTACGCTTCAGCCAGACAACAAAGACAGTGGTCAAGCCGAATAGCGATCCGGCCAGCGATGCGGTGAAGATGGTGAAGACGGTCAGCTTCATGCCAAGGAATGCGCCCACCATGGCCATCAGCTTGACGTCGCCGAAGCCCATGCCTTCCATGCCGCGCCAGCGCAGGTAGATGGCGCCCGCGCCGTAGATGAAGGACGCGCCTAAAGCGGCGCCGAGCAGGGAGTCGATCAGCGAGACAATCCGCATTGATAAATCGCCACTGAAGGGCAGATTCACCATTCCCGGAAGAAACTGAGACGCGAGATCATTCACGGGAACGAACAGGCTGAACAAAAGGCCCAACGCGAGTCCGGGGAGAGTCATCTTGTCGGGCAGCAGCTTGGTCTCGGCGTCGGTGAAGATGAGGCCCAGCAGAAGAAACGCGAAGGTGCAGTATTTCAGAGTGGACAGAGTTGGTCCGAAGAACCAGTAGCAAGCCAGAAACAGCGCGCCGGTAAGTAATTCGATGGTCAGGTAGCGAGGCGAGATCGGTGCCTTGCAATGACGGCAGCGGCCGCCAAGAATCAGCCAGCTCAGGACCGGAACATTGTCATAGAGGGCGATCGGATGCTTGCATCGCGGGCAGGCCGAACGCGGCGTCACAACCGAGATTTGCAGCGGCAGGCGATAGATGCACACGTTCAGAAAGCTGCCAAAGGCCAGCCCGAGGACAAAAATCGCCGATGCGATGAGCGGATCCACGTGGCTCATTTGCGCCCTCTCCCGGAACTGCACACGCGGTCAGGCGTGCTCGTACTGTCTGGAGAACGCAGAAATCTCCTGATCTTTACCGCGAAAATCTACCTTCGAATCTGGCTTTCGATTCTGGTTGGATTATAAGGCGATGATCCGGTTGGGGACTAAGGTACCGAAGTCACTGCCCAACCGGACAGTGGGCGGTAAGACATTGACTTTTGGAGAGTTGTGCCAGAACCCGGGGGACACGGCATCGGTTCCCGGGGGGGAGCGGTGCTGGCTTGACGCCCTGGATTCCACTTAGTTCGGCATACGAAGGCTGGTCGACGAGTGGGGGACGACTTCCGTAGGGAGTTGGGTGGGAAGAGTGAGTCTCGCATTTCACATGGATTTGGATCTCTGAGAGGAAAGATCGCCTGCGGAGGCAGTACCCTGTCGAATGCGTTCTGCGCTGCCCATCGCTTCGTAGTAATCTCCCTCGGTTCGCGTGTTGCTGGTAATAACGAACGGTTGGCCCTCGACGTCCAGGCCGACAATGAGTAACTTGCCGAGGAGCACCGACTCCGGCACGGTCGCGAACTCGTGGAGCAGCGCGGGCACCACATTCCAGCGGTCGCGGAGATCTTCGCTCGGGACCGGCGGGATAACGAGCAGCAACTTGCGGACAGCATGCAACTGAATGATCGTGTCGAGCTCCCAGCGGATGCCCGCGGTCGCACCGAGCACGGCTACGATTGCCTGTGCGTCCGTGATGAGGCCTGTGGCGCGCTCGCGCCATTCGGAGTCCGGTACGTAGTGGCGGGCGGAGCCGAGCGGTGGCAGCGTCTCTCCCGGCCGGCCGATCGCGACCACGGGCCCGTAAATGGCCAGGGCTTCGGTCACATCCTCATCCAACGTCACTTTCGCTGCCCTGAGCCAGGAGCGAAACGCGATTTGGTCGTCCTTGAAGGAACGAAGGAACACGATCGGAGGGCGGCGATCACGGGCACGTAGCTCGGCGGCGCTCGCCCGCGCATACCGGCATGCGCGAAAGAAGAAGAAGGCGCCCGCCCCAAGCGCTACTAAGCAGGCGCCGACGAACGTTACTGGGTGGTCGAGGAGGTGGGCGTAAGAGGTCAAGGACGCCTCATAACCGTCGTACCGGACGCTTGTGGGAAGGAGCTGAGGTACAGCGAGGAAGACACCAGCGTAAGCAAATGTGGCGACAACTGGCGCGATCGCCGTGAGGCCGAGCGAGAAAACTGTAGCCCAGAGGTTGCGCCGCGACTGAAACAAGCGACGTTGGAATGGGTTGCGGGGGAGGCCACCGGGTGTCCCGAGTCTCCTGGCATTGTGGGAATAGACCAGCGCCCGGATCGATGCCACGACGAGGCACAAACCGGGTATGAGAAAAATGCACAACCCCTTGGCAACGTCATCGAACTTTGAGTCGGAAACGGACATCACCACCAGGCCGGTGCCGACCAGGACCGTCGGAATCGCGAACAGCACGAGTGAGGCAATGGCTGCGAACCGGCTGAGGAGGAGTAACCCGAAGCTCGTGGCTGCGCTGACGGCCGCCACCACGACACAGGCAGCAGCATACCAGCGCATCTCGGGGATCCGGTATGGGTAGATATTCGGGTCAAATGTCGAGAGTACGAAGTCGACGGAGAGTACGGTAAAGCCGATGGCGATCACGACCTGGAGTCGAGCTGCTCGGCGGAGCCATCGCACAGCCCGCGCCGCGCGCGACACGTCGATGACACGCACCGAGGAATCCGCGGCCTGCGGGGCGTCTCCCGCATGCGCCGCGCTCACGAGACCTGCCTGACCCCAGTGCGTATGGATCGCCTCCTGGCGTCGGAGTGTACTCCCACAATCGGAGCAATCAAGAAAATATCCTAATTGTTGCTGGATAATGCGCAAACTGGGCACTGGAAAGTGTTTACTCGGGTTTAGGGGACTCCGGCGACGCGAACTCCGGGAGGCGCTCAACGCGCTCCCGGAGTCGGTGATCTTGAGAAGTCGTGCTTCCTCGCCCTACCTCACCATGCGCGTTACTTCGCTTGCAGAGTCTCGATGTAGGCCACGAGGTTGGCGGTTCTCTGCTGCACTTGGGCTTCGTGTCCCTGGCTGATGCTGGAGAACAGCGGTCCCCAGACCGGCATGTCCTGGCTGCCGTGGGATGGCAGCGCGCCCTGCCCGCGGATGACCGAGGCTACATGGGCGGACGGGTATTTACCGCCACTCTTCTTGGCTAACGAGGTAAGGTCGGTTGGAGCAGTCTTCATGGCGGAGGCTGCGGGGCCGTTGCCCTTCCCGTCCGTGCCGTGACACACGGCACAGTAGCTGTTGAACATTTCTTTGCCCGAGTTCGACGGGGCGTTGGTGATGGGAACGTGTTTGACGACGGGTGGGGTCTGAGCCGGGGCCTGCTGCGCCACGGCAAAAGCCGAAATCGCCACCAGAATCACGGCTAGAGTGATGAATTTCATTACACGCATTGTCTTTCTCCTTGGGGCGTGCGAGGCCCGAAACTGCCACAACAGCCGAGTCTAGGCGTGGGGCGGGAAGCAGACTGTGACTCGGATCACAAGCGGATGTGACTCGTAAGCCGAGGGAAAGACTACACCTTACCTACGCCCGCCATCAAGATGGCAGTGGAAACAGTCGCGGCCAGTCTTAGGCCCTTAAGCTCGCGGTACTCGTCGGAGTCGTACCAGCGGCGCGCCTGGTTTATATCTGGAAATTGGATCATCACTGGGAACACCGGCGCGGAGGAACCCTCGAGCACTTCGAAAGGGCCTCCGATCACCAGGTAGCGGCCACCAAATTTTTCCACCACAGGAGTGACGCGGGCCTTGTACTCCTCCATCTTGGCCGCGTCTTTGACTTCGCGAATATCGACCAGGAAATAAGCAGGCATGTGGTGCCCTCCGCAACGCGGAATTCTAGCAGTCTTGGGCACGACAGAACGGACTGGTCCCAGTCACCACACAGGGCCGGTCAGAACCGGGACACAGACCGCTCGTGGTATCAGGGGAATGCGAAGCGGAGCAGTTCTCCCTCCAGGGCCAGAGCGGATTGGTCGGTCACCGGAAGCCGCCCCTGCCAGCGCGTCCAATTGGCGGGAACCAGACGGGTCTGACCTGTTGGGATTTCGATCCAGCCTTCGGCTGTTTCTTCGCGGAGAAAGACCGAGAAGGCCGCGGCAGCAGGAGGCAGCGATTTCCACTCGTAGAGGGTTGCCGCCAGGCTCTCCGTCAAAGACTCGTGCGGATCGAGGCAGAGAATCCATCCCGAGGAAGCGGTAGGAAGATGCCGCTCAGGAGAGGTGCCGATGCCGGCGTCGACGACTCGCGCGCCGTAATCGCGGGCGAGCCGCACGGTAGCGTCGCGAGAACCATGGTCGAGGATGAGGATGTCGTCGCAGGGATAGAGGGTTTCGAGTGTGCGGCCCAGCCGCAGGGCGTCGTTCTCAGTGTGGAGCAGTGCTGTGATCGCGGGCATAGCGGAAGCTCGCGTGAGAGAGTGTACGCGAAACGGGGCAGAGATCTCACCTTGGGGCTGGCGTCGGGGCAGCATGCCCTCGGGACAGCCGGCAAGTTGCCGGCGCTATGAAGGTGTGGCTTCCGGGGACGAAGAAACCGTCGAGCTTCGCTCGACCGGACAGCCGAGGGCGGCTGTCCCCACATGGGCTCCGGTGGCGGCCGAGACGCGGAGTGCCGCGTCTCGACGAATGAGTTTCTTGTTGTCTTACTGCGAATCGGTCAGCTTCTGGCGATTCGCATCTGGGCCGGAAGCTTGTACGACCGTGATCGGGGCCTGCAGCGTGAAGTTCAGCACGGTTTCTGAGGGCAGTTTGATCTGCTGGCCCTTGGTCGCCGCCTGCACGCCGCCGCCAACGCCCGCTCCGGCTGCGCCGCCAATGGCCGCGCCTTTGCCGCCACCGGCAATGGCGCCGATGATGGTTCCGATGATGGCGCCGCCGCCAACCTTCTCAGCCGTGTTCTTGCCTCGGGAGCTGCCTTCCTTCTTGTACTGGTCAGTCTGAAGGTTGTAAGTCTTCCCGCCGGAGGCAAGGCTGTCGAGTTGCAGCACCACGACCGATTGCCCGGCAAACTTGCCAGCACTCTTTACGTCCACAAGATGGCCGGTGAGTTCGACGCCCGCGGGCACGGCTTGCTCTCCGTCAGATGTGAGCGGGGCGTTCAGCGTGGCGTGGAAGGTGTCACCGGTCTGATTTTTCTCGCTGTCGATGGGATCGATAAGGCGAACCGTGATTTTGGTGCCCTGGTCGATAATCAGTTTCTTGGGGGCTGGGGGCGGCGGAGGAGTGGCCGCGTTGTCGGGAGGCGGAGGCGCCATCTGCGAGGCCGCTTGTGGAGCGGACTGGTTGCTGGCCGTCGTCTGATCCGCGTTGGAATCGGAAGAGGAGCCGGAATCGTCAGAAGCATGGGACTTGCGCGGCTTCTTGCCGGCGGCGGGCTTGGCTCTCTCGGTCGGCGCGGCGGTCGACGCCGCTTCCTGTTGACGCGTCGCAGCTGACGCCTTTGCTGTGGGCCCGTTGCCCACCTGCAGGTTGTTGACGACTTCTTTTACGCCGGGGGTCGATGCCGCTTGCCGACTGGCCGCCTCCCGCTGGGCGTCGTTGTCGACGTTTCCGCTGAGCGTGACCACGCCGTTCGCGGACTGTACGTTGAGTTGCTTGGTCGATAGACCGGAATCCTGGCTGAACTTGGTTTGAATGTCGCCGGAAATTTTGGCGTCGTCGGCCTTCTTAGCGCAGCCCGACCCGAAACTCAGAATGACGGCTAAAAGAAATGAAGACACGAACACTGAACTTCTTTTCATACTCGACTCCGATCATGGCCCAACCGGGCCCGCCCCTTGTCTCGACACAATTTTAGATGCTTCGGAGTACGGTTGCAGATGCAAATGGGGATTCGGAAAGGAAACGGACAACAAAGCGGACGTTTCGACTCAGTTTGGAACCGTCAGTTTGGCCTTCAAGCCAGCGGCTGATGATGCGGGGGAAGGGTCGGGTCTGCTCGCAGCGCCTCAGTGAATAAACTTGTAATCGACGATGGAGGCGGCCAGGCTGGTCTTGCCTTCTTCGGGCTCCGGTGCGTCCTTGAAGCGCATAAGCCGGCCCTGGCAGACGACGTTGCTGTTTTTCTGGCCGGAGATTTCTTCCGGCATCTCGAAGACCATCTCGATGAGGGCGTTGACCGGAAGCTGCTGCGGACCCAGGAAGAGCACGCCGCTCTGGCTGATGTTTTCGATGATGCCCTCGAACCAGGTGGCACTGCGGTTGACGCGGTAACGCAGAGGAATGTCAAGCTTCAGGCGGCGCGCACGGGGCACCCAGGTCGGCCGCTTCGTCCGCGAATGGCTGCGGCGGATGCCGGTTTCAGGCTTGTGCTCCAGACGCTCGGTACGGCGCATGGTGGCCCAGTCGTACTTGTATTCGGCGGCGCACAACAGGCAGACCTGGTAGTAGTCGCCGTCGGCGCCACGGCGCGGCCAGGAGAATTCGTGGGAGCAGCGCCCAAGCATAAGAACATCCATGAATTTCTGCGGCATGGTGGATTACTTCCGGGTCAACTACGCCTCGAACGCAGCCACATCATCGCCCGAAGTGGGAACTTTGGGAAGGTTACTTTCGTGCATGCTGTGCTTTCAATCGCTTGGGGCTGCGAGCTAAAACGACCTACCCTAGGGTTACCAACGTCAACCGCCGTACGAATTTGGTGTAGGCCTTGTTGGAGAACGCTCCGATAGGTAGCTTGGAGGCTCTTATGGATGTGCGCGATATTGACCTGCTCCTCCGCTTGGTTGACCAAAGCATTCAAGCCGAGATCGAGCGCATATGCAGCTCCCCGGTCAAGCCAAAGGTGTTCAGTGAGCTACTCACGCCGGAGGGCATTGTCCTAGCCCGGCAAATGGGGATCAAGCTGTGACATCGTAACGGGTTCCGATGCACGTCGCCGTGCGGCATCACGCCCCAACCTTGGCGCATCATTCACCACGAACCACATCCCCACCTTAGCGTCAGGCCCGGAGATCGGTACACACTTCGAGTACAGACGCTTCGAAATTCCCTCCAACTCACCGCGTGAGCGCATGTCACCGCTGCGCAGGGTGACGTGGAGAAATCGCTGCGCGAGCCAGTCCGTGTATCATCGGCCCATGGAAGGTGCTTCGCCCGGCGTAGCCGCATTCATCCTGGCTGGGGGCAAAAGCACGCGCATGGGAGCGGACAAGGCCTTTGTCATGCTGGACGGGCGGACGCTGCTGGCGCGGGCGCTCGAGGTGGCCCGGTCGGTAACCGCTGAAGTCTGCATCGTCGGCGAAGCGGCGAAGTTTGGCCAATTTGCTCCGGTGGTGGAGGACGTCTTTCGCGAGTGCGGTCCGCTGGGAGGAATTCATGCGGCGTTGCGGTCGTCGGCGACGGAGTTGAATTTGATGCTGGCGGTGGACTTGCCGTTTGTGTCGCGGGCTCTGATCGAGTACTTGATCGCGCGGGCGCGGAGTTCTTCGGCGATTGTGACGGTTGCACGGGTGGGCGGGGGATGGCAGCCGTTGTGCGCGGTATACCGGCGGGAGTTTGTCGATGCGGCCGAGGAAGCTCTCCGGGAGGGGCGATATAAAATTGATGCGCTGTTTGATGAGCGCTGGACGCAGGTGATCGGCGAGGAGGAGTTAAGCGGTCTCGGCTTGTCCGAGAAGATGTTTCGCAATTTGAACACGCCGGAGGAGTTGGCAGAGGCGGGCGGCGGGCATTGAGCTGACTGCAGAGTTGCAGAGATCCTTCGCGGCAAACAGCGCCGCTCAGGATGACAAGACATTTGAATGACTGGGTAAAAGCCAAGAGCTAAGCCAAGAGCCAATGGCCAAGAACTAGAAGCTAGAAGCTGATCCGATGCCTGACGTCCCAAAACCCGCGCCCTACATCGAGTTCCGCGACGTTTCCAAAGCGTTTGGCGAAAACGTGGTGCTCGATCACGTTAGCTTTGATGTGCTGACGGGGGAAACGGTATGCATTCTGGGGCGCAGCGGGGTTGGCAAGTCGGTGTCGTTGCATCACATCATGGGATTTCTCAAACCGGATTCCGGTCGCGTGATCGTGGCTGGAGAGGACATCACTGACCACACCGAACTGCAACTAGAACCGATCCGCAAGAAAGTGACGATGGTTTTTCAGAACGGGGCGCTGTTCGATTCGCTGTCCGTGGGGGAGAATGTGGCTTTTCCCCTACGCGAGACTAAGGATCTGACCGAAGAGCAGATTTACCAGATCGTCGACGGCCTGCTGCAGATGGTGGGCGTGCAGGAGATGCGCGACCTGCTGCCGTCCGATCTGTCGACCGGCATGAAGCGATCTGTGGCGATTGCGCGGGCGCTGGCAGCGCGGCCGGAGTGTGTGCTGTTCGACGAGCCGACCACCATGGTTGATCCGCTGATGGCGCAACTGCTCGGCGACCTCATCAAGCGGCTCAAGATTCAACTCAACTTGACGAGCATCGTGGTGACGCACGACATGCGTCTGGCCAAGAAGCTGGCCGAGCGCGTCGTGTTCCTGCATGAAGCTAAGGCCATTTTCTTCGGCACGTATGCTGAGATGGAGAAATGCTCGGCGCCCATTGTGCAGGAGTTTCTGGAACTGGACGAACTGAAAATCGAAGCTTAGAACAGTTGCCAGTTGCCAGTACCTAGAGCCAGTAAGACCTAGAATCAACTGAGACCCGACCCCCGTGCTCGGGTCTACTTGCCTGCCCGGTCCTCCTCGGATAATCTTTCTGCCCATGAAAACGAGAGCGTGCGTCATCTTGATCAACCTTGTGTTGTGTGCTCGCGGGATTGTTGCGCAGTCGCAGGCTAGAGACACGCCCTCCACTTCGATTGTGGTGAAGGCCGCGAAGTTGCTAGATGTTCGGAAGGGAAGCTTTGTGGAGAACGCTGCGGTTTGGATCGAAGGCGAACGGATCAGGCAAGTGGGGTCCGCCACCGAAATCGTTGGCCAAGCGCCGAAGAACGCAAAGGTGATTGATCTGGGCCGGGTCACTGTGCTGCCCGGGCTCATCGATTGCCATACGCACATCATGGCTCGCTTCGAGGACTCGCCCACTGGTTACCTGCTCAGCCTGGCGTCGAAGTCGCAGGCCTTCCGCGCGCTCGAGGGAGCATACAACGCGCGCATCACCCTGGAGGCGGGCTATACGACCATTCGGGACGTGGAGAACGAAGGCTCGGAGTACGCGGATGTGGCTTTGCGGGACGCCATCGATCAAGGTCTGGCTGAGGGACCGCGCATGCAGGTGGCGACGCGCGGGATCGCGGCAGTCGGGCAATACAATCCTTTCGGAGTTTCGCCGGACCTGTCGGAATTTCCCACTGGCGCGCAGATGGTGAGCGGCGTCGAGGAGGCGCGGCGTGCCGTGCGCGAGCAGATCGGTCACGGTGCGGATCTGATCAAGGTCTATGCTGACTGGGAACATCCCACGCTGACCGTCGACGAGATGCGTGTCATCGTAGAGGAGGCGCACAAGCAGAAGCGCAAAGTTGCGGCGCATGCGACCACTGCTGAGGGAATTAAGAATGCGGTTACGGCGGGCGTCGATTCAATCGAACACGGACACGGAACGGACCGCGAGGATCTCGAACTGATGAAGGCCAAGGGAATCTTCCTGGTGCCGACGGTCGGAGTCATTGATCTGAACGTTGAGAACCACAAGAACGACACCATCACCCCCGAACAGCAGAAGAGGTTTGACGCGTTCCTGCAAGGGATTCAGCAGGAGGTGCAGATGGCTAAGGCCCTGGGTGTGAAGATTGCGGCTGGTTTTGACCCGGCTGGTCCGGAAGCGCATGGGAAGAACGCAACCGAATTGGCGGCGATGATGAAGCGTGGGCTGACCTCTCTGGAGGCGATTCAGGCGGCAACCATCAATGCGGCGGAACTTCTGAGTTGGCAAGACAGGGTAGGCGCGCTTGAGCCGGGACACTACGCGGATGTGATTGCGGTCGAGGGCGACCCGCTGGCGGATATTACGGTCCTGCAGCATGTAAAGTTTGTGATGAAGGGCGGTGCCGTGGTGAAGGACGGCGCCTTAGGCCTGCGGTGAGGGAGTCCACCGGGGCTGAAAGCCCGACAGATTTGGAAGATTTACGCGGCCCCTTCGACTTCGCTCAGGGCAAGCTCTGAAGGGCCGCTCTTCCACGGGCCCGCTAGTCTCTGACCACTTTAGCAACCCTCTAACCACGTCCTCCAACCACGGCGCTATCCTTAGAACCCTTGCTGCACCAGTTCTTCGACCGTCAGAGAGTTCTCCGACGATTCTCCCTTCATCATTTTCTCGACGTACTTGGCGATCAGGTCGGCCTCCAGGTTCACGGGATCGCCGGGCTTCAGCGAGTGCAGGTTTGTCATCTCGACCGTGTGGGGAATGATGGCGATGGTGCAGCGATTCGTTTCCAACTTGGCTACAGTGAGGCTGATGCCTTCGATCGAAATGGAGCCTTTGAAGACGGTGTATTTTTCCACGTCGTCGGGCAATTCGATGTGCAGCCACCAGTTCTCAGAGTCGGCGATGCGCTCGAAGGCGATCAGTTTGCCGACGCCATCCACGTGTCCCTGGACGATGTGGCCGCCGAAACGGCCGTCAGCTTTCATGGGCTGTTCGAGGTTTACCAGCGCGCCTTCGTGAATGCGAGAGAATGATGTGCGCACCCAGGTTTCGGGCGCAAGATCGGCACAGAACGAGCCGGGCCTGATGTCCAGCGCGGTCAGGCAAACTCCGCTGACGGAGACGCTGTTGCCAGTGCCCAATTCCTTCGGTGTGTGCTCGGCGCTGATAGTGATGCGGCGGTTCTCACCGCGCTCCTCGATACGAGTAATGCGTCCGACTTCTTCTACGATGCCAGTAAACATGAGGGCCTCCGGGAGGAACTCAGTATTCTAAACCTGGAGGAACTCAGCATTCGGTAATTCGCAATTGGCATTTGGCAGTTAGCATTTTGCCGTCTGGACTTGAAGACGAGGTCTTGGCGCATAGCAGTGGGATGGAAAATGGTGTCGTGCTAAGTGCCAACTGCTAAAAGCCAAGTGCTTTACTCGCCGTATGGATCGCGCAGATATCCTTCTACCGCAAAGTCTTCGCCGAAGCGGTGCAGGTGGATGTCCTTCACTTGGGCAGCTTGGCTCATGTGGCGGAATCCCGTGCCCGCGGCGAACGGAATGGAACCGGTGCCGGCCAGGATCTTGGGGGCGTAATAGAGGAAGACTTTGTCGACGGCGTTGGAGGCGAGCGCGGCCCAGTTCACCGCAGCGCCGCCCTCGATCATCACCGATGTGATCTGCAACTGCCCGAGGCGGCGCAGGATGGAAGGCAGATCGGGGCGGCCATCGGGCGCAGATGCAGCAAGGATCTCAACCTGGATGCCAAGCTGCTCGAGTTGCGCACGTTTCTGCTCGTCGGTGGAGGAGGAGAACAGCAGGACATCATTCCTCCGCTCCCCTGCGACGCTTTGCACCAGGCGCGACTCGACCGGAAGGCGAAAGCGTGAGTCGAGAATGACGCGCAACAAGGGACGGCGCCTCGGGCGGCCGCTGCGATCGGTCAGCAGGGGGTTGTCTGAAATAATCGTTCCTACTCCGACCAGCAGCGCGTCGTGCCGGTGGCGGAGTTCCTGCACGTGGGCGCGGGCGATCTCGCTGGTGATCCAGTTTCCGGCGAATCCGTTTCCGGCGGAGATCCGGTCACCTTGATCCGAGCATTCGGCCGGTGGGGGAGAGATCTTGCCGTCGAGCGTCATGGCGGCCTTCAGGGTCACCATGGGCACGCCGTGTCGGATATAGCGGGCAAATCCTTCATTCAGGCGGCGGGCCTGTTCCTCCAGCCGTCCGACCTCGACGTGCACACCGGCGGCGCGCAGCTTTTCGAATCCGCGTCCGCTTACTTTCGGATTGGGGTCGGGCATGGAAGCCACGACGCGGTGAATCCCAGCGGCGATCAGCGCGTCTGTACAGGGCGGAGTGCGGCCTTGGTGGGCGTGCGGTTCGAGATTGATGTAGAGCGTGCCGTCGCGAGCTTTCGCGCCCGAGGCTTCGAGGGCAAGGACTTCGGCGTGCTTGACGCCGGCGTAGGTGTAGGTTCCGGTGCCGATGACGGTGCCGCGAGCATCCGCGATCACTGCGCCGACGTAGGGATTGGGCGACGCCAGGCCGGTGCCTTCGCGCGCGAGTTCGAGTGCGCGGTGGAGGAGTTGCTCGTCGGCGGAGAGTGCAGGCATGCGGAGAAATCTACCACGGAGGCCAGGGGCGGCGGGTCGAGCTTCGCTCGACTGGACAGCCGATGGCGGCTGTCCCCACATGAGTGTTTCGTCTATTGACGAGGCGGAAAACTCTGGAAGGAGTCATCTTCAATCTCAGCCACTGCAGCGCCGCTGCGACCCTTGGGCCCGCGACGCAAAGGGGCTCCGACGTAGGCATAGGGATCGCCTTCTGGAGGCGCTTGCTTCTTACGGTTCCAGCGTCGAATCAACGTGCGTGCTAATTCCAGCAACGACTTCTTGGGCGAATCTGCCATACGCCCTCCTATTCAAACAGTGAATCCACAAACTCTTTGGGATCGAAGGGGAGCAGGTCGCCCGCCTTCTCACCCACGCCGACAAAGCGCACGGGCAGGCCCAGTTCGCGCGAGATCGCAACCACCACGCCGCCCTTGGCGGTGCCGTCGAGCTTGGTGAGGACGATTCCGGTGACGCCAGCCGACTCGGTGAACATGCGCGCCTGCTGCAGGCCATTTTGCCCCGTCGTCGCGTCCATCACCAGCAGAGTTTCGTGGGGCGCGCCGGGAATGATGCGCTGCGCCGTGCGGCGCATCTTGTCAAGTTCGGCCATCAGGCTGGTCTTGGTGTGCAGGCGTCCGGCGGTGTCGACAATGACGTAGTCGGACTTGCGGGCCGTGGCGGCTTGCAGCGCGTCGAATAGCACTGCCGCGGGATCGCCTCCGGGCTTGGTCTTGATCACTTCGGTGCCGGTGCGCTGTCCCCAGATTTCCAGTTGTTCGATCGCGGCAGCACGGAAGGTGTCGGCGGCGCAGAGCAGGACATTCTTTCCTTGCGAGCGAAAGACCTGAGATAACTTGCCGATGGTCGTGGTCTTGCCCGTGCCGTTGACGCCGACCACCAGGATCACTTCCGTCGCGCCATCAACCTTCTGAACCGGGCGCGCATTGGCGGAGTTGAGAATGGTCAGGAGTTCGTCTTTCAGCAGGCACTTCAGTTCCTGGACGTCTTTGATCTGCTTGCGGTCGGCTTTCTCCCGTAGTTTGGCAAGGACTTCCTGGGTGGTGGTGTTGCCAAGGTCGGCGCTGATGAGCGTCGCTTCGAGGTTGTCGAGGGTGTCGCGGTCAATCTCCTTGCCGATGGAGACGACCTGGTCGATGCGATCCGCCAGGTTCTCGCGGGTGCGCGTAACCGCCCGCTTCATACGGTCGAAGAACCCAGTTTTCTTCACTTCCTCGAGGCTGCCAAACAGAGTCTGGATCATAAGAGTGACAAGCTTTGATTATACGGGTAACGTCCGACGGGAAAGGACTGCAAGAAACTGCAAGAAACTCAAACACACAGGACACAATGGAACACAGATTGGTCAGACTTTCTAGACTCGGGTTCGTTCCAGGGCAGCGTCGGCGGGAACTGCAGCCGGTGTTGCTACCACGGAGGTAGCTTCCGAGATGGCCGCCGGTACTTCAGTGGGAGCGGGCACGATCGGACGCTTGATCGTAAAGCGCTGAATCCGGATCTCGCCGCGGGCGTAGACCGCCAACAGAGCGGCGACCGCAACCGGATCCAGGCGTTTGCCGGCGAGGTTCTGGATGATCTGCAGGGCCTGATCTGGAGTGTGCGCCTGCTGGTAGGGGCGATTGGTGGTGAGCGCGTCGAACGTGTCGCCCACGGCGATAACCCGCGCCAGCAGGGGAATCTGATCGCCCTGCAGACCGTAGGGATATCCGCGACCGTCGAGGGCTTCGTGATGCAGTTCGATGCCGGGCAGCATTTCCGCGAGCTGAGTGACCGGGCGCAGAATATTCGCGCCCTTGGTGGTGTGCGTCTTCATGACTTCGAATTCTTCAGCGGTCAGGGCTCCTGGCTTCTTGAGGATGTGATCTTCGATGCCGATCTTGCCCACGTCATGCAGTTGAGCGGAAATCTGCAGCGTCTCCATGAAGGGAGCGGGCAAGTTCATTTCCTTGGCGATAAGCAGGGAATAGCGCGTGACGCGGTCGGAGTGGCCGCGAGTGTAGGGATCCTTCTCGTCGACGGCTCCGGCCAGCATCTGGATAGAGCCCATGAACAGGGCGCGGTTTTCTTCCGCGGCGCGTTTCAGATCTTCGACGAAACGTTCAAGTTCTTCGGACATGCTGTTGAAGGTCTGGGCCAGTTCGCCGATTTCGGTGCGGCTCCAGAGGTGAACCCGCTGCGAGAAGTCGCCCTTCGCCAGGGCGCGGCTGGATTGGGTGAGCACCTGGAGAGGATTGGTAATGCGGCGCGCCGCGAAGATGCTGACGAGGATGCTCAGGAATACGGCCGCCAGGGCCAGCAGACGGGCGGTGCGTTGCATCTCGTAAACGCCCTGGTAGGCTTCGCGCTGAGGTTTTTGGACGACGACCGCCCAGCCCAGCGATGTGACGGGGCTGTAAGTGCCGAGCATGTCGAAGTGTTGAGAGCCAGCCGTGATGGTGAATTCCTGGGTCGGGACTAACTGCGCGCGGTTGCCACCGTCGACAAAGTTGCGCACGATCTCAATGTTCTTCATGTCCTGGCCGGTGGCGAACTCGGGCGTGGCCGCAGCGACGAGGCGGCCTTGCGCGTCGACTACGTAGGGAGTGAGGCCGCCGCCGCTGACTTCCTGCAGGCGGCGAATCAGAAAATGCAGATCAACGACGCAAGCGACCATCCCCAGGAAATGGTCGCCGTATTGGACTGGGGCGCTGACCAGAAATACGGTGCGGGCAGATTTTCCTTCGCCGATCACAAGGGCTTGGCCGTTATAGGCGCGTCCATCCCGAGCGGTGGCGAAGGCGCGTTCGAGTTCGCGCTGCAGGAAGGCGTCAGGCGCGATGGGCGGAGCGGAAATACCTTTGGCGTCAGAGTTCAAGAGCGTGGCGTACGCGATGTCGTCGGAAGAGGAAACAAAGTTTTCGACCAGTGCGCGTAGTTCCGGAGCTTCAATATTCTTTCCGCCGATGTCGCCACCGCTGGTCACCTTGACGGCCGATGACAGGTTGGCCAACATCATGCGCAGGGAGCGTTCATGCTGGGAAAGATCGCCAGCCAGCGAGCGCGTCACCGTGTTCTGCAGCATCTTCTCGTTGGTCATCAGGCGGTCGCGGTTGATGGCGACGACCTGCGTCGAGTAGAAATACATGGGGACGATGCTGATCACCAGAAGCACCCCGAGGATGGCATAGAGAATCGGGATGCGGGCGTGGCTCGACGTGCTGGTGGACAAGAATCTCCCTTCCACTCAAATCGCAGACGCCATAGGCGAAGAGGCGGCGGTTTTCAAAGCTATCCCTCAAATTTTAATGGGAAATTGGCGCGGGGAGAGGAAAACCCGGCAGGGTTGGCATTACGAAAGTACCCGTCAAAACGCCCGTCTGGTGCTGGTTTTGGCAAGGGAGAGCGCCTGGAAGAGATCGTCACGGCGACAGCCGCCGTGCCAAACAAATCCCGCTTCTCGCGCAAAGAGGGCGCGAGAAATGGGGCACCCGCACCCGCGGAGGCTTCGAGTTCCGCTCTCCCGTTTGCATCGGTCGACTAATTCAGCAGCTTCTTCAAGTCCTTCCACTTGATCAGGATGACGTGATTATCGTCCAGCAGTCTTCTGAAATCCGTGCTGGTCACGAAATCGTAGTCGCGCTGGCGCCAGGCTGCGCCGTAGTCAACGTTGTCTACCATGACGGCTTGCAGTTCAGCGTCGTCGTGGCCGAGGTGGACGATGATTTCGGTGATGCCGGGTTTCAGGTTTCGGATCGCGTTGATGTAGAAAGCTTTCCAGTCGCCGGGATGGACGGAAGGGTCGGCGATTACTACAGAATCGAGGAGGACATCTTTGCTGGAGAGAATCGATGACAGTGCGGGCGGAGTGCTCGCAGCGATAAACGCTAGAAAGGGCAATTTGTAATCGCGAGCAACTTTGATGTAGACGGCGAACAAGTCGGGGCGCGAGAAAAGAGCGCCCATGTGGCTATCGAGGTGGGTGGGATGAATTCCCATGGCAATAGCTCGTTCGATCTGGGCGCGAATTTCGCGCTCGGCGTCGTCGGCTTTCACATGACTGACAGCCTGGGGCGTGTCTTGCCAAAGATATCCGGCGGGATCGAGCAGACTCAGGACCTTGTCTTTGGACTCAACCGGTCCCCAACGATAAGTTTTCCACTCACTGGTGAGGGTGAGGTGCAGGCCGAGATCGGTGTCAGGATGAGCTTTCGCATAGTCTGCAACCTCATTCAACCAGGGGCAGGGAATCATCACGCTGGCTGAAGTGACCGCATTTTTGTCGAGGGCATCAAAGCTTGCGGCGTCTTCAGAATGCGCGACCGCAAGATCGTCGGCATGGACGATGAGCAGCTTCGTACCGGGTGGATAGCCCAGGCGCTCGGCGACGGTCTTGGTCTGGCCAACCGCAGTAGTTAGCGCGGCGAAAAGAAAGATGATTGCGAAGGCAAACACTCTTTTGCGCATAAAAGACTCCTGAGAAGCTGGAACGTTGGAACTTGATTATCCTCTCATTCCCTTACGCTCGGGGAGCAATAGGACTCGTGAGTTGAGCCCCAAAGCCAAAGGCCAAGAGCTAAGAGCTAAGAGCTAAGAGCCAAGAGCCAAGAGCTAAGAGCTAAGAGCTAAGAGCTAAGAGCTAAGAGCTAAGAGCTAAGAGCTAAGAGCCAAGAGCTAAGAGCCGAACCCCTCGCTCTTGCCGCTGCGTGTCATGAGTTCGTGGAGCGCTTCGCGCGGGGACTTGCCCCGGTGCAGGATGGCGTGCATCTGCTCGGTGATGGGCATTTCGACTCCTCGGGAATGAGCCAGGCCAACGGCAGCGGTTGTGGTGAAGACGCCCTCGGCAACCATGCCGTGCATGCCGGCAAGGATCTCGGGAAGCTTGCGTCCGCGGCCAAGTTCGACGCCGACGCTGCGGTTCCGCGACAGGCCTCCGGTGCAGGTGAGCACGAGGTCGCCCAGTCCGGCCAGTCCCGCCATGGTTTCGGCCCGGCCACCGCAGGCAATGGCCAGTCGCGTCATCTCGGCGAGGCCGCGGGTGATCAGGGCCGCGACTGAGTTGTGACCAAGGCTGAGGCCGTCGCAAATTCCGGCGGCGATGGCGACAATGTTTTTGAGAGCGCCGCCGAGCTCTACGCCGGCCACGTCGCTGTTGGTGTAGACGCGGAAACTGGGGTCGCTGAATTCGCGCTGCACGGTGGCGAGCAGGACGGCGTCCTCCGACGCGATGGTGATGGCGGTCGGATCGCCACGAGCGACCTCTTGGGCGAAGGATGGACCGCTGAGCGCACCGACTGCGGGATCGGCGCGGCCATCGTGGTGAAGGACCTGCGTTATCACCTCGGTCATGCGTAGCAAAGAGCCTTCTTCGAGGCCTTTCGTAGCGCTCACGATCAGGGTCTGCGGCGGGATCAGCGGGCGCATGCGTTCGAACAGGCGGCGGCAGTGTTGCGAAGGAACCGCGTTGACCACGATCTGCGCGTCGGCCAGGGCGAGGGCGAGATCATTGGTCACAGTTACAGCCTCGGGTACGTTGCGGCCGGGAAGAAATTGCTCGTTGACTCGCTTCTGAGTGATGGAGTCGCAGACTTCGGTTTCGTACGCCCAGAGGCGAACCTCGTGCGTGCCTCTGCGGCCGAGCACGATGGCGAGGCCGGTTCCCCAGGCGCCCGCGCCGACGACGGCGATCTTGCTCATCTTTTTTCTGACCTCGGTTCCGACCTCGACACACTCTTCGATCCGAAGCGATTTTCAGTGCCGGCCAGCAAGCGGCGGATGTTTTCGTGATGCCTGGCCACGATCAACAACGATGCCAGCGACATGAACGCCAGCGCCAGCCATGCGTTGCCGTAATCATGGAGCAGCCACACCAGAACAGGGAAGGCCGCCACACTCAGGATCGATCCCAGCGACACGTAGCGGAACAGTAACACGACGCCGAAAAAGATGCCCGCCGCGATCAGCACAGCTTTGGGAGCGATGACGAAGAATGCCCCCAGGCCGGTGGCAACTCCCTTGCCTCCGCGAAGTTTCAACCAAATAGGAAACATGTGGCCAAGGACCGCGAACAATGCGGCCAGGGACACCACGCGATAGGGAGTGGTCGCGCCCGCGTGGGCGCAAAGATAGGCCGCCAGCGCCACTGCGGCGGATCCCTTGAGCGCGTCGAGGAGCAGAGTCATTGCGCCGAGTGTGGGAGATTTGCGCGAGACATTCGTGGCGCCTATGTTCCCGCTGCCGCTCTGGCGAACGTCTTCGCCACGAAAGACACGCACCAGGAGATAGCCGAAGGGAATGGAACCCAGTAGATAGCTGGCCGCGGTGATGAGGAGGACTCTTGGCACTTTAGCTTTGTGGTCAACGGTGCCGGCATGCTTCTGGCTGCCGAATTTGGGGGCGCGGACGCCCGCACGACAGCCGCCCAGACGACGGCGCGCTACGACAATGCGAATCTTGCTAGCTTGGTGTACTTCGATCCTTTCGGTGATAACTGGCTCTGATACAAAAAGAACTCGCGGGGCGTCATGGTACCAAACTCAGGCGACGGCAGCGAGGTGAGTTTTTCCTGCAGGCGCTCAAAGGTGCGATTGGGGCCGTCTCCCTTGCGCCAACGTGGCGATCCCGAGCCGTCCGCCCCGCGCGCCAGCGTCAGGTGCGGGCTGAAGGCGCGTTCTTCTTTCGGAATGCCGAGAGCTGCCACGGTTTTGTCGATCGCCGACGCCAGCAAGGCGAGTTGCGGCCCCGCCTCCAAGCCAATCCAGAAGACGCGCGCGGACTTCGCGGTCGGGAAGAATCCGTATCCGCGGAAGTGAATTTCCGTAGTGCTGGCGGTGACCGACCGCAACCCGAGCCTGATCTGCTCGACCGAAGGCTCGGGCTGCTCACCGATGAACTTCAGGGTGATGTGCAACGACTCAGGTTTGACCCAGCGCGCATCCGGCGCGAATCCCTGAACCCCTTCCGCGAAGCGGGCGATGCGCTCGCGGATGTCGTCGTCGATGTCGAAGGCGATGAAGAGGCGCATAAACCCGCTCTTGGCTGTTGGCTCTTGGCCTTTAGCTTGAAGCAATCGCCCGAAGGCGCCAACACAAAAATGGATGAAACTAAGCAGCCAAGAGCCAGAAGCCAATGGCCAAGAGCCATTTCACATCAACTTCTTTCTCATCATATCCAGCGCCATGGTTGAGGCGAAGCGGCGAATGCGTTTACGGTCTCCCGGGAAATTGCGCTGCACAACTTCGGTTCCCGTGTCGCTGGCTACTGCGTGAAACACCAAGCCCACCGGCTTTTCCGGCGTGCCTCCGGCGGGTCCGGCTACGCCGGTGATGCCGACGCCGAGGCTCGATTCGCAGCGGTAGCGAATGCCTTCCGCCAGTGCGGCGGCAACCTCGCGGCTGACCGCTCCGTGACGGTCGATCATTTCGGCAGGCACGCCGGCGAGTTCTGTCTTCAGATAGTTCGAATAGACGACTGCGCCGCCCAGGAAATAGCGCGAGCTCCCGCCGACGGAAGTGATCCGCTCCGCGAGCAGGCCGCCGGTGCACGATTCGGCGACGGCCAGTGTCGCGTTGCGCATCTGCAGCCAGTAGCCGACGATTTGTTCGAGCGACTCGCCGTTGCGCGAGTAGATAGCGTCATCGAGTTCGTCCTCGGCCAGACCGGCGACTTCGTCGACCCGGCGCTGCGCGGCGTCCTGTGTAGCTGCGCGGCACTTGAAATGCAATTCTATTTCGCCCGCTCCGGCGAGGATCGTAGTATCGACATCGGTGTAGCGCTTGTAGATGGGGGCAACGCGCGCGTCTACCTGAGACTCGCCCAGCATGGCGACCTTCAGCGTGCGGCTGGCCAGGAATGCTGGTGGAACTTTGGCGCGGAGGCGTTCGCGGACCTCGCTTTCGAACAGCGACTTCAATTCGTGCGGAGGGCCGGGCAGCAGCACGATAATGCGCTCGCGGCCGTCGAACTGCCCACTCAACCACTGTCCTGGGGCGGTGCCGTTGGGGTTAGGAAGGACTGTTGCTCCTTCGAGGAGATCGGCCTGCTTCGCGTTGTTGGGCGCCATCTTCCAGCTGCGGGCAGCGAAGCGTTCTTCCAGGCTGCGAACCATCTCCGGATCGCGGCGCAGTCCCACGCCCAGAGCTTCGGCCACGGCTTCCCGCGTCAGATCATCTTCGGTCGGGCCGAGGCCGCCGCTGAAAATCACAATATCGGAGCGAAATAATCCATGCTGCGCTGCCGCCACAAGCCGGCCGAGATGGTCGCCTACAACGCTCTTGAACACGACTTCGACCCCCAGCAGGTTGAGCTGCTCGGTCAAGTACAGCGAGTTGGTGTCCATGCGGTAGGGCGTAAGCAGCTCGGAACCCACCGCGATGATCTCGGCATTCACGTGCTAGAAGTTTAAATGAAAAGCTCGACCAGTGATGAAACACAAGCGAACGGGCGCTTCTGCCGGAAAAGCAGGTTCCTCACTTCGTTCGGAATGACAAAGATGAATAAGGGCCTTTTGTTCGAACGACAAGCCCAGATAGAGGGACTTTTTTCGAAATGACGAACAGAGGTTATTCCGGCAGCAGGGGAAGGCCCGCAATGCTCCACGAGAGATGATGCACGCTGCTGGTGGTCGCGAGGACGACGGATCGCCCCGGCGCGAACGCCAGGCCTACCAGGCCCTGGCCGGCAACTTCGAGGTTGGGCTTGCCGTCGGGTGTGATCTTTACTACTCCACGTTTGCCGGCGAGAGAAGCAGCGACGTACAGGTTGCCATCCGCGTCGAAGGCCAGTCCCTGCGGCCTTCCCAGGCCTTTGTAGAAAGTGTGGACCGTGCCGCTGGGATCGATTCTGTAGACGCGGTCGAAACTTGAGGTCGTGGGTCCGGTCACGAACAGATCGCCCTTGGGGCCGAACGCCAGATGATACGCGGAGACGCTGGGCTCGAGTGTGGCAAAAACGAAGACCTGCTGGTCGCGGGAAATCTTGAAAACGGTGCCGTTGCGGTCACCAACGTAGAGGCTTTGCTCGCGATCAAACGCGATGCCGGTGGCGATGCCCATGCCC
>Ga0209698_10001880_pt1 | contig 24104 bp, 8 predicted proteins | sample LitLauG_LLR_2012_FD_187203 | JGI IMG/M metagenome (GOLD analysis project Ga0209698, IMG submission 187203) | Freshwater sediment microbial communities from Pennsylvania, USA - Little Laurel Run_MetaG_LLR_2012 (SPAdes) (version 2) | ecosystem: Environmental > Aquatic > Freshwater > Creek >... | reverse complement strand
CTTCTTTGCCGCTTTCCAATCCGTGAAGTTATGGCACTGCAAGCAGTTGTTCCCCAACTGCCCCTTGTGCACATCCTTATGGCACGGCACGCAGCTCTGGGACAGTCCGAAAAAGGACTTGGAAGGATCCTTCATCTTGATGAGCGCACGCTCCTCGGGAACCATATAGCCAGGCGTATGGCACTTTTCACACGCAATGCCGGCGTGCTTGCCTTCCAGCACGTACCCTGTGAGCTTATGGTCGAATTGCTTCTGAGGTGGCTCCCAGTGAATCAGGCCAAAGTCTTTCCCATTGTGATCCAGGTGGCATCGCACACAGTCCTTGCTGTTGGGATTCGCCATTCCAAGCCGGGCGTGATAGCCGTGATTCAGGGTGAGCCGTTGCGCTACCTCTTTATGGCAATCGAGGCACTTGAAGGTTGGCGTGTTGGTCCCGAATTGATGGCAACTCGTACATTGCGTGGTCCCGCTCAGGGACTGATGGGCGTTCGCTAGCGGACCAGGCGAGATTTGTGCGGAAGTGAATGCCGCGGAGAGAAATGATGCCAAGAGAAAAAAAAGAGAACTCCGCAGCACCGCAGATCGTCGCTCTTTACAGCCGTCCCGTCTGACAGCAGGTTCGCGGAAGACCAAGATATTCTCCGTGTTAGTGCTGCAAGCAACAGCTGCGGGCTTGGGCTTTTAAAAATAGCACGGTTGTAGGGCGCGCGCACCGCGAAGCCTGAATATGTGTCTATTTTGAAAAGAAGGGTGCATATCCCTTCGTCTCGCATTGAGGGATGGGACCCCTAATGTCTAACCTGATCTACGTGTGCGGGGTTCCTTCGGACGGCGCTGCCCCAAAATGAGTCTGAAGTGCGGACACCAGAGAGTTCTCAAAATTGTTATTGGACTCCAACTCCCAATATTCCTGCTTCATCGCGAACTGGTCCTCGCTTCGGCCATAGCCCCGGAAGCTCGCTCGGATGATCGTTCGCGTGTACCCATCCGGCAATCGCGCGGAATTCACGTGGACACGAACCGTCCCTGCGTCCCATTCCACCCTCTTTTTTTTCGAATCTTCAGTGGTATTCCGCAGCAGTTCCTCCCTGCCTAATTCGAGGGAAAAGGTCCAAGAGTCTTCCGTCATCTGGTCTCCGGTGATTTTCCACTGCTCCTCTCGGGCATGGGACTGGAGGTATTCCTGAATCTCCAATCCTGAAGACGCCAACTCAATGCATGCCCTAGTTTCCGGACGCGCCTCTTTCCTGGAGCTCCTCGGCCGGTTTTTCTTTGTGCTCGTCCCGGAATCGTTCCAGGAATCAGCGCATGGCCGGACCATAGGCCTTGGAGCAGGGCTCTGCTGAGCCGGAGCTGCCAACAACCATCCAAACACGCTTGCCAGAAGAAAAATCATCTTGAGGCCTAGTCTACCGAAGAACGGAGAGTGGAACAGCACTGATTCTTGGAACTGCGCGAAACGCTACGGTTGGAAGTACCGGACGAAATGAAAGGGATGATCGCAGAAGCCGGCACAAAAGATATAGGAAAGAGTTCCGAACCATAGCGATTCCCGTCCACGGCTTTTGCGAGCAAAGAAATAGAAATCGAGAATCTGAGCAATGATATGCTTCTCAAATTATCTGCTAAAGCGGGTGATGGAATGTCTGAATATCTCGAGCTTCTCAAATGCCGGCGAATGAACTCCTGTTCTGCCGCCTCGATCTGAAATCCATGGCCACCCTTCTCTCCATCGTAGCTCTCGGGTTCTTTCTAGGTATGCGCCATGCAACCGACCCGGATCATGTCATCGCCGTAACGACGATCGTGAGCCGACAACGTAGCATTCGCCAGGCAGCCTTGATTGGGGCGCTCTGGGGTATCGGTCACACGATTACAATTCTCGCCGTTGGCTCGGCCATAATCCTTTTCGGCCTTGTGATCCCGCCAAGGGTTGGCCTCACAATGGAACTGTCGGTGGGCCTGATGTTGATTCTTCTGGGAATTCTCAACCTCTCAGGAATCATGCGTTGGATAACGGAAACAGTCACGCCCTTGGCCTCAGGCCAACACTCGCATCCAAACGGACACGGCGACTATGTTCATGCACATCCGCACGGCCACTCTCCCGAGAAGCACGGCCACTTGGACAGCGCCACTCCCGTTAGTTGGATGGATCGCACCTTCGGTCGGCTTGGTCTCTACCAACTAGTGCGTCCTTTGGCTGTAGGCATCGTTCATGGCCTTGCGGGATCGGCAGCCGTTGCCTTGTTGGTGCTCACAACCATCCGTGTTCCCTCTTGGGCAGTTCTATATCTTTTGGTGTTCGGGATTGGCACTGTCGCAGGAATGATGCTGATCACGGCGGCGATTGCTGTGCCGTTCACGTTTTCGGAAAACCGCTTTGCTCGCCTCAATCGAGGCTTGGGATTGGCCTCGGGGCTACTCAGCATCGCGTTTGGTTTTTTTATCGTCTACCAAATGGGCTTCGTCTACGGGCTCTTCACCCAGAGACCCATCTGGGTTCCGCGCTGATCTTCACTCAAAAACCGGCAATCTATTGTTTGATGGTGTAGAGCGAACCGTTGGGCTGGTAATCCTCAACATGACACAGGCCCGTGATCGAGATCCATTCCCTGTGAATCTCCACTCTGACCCGCCCATCAGCCTGCTGACAAGCAGTGACGGGTGCGGCTTTCAGTTGGGCAGCAGGCCGAAGACGGAGAAGCAATTCGAGCCGCTGACGTAGACTTTTCCGTTGGCCACGACCGGTACGATGAACTTTGAAGCGCTACAGGCTGCGCCGGTTCCGTTCGTGGGACTGCTGTAGAGTTGAGTGGCCACGTGCGAGGCATCGTAAGCATCCAGAATGCTGGGACCATTGAACAGATAAGGGTTAGCGTCCTCGATCCAGACGATACCGTTGGTGCTGCCGTTGGCCGAAACGGAAGGGGTCGCACCGCGGTAGGGATAGAGCTTGGTTGCCACGGAGGAAGCGGTACTCGCGATCGCGGCATTGGAAATGGGGAACTGACGCAAGAAATCGGCGACAATCACGGCGTATAGATTTCCGTTCCAGTAGGCAGGCTGGCCATAGAAACCGTTGTCGGCGCTAGTCAGATTGAAACCGAGAACGACCTCCTGAAGATCCTGATTGCTTCCGGAATGAAACTTGCCAAGATTGGTCTGATCGAGAAGATAAATCACGCCGATTTTTCCGGTGACGATCATAACGTGAGGATGCGCAGCGGAAGCGACCGAGTCGGGCAGAATCATGGCTCCGGAGGAACCGAGATCGATATCGTTGACGTTGAGAGTGGTCTGGTCGAACGGCGTGAAATAGTCGAGAACGCTTCCCGCAGAAGATAGTTTGACCACGGAATCAGAATAGTTCTGCGTGCCATCCCACTGGCCGTTGCCGGTAACGACGTAGACGTTTCCGCTGGCATCCACGACGGGGGGATTGCCAGAGCCCCAGATGGCGCCCTGATTGTTTCCTCCAGTGGGAACGGTGCTGGGCCACGCGAAGTTCTGCGCCAGAGTGGAAGCGTTGTAACCCATCACCCATCCCTGGTAGGTGTTCAAGTCCGCATGGGAGCCGAACGCAATGTAAACCGTACCGTTGTTCAAGAGCAACGCAGGCCGCTGCAGATGAGCAAGAGGATTGAAGTTAGGCGCGGCAACCAGGACCGGTCCGCCAAATTTCTCCGCGCCCGTAATCAGGTCCAACGCGTGGAGCCGGTAGAAATAGCACGGTAAAGTTGGCGAGCAACCCGTCCCCACCGTCTCCTTGGTGTTGGCCGCGACGTAAAGGGTGTTGGTCGCCGGATCGATGACCGGAGTGCCGGAAATGCCAAACTCGACGACCAGGCTGACACCGTCGCCGGTGTCGGCGGGCGCTACGGTAGTCACGCCGCTGCTGAGGAAGTTGGTCTTCCAGAGCTGAACGCAGGAAGGCGAATCCGCGTCAAACGCGTAGACGCTATTGTGCTCGGTAGCAACGAAGACGACGTTGCGGGTTTGCGCGCCAATCGTCAGATTCGCCGCATAGAGGGGAGAAGCAAACATAAAACCGTCGACGGGGCAATTGAAGAGCAAACCAAACGTCGAAGGGTTCACGGTGGAAGTTGTCAACGCATATTCTTTTGTATTTTGCCCGGTACTCTGGGAATCGTAGTGGTACGAAAAGACGCCGGTCAGATCGGTAACCGCGACAGGAGCGGAAACGTTGACCGAAGCATTGGAAACGCTGGTGGCCGCGACGGTGTGAACACCGGCTTGCGTGCCCGGCGTGAAAAGTCCGGCCGAAGAGACCGTGCCGATGGTGGCACTGCCACCATTGTTGCCATCTACCGACCAAACTACCCCCGCATTTGCCGGATCGTTGGCGACGGTCGCGTTGAATTGCTGGACTTGCGTCAGGGTGACCGCGGCGCGCTTCGGACTGATCGCCACGTTGAGTGTGCCCTGTGTGACCGTGATCGTTGCGCTGGCAGCCTTTGTTGCGTCAGCGACGGAAGTTGCCCTGAGCAAGACCGTGGCAGGGCTTGGAAGATTCGCCGGCGCGGTATAACTCACGGAGGTTGCAGTGATACTCGACAGTGAACCGCAGGTGATTGCGCTGCAGCCACCTCCAGAAAGGGACCAGATCACACCGAGGCGTTGGACGTCATTCTGCAGCATAGCTGTGAAGGTTTGCGCCCCGTAGCCCGTCGGAATGTTCGCCACTGAAGGCGAGACGGAAAGCGCAAGCCCTGGCGCCGCAGCCGCAGGGGCTTTGAAAGCCACCATTTGCATGATCCACGAGCTGGCGCCGGAAAGGGTTGCCGTTGCGCTGTAGGATCCAGTTGCCGAGACAATCTGGTCTTCCAGGATTCCCCCGTTGATGGAGATCCCGCGGCTCGTATAACCCGAGCCGGCCGCCGTGCTGTTGGTGGTTACCTCGTTTGCGCCAATTAGCAAATCGTTCGCATTCGTTGTGGAGATAGAGTTGCTCCCACTGATGTTGTTGCTGCCCTGTCCTGCTACCGCGACATCCAGAGGATTGGTCGGATCGAGGCCGGAGTATTCGGCGATGCGAACATCCCCAGTGGTCGCCAGTCCATTGAACGCGACACTGACGACGTTCGTGTTGGGCGGCGAAGGGAGGATATCCGCGGCATAGTAGATTGCCAGGCTCGCGGTACCACTAACGACGGTCCCTGCTGCCAGCGTGTAGACGTTGCCGACGGTGTCGGTGACCGAAGCGACGGTGGCCGTTGAATTCCGCCAGCCCACCACCACCACGTTCATATTGCCAGTGGTCTGCGCTCCCTTAAACGGAACAGTGATGAAGTTCTGCGAGGTGGGCAGCGGCGCGTCTACGTTCTGGTTGGAACTGGCTTGCACGAATGCGATGGGCGGCGCAAAACCGACGGTAAAGTTAGAGCCGTTGCTGGTTGTCCCGCCAACCGTCACCGTAACGTTGCCGCTGGTTGCCCCGGCCGGGACCGGTACCACGATGCTCGTGCTGCTCCAGGTTTTCGGGATTGCCGGAGTACCGTTGAACGTCACTGTACTGGCACCTTGTGTCGACCCGAAGTTGGTGCCCGCAATCGTGATCTGTGAACCAACCGGTGCGGTCCTTGGACTTACGCTGACGATGTGAGGTCCTGCACCGGCAGACGCGGGCTGGAACGCCGCCAAGGCTGCACCCCAATTATCCAAGGCGCCCATGGAAGCAGTCCCAGAAACGACGCCGGGCAACGCCTGGATCCCATCTTCGACCAGCAGCTTTGAGCCAGGCGCAGCGGGCACGGATTCCTCGAGGGAGAATCCGCTACCCGCGCCGAAGGTCGTGCCGTTGGCGTTGGTGATCTCAGCAATCAGCAACTCACCCACACCGGTGGTGGTGGCGTTGCCGGAGCTTGGAGAAGTATCTGTCCCTTGTGAAGAGGCGGTTACATCCAGAGAATTGGAGGGAGCCACTCCCGAGTATTCCAGAATGGCAAAACGCAGAGTGTTGTTGGGAATGGAGTCCGCCACCGTAACGGTGTTGGCGCCGCCGGAGATGCTCTCGGCATAGTAGATCGCCGTGGACTCGCCATCGACGGTCAGGTTCGATTGGATGGCTTGATGGTATGTGTTTCCGCGCGAATCCGAAACCGTAAAGACCTGAAATGCCTTTCCTCCGCGGATTACCACGGCGATAAAATTGCCAGAGGTGTTATTGGAAAAGAATGCGAGCGAAGAAGAGGAAGTAATCCCTGCGTCTTTGCTGGTGTGCTGGACGAGTGTGATGCCGTTCGCCGAGGGCACGGTCACGGTGAAGTTAGCACCGTTGCTAGCTACTCCGCCGACGGTAACCACGACATTGCCACTCGTTGCACTGCTGGGGACCGGGACGCCGATAGTTGTAGCGCCCCAGCTTGCCGGAGTTGCGGTGGTTCCGCTAAAGCTGACTGTGCTGCTCCCTTGGGAGGCGCCGAAGTTGGTTCCAGTAATAGTGACCGAGGTTCCGACTGGCCCGGAAGTCGGACTCAAGCTGGAGATGGAGGGAGCGGTAGAGGTGACCGAGAAGCTCACGCCATTGCTGGCGACTCCACCGACCGTGACAACGACGTTTCCAGTCGTCGAGCCCGCCGGAACCGGCGCAACTATACTTGTGGCGCCCCAGCTTGTCGGTGATGCGGTGGTTCCGTTAAACGTGACTGTGCTCGCCCCTTGCGAGGCACCAAAGTTGGTTCCAGCGATGGTGACTGAAGTTCCGACTAGCCCGGAAGTCGGACTCAAGCTGGAGATGGAGGGAGCAGTAGAGGTGACCGAGAAGCTCACGCCATTGCTGGCGACGCCGCCAACCGTGACAATGACATTTCCGGAGGTCGATCCCGCCGGAACGGGCGCAACGATAGTTGTGGCGCTCCAGCTTGCCGGAGTTGCCGCCGCACCGTTGAATGCAACGGTGCTTGCACCTTGCGGGGCGCCAAAGTTGGTTCCAGTAATCGTCACGGAAGTGCCCACCGGACCTGAAGCAGGATTCAAGCTGGCGATGCTGGGTGCGGAGGAAGTGACGGTGAAGGCCATACCGTTGCTCGCCATGCCGCCCACAGTCACCACAACGTTTCCGCTGGTGGTGCCTGCCGGCACCGGCACACCAATGCTCGTCGCGGTCCAGCTTGTCGGAGTTGCTGGCGTTCCGTTAAACGTAACCGTGCTTGTACCTTGAGAGGCGCCAAAATTTGTGCCGATGATGGTCACTGCTGTCCCCACCGGACCTGAAGCAGGATTCAAGTTGGCGATATTCGGCCCAACTACTCCTCCTGCTGCGGCTTTGAACGCCGCAAAGCCGGCGCCCCAATTGTCGGACGCAGCCAGTGTGGCGTTGGCTGCAGCCGCACCGACAACGGTCTTGATTTCATCCTCGGCGATCAGTTTTGTATTCGGCGCCGCGGGCACTCTTTCTTCGATGGTGAACCCGCTTCCTGCGGTCATCGTTGCCCCGTTTGCGGTCACTACCATTCCCAGCACCAGATCGCCTCCCGCGGTTGTTGTTGCATTGCCACTGTTGGGGGCCGTTCCGGTGCCTTGCGTCGCGACCATCACATCGAATGAATTCGAGGTGGCTACCCCCGAATATTCCAGGATGGCAAAGCGCAACGTGTTGTTGGTAATCGACTCTGCTACCGTGACGGTGTTGGCCCCGGCGACGATGTTCTCCGCGTAGTAGATCGCGAAGGTTTCCCCATTCGGCGTGTCCAGCGTCTCATTCGATTGCAGCGCCTGCTTGTAAATATTCCCGTGAGTATCACTGACTGTCAGAGTTTGTCCCGAGTGCCCGGTGCGAATCACCACGCCGATCCAGTTTCCCCCCGTGTTGTTCGAGGGGAATGCCAGCGAAGAGGAACTCGTGACGACACCCGCATCCTTGCTGACGTGCTGCACCAACGCAATGTTGGCAGCGATCGTAGTTACGGTGAAATTCATGACGTTGCTGAGGATGCCACCAACGGTGACCACGACATTTCCCGTCGTAGCGCCGCTCGGCACCTGCGCAACGATGCTCGTGGGGCCCCAACTCGTCGGTAGTGCCGGTGTCCCGTTGAAGGCAACGGTGCTCGCGCCTTGCGTCGCGCCGAAGTTTGTACCGGTGATGGTGACGAAAGTACCAACCGGACCGGAAGCTGGGCTCAAGCTGGCAATAGTGATAGGCGTGACCGTGAAGCCGACGCCGTTGCTGACGTTCCCGCCTACTGTAACGAACACGCTTCCAGTTGTCGCACCGGCCGGCACAGGTGCCGTAATGCTGGTGTCGCTCCAGTTGGTCGGTGTTGCTGGCGTTCCATTGAACGTGACGGTGCTCGTTCCCTGCAGGGGCCCGAATGCGTTACCGGAGATTCCCACAGGTGTCCCGATGGCCCCGGAGACAGGAATAACGTTCGAAATGTTAGGTACAACGGTAAATGGCATGGAGTTGCTCGGTGCACCGCCAACCGTCACAACCACGCTTCCTGAATCTGCGCCAAAAGGAACTGGTGTGACGATAGTGCTAGGCCCCCACGTAGTCGGTGTCGCCAAAACCCCGTTAAAAGAAACCGTACTCGCAGTCTGGGTAGCGCCAAAGTTGAGTCCTGTGATCGTGACAGAAGCACCCACTGTGCCGGAGGTCGGGGTCACGCTCGTGATGCTCGGAGGCGGCGGCCCAACGGTGAAAGTTGCACCGTTGCTGACGGCGCCGCCGCTCAGAACGACATAAACAAGCCCCGTGCTTGCACCTGTCGGCACCGGAGCGACAATGCTCGTCGCGCTCCAGCTTGTAGGTGTGGCTGGGGTGCCATTAAACAAGACCCTGCCAGTGCCCTGGCTCGCCCCAAAATTGGATCCGCTAATGGTAACCACTGTCCCTGTTAGCCCTAAGGAGGGGCTTAAGTTCGTGATGTTCGGCGATGGTGTGACGGTAAAGCTCACACCGTTGCTGGCAGAGGTACCCACCGTCACCATTACGTTGCCCGTGGTGGCACCGTTGGGAACACTGGTCACTATGCTTGTGTCGCTCCAGCTTGTACCAACAACCGGAATGCCGTTGAAGGTAATGGAGCTAAATCCTTTTGTAGCTCCGAAATTGGATCCATTTATTGTGAACGATGTCCCCACTGGACCGGACGAAGGAGTCAAGCTCGTGATGACGGGAAAGACGTTGAATGACACAGGATTGCTGGAGATGCCGCCAACCGTTACCACGACATTGCCCGATACAGTTCCAGCCGGAACGGGAGCGACAATGCTCGTCGTGCTCCAGCTCGTGGGTGTTGCAAGCGTTCCATTGAAACTGACGCTGCTCGTCCCCTGTGCTGTACCAAAACCTGTGCCAGTGATCGTGACCGGCGTCCCCACCGCTCCTGAAAGGGGGCCGATGCTGACGATGTTGGGTGTGACCGAGAAGTTTACACCGTTGCTCGCCACCGACCCAACCGTAACCACGACGTTGCCGCTGGTCGCTCCAGGAGGCAGCGGAGCGACGATGCTCGTCACACTCCAACTTGTAGGTGTTGCGAGTGTTCCATTGAAACCGACGGTGCTCGTCCCTTGTGCCGCGCCAAAACCCGTACCAGTGATCGTGACCGGAGTGCCCACCCCTCCTACAAAGGGGCTGATGCTGGCGATGTTGGGCATGACCGAAAAATTGACAGCATTGCTGGCAACCGAACCGATGGTGACCACGACGTTGCCACTGGTCGCGAAAGAGGGCACGGGGGCGACGATGCTGGTGTTGCTCCAGCTCGTCGGATTGGTGCCAATTCCATTGAAGGTGACGGAACTCCCCCCCTGAATAGAGCTGAAGCCAGTGCCCGAAATCGTCACTAAGGTGCCGACTTGGCCCGACGAAGGACTAAGAGAGGCGATGTTCGGGGTAGGCGCAACAACAGTGAAGGGCAGTGCGTTGCTCGCGGTGCCGCCAACAGTAACAACGACGTTGCCGGTCGTCGCCCCAGATGGCACCGCAGCGATGATCGTAGTGCTGCTCCAGCTTGTGACTGTTGTTGCCCCCAATCCATTGAAGGTAACCGTGCTTAGCCCTTGCGAAGATCCGAAACTCGCCCCGGAGATCGTCACCAGCGTATTGAAGGTACCGCTGGTAGGATTGATCGAGGTAATGCTCGGGGCGGCAGGCGCAAGTGTGATTGTACAAGTTGCGGACTTTGCAGGGTCCACGATCGATGTAGCGGTAACCGTAACCGTCGGCGGGTTGGGAACAGAAGAAGGGGCGATATAACCTATCGTATAAGGTGAAGACTGCGAAGCGAGAGTACCGCACGTGGCTCCGGAACACCCTGCACCGGCAAGGGAAAACGTCACTCCCTGGGTCTGGACGTCATTCTGGACGGTCGCGGCCAGCGCAAGCCCTGTGTTCGCGATCACGTTTGCCGTTGTTGGAGCAAGGCTGACCGAGATGGGCAGGACCGTAAAAGCGGCGCCATTGCTCGGCTGGCTACCGACGGTGACTACGACGTTTCCGCTGGTCGCTCCGGTCGGAATCTTGAATGTGATGGTAGATAGGAGCCAAGTGGTGGGTGTTATAACTGTCCCGTTAAACGAAACCGTACCTGATCCTTGCGTGATGCCAAAACCCGTTCCAGTGACCGTCACAGCGGTTCCGTAGGCTCCCGAAGTCGGGCTAACACTTGTAATGACCGGAGCGGGCGTGACGGTGAACAAAAATCCATTGCTAGGAATTCCACCAGCGGTAACCACGATATTTCCTGTGGTGGCGCCTACAGGCACAGCAACCTGAATACTGGTGGAACTCCACCCAACTCCTGAAGTCGCCAGCACGCCATTGAAAGTCACTGTCCCGACAGTTGTGCCGAAGTTCGTACCGTTGATCAGTAGCCACATCCCCACTGGTCCAGAACTTGGGCTTAGCGACGTGATCGTTGGCGGCGGTATGACCGTAAACGCAGCGCCGTTGCTGGCATTTCCGCCAACAGTGACCGCGACATTCCCGCTCGTCGCCCCGCTCGGCACGGGCACCGTGATGCTGATGTCGCTCCAACTCGCCGGGGTTGCTGCCGTCCCGTTGAAACTGACTATGCTAGAGCTCTGCACCGCTCCGAAACTCGTGCCGGTGATTGTGACAGGAGTGCCGACCAGCCCAGACGCGGGGCTCAGGCTACTGATGCCTGGAGTAACCGTGAAATTTACACCGTTACTCACACTCGGGATGCCTCCCACCGTTACGCTTAGTCCGGTAAGCCCCGCTGCCACGCCGCTTGGAACGGAAACAATGATGCTCGTGTCGCTCCAACTTGTGGGGGTTGCAGTAATCCCACCGATCGTGACGGTGCTTGCTCCCTGCGTGGCCCCAAACTCAGTGCCTGTGATGGTAACTAGCGTTCCAACACGCCCCGAAGAGGGGTTTAGGCTCGAAACGCCCGGAGTAATCGTCATGTTTACGCCGTTGCTCGCCACGCCGCCGACTGTCACGACCACTGTGGCTGGACCGGCTGAGCTGACATTTGGCACCCCAACAAGGATGCTAGAAGGGCCCCAAGTTATTGGTGCTGCCGGTGTTCCATTGAACGTGACGGTGCTGGAGCCTTGTGTGGCACCGAAGTTTGCTCCATTGATCGTGATGCCATATCCCACACGCGAAGAGGTCGGAGTCAAAAAGGTGATGCTCGGCGCTGGTGGCATAACCGTGAAGCCCACACCATTGCTGGCCACTCCGCCAACAGTTACCACCACATTTCCAGTGGTCGCTCCCGTCGGGACTGGCACCACGATGCTCGTGGCGCTCCAGCTTGTCGGCGTTGCCGCAACTCCATTGAACGTAACCGTGCTCGTGCCCTGCGACGCTCCGAAGTTCGTCCCAGCAATTGTGACGGGCGTGCCCACTGGACCAGAAGGGGGAGTCAGGCTTGTGATGCTGGGGGGAAGGGTTCCACTGGCGGCCCTAAATGCCGCCAACATGGCGCCACCGTTGTTGGAGATAGAAACTGTAGCACTGACGGAGACGGTTCCTGCTATCAACTGAACCGCATCCTCAACGACTAATTTCGTGTTGGGAGCAGCCGGAACTCGCTCCTCGATGGTGTAACCGCTCCCTGCGGTAAAGGTCTCGCCATCGGCACTGGTTACCTCTCCCAAAATGAGGTCTCCGCCGACCGTAGTGGTGGCCGTTCCGCTGGTCAACGTCGTACCCGAAGCTTGCCCCGCAACCGTGACGTCCAGGGAGTTGGCTGTCGCCACGCCTGAATACTCCAGGATGGCAAAGCGCAAAGTGTTGCTGGTAAGCGACTCTGCTACCGCGACGGTGTTGGCCCCGGCGACGATGTTCTCCGCGTAGTAGATCGCGAAGGTTTCCCCATTCGGCGTATCCAGCGTCTCATTCGATTGCAGCGCCTGCTTGTAAATATTCCCGCGAGTGTCACTGACCGTCAAAGTCTGTCCCGAGTGCCCAGCGCGGATCACCACGCCAATCCAGTTTCCCGCCGTGTTGTTCGAGGGGAATGCCAGCGAGGAGGAACTTGTGACGCCCGCATCCTTGCTGGCGTGCTGCAGTAGCACGATGCCAGCATACGCAGGCAGAGCAGTGAAGGCGGTAAACAGGAGCAAAAGTACGAGTCCGAGAGCGGCGCGGAATGAGGCTCGATGTGCTGAGAACCCGGAACATCGGAAACGGCTCACCATGGGAACATCTCCTGAGAACCAAACGCTGCCTAGCATCCCGGCCAGATGCCCCGGGGATCGACCTGAAGAAGATCGAGAAAAAAACTCCGCGTACCCCTGGACTCTATCCGTCACGGAGTCTGGCATCTTGCCAACCCATGAGTGCCTGGCCCACAGTCCAAGGTGCATCGAAAACGAGCGGGCACGGCAGCGGCACGGCCTGTTTGAAAACTTCTCGATCCTCGCCGAGCACGCGCGGCGCCGTATGAATAAAGAAAGCGGGCAATTTGAGATTTCGGGCATGACAAGACGTTGCGACCAAACCAGTCCTCCGGGGACGAAGGACAGGACTCGACGTACCCCTCATTCCTGATCTAGACGGCTCGGAACTGTTCCCGTACGCGAATCAAAGGACCTCTTTGACCTTTCAGAGTGGGGACACCTGAGCGTGCCGGAATGCGGAAGTTAAGCTCTCGAGGGATTACCCTCAGATGACTGCGTATGGTAATCCCGGCGTGTGTGAGTGTCAAGGAGACCGGGCGCGTGGAAAGGAGAGAGAATGTGCCAGAACTCCCAAAGTAGTGGCCTGACACGCGGCGAATGAAAACGCGTCAACTACTTCAAAACAAAGGGCGAATCTTGGAGGCGCGGGTGGGATTCGAACCCACGAATGGAGGTTTTGCAGACCTCTCCCTTGGGCCACTTGGGTACCGCGCCGAATCTCTTAGTATAGCAAACTTGCTGGGACTCTTCGGACATCCCCGGCAACATTGCTTGTGCCAAACTCTACTTTTTTTCCGCCACGGCGGGAATCTTGGCTTCCCGCAAAAACCGCGCCGACTCTTCGGGGGGGGTCGGATTGATATAGAAACCCGTGCCCCATTCGAACCCGGCCACTTTCGTTAATTTCGGGATGATCTCGATGTGCCAGTGGTAGTGATCGTTGGTCTCTTCGCCGATCGGAGAAGTGTGAATCATGAAGTTGAGCGCGGGCCGGTCCAGTACCTGGTCGAGGCGCATCAGCGTGTCTTTCAGCATGCGCGCCAGGCTAGCATACATGGAACTCTGGTTATTCTCGTACGATGACCCATGCACCTTGGGCAGCAGCCACATCTCAAACGGGAAGCGCGGCGCATATGGCGCTAGCGTGATGAAATGTTCGTTTTCACCGATAACGCGTTCGCCAGTGTCGCGCTCCTGCCGGATGATGTCGCAAAAAATGCAGCGCTCCTTCTCGTCGTAGTAGTGCCAGCAATTGTCGACTTCTTCACGAACTCGCCGGGGAACGATAGGTAGGGCGATTAACTGCGAGTGGGGGTGATCAATCGTCGCGCCGGCAGCCTCCCCATGATTCTTGAAGATGAGAATGTACCGGAAGCGCTTGTCATTTTTCAGGTCCAGCATGCGGTCCCGATAGCCCCAGAGCACGTCCTCCACGGCACGTTCGGGCAAAGTGGCAAGCGTTGCAAGATGGTTCGGCGACTCGATCACCACTTCGTGCGCGCCGATCCCGTTCATCTTGTCAAAGAGACCTTCGCCCTCGCGGTCCAGTTCGCCCTCGATGCCTAGCGCTGGAAATTTGTTTGGCACCACGCGGATGCTCCAGCCAGGCGTGTTGGGCCCGCCACCGTTCCTCCCGTAGACAAGAATTTCCGGAGGCGTTCGTGCTTCGTTGCCAACGCAGAATGGGCAATTCTTCTCTTCCCTTGGAATAACGCTCTCGCGCAGGAAGTCGTTCGGGCGCTTCCCTCGTTCCGTCGAGATGATCACCCATCGGCCCGTGATCGGGTCTTTACGCAACTCCGGCAAAGCAATCCTCCTCGAACAGGTTCTGGCTCACCCCCACGGGGTGGGCTACCTGGAGACTTTGAATTGTACCGCGTCTGGGGTTTCTGTGAAGATGTTCCCGTCAAGCGCCTCATGTTTTCGGGCTGAACGCATCCTTGTGCAGCCGTACTACCGGCGCCTTCCCGGGGCAGTTATCAATCGCCATCACGTCGAACCGGCAGGGACACTCGCCGACGTGGCGCTCCGCCAGAAATCGCTGCGCCGTGCGAACCACCAGGTGTTGTTTCTCCCTCGTAACACTCAGTTCCGGGAGCGCCGACAGGTCCTCACGGACGGTGCGCGTTCGCACTTCCACGAATGCCAGTGTCTTGCCATCGTAGCCCACGAGATCGATTTCGCCCTTGATGCCGCGCGGTGTGTAATTCCGGGCCACGAAGATGTACCCCTGCTTTCGCAAATACCAATAGGCATAGGTTTCTCCGCGAATACCGGTGCGCCGAGCTGCTAGCTTTTTCGCGTCGCTGGAAAAATTCGCGTCTTCACGCAGGCCGCGCCGCGCCACCCAATGCACCGCGCGAAACATCAGTTGTGAAAAGATCGGCATGGCTTTCGACACCAAGTCTTCGAGACTCCCGCGAAGTATAAACAAAATCCCGCGGCTGCCATACTTCTTCTTCGGCAGCCACGGGACTCTCTCGGGGTTTCCTCTGCCAACTCCGTGAACTCGGTGTCAGATCTTTTTCTCGGCCTCGCGGAAGCAATCCTCGAGCGTCCCCACGGCAAAGTCCGCTTGTTCCTGGTCGATCAAGAGCGGCGGTGACAAGCGAACGGTATTCTCGCCAGCTCCAAGCACCAACAGTCCCTTGTGAAACGCCATTTCGACGATCAGGTTTCGCAGGTCCGCGGCCTTTTCCTTCGTCCGCTGATCCCGCACTATCTCAATGCCAACCATCAATCCACGACCTCGAACATCCCCGACGATCTTGAACCTCTTCGTCCAATCAGTGAGGCGCCCGAAAATGTACTCACCCATGCGATGGGCGTTTTCCTTGTATTCGCTTTCGATCAGGTCCATGGTGGCCAACGCCGCGGCGATACATACAGGGTTTCCACCAAACGTTGTACCGTGCGCGCCTGGCTTCCAACGCATCACGCTCTCTCTAGCGATGATCGCGCCTAGTGGCATGCCGCTAGCGATGCCTTTGGCGGAGCAAAGAATGTCCGGTTCGACTCCGGCGTGTTCACAGGCCCACCATTTGCCGGTGCGACCCATCCCCGACTGCACTTCGTCCACGATAAACATGATTCCATGCTGCCGGCAGATGCGCTGCAATTCCTGCAAGAAAAACTTCGGTGCGGGCACGTACCCGCCCTCGCCCTGAATCGGCTCAATGATGATGCCCGCGACGTCCTCGGGATCGAACAAACGCTTGAAGATTTGCCCTTCGAGTTGTTCGAGTATTTCCGCGCCGCAGGTCTCCGCAGTGTGTCCATGCGCACAGCGATACGCGTAAGGATACGGTATGTGCTCGATGCCACTAAGCAGCGCGCCGAATCCCTTGCGCTGCGTCGCCTTCGACGCCGTAAGAGAAAGCGCCCCCATAGACCGGCCGTGGAAGCAGCCGTAAAACGCAACCATCTTGTCGCGCTTGGTGGTGTATCTCGCCAGCTTGATAGCGCCTTCAACCGCCTCGGTGCCCGAATTGGTGAAGAACACCTTCTTATCTTCCGTCCCCGGCATCGTGCGGCCCAAGCGCTCAGCCAGTTGCGGCATGCTCTCGTAATAAAAATCCGTGCCAGACATGTGAATCAGCTCGGCAGCCTGCCTCTGAATCGCAGAAACTACTTTCGGGTGGCAATGGCCGGTCGAGCAGACAGCGATACCCGCCGCGAAATCGAGAAACGAGTTACCATCTACATCTTCCACGATCGCGCCATGCCCGCGCTTGGCCACCAGTGGATAGTCGCGCGTATACGACGGCGACATGAATCTGGCGTCTTGCTCCAGCACACGTTTGGCGTTCGGCCCGGGTATCGCAGTCACGAGCCGAGGTGTTTTCACTTCCAATGTCGTTGGCATTTCTTCCTCCGTAGAAGAAACAAAGGTTGGAGTTAATCGAAAACCACCGGGGAGTGTAGGCGAGCAAGCGGACGAGTCCGCGAGTAGCCTGCTCGAGAAAAAATGAAATTTAGTTAGTCGACGCCGTAGAGTTGTGGCCGCTGGGCGGCCGGCGGGCAGTTGCCCGGCAGGAAGGAAGGTCGAATTTGAAGGTTAAGGCTCACTTGCGTTTCCAGCGGACGCTGCCATCTTTGGCGTCCTCAATGATTATACCACGATCTGCCAGTTCTTTGCGGATGCGGTCGGCAGTGGCGAAATCGCGGCTTTTCTTAGCCGCGTTGCGCTGCGCGACCAGTTTATCGATCTCCTCGTCGCCGGGTCCGCTATCCGCGCCGCCATATCCCAGCGCTCGCAGCTTTTCCCCGTCATTGTCCTCCACTACAGCGAAGACTTTGTCGAACGTAGCCAGAAACTCAAGCACGGCTGGAACATCGCCCTGGCGGAATTCGCCTTTGTCGACTGCGATGTTCGCTTCACGTACCAAATCAAACGCCGCTGCCAGTGCGCGGGCCGTGTTCAAGTCGTCCGAAAGTCCGGCGTCAAACTCTTCCGCCGCCTTCGCCACCCGTGCGGCCATACCGTCTTGCTTGCCTGCGGGAAATTTTCCCCGATTCAACCTATCTGCAAAATTCCGCAGCCGTTCCACCGAGCTGGCCGCCTGCTGCAGCCCATCGAACGTGAAATTGAGCTGCTTTCGGTAAGGCACACTGGCAAGAGCAAACCGCAGGGCCGAGGGCTTGTAACCCTTCGCAAACAAATCGCGCAGCGTGAAGAAGTTCCCCAGTGACTTGGACATCTTCTCGCCTTCGACAAGCAGATGCTCCGCGTGCATCCAGTAACGCACGAAGGGTTTGCCGGTTGCGCCCTCACTCTGTGCGATTTCGTTCTCGTGATGCGGAAACGCCAGATCGATTCCCCCGGTGTGAATATCCAACGTTTCACCGAGATACTTCATGGCCATCGCCGAGCACTCAATGTGCCAGCCGGGGCGGCCGGGACCGATCGCAGTTTCCCAGAAGTGTTCTCCCGGTTTCGGCGCTTTCCACAACGCAAAATCCCGCGCGCTTTCCTTTTCGTAGCGGTCGTTGTCGACGCGCGCGCCCGCCTGAATACCGGTCAGGTCGATTTTCGAGAGCTTTCCGTAGTCGGGAAATTTCGTGATGCGGTAATAAATGGAACCCTCGCCCGGATACGTGAACGATTTTTTCTGCAATCGCTCAATAAGCTTCACCATGTCATCGATATGATCGGTCGCGCGGATCCAATGCTCCGGCGATTCGATGCTGAGTGTCTTGCAATCGTCGAAAAACGCCTGTACGTATTTCTCAGTGTAATCACGAATGCTTTTCGCTGCTGCTGCGGCATTCGCGATGATGCGATCGTCCACATCCGTCAGATTCATCACGTGGTTCAACTTGAAGCCGCGCAGCTTCAAGAACCGCCGCAAGATATCCTGAAAAACGAAAGTGCGGTAATTCCCAATGTGCGCGTAGTCGTAGACCGTCGGCCCGCATGTGTACATGCGAACTTCGCCCGCCTTTTGCGGGACGAATTTCTCGATCTTCCCGCTCAGCGTATTGTGCAGCTGAATTTCGGCCATGGGCTGTAGATGGTATCTTTCCGCAATCGAATAAGCGTTTGATTGTAGCCGAGCCTTTTGAATCGTAGCAATGTCCAAGGTGCGCGATGTTGCGCGAAATTGCACGCAATGCGACTCGATTAGTCCCAATTGACGCTGGCCGCTCGGGCGGTTAGAGTCCTCTTTCTCATTCTCACTCATATAGTGAAAAGGAGTTGTCGATGAATCGCTCTCTTACAGCCAGCGCTCTGCTAGCCTTCGTAGCAGTTGTCACTCCCTGCCCTGCACAGGAGCAACCCAAAACCATTGCGCCGAAACGGCTGACTCCTGAAGCTTCCTTGAACCTGCGTAGCATCTCCGATCTGCAATTTTCTCCCGACGGCAGCCGTTTGGCGTTTGTAGTCACAGAACCTGCAAGGGGAGAGCGCCGCGCGCGACACATTTGGATTTACGAGAAGCAATCGGGCTCGATCCGGCAGTTCACTTATTCCACAAAGTCTGACTTCTTTCCGCGGTGGTCGCTCGACGGCAAGCAAATCGCCTTCCTCTCGGACCGCGACGAACAAACGCAGGTCTACGCCATGCGCGCGGACGGCGGCGAAGCCAGCGCTCTAACCAAAGGGAAGCGCAGCGTCCGTAATTTTGCCTGGTCTCCCGACGGCAAGCAGATCGCTTTTCTTGCACCCGACGCAAAAACCGAAGCGGAGGAAAAGAAGGATAAAGATAAGGACGACGCGCACGTGGTGGACAAAGAAGACAAACATGCCCGACTCTGGCTGCTCACCATGGAAACTGGCGAAGCCAAAGCGCTCACCGAACCTAAATGGGATATCCGGGAAGCCGTCTGGCACCCTGCCGGCACAGGTTTGATGCTGAGCGCCACGGACCATCCCGAATCGGATCAGAATACTGAACGCATTTTTTTCTTCCGTCTCTGGGACCCCACAAGCGGCGACCGCAAAGAAGTCGACTCCATGACCCAAGTCCTTGCTCCCCGCGGCCCGTTCGGCAACCTCCGCGTGGCCGCGGACGGCCAACGTATGGCGTTTGTTGGTTGCCGCGAAGACGGCCCCACTCCCCACGACCTCATCCTGGCTCATCACGGTGAGACGGGCACCCAGAACATCACTGGCGCAAGCGTGGACCGGCCCGTCTTTGACTTCCGCTGGTCCAAAGACGGCGGGCTGCTGATGGTTGTCGAGGACGGCTTCCGCACGAAGTTCGTGGCCTTCACCACCGAAGGCGCGATGAGAGATCTCCCAACGATCCCCGCCAATCCAAACGCATTCGGCATGTCCGATTCCGGAGAGGTCGCTTTTGCGGGGCAAAGTGCGACGTCTCCCCAGGAATTGTGGCTTTGGGACCAAAAAGGCGCGCCGAGGCAAGTCTCTCACTTGAATGATTCGTGGAAGGACTTTGCACTCATCACCCCGGAGTTCTACAAATACAAATCCTTCGACGGGTTGGAGATCGAAGCATCACTCCTCAAACCACTCGGATACGACGGCAAATCAAAGCTGCCGCTCATCGCTTTAATCCATGGCGGCCCCACCGGCGCCTGGCAAGATTCCATCGAAACCTGGGGACAGCTCCTTGCCGCGCGCGGGTACGCGATTTTCTACCCCAACATTCGCGGTTCAAGCGGCTACGGCCAGAAATTCATCGAGTCGAATCGCGGCGACTGGGGTGGCGGCGATTACCGGGACGTGATGGCCGGCGTTGACGACCTCATCGCCAAGGGCATCGCCGATCCCGATAAACTCGCCATCGGCGGCTGGTCTTACGGCGGCTACATGTCCGAATGGGCCATCACCCAAACCATTCGTTTCAAAGCGGCCGTCTCCGGCGCTGGCCTTTCCAATCTCATTTCCGAGTACGGCACTGAACAAGGCCCCGCCTACGACGAGTGGTTCTACGGCCTCCCCTACGAACCGGAAAAGGTCGCCGGATTCCTTAACAGCTCCCCATTCGTTCATCTCAAGAACGCAAAGACTCCCACCTTGATTCTCCAAGGAGACGCTGATCCCACCGATCCCCTCGGCCAAAGCCAGGAGCTTTACCGCGGCCTCAAGCGCTACGGCGTCGAAACCGAATTGGTCGTCTACCCACGCGAGCCCCACGGCTTCCACGAAGAAAAGCATTTGCTGGATCGCCTAAACCGCATCCTCGCCTGGTACGACAAACACCTGAAGGAGAGTTCGCCTTCTCCTAAGTAGGCAAGAGAGCAATTCTCAGGCATTCCAATCCGCGCTTGTGGCACCGGCAAATCGGCCACAAGTTGTAGCGTAGGGCTTTACACCGGCCGAACATCGTGTTACTGTTTTTTCCCGTACCGCCATCCTTGCGCCAGGCGGCTGGGCCTCTGACTGAGAACCTGCCAAACGTTTTGATAGGCGACCCGTGTAGGGTTGACCTGTCGCTCCAAAGACCCTCCCCTCGAGGAACGAAAGGTCGTCTCTCTTCGCCTGTTTTTGCCCCAGTCGTAGCAAATGGCTGGCTTTTGCAGTTTTCGAGTTGCATTCTAGTTTCGTGCGAGCAGCCGTAGAGTGGTTAACGACCAAAAGGGGACATCTTGCTGAAGCTGCGAAAAGTAGAAATCGTTGGCTTTAAGTCGTTTTGCGAACGCACTGTCGTCACGTTCAGCGGGTCCGGCACGACCTGCATCGTCGGCCCGAACGGCTGCGGCAAATCCAACGTGGTGGACGCCATTTCCTGGGTGCTCGGCGAGCAGAGCCACAAATCGCTCCGCGCCGAGCGCATGGCCGATTGCATCTTCAATGGCACTACCAAGCGCCCGCCGCTCGGCCTCGCTGAAGTCACCATCACCATGGAAGATCCCGACCTGGCCGAAGCTGCGCGGTACGTCATGGAAAGCGCTGCATCAGACTCTGCAACGGACCCTGCAGCGTTGCTCAGTGAAACCGCAGAAACCACTGGCTTGACCGATTCTACAACCGAGATTCTCTCGCTCGACCCCGCGCAGCCCCTTGAATCACAAGAACCCGTAGCCGACGGTTCAGCGCTGTCCCCGGCTGAACCCGTTGGGAAGTTTAAGCGCAAGAAGAAGTCGACAGACAAACCGGTTCTGGCCATGAAGCCCGGCGAAGTCGTCGTCAGCCGGCGTCTCTATCGCTCCGGACAGAGCGAATACCTCATCAATGGCCGCGTCGGAAGGCTCCGTGACATCCAGGAAATGTTCATGGGCGTCGGCCTCGGCCCAGACTCCTACGCCATCATCGAGCAGGGCCGCATCGGCTTGATCCTCTCCACCAAGCCCATGGAACGCCGCGCCATTATCGAGGAAGCTGCCGGCGTCACGAAATTCAAAACCAAGAAGCGTCTCGCTGAAGCCAAACTGGAATCCTCCAAAGTCAATCTCTCGCGCGTCAACGACATCGTCGTGGAAGTGGAGAAGCAGCTTGGCTCGCTTAAGCGCCAGGCCGCCAAAGCGCGCCGTTACTCCGAAATCCGCGACCAGATGCGGAGCATCGTTCGCCAAATGCTGGCAGGCAAAGCCCGCGAACTGGATGCAGAAGCCGAGCGCGTTTCGAAGCAGCTCGAAGAACTGAGCACCGCCGAACTGGAGCGCGCCACCGCCATTCAGCAACAGGAAGGCGAGCAAGATCGTCTGAATCAGCGAATCTACGAACTGGACGCAGAGATCCGTCAGAACCAGAACGTTTTGAACCTTACGGCGCTCGAAGTCGACCGCAGCGAAAATCGCATCGCCTTTAACCGCCAGCGCGCCACGGAACTCGCCGGGAGACATGCCCAGGTAGATGCGGAATTAGCCCAGGCCACGGCGCAAGCCGTCGAATGGGAATCCCGGAGCGCCTCGCAAATCCAGGCGGTCACGCTGTTGCGCGAAGAATCTGGAATTTTAACCGCGCGGGTGGAAGAACTCGCCAAGCGCGCCGAGTCCCGTGCCACGCAGATTTCCGAATCCGAAGCGCGAATCGAAGCCCTGCGCCGCTCCTCCTCGGAAGCCGGTGAAAGCCTGCTGCGCCTGCATGGCGAGCAGAAGCAAGCTGAAGAGGCGCTCGTGCATCAGGCCGAGGCGCTCCGGAAGCTCGAAGCCAACGAGCACGACTTGCTGGAAACTTCGATGCGCGCACGCGATGACGCCGAGAGCGCCGCCTTCGATCACGAATCCGCGACCGCTCAGGTCAATGCGTTAAAACAGAAAGCCGCGGAGCTTCAAGCGAAGATCGCCGGATTCCGCGAGCAGCGCGACGCCATGTCGAAAGAGGCCGGCGCCCTCCGCGATTCGCTCGCGGGGGTTCGCGCTCGTCATTCCACTCTCACACAAATCCTGAACGACCGCTCCTACACCGCGGACGCAGTCCAGAAACTCTTTGCCGCCAACGAGCGCGGCGGCGGTCAGGATTTTCGCGCCGTCGGCGTGCTCGCCGATTATGCCGAAGTCGAAGAGCAGCACGAAACCGCCATCGAGCAATATCTTCGCGATGAACTCGAATATGTCGTCGTCGAAACTTACGACCACGCGCGCGCCGGTGTCTCCATGCTCCGCGATGAAGTCGGTGGCCGAGCCACTTTCTTCGTCGACTCGCTCCGCAACCTGCGTCTCTCCTCCGAATACGAGCCAATCGTCAATTTCCGCGCCGAAGACGGAGTAATCTCGCGTCTCGACAAGCTCGTAGGATTCCGCGATCCGCTAGGCGCCGCCGCAAAACAATTCCTGCCTCGCCTGCGCGCCGCTTATTTGACGGACAGTGCGGCAGCCGCTGAAAAATTGTCAAAGGAGAATTCGCAATACGCCTTCGTCACGCCCGACGGCACGTGCTACCAGGGTCGTATGGTCACCGGCGGCCGGCCCGACGAAGTTGGCCCACTCGGCATGAAGCGCGAGTTGCGCGCTCTGGACGCGGAAGTATTGCATCTCGATCATCAAATGGGCGAAAGGCAGGCGGCCATTGAATTAGTCGCCGTCGAGTTGCACTCAACGGAACAAGCGCTCGCCGAAATCGATGAGAAGCAACGCGAAGCAGAGCGCCAATCTATCTCCGCGATGCATCGCCACGGCCAGATGCAGACCGAACTGGCTCGCCTCGGCTTGGAACTCACCATCTGCCAGAACGAGCTCACGCACATCCGCCAGGACGTAGAAAGCGCACGGCAGCGCGCCGAGCGCGCCAAGAACCAGCATGCCGCCGCCACGCTTAGCCGCGCCGAAGCCGACGCCGAGGGCACGCGGCTCGCTGAGGCTCTTGTTCAGCTTCGCAGCTCTATCCAATCGGAACAAAATGAACTCGCCACCAGCCGCGCTGATTTCGCCGCCTTGAACGAACGCCTCATGGCCGCCGAAGCTCTCTCCGCCCGGCTCAACGAAGAGCGCGCCGAACTCGGACGCCGCGAAGCCGCTCTTCAGCAACAAGTGATGTCCATCAGCGATGAAACAGCCGCCCTCGCTAAGCAGAGCGAAGACCTCGCTCTGCAGCTCGAAGGCCTGCGTGGCGAAAAATTGCGCCTGGAAATCCGCCAGCGCGAACTTGAACAAGAATGGGACACCGGCCGCACCCGCGTCACCCAGATGGAAGATCACCTCCGCATGGGCCGCCAGTCGCTCCAGGAACTTCGCGAACAACGTAGCCACGCCGAAGTCGACCGCGCCAAGAACGATTCCGATCGCCAGCACCTGCGCGAAACCTGCATGAGCGAAGTCAACGCCCAGCCCGAGGACCTGATCGCCACCGAAGCCGCCTTCATGTCCGGAGACGAACTGGCCATCGCCGAAACCAACTATCGCGAAATGAAGCAGCGCATCGAGTCCATGGGCCCCGTCAACATGATGGCCCTCGAGGAATACAACGAATGTGACCAGCGCTTCACCTTCCTCACCCGCGAGCGCGACGACCTGCTCCAGTCCATTGCCGACACCCAGCAAGCCATCGCGGAACTCGATCTCGCCACCAAAGAAAAGTTCGAGCACGCTTTCCACGCCATCAACAAGAGCTTCTCCGAAGCCTTCCACAC
>Ga0209698_10001879_pt1 | contig 24111 bp, 22 predicted proteins | sample LitLauG_LLR_2012_FD_187203 | JGI IMG/M metagenome (GOLD analysis project Ga0209698, IMG submission 187203) | Freshwater sediment microbial communities from Pennsylvania, USA - Little Laurel Run_MetaG_LLR_2012 (SPAdes) (version 2) | ecosystem: Environmental > Aquatic > Freshwater > Creek >... | reverse complement strand
GGGCAACTACCTTGACCATCCGGCGGGGGGATGCCGCATGGGGACCGACCCCGCTAAAAGCGTTTGCGACAGCTTCGGCCGCACACACGATCACGAGAATCTATTCGTCGTGGGCGCGCCGACATTGCCGACCGCGGGCTGTACCAACGGCACCTTGACATTCGTCGCGCTTACGTTGCGGTCAGCCGGGGAGATCGCGAAAAGTCCGATGTGACCGCGACCTGCGAGGTCTCGGTTTTAAGAGGGGTTCAGCAATACGATCGGCGCTGAAAGCGGTAGATGCCGGGCGTTCTTAAAAACCCCGAGCGAAACCCTTTCGCGCCATGAATGCCACCGCCAGCAGTGCTGATAGGAGAAGAACGAGCGAATCGGGTTCGGGAACAGGCGCAGGGTCGATAATGAACTCCTGCACCTGACCAGTAGCGGTTACTGGCCCTAAGTTGGTAAGGATGTCGAAGTAACCCAAATCAAGACTGGTGTAATTCTCTTGTGCCAGCTGCAGCCAATTTCCAGAACTCGGCGCCGGGGCGTTGGGGTCGAACAATTGCCAAATGGTGGCCTGAATGTCTCCGTAGCTATTCGGGTTGGATGCATACTGCGTCGTGAGCCACGCGGCTTCCGCGTACAGTTGCCGCCCGTCCGGCGTACCACCATAGCGCGTGTTGGAAAGATCGCCGCCGTTCAGGGGCGTCACGTTGGCCTGCCAGGACTCGCCAAAGTACACTTCGTTGGCGAAGTCTACGCAATAAAGGGTGACGGGATCGCCGTTCATGGTTCCATAATACGGACCGACATAATAGCCGAAAGCCGCCGCGCCATTGACCCCGGTAAACGTCATATCGACGTCGGCCAGCGCCGAGACCGCTCCAAGAACAAGGCAGGACAGCAGCGAGAATGATCGCAAGGTCATAACCGAATGATAGGAAGCCTGCCCCTGTGTACCTATGGACATGAGGGTCCACAGGTACTGGAACCAAACCAGAACTAGGGTAGCGTTTATGGCTGGATAGACCTGTCGAGCAGTCTGGGAGAACGACCACGATCCGAAAGCGCAATGCCCTGGATGACGGCGCATCCGGAAGCCATGCCTTCATACGCCCGACAATCGAAACGCCATACCTGCTGGGCCCGTCGTCGTGCGCGTCGGAAAATCCTCGCCAATACGATGCGATTCCAGGTGAGCTGCGAGACCCGCTGGCCCAGATCGTATGTTTAGGCCAGTACGCCCAGGGGGATGCCGCTGGGGAACATCGGGCTCAGCATCGGCGGCAACTCCTTCGTATCCAGCGTGGGCGATGGCCAGACCGCATACTTGATTGGCCCCCAGCCTCTATGAAGTCGTTCCGCAGGCCAAAGTTGTGCGCTTCTGCAACCATTGGTGTTTCTGCACGTCCATCTTCCGTTCGGGCAGGAATAATTTCCGAGTGCGTCGTCATGCATGAGGGGCACACTGGTTTGATTCCTGGCCGAGATCGATGCCGATCTGGTGTATGGAATGGCTCAGGCCTTTCACCAGGACCTTTCGCGGGACGGAGCAAGCTGCTGTTCGATGCGGAGCGTAACGCGAAGCGTACCGAAAGTAACCAGCCAAAATACCCCATTCCCGGTATGGGCTTAGCGTAACTGCGCCTATATTATTGAATCTACGCATGAAGCGCATCGCCGGAGTACTGTTGATGATCGGACTCGCTGCATGCTCCAGGCGCGAGGAAGCAGGAGAGAGGACTGAGGCTAAAGTGTCTTCCGTCTCCGTAGTCAAGGCCAGCCTGGGCGACCTTTCCCGAGACATCGTCCTGACCGCGGAGTTCAAGCCGTTCCAATCGATCGACGTGATGGCTAAGGTCGCAGGCTATGTAAAGTCCATCAAGGTCGACGTCGGCTCGCGCGTGCAAGCCGGGCAAGTGCTGGCGATCCTCGAAATTCCCGAAATGGCCGACGATCTGGCACGTGCAAAGGCAACCCTCGAGCGAAGCCAGGCGGAGGTCGCGCGTGCGAAGGACGAACTGCGGCGCGCACAGTCGGTAAGAGATATCGCACATCTTTCCTACACGCGCCTCGCGAATGTTTCCAAGACCCGTCCTGGGCTGGTCGCGCAGCAGGAGATTGACGACGCGCAGAGTAAGGATCTGGTGGCTGAGGCGCAGATTGCCTCCGCGCAATCCTCTCTCTCGGCGGCCGAACAGCAGGTCCGTGTGAGCGAAGCGGAACTGGCGCGCGTCAACACGATGTTCAGCTACACGCGAGTAACGGCTCCGTTTGCGGGTGTGATTACCAAACGCTACGCCGATACCGGATCGATGATCCAGGCCGGAACGGCGTCCGACAAACAGGCGCTGCCGCTGGTGGAACTTTCCGAGAACACCTTGCTTCGTTTGATTCTTCCGGTCCCTGAATCGGCGGTCGCGACGGTTCACGTCGGCCAGCAAGTAAACGTGCGGGTGCCGACCCTGAAGCGCAGCTTCACGGGAAAAGTCTCGAGGTTCGCCGACTCCCTTGCCCTCGACACGCGGACGATGCACACCGAAGTTGACGTGCCCAATCCGGATTGGCTGCTCATCCCAGGGATGTACGCGGAGGTGAATCTGGGGCTGGAGCGGCGTGAGCATGTGCTCCAGATTCCGATCACCGCGGTGCATGATGGCCGGGCGTTTATCGTTTCGGCGGATAATCGCGTGGAAATCCGCCCCATTGAGACGGGTCTGCAGACCTCGGATAAGGTCGAGATCCGATCCGGCGTCAAGGAAGGCGAACTCGTGGTCGTCGGCAGCCCGGCCGGTTTAGAGGCCGGAGCGGCGGTTCATCCAAAGCTAGCCGAGGGTTCCTAACATGCCCGCGTTTGCAATCCGCAATCCGTTCTTCATTCTGGTTGTCTGCCTGATCATCTCGGTGGTGGGCGTCACGAGCCTTGTGCAAATGCCGGTGGATATGTTTCCGGCGATCAATATTCCCGTGGTGGTGGTGGCGACGTTTTATTCGGGCATGCCACCCGAGCAGATTGAAACCGACATCACTAGCCGCTTTGAACGCTTTTTCACGCTGGGCAGCGGGATCGAGCATATGGAATCGCGATCCCTGCCGGGCGTGAGCATCATCAAGGTTTACTTCCAGCCGGGCACGAATCCCGACTCGGCGGTGACCACCATCTCGAATCTGGCTATGGCGCAGTTGCGCCGCCTGCCTCCAGGCACGTTGCCTCCGGTGGTTCTGAAATTCGACGCATCCAGCCTTCCCGTGTGCCTGGTCACCTTTAAAGGCGAAGGATTTTCGGAAGCGATGCTCCGGGATCTGGCGCAGTTTCAGGTCCGCAACCAACTCGGAAGTGTCGCCGGGGCCAGCGTACCTCAGCCATTCGGAGGCAAGTACCGCCAGATCATGGTCTACACCGACCCCTACAAATTGGAAAGTCATCAGTTGAGCTTGATGGACGTCGTGCATGCCCTGAACTCCGCGAATCTCATTCTGCCGGCAGGCGATGTGCAGATCGGGCCGCTCGATTACAACATCTATACGAACAGCCAGCTGAGCTCCATCGAAGATATCAACCGTTTGCCGGTGAAGATGTCCGGACAATCGCCGGTGCGGGTGGAAGACATCGGCTATAGCAAGGACGCGAGCACGATTCAAACCAATCTGGTGCGCGTCGACGGCCAGAAGTCTGTCTACCTGCCGGTGATGAAGCAGGGCGGCGACACCAACACCATTGCCGTTGTGGATGGAGTGAAAAAGACGCTTCAGCATCTGTTCGATGTTCCGAAGTCTCTGGTCACGCGCGTTGTGTTCGACCAGTCGGTGTTCGTAAAACAGGCCATCGAGACGCTGCTGCACGAAGGCGCCATCGGACTGCTGCTGACGTCGATCATGATCCTGGTGTTTTTGGGCAGCATGCGCGCCACGGTTGCGGTGTTTTTCTCGATTCCGCTCTCGGCACTCGCCGCCTTGATTGCGCTGTCACTTGGCGGCAGTTCCATCAACAGCATGCTGTTGGGTGGACTGGCACTCGCATTTTCGCGGCTGATCGACAACTCGGTGGTCGTGTTGGAGAACATCTACCGGCATCTTGAACTCGGCGAGGAGCGTATGGTCGCAGCGCGAAAAGGCGGCCAGGAAGTCGCGCTGCCGGTGCTGGCATCGACGCTGACCACCATCGTGGTGTTCTTCCCGGTGACGATGTTGTTCGGCGTCAGCAAGTTTCTCTTTTCGGCCTTGGCGCTGGCCGTGGTTCTTTCGCTGATTGCCTCATACGTAGTGGCGATGTCGGTGGTGCCGTTGTTTTGCTCGCGATTTATTGGAGGACATCACGCGCTGGAAGGAAAACGTGACGTTCTGGACCGGTTCAACGCTTGGTTCAATCCGAAGTTCGAGTCGTTTCTGAACGGCTACGACTGGGTGATCGCCAAGGTCCTGAAACGTCCGGTGACCGTTCTGTTTTTGCTTGCTGGATTGATTGTTTTGAGCCTCTTCTTGTTTCCGTTGCTCGATTATTCGTTCTTTCCACGCACCGATCCGGGCCAGTTCATGATGAATGTGAAATTCCCCTCGGGCACGCGGATCGGGCGCACCGAAGAAGGCATCGCCAGAGTCGAAAATTTGATTCGGACGGCCATTCCCGCTGAGGACCTGGGCATGATTGTGTCGAATATCGGCTCGACGCCGGATTTTTCCGCGATCTATACCAGCAATTCCGGCATGCACTCGGCCACCGTGCAGGTGAGCCTCAAAGAAGGACACCGCTTGGGCAGCTACGAATACATGGCACGTGTTCGGAAGAGGCTGGGAGAAGAAATACCGGAAGCCACTGCCTATTTTCAATCTGGCGGACTCGTGGATGCGGTGCTGGGCCTCGGCATGGCTGCGCCCATCGACGTCCAGGTGGCGGGATCGAATCTTAAGACCGACTATCGTACGGCATCCGCGCTGGCTACCGAAATTCGCAAGATCAAAAATGTGAGCGACGTGTACATTCCGCAGGACCTCGACTATCCAGCGCTGAAACTCGATATCGACCGGACACGGGCGATGGAATTGGGACTGAGCCAGGAAGAAGTAGTCGATGACATCATTACGGCGCTGACGTCCAATACAATGATCGCGCCCAGCTTCTGGATCGATCCGAAGACCGGCAACGATTACATGCTGACGGCGCAATATCCAGAGAAACAGATTCAGACGCTGGACGATCTGCGCGCGATTCCCATTCGCGGCAAGACCGTAACGGAGTCCACGCGCCTGGATGCAGTGGCCAGCATCCGCCGCATTGAGTCGCCGACGGAGGTGGACCACTACCAGATCCGCCGCGCCATCGACATTTACGTGCAGCCCCAGGGCGAGGACCTGGGCCGCATCGCGGCGGCGATCGACAAACTGACGGCGAAGACACCGATTCCCGACGGCGTTTCTGTCACCCTGCTCGGATTGGTGCAGGGTATGCGGCAGAGTTTCCGTAGCTTTGCGCTGGGGCTGACGCTTTCGGTTGTGTTGCTGTATCTGATCCTGGTCGCGCAATTCAAGTCCTTCCTCGATCCGCTGCTGATCCTTACCGCGGTGCCGCCCGGACTGACCGGCGCTTTGCTGATCCTTTATCTGACGGGTACCACCATGAACGTGATGTCGCTGATGGGTCTGATGATCCTGATCGGCATGACGGTCTCCGACAGCATCTTGATCGTCGAGTTCACGCGCCAGTTGCGCGAACAAGGCATGACGGTGCGCGAAGCTGTGGCCACCGCGGCCCGAGTCAGGCTGCGTCCCGTCCTGATGACCTCGCTTGCCACCATCATCGGTTTGCTGCCGATGGCGCTGAAACTCGGCGAGGGCAGCGAAGCCTATGCGCCGTTGGCCCGCTCTGTCTTAGGCGGCATGAGCGTCTCCCTTGCCATGACCGTGATCATGGTGCCGGCAGCCTACTTTGTGGCCTATCGCAAGGAGGACGCGTGAGACTCGCCATCCTCATCCTGTCCGCCGCGATTTGCCTCAGCGCCCAGGACGCGATGCATCTTACGCTGGCCGACGCTCGCCGCCTGACGGTGGAGAATCATCCGCAACTCGGATCCGCCAAGCTTACGGCATCGGCCGCGCACCAGGTCGCTCCGCAATATCGCTCGAACCTGCTGCCGTCGATCACGGGCCTCGTCACTGGTGTCGGCGCCGATTCAGGATCGCGCCTGGCCGCTGGAGCCCTGAATAATCCGACAGTCTATAGCCGATTTGCTTCCGGCGTTGCGGCGAGCCAGTTGCTCAGCGACTTTGGAAGAACGCGCAGCTTGATGGCCTCTTCCGACCTTCACGCGCAATCACAGGATCAGGCCACCGAAGCCACCCGCGCCGACCTTATCCTCAATACAACACGCGCCTATTACGCCGTGCTTCGCGCGCAGGCTGTGCGAACCGTCGCGTTGCAAACGGTCGAGGCACGGGCGCTCGTAGCGGAGCAGGTGGGCGCGCTGGCGGAGAACAAGCTGAAATCCACGCTCGACCTCAGCTTCGCCAACGTCAACCTTGCCGATGCGAGGCTGCTGCTGTTGCAGGCTAGCAACGATCTGGCGTCGGCCAAGGCCGATCTTGCGGTTGCGATGGGCCTGCCGCGGCAGGCGGATTTCGTGCTGGCCGACGAGCCGATGCCCGGCGCGCAGCCTGCAGCGGTGGATGAGTTGGTTCAGGAAGCCATCGCCAATCGTCCGGAGCTGAAGAGTCTTCGCCTGGAGCAGAACTCCGCCGAGCGGTTCACAAGGGCGGAACATGCCCTGAACTATCCCACCGTCGCCGCCATTGCCGCGGCCGGCGTGGTGCCGGCGGGCGAATCTCAGGTCCCCGGGCGCTACGGCGCAGCGGGAGTGAATGTCACGATTCCTATTTTCAATGGCGGTCTGTTCAAAGCCCGGCAGAGCGAGGCGGAGTTCAAGGCTCAGGCGGCGGCCAAGAATGTCGACGATCTGCAAAATCGCGTAATGCGCGACGTTCGCGTCGCTTATCTGAACGCGCAGACCGCATTCGAGCGCGTCGGCCTCACCGATCAGCTTTTGCAACAGGCGCAGCTCTCGCTCGATCTGTCGAAAGCGCGCTATGACCTCGGCCTCAGCTCGATCATTGAGCTGAGTCAGGCGCAGTTGAACCTGACGGCCGCACAAATTGCCAGCGCCAGTGCGCGTTTCGATTACGCCGCGCAGCATGCGCTGGTCGAATATCAGATCGGTGCATTGCGATAGCAAAGGAGGTCCGCGATGCGGAAGATTTCCGTGCTGATCATCACCTCACGCCCCGAGGACGTGGTGGAACTGAAGCAGCTCCTCCATGACACGCCGTGGGAACTGGAAGCCCTTCCCGCGATAGAGGACGCAGCCGCGGCGCTGAAAACAGCCGCCGTTCCAATGCTGCTCTTCGATGGCGAAACGGTTGGCCCGCACTGGCGGGAGAAGCTGAAAGCTTTGGCGAAATCGAAACGGAACGCCTGCGTGATCCTGCTGAGCAAAGTTTCCGACCAGTATCTGTGGGAGGAGGTCGTGCAGCACGGCGGATTCGATCTACTCACCCGGCCCTTCCGGAAGGAACAGGTGCTTTCCACATTGCTGTTTGCCTACGCACACTGCCGCACCCCTTGGCCAAAGATGGCTGCCATAGCGGCTAACTGATCACGCCTTTACGAATCGCATAAAGGATCAGTTCGGCCGAGCTATGCAGGTTGAGCTTCTGGAAGATATTGCTGCGATGCGTTTCCACCGTGTAAAGGCTCAGATTCAGCCGGCTCGCGACGTCCTTGTTGCTCTCGCCCTCAGCCAGCAGTTGCAGGATCTCGCGCTCGCGCGTGGTGAGCAGTTCGTAGCTGTCTTCCACGTCCCGCTCGCGCATCTGACGCATGTAGTCTTCCACCAGCATCTTGCTGATGGCGGGACTGAAAAACGCTTTCCCCTCGCTTACGGCCTTGATGGCGGCGATCAGATCGTATTCCGCGGAATCTTTCAGCAAGTACGCTCGCGCGCCGGATTTGAGGGCTCTCAGGACATAGCCCTCGTCAGAGTGCATGCTCAGCATCACGATGGCCGTGTGGGGAAGTTTTGCTGATAGTTGCCGCGCCGCTTCGATGCCATTAAGAACCGGCATCCCGATGTCCAGCACCGCTACGTCAGGCTGATGCTGCTCCGCCAGTGCGATCGCTTCGCGTCCATCGCAGGCATCCGCCACCACCTCAAATCCGGCATGGCTTTCCAGAAGCAGGCGCAAGCCCTTTCGTACGATCGTATGATCGTCCGCCAACAAAATTCGAATGGTCTTCATGATTGCACTGGCAAAACGACCCGCAGAATCGCGCCCAAACCGGGCTCCGATTCGATCGCGAAGCTGCCGCCCATGCGGCCCACTCGTTCTTCCATTCCCAACAAACCCATGCCGCGTCCTCCTTTCGGGGAAAATCCCTTCCCGTCGTCCTGAATCGACAGACACATGTTTGCGTCCTTCAGTTGCACCGACACTCGCACGATGTGCGCCCCGGAATGTTGCATCGCGTTGTGAAGCGCCTCCTGCACGATCCGATAAATGCATGTATTCAATTCGTCGGGGAGCTTTTCCGGAATTCCCTCCGCCGCGATCTTTACGTGAATCCCGGACCGCTTCGTGGTCTCCCGCGCTTGCCACTGCAGCGCCGGAATAAGGCCCAGGTCATCCAGCATCGGAGGACGCAACAACAACGCCATGTTGCGGACAACGCCAATACAATCTTCCACCAGTTGTTTGACCTCGGTCACCTTTGTTTCCAGCGGGCCGTTCTTCTCTCTGCGAATCAGATTGGTCAGGTTCGCCATCTCCAGCAGGACGCCAGTCAGTGATTGGCCAACCTCATCGTGCAGTTCGCGGGCGATGGTCGCGCGCTCGGTTTCCTGCGCGTCTACGAGACGCGATGACAGCTCTTTCGATTCCTCTCTGGCCCGCGTTACTTCCTGCAGGCGATCGAGCGTCGTCTGTTCCAGCGTGAGAATTTGGCGGATACTAAAGGCGGCCAGCAACAGACCCAAGCCGATGGTCATCCCGATCACGATGGTGAGCTTGTCCCGATATTGCCGGTACGATTCCGCCACGCGCAGTTTTTCCGTCCCCAGTCGCGCCACGGCCATGGTCCCGATCCGGTCGGTCGCGGCCACGATGGAGGCGCGGCGCGAAGTTACTTCATCGCGCACGAACGCGAAACCCGCCCGCTGGCGTTCCGCCGGGGTCCAGGACAGCGTGCGTTCCAGTAGGGCGTCATACTCAGACCACTCGCGGCGAAGAGCATCAAAAGAACCCTGTTCCTCCGGCCGCAGCAGCCTCTTGTATTCGTCGAACTCCGTATCGATACGGGCACGAGTTCCTTCGAGTCCCGTGCGCGATTCTTCCACCTTCCTGGGCGCGGGGTCCAGTAAGAAATCGCGAATGTAGGTGCCGGAGACGAAAGTGTCCGCGCGGAGCCGCTCCAGAATTTGCGTACGCCGCAGGAAATCGCCATTGATTTCGTCGTTGGCCGTCTGAATCTGCCGCAGCGCGCGGACTCCACCGATCTCTGCGAAGACCATAAGCAGAAGAAGCCCGCCAAACCCCAGCAGTAAGACTGCACGAGACGAAACCGGGCGGCGACGGATCATCGAAGAAACCAACAAACCTCATTGTCGCGCGCCAGCTTTAGTCGCCGCGCGTAGGCCCAATTTTGGAAACTCGTCATCGTCGGACGCCAGTGTCGGAAGCAGGACGCTTCGGCGGTGGACGAAAATCCGCTTGTGGGGGGATGTAACGCGTTAAACAGAGTATCATACGCTTTCTCATGGCGGCTCCAGAAATTCTATGAGACGATGATCGGATGGCTTCCCGACCCGCGTCCATCGGCGCTTTCCTCGTCTGCGCTTTGCTCTCAGCCGCGGAGCCGTCTCCGGTCCCCGTGCAGGCCCTGAAAGCCATCACCCCTGAGGGGATCCTGAGGCACATCAAGGTACTCGCCTCCGATGAGTTCGACGGGCGCGCGCCGGCCACGCCTGGGGAACAGAAAAGCCTCGAATACATTATTCGAGAATGCAAGGCTTTGAAGCTTCAGCCGGGCAATCCCGACGGCACTTGGCTTGAGTCTGTGAAACTTTGGGGGATCACCGCGGGAGGCGGTGAAATCACCGTGAAATCGGGCGGCTCCGATTTTCCGCTCACCGCGCAGGATTATCGCGTCACTTCGTCGCAGCCGAAGGCTTCCATCGAGGTGGCGGAGGTGCCGATTGTTTTCGTCGGGTATGGCGTCGTGGCCCCGGAATACAAGTGGGACGACTACAAGAATGTAGACGTAAAGGGCAAGGCCGTGATGATTCTCGCGGGAGATCCGCCCGTCCCCGATCCTGCCGATCCCAGCAAGCTCGACCCCAAAATGTTCCTGGGTCCGGAGCTTTCCTTTCACGGGCGGCCCGGATCCAAAGCCGATCTGGCGTATGCGCGCGGCGCTGCGGCCGTCATTACGGTGCAGGGGGGCGGCGGAGCGGGCAGGGGCCCGGCGCGAGGCGGCGCCGGCGTGGGGGCCAATCGCTTCATTCTCCGCGAATCCATGATTGTGCGCGATGCGTCGTCCACCGAGCATATTGCGGCGAGTGTCGCTCTGAACAATGACAAGGCAGTGGAGCTGTTCGCGGCGTCGGGACAGGACCTGGCGGCGCTCCGGACGTCAGCGGTTTCGCGGGAATTCCGGCCGGTGCCGTTGAACGCGTCCATTTCCGTGCACGCAAAAAACGAAGTGCGCGAAATTGATTCCGCCAATGTGGTGGCGAAGATCGACGGCAGCGATCCGAAACTGCGCCAGGAGTACGTGATTTATTCCGGCCATTGGGATCACTTGGGGCATCAGGGTGAGAATATCTTTCACGGCGCCAGCGATAACGCGTCGGGCACCGCGGGTGTCCTCGAGCTTGCCCACGCGTTCGCGGCGCTGCCGGCGCGGTCGAAGCGTACCGTGATCTTTCTGTTTACCACCGCCGAAGAGCGCGGGCTGCTGGGCGCGAAATACTACGTCCAACATCCGCTTTACCCACTGGCAAAGACCGTAGCGAATATCAATCTCGATTATTTCAGCAACTGGGGCTGGGGCCGGACCAGGGACTTCAGCATTCTTGGCATGGGCATGACGTCGCTGGACGATTTAGTGAAGGAGGCCGTCGCGCGCCAGGGCCGGGTGGTCACCGGCGACACCGATCCCTTGGAAGGATTTTACTGGCGCTCGGATCATGTGGAGTTCGCCATGGGAGGCGTCCCGTCTCTCGCTTCCAGCCCCGGCATCGACTTCGTCGGCAAGCCTGCGGATTACGGGGATCAAAAGCGGATCGAATACATTCGCAACGATTATCACAAGCCCACAGATCAGATCAAACCGGATTGGGATCTGACCGGCGCCGTGGAAGACCTGCAAGTGCTGCTCGAAGTGGGTTATCGCGTCGCCCAGACGCCCGCACGCCCAATTTGGCTCAACCGGCCGCTATTCATGCATAGCCGTTTTGCCGGCAACTAATCCGGCAATTCGATTAGCTCGATCGCCAACGGGCCTGATTGGGATAGCGTCGGAGCCGACTTTGCTCATCACCAATAACTCAATGAGTTCGTCGATCTCGCCTTGCTTACGAAGGTAGAAACGCGCCTGCGATTTTTGCTGTTTGCCGATCCGAACGGGAACGATGTTACCGCTTAAAGCGAAGGCATCTTCGTCATTCTCATCGTCACCTACGTATAAAATCCGAGTGCAGCGCAGGCGAGCGCGTTCGGCGGTCAAAGCGCCCCGATCTGTCCGCAACAAGGTTCACGACCTGCTTGCCCCCCGAATACCCTCGGGCGACCTCGATGATTCGCCGGCGGGCCTCGGACGTTGCGAGGGGTACGTCTACCGGATATCGCTGCTCAGTGTTCGATCGATCCGGGGGATGGAAGGGAGCCGCAGCCTCACTTGACGGCGCCGGACTCTGCGGCCCGTGTACAATCCCGCGCCGAAAGCAGACAGAAAGCCCGCGGCCACTGCATCCGCGGTCAGGATGCTCATTACTGGGACGTAATAGAGGAAGGCCGCCGCGGTGCAAAGCGTCATCAGAGAAACGATAAACATAAGGGTGTAAAGTTTCACTCGTCGCGGTCCTTTCATCCGCCCATCAGGTTGGGCACCCGAAGCACTACTCAATGCATGCCAGCGGCCGATTTGAACGCCTTCGACGATTCAACAACTTGGGAGCGCCACCCCTCCAAAAATCTGACTCAGGGTGGTAAAAATGTGTGGGTCCTTACGCTTTGTCCGGGTGTAGACGCGGGCTGTCGGGGTGCACTTGTGTGTTGGGGGAAGCCTTGTCGCATTCCGGGCCGAATTTCGCGCCCAGATCTCGCGTCCGGATTTTTTGTCTGTACATCTATCTAAAAACCAAAGCCGACAGCCAGGACTATTCCCGCTATCAGGACCATCGTGAGCGGGCTGAGGTTCGGCAGATTCATGAAACATGGGAGGCCGGCGACGGCCGCCAAGTAGGTGGAAGCTCCTCGCTTGGGTTAGCACGCGGCCAGCAACCTGCTTCAGTGTTTACAGTTACAGAGGGAGCTACTAATGAAAGAGAGCACGAAGGACAAGGTTGAGGGCGCCGCCCACGAACTCAAGGGTGGACTAAAGCAAAAGCTCGGGCAACTCACAGACAATCAAAATCTGCAAGATGACGGGACTGCCGAGAAGATCGGCGGCAAAATTCAGAAGAAAGTTGGCGACGTGGAAAAGGTGATTGAAAAGTAGAGGGGTTGCCTTTGCGCCGATGGAGCCATTGCCAGGCACCAGGACGACTTTTGCTGCCGGCCATGCCGAAGTGTATTTCGTCCTGTGCGTTCCCGAACAGTCAGACCAACTCGTCTTTTTTTAAAGGAGCATTATGTCATTCGCGATCTATTTAGTCGGCTACCTAGTCCTGATTGCCGGCCTGGCTATCGGCGCCCACATGATGCATATGCCAGCTCATTGGATTGGAGTTGGCGTACTCATCCTGGCAGGACTGGGCATTCTCACAGGCGTTTCCCGCACCCGCCAGCGGGATCCTCCTCAATAAACAGGCGTTGAAGCGTCAGTGAGCGCCTCCTGTTGCTCGTGACCCTTGGCGCGCACCGTTCGGACTGCTGGACCGCTGCGGCGGCGTCTCGGGAACCACGGAAGAGGGCATTGCCGCAGCTTGCTGGAGCGACTTTAGCCAGCGCGTCACCTGCCGCCGGGCATCACGTTTCGTGGTTCCTTGCGGCTGGTGCAGCTGTTCGGCTAAGTAGTCGCGCCATGCTGAGATGTGGGCAGCTTTCATAGTCATGACATCCCCTATATGTTTTCGCGAAGGCCGCGGGCCTGCCGAAGACCTTGAACAGAAGAGCAACTAAGCTGCCATTACCCCTTTCTAGTTAGGAGTCGCCTTAGCGTACTGAGCGCGACCGGCGGCGGTCAGATGACCTCCGATGGTCAACGCGCTCTTGGGGAAAAGGAGGCTTCATGAATCGGAATGCGTTTGCGCTGATCACAACCTCTAACCAGGCATTCCTCCACGAGGAGTTTGCGGGAACGCCGATGAGAAATGAATCGCCTTCGGACACACGTTAATCAGGATTAGGTCCCTTTCGGTTTTCGCACGTTTCAGTTCGACGACTGGCGATTGGGAACCGCACGAGTTTTTCAGCGGCTGAGAATCCCCGGACTGACCGAGGATACGCGCCAGCACCAACCTTGATGTACCCTGATCAAATGCGTTTCCCGTTGTTCCTGGTTGCTTGCATGGTGGCGCTCGCATCGGGTCCGGACGGCGCAGCGATTTATCGTGACAAGTGTGCAGCGTGTCACGATTCGCCCGCGCAGAGCCGCGCTCCCGCAGTTGCTTCGTTCCGGATGACATCGCCTGAAAACATCGTCCGCGCGCTTGAGAGCGGATTGATGAAGGAGCAGGGCGCGTCGCTCACCGCGGATGAGAAACAGGCGATTGCGACTTTCCTCGCCGGAAAGACCGCCCGGGCCGTCTCCAGGGCTACGATGTGCGCGGACTCGAATGCGTCTCTCGCGCCAAGTTCCGCGGATTGGAATGGTTGGGGCAACGGATTGAACAATGCCCGCTATCAACCGGCGCCTGGGCTTGCCGCCTCCGACGTTCCGAAACTCAAATTGAAATGGGCCTTCGCCTATCCTGACACGTTCACCGCGAACGGACAGCCTTCCATCGTCGCCGGACGCGTTTTTGTGGCAAGCGCGAATCGCCACATCTATTCTCTCGACGCGCGCACGGGCTGCCAGTACTGGGCGTTCGAATCCGAAGTGCCGGTTCGAACGGCGATCACCGTGATCGCGATGAAGGGCGAACGTCCGCGGGCATTCTTCGGCGACCGGCGGGGCAGCGTCTACGCCCTCGATGCAACCAGCGGCGAGCTTCTCTGGAAAACGCGCGCTCTCCACCATCCAAGAGCCGGAATCACCGGTGCGCCTGTTGCTTACGGCATGCATCTGTTCGTTCCGGTCATTTCGGGCGAGGAAGGCGCGGCGAATGACTTGAGCTACGAATGCTGCAAGGCTCGCGGGGCTGTGGTCGCCATGGACGCGTCCGGAAAAAAGGTCTGGCAAGCCGACTCGATTCCCGGAGAGCCGCGGATGGTGGGAAGGAATCCCGCGGGGACCCCCGTGTGGGGACCTTCGGGTGCCAGCATCTGGTCGGCGCCCACGGTGGATGTGGAACGAGGGGCCGTATACGCGTCCACAGGCGACAACTTCACGCATCCCGATTCAAAGACCAGCGACGCGGTGCTCGCCTTCGATCTCAAGACGGGAGCGATGTTGTGGTCCCGCCAGTTGCTCGAAGGTGATGTGTTCAGCACCGCCTGCATCGCGACATCAAAGCTGGGGTGCCCGGAAAATCCAGGTCCGGATTACGATTTCGGATCGTCGCCGATTCTGGTAAAGCTCGCCGGCGGGAAACGCGTGCTGGTGATCGGCCAGAAATCCGGCATCGTTCATGCTCTCGACCCCGACAACAAAGGCAAAATCCTGTGGCAGACGCGCGTCGGGCGCGGTGGGATTCTCGGTGGGGTGCAGTGGGGCTCGGCGTCGGACGGCAGGAACGTTTACGTCGCGGTGTCCGATGTCGCGTTTACTGAGTTTGGAATCGAGCGCGGCAAACGTCGCATCTTCGACGCAAAGGCCGGAGGAGGAATGCTGGCGCTCGACGCCGCGACGGGCGCGAAGGTCTGGTCGACGCCGGCTCCGGTGATCTGCGGCGATCGTCCGAATTGCAGTCCCGCGCAGTCCGCCGCGGTCACCGCGATTCCAGGCGTGGTTTTCTCTGGCGCGCTCGACGGGCATCTCCGCGCTTACTCTGCGCGCGATGGAAAAATCATTTGGGACTTCGATTCCATGCGGGAGTTCCAGGCGGTGAATGGCGTGGGCCAGGGCGGGTCGATGGATGGCCCCGGAGCGGCCGTCGCGAATGGCATGGTGTTCGTGAATTCAGGTTACGGCACTTGGGGCGGGCAGCCCGGCAATGTACTGCTCGCATTTTCGGTCGACGGGAGGTAGGGATGATGAGAGTTCTGATTTTCGCTGTGATGATTTCTGCGGTATTCGGGGGCGACTGCGAAAATCTCGCGTCGCTGAAGTTGAAGGACACGACCATCACGGCGTCGACGGTCGCCGCCGGCGCATTCCCGTCGCCCGATGGACGCGGCGGCGATGTTTATAAGAGCGTCCCAGCTTTCTGCCGCGTGCAGGCCGTGGCAACGCCGGCGCAGGATTCGCACATTGAGTTCGAGGTCTGGCTTCCGGTTTCGGGATGGAACGGAAAGTACTTTGGCATCGGTAACGGCGGATTCGCAGGATCGATTCAGTACAACCTGATGGCCGCGGCGCTGATCAATGGCTACGCGAGTTCGTCGACCGACACTGGCCACAAAGGTCCAGCAACCACAGCCGACTGGGCGCTGGGGCATTACGAAAAGATCGTCGACTTCGCGTATCGCGCGATTCATGAGACCGCCGACAAATCGAAGGCGGTAATCCAGAACTACTATGGTTCGGGCGCGAAGCATTCCTATTTCGCGGCGTGCTCAAACGGCGGACGCCAAGGGCTGCTGGAGGCACAGCGTTTCCCCGGCGATTACGACGGCATCATCGCCGGCGCGCCCGCCAACAACTGGACCCACAACTTCGCTGGGTTCATCTGGGATCAGCAGGCACTGCAAGGCGACGCGCAGATTCCGGCCGCGAAAATGACCGCGATCGAGAATGCGGCGCTCGCGGCCTGCGATTCGCTCGACGGTGTGAAGGACGGCGTGATTGACGATCCGCGCCAGTGCCATTTCGATCCGTCGACGCTGCTGTGCAAAGGCGGCGACGCCGATTCGTGCCTGACGGCGCCGCAAGTGGCTGCGCTCAAGAAAATCTACGCGGGTCCGCGCAATTCCAAAGGTCAGAGCATCTTTCCGGGATATGTTCCCGGGGGCGAAGCGGGTCCAGGGGGATGGAGCCGCTGGGTCACGGGTGCCGACTCGCAGCAGTACGTGTTTGGATACGGATTCTTCACCAACATGGTCTTCGACAAGCGCGACTGGGACCTGCGGACGTTCGATTTCGATCGCGACATGAAGATGACGGACGACAGAATGGCGCGCCTGTTCAACGGGACCGATCCGAATTTGAAGGCCTTCAAGGATCGCGGCGGAAAGCTGTTCATTTATCACGGCTGGAGCGACACCGCGATAGCGCCCGCGAACGCGATCCTCTACTACGAGTCCGTGGTTTCGAAGATGGGCGTGAAGCCGGTCAACGACTTTCTGCAACTTTACATGGTTCCCGGCATGCAGCACTGTGCCGGCGGTCCGGGACCGAACACGTTCGGCACGAATCCTTCGCCCGTGCCAGCGGACGCGCAGCACAGCATGAGCGTCGCGCTCGACCGCTGGGTGGATCAGGGCATCGCGCCGTCGCAGATCATCGCGACGAAGTACAAGCGCGGCGCCAATCCGGAAAGCGGTGTCGAGCGAACGCGTCCGCTGTGTCCGTATCCGCAGGTGGCGCAATACACCGGATCGGGCAGCGCCGACGACGCGGCGAACTTCAAGTGCGTCATTAAGGCGCACTGATCGCGTCCATCCGCTGCGAGGCGTCCGTCTTCGCAAAATCGAGGTGGTGTTGTGCAATGCGCTGCCCACCGCGCCGGCCAGTACTCCGTCTCCGCTGAGATGCAGGGATTCCGCACTGCCAACACCGCGCCGTTCGAGCTTCGCACCGGCGATCACCTCCGCTATGACGTCGCTCTCGAAACGGGAAGCATTTCCGAACAAGTCAAAGTACATGCGCAAGGATGCGCGCCACCTCGACAACGTCCGGCAGGCGATTCTCGACCACTCCCTCGAAGCCCGCCATTCGGTGGAAGATGTCTACCGCGCCGATCTCCGTGGCGCCCTAAATAAGAAGGACGATGCAGAGGCCCGCGAACTGGTCTACAAGCGCCTTGCCTCGGGAGCCAGCTTCCTTTGCGATCTCGCTTACACTGCCTGGATCGAAAGCGCCAAACCTGTGCTCCGCCCCGATCCGGTTGACCGGATGGAGAACCGTGACAACCCCAGGTACAACCCGGCCACAGGATCAGCCCCAGCCCGATAGGCATTCGTTGAATGCGGCCGAATGGAGCCAGGGGTCCGCTCCGGGTTCGTTTTGGAATCGATTGGTTGCAAACAAGGGATGTTTTGGGTTCGTTTCGTAAATCCTGCGAGTGAGTCAATCCCTTCCTTTCGTTCGGCGACTTCCCCATTCCGTTGCCCAGTGTCCTGTCGCAGGCAGCGAAGGAAGCGGCCGTGGAACCTCTATGTTGAGGATTGCCGATGAGTTAATTTGGCACATTTTCCGTGAGGGGGAATGGCGCGCTTTGTATCTCAAGCCAAAAGGCCAAGTTCTCGCAGCTTCCGATAAAGGTTTCTTTCGCTGATGCCAAGCATCGTTGCCGCATGACCGCGGTGGCCTTCACTGGCTTGCAGCGCCAGACGGATATGATTCCGTTCGAGTTCGTCGAGAGTGGGAAGCGTTCCGGCCCCGTTCACCGGAATCCTCGCGGTTCCTCCGCGTACGCTCGACGGCAGGTGCTCCGGCAGGATCTCCGCGCCCTCGCAAACCACCATCGCCCCCTCCACTGCGTGCAGAAGTTCGCGCACGTTTCCTGGCCAGGTGTGGCAGCGAAGCACTCTCAGCGCGGCGTCACTGATCCGTTTCGACGACGCGAAGCGTTCGTTCATGGCCGCGACGAAGTGCCGCGCAAGCAACTCCACGTCGGACCCTCTTTGCCGCAAGGGAGGCAGTTCCACGCTGATCGTGCTCATCCGATAGTAGAGGTCCTCGCGAAACTGCCCCTGGCGGACCATGGACTGGAGGTCGCGATTGGTTGCCGCCAGGATGCGCACATCGACGCGCACTTCCTTGGTCCCACCGACGTGGCGGAAGACCGATGTATCCAGCACTCGCAGCAGCTTGGTTTGCGTCGATGGACTGATCTCTCCAATTTCGTCGAGGAAGATCGTGCCGCCCGTGGCCACTTCAAACAATCCCGGCTTGGCCCGATCTGCCCCGGTGAACGCGCCGCGCTCATGGCCGAACAACTCGCTTTGCAGGAGGCTCTCCTGCAACGACGCACAATCGACGACGACGAACGGACGATCTTTCCTGGGACCGCGGGCGTGAATGAGCTTGGCGATGCGTTCCTTCCCCGACCCGGTTTCTCCGACAATCAGGACCGTTGAATCGGTGGCCGCCACGCGCTCGATCAGATGCAACACCCGGCGGAACTCAGGGCTTTCGCCCACGAAGGAGTCGCCCAGATCGGGCGTGGTCAAGCCCCGCTCCAACAAATTCGCCCGCTGCTTCAGCGATCGCCGCTCCATGGCGCGTTGAATGCGGATCTGCAACTCCTCCAGAGGGCATGGCTTGGTGATGTAGTCAAAGGCGCCCATGCGGATCGAATCGATGGCGGTGTCGATGGTGCCATGGCCCGTCAACATGATGACTTCAATGGACGGATTTCGTTCCCGGATCGCTTTCAAAACCTCGAGACCATCCATCCCGGGCAGGCGAAGATCGAGCAACATGATTTCAGGCTCGTGGGTTTCACTGCGGGCGATAGCTTCAGCCCCGGTCGCGGCGGTCTCAACGAGGTAGCCGATGCGCTTGAGTTCGCCGGCCATCACCTGGCGAAATACCGCGTCATCGTCCACCAGCAGAATGGAAGCGTGCGGATTCATCGGGCGGTCTCCGTGCCGGCAACGGCAGACAGAAGCGGAAAGATCACTTCAAATGTCGATCCCAGCCCGACTGTACTTTCCAGAAGAATGTCGCCTCCCCATCGGCGGACAAAGTTCAAAGAGAGGAACAGCCCGAGCCCCGTGCCGCCTTGGCGAAGACTGAAGAATGGCTCGAAAATCCGTTTGCGATTCTCCTGGGCGATTCCGCATCCATTATCGGTGATGCGGATGTGCACCGCATCGTTTGCCGCCGTCGTGACGACAACCTTACCTCCGGGCTTACACGCCTGAATGGCGTTTAGAAGCACGTTAATCAAGGTGTGCTGCAATTCTGCCTCGTCCACGCGGACATGGAGCGAAGGAATGGGCTGAACCTCGATCCTCACCGAATGCTCCCGGGCGGTAGGCTCGATCACCCGAATCACGGCGGAGACGATCGCCTGTACATCGACGATATCTCCCTGCGAGCGCTGGCCGCGCGCCATGCGCAGAAAATGCTGCGTGATGCCCCGGCAGCGCAGCACCTGCTCCCGCGCAATTGAGGCGCTCTCCCGAATGTGCTCCTGGTCGGCGTGCCCATCCACCGGGGAAGCAAACTCGCGCATGATTCCTTCGACGCAGGTTAGAACCGTAGCGAGGGGGGTATTCAATTCGTGCGAAAAGCCGGAAGCCAAGGTTCCCAGCGAGGCGAGGCGGTGCGATTCGGCGAGGTGCGCCTCCGCAGCGCGGCGCTCGGAAATATCGCGCCACACTTCCACGACTTGAACCAACTCCCCCGAGCCGTTGCGAACCGGCGAGACATGAACTTCTTCCCATGCGACTCCGAACGGCGTGGGGCGTTCGCAGATGCGGACCTGAGGGCTGCCTGAACTCAGGCACGCCTCGGCTGGACAATCTTCGACATTGCATCCGCCCGCATTTAGATTGCGGCAGCAAGTGCCCAGTACCTCCTCGCGTTGGTGATCCACGCGGCGCAGGAAAGCGTCGTTGGCCGCGAGGATGTTCCGCTGGTTATCCAGCACGACAATCCCGTCGTCGATGCTATTGATCACAGTTTCGAGGCGTTCGCGCTGGCTGCGGACCTCGCCGACCAGTCCGGTCACTGAGTCCGCCATGGTATTGAACTCGCGGGCCAGCCAGGAAAGCGTATCCGAGCCCTCGGCGGGAACACGGCGGCCCAGGTCTCCGGCGGCGATTTGACGCGCGGCCGTCTCAAATCGCTGCAGCCGCTTCATCAACGCGAACCGGATCACCATCGCGATGGCACCGATCAGCAGCATGGTGATGCCGCCGGTTCCGGCCACCAGCCAGCGGAGATCCCTGTTCATTTCCGCCCGCAATGCTTCGGCTTGATAATCGAGGATCAGGATGCCGTTGATCTTGTGACTCGGATCGTGACAGCCGTGGCACTCCTGGCGATTATGAATCGGCACCACGGTTCGGAGCACGGTGCCGCCGCGGGTTTCAATCACCCGGCTCGATCCACGCTGCTCGGGTGGATAGCGGTGGCATGCCTGACAGGTGGGCGAGTCGATGCGAAATTCGTCGCCGGCAGCCGCTTGCGCCGGTGCGTACTGTTCTTTGCCATAGCGATCCAGCAGCACCAGTCGCCCCACGTTTTCCTGTTGGCGGAAACTGTTGATCATCGCCGCGATCAACGTGCGGTCATTCTCCATCATCTGGTGTTCGAGCGCCACGCGAATCAGATTGCCTTCGGCCAGGGCAGTGTCCTGCTCGGTCGCGAGCAGGGAGCGCATGTGATGGATCGAGTAGAGGTACGAACTACCCGCGCAGGCCAGCAGAACCACGGCGGTAACCCCCACCGCCAAACCGACCGGCATACTGGCAAAGCGAAGCTTCATGGCCTTTTGCCTCTGCGTGTTTACAATGTCACAATCCTGCGAAGGCGTCAATGACTGACGGAAAGTCAGGCCGGAATCTGCCAATTTGTCAGATCCGGAGCGCCATTCGAATGCGGGAATGCGCATTTTGCAGGGCTTTTCGCATGTTCAGAAAATGGCACGGTGCGTGCTTCCCTGGTTCTCCCAAAGGAGCGCCGTTCATGGAAATGTTATTGATGGGTATTTGCATAAGCGTATTTGGGATGGGGATCGCCTGCGCCGCGTTTGGCGCCGCTGTGCGTCCCACGCAGTCGCTTCCGGAAAGAAAACCTGAGCCGGTGAAGGCGGTTGCACCGGAGCGGTTCTTTGTCAGCGAAGTCACCGTTCCCACCTCTGTGGGGCGTGTGTCCATTCCGATCGAAGCATTGTTGGCCCAACTCGAGCGCCACGTCCGTCTGGAACAGGCAGCCGCGGAATCGTTCCTGGCGGAACCGACATCAGCGCTTCTTCATAGCAAGACGATCTCGCCATTCCTGAACTGAAAGGAGCCCGTCGATGGCCAATGCACAGTACGAACTCTTGCGAGGACTCGAGGAAGCAGATGTGGATCGAGTACTGGCGCTCGGTTCCCGAATCTCTCTTTCCGGTGGAGATGAATTGTTCCCGCTGGGGGCCCACGCGGACTACCTGTATCTGGTTTCGCACGGGCAGATCAGCCTGACTCTACCGATGAAGGTGCGGGAGCAGGAAACGGATGTTCAGGTGGAGGAGAGGACGGCGTGGCAGACGGTGGGATGGTCGGCGTTGATACCGCCCCATCGGTTTACGCTGCGGGCCACCGCGACGGTGGGAACAGAAGTAGTGGCGCTCTCCCGTGACTCGCTCGAGAAGTACTTCACCACTCACCCCGAGGTGGGCTACAAAGTGTCGCTCAACCTGGCTGCCGTCATCGGCCAGCGTTTGCAGCTTTTCCAGGCCATGTGGCTTCGCGAGGTGGCGCGGATGGTGGAGCACCGCGCTGCATAAACGCTCTACGGATTGAAAAGAACAGATCGAAAGGATCTCGCTCATGGGTTCGGACACTTGCTCAGGAAATTGCCCGGGATGCGAAAACACGGGCGGCGTACAACATGATGAGGGCCGGCGGAGGATGTTGTCGTGGCTCCTGGGCGGGGGTGCACTCGCATCGATGGGGTCGTTCTTCTACCCGGTGGTCCGTTTCCTGAACCCTCCGCGGATTTCCGAGGTAGCAGTCAACGAGGTATCCGGCGGAAAAGTTGGAGACTTGAAGGCGAACAGTGGAAAGATCGTAAAATTCGGCAACAAACCGGCCCTGCTGGTGCGTCTGAGCGACACCGAATGGAGAGCCTTCTCCGCAGTCTGCACGCATCTGAACTGCACGGTGCAATACCGCGATACCACGCAGCAGATCTGGTGCGCCTGCCATAACGGCACTTATGACTTAAACGGACGCGTCGTCTCCGGACCACCACCGAACCCGCTTGAAGAATACGCGGTTGGCGTGCACGGCGATGAAGTGATTATTTCACGCAACGCCTGAGGATCCTTATGACAGCAAAAGTCCTGCAGTGGTTCGACGACCGCTTGGGCCTCAGCGCGATTCGCGAATTGGCGGACCACAAGACCGTCCCGGTGCACTCCGCGACACGTTGGTATTACTTCGGCGGCATTACTCTGTTTCTATTCGGAATCCAGGTGATCACCGGAATCCTCCTCATGTTCTACTATCGCCCGACAGTGGCGGAGGGATTCGACAGCGTGCGGTTCCTGATGACGCGCGTCGAATTCGGATGGTTGATCCGGTCGATTCACAGCTGGTCGGCGAACCTGCTGATCTTCGTCGCGTTCGTCCACATGTTCAGCGTCGTGTTCACGCATGCCTACCGGCCTCCGCGCGAACTGACCTGGGCGACCGGAATCGTGCTGCTTGGACTGATGCTGGGGTTCGGCTTCAGCGGATATCTCCTACCCTGGAATCAAATCTCTTACTTCGCGACCAAGGTGGGAACAGATGTCGCGGGGAGCGCGCCGGTGATCGGCGAATCGATCGCGCGGATTTTACGCGGCGGAGAGGATGTGGGCGCGGCGACGCTGACGCGCTTCTTCGCGCTGCACGTGATCTTGCTGCCTTTGATCACCAGCTCGCTCATCGCACTCCACGTCATCTTGGTGCAAAAGAACGGCATGAGCACGCCTCCCTGGATCTCTGCGGCGCGGGTGCGGCAAATGAAGTTCTTCCCCAACTTTTTCCTCCGCGAGGTGATGGTGTGGTACGCCGCGCTGGCGATCTTGGGCGCACTGGCGGCGATCTCTCCCTGGGAGCTCGGTGAGAAAGCGGACCCATTCGCTTCCGCTCCGAAAGGCATCCGGCCGGAGTGGTACTTCCTGGCGCAGTTCTACACGCTGAAACTCATTCCGAGCCACGTCTGGTTTATGGAAGGCGAACTTCTCGGCATTGCCGGCTTCGGCGCATTGGCGCTCGGTTGGGCGTTGATTCCGCTTTGGGGCGTCAATCTAGCGGGGGAGGCGCGAATGCGCCTGGTCAACGGCGTGGGTATTTTCCTGGTTGTTTATCTGGCGGTATTTACAGTCTTGGGGTACGTGAAATGAGATATGCCGTACTTGCCGTTCTGCTCGTTCCACCGTTCCTGCCGGCTCAACCGCTGCCTCAACCCGCAAAAGACATGTGCGTCGAATGCCACGCGGTGATGGATGGCCCGATTCAAACGCCTGCCCTGCTGTTTAAAGACGACATTCATCAGGCCAATAAGTTAAGCTGCGCCGATTGCCACGGTGGCGACCGTGCCAGCGACGATCCATCGGTGGCCATGAGCAGGGCGAAAGGGTTCATCGGGAAGCCGAAGCGCGCTGCCATTCCTCAGCTCTGCGGGAATTGTCACGGCAAGCCGGATTTTATGCGGCGCTATCAGCCGCAACAACGCGTCGATCAACTGGAGTTATATAAGACCAGCGTCCACGGAAAACGGCTGGCGACCGGCGA